>WNGF01004174.1_pt1 | contig 47081 bp, 34 predicted proteins | sample 5400641 | NCBI WGS metagenome assembly WNGF01 (sample SAMN13153371, study PRJNA577476) | soil metagenome | isolation source: 80 cm soil or saprolite under grassland replicate 2 | place: USA:California | collected 2016-06-15 | reverse complement strand
ACCCGCTCCGGGCACTCGTAAGGAGCCACGAGAGTGAGGCTTTCGCCTCCGGCAACGCGCAGAAGCCACGGTTCCGCGGAGGGGCCCCCCGCCCCGCCCGGCGCCCGCGAGTCAACGGATTTCTGGGACACTACACTAGTCGCTCGCCCGCAGCCTGCTCAAGACGCGCTCGGCGGTGATTGGCAGCTCGGTCACCTGCCGACCGACGGCGCGGGAGACCGCGTTCATGATGGCGGCCGGGGTGGGCGTCATGGCCGGCTCCCCGATCCCCTTGGCCCCGAAGGGCCCGAGGCCACTGCCCGACTCGAGCAGGATGGTCTCGATCGGCGGCGCGTCCAGTGTGGTCGGGATCCTGTAGTCGAGCAGGTGCGGGTTCTTGCTCACTCCCTGCTCGATGACCACCTCTTCCATGAGCGCATGCCCCAATCCCTGCACGGCGCCACCCTCGATCTGTCCTTCGGCGCTTTGCCGGTTGATGGCCTGACCCACGTCGTAGCAGGCGGCGAGCCGGGTCACGCGGGTCGCCCCGGTGTCCTCATCCACCTCGACCTCCACCGCCTGAGTGCCGAAGGTGTAGTCGTTGAACGGCTTGCCCTGGCCTGTCTGCGGATCGATGGTGGGAGCGGAGGGGGCGTCGAACTTGTCGAGGGCCTGAGTGGGACGCCCCGATGCCACCGCCGCCTTCACGACCTCTGCAAAGCTCATGGACCGATCGGACGCGCCGCGGACGAAGGCGCGACCCTCCGTCAGTTCGATGTCCTCGGGAGCGGCCTCGAGCACCTCCGCCGCCTGATCCACCAGGTGACGGCGCACTTCCCGCGCCGCCTTGAGGACGGCATTGCCCGACATGAGGAGCTGGCGCGTCGCCGTCGTCGTGCCGGCCCGGGGCGTGAAGTGGCTGTCGCGTCCGACGGCGACCACCCGCTCGATCGGGAGCCCGAGCACCTCGGCGGCAATCGAGCAGAGAGAGGCGGTCTGCCCGCCGCCCACGTCCGGCGCGGCACACCGCACCACTGCGGTGCCGTCCAGCTCCATCCCCACCCAGGCGCTGGCCGAATCATGGGTCCAGCACATGCGCCCGTAAGGCGTGAGCGACGCGGCCAGGCCGCGCCCGATCCTGATGGGCGCGGCTGCCGTGCGCGGCGGGCCCAGCGCGGCCCAGGCGCGGCGCATGGTCTCACCGAGCATCGGCTCCGTCTCGAGCACCTGTCCGGTCGCGATCGTGTCGCCCTTGCGGAGGAAGTTCTTCTCGCGGAGCTCGAGGGGGTCCATGTCCAGCGCCCTCGCCAGCGCATCCATCTGCCCTTCGTACCCGATGCAGGTCTGAATCGACCCGAATGTCCGGTAGGCGCTGGCGATCGGGTTGTTCGTGTACACGGTCACCGCGTCGACCTGGACGTGCGGGATGCGGTAGGGGCCGGTGGCCGTGACCAGGCTGTAGAGCAGCACCCAGGGGGACAGGGCCGCGTAAGCGCCTGAATCGGAGACGAGCTCCGCCTCGAGCGCGACCAGCTCGCCGCTCCGGGTCGCGCCGGTCTTGTAGCGCATCAGGTACGGGTGCCGCTTGCCGTGGCCGATGAACGATTCCTCGCGCGAGAAGATGAGCTGGACCGGGCGCCGCGTCTTCCACACGAGCAGGCCGAGCAGGCATTCGACCGTCACGTCCTCCTTGCCGCCGAAGCCGCCGCCGAGATACGCCCCTTCAAGGCGCACCCGGCTGTGCGGGAGCTGAAGGACCTCGGCCACGTCCCGGAAGTGCTCGAGCACCTGGGTGCTCACGCGAAGCGTCAGCGCGCCTTCCGCGTCGATCCACCCCACCCCTGTCTCCGTCTCCAGGTAGACATGGTCGACGAGCTGGGTCCGGTAGGTCTGCTCGACCACCACATCGGCCCGGCGGAACCCCTCGCCGCTGTCCCCCTTGCGGAGCTGCCAGCGCCGGAGAACATTGCCGGCTTCGTGGACAAGGGCGGTCCCGGGGCGGAGCGCCTCGAGAGGATCGAAGACGCCGGGCACCTCCTCGTACTCGATCTCGACCAGCTCGGCGGCTCGGGCGGCGATCTCCGGCGTTAGGGCGGCGATGGCGACCAGGGGCTCGCCCTGGAAGCGAACACGATCCGCGGCCAGCACCGGCTGGGTGGCGAGCACGGCCCCCGCCGTTGCCTCGGCCATTCGGCCCGGCAGCTCCATGCGCAGCTCGTTTCGTGGCACGTCCTGGTGAGTGAGGACCGCCGCGACGCCGGTCAGAGCCCTGGCCGCGCGGGTGTCGATCCTCGCGATGCGCGCCGAGGCGTACGGGCTCCTCACGATCCTCCCGTGGAGCATGCCGGACAGGGCGAGATCCCCCGCGTAGATGGGCCGGCCGCGCACCTTCTCCCACGCGTCCGCCCTCGGCAGGCTCTTGCCGATCACGCGATAGGTCATGGATTCACCGAGAACCTCGGCGTCTCACACGTCCCACCCGCCGTCCACCGTGACCGACTGGCCCGTCATGTTGGCCGAGTCGTCGGAGACCAGGAACAGCACGGCGTTGGCGATGTCCCGCGCGGTCGTGACGCGGCGGAGGGCCATCTCGCTGACGTACTCCTGGTAAACCTGCTCGGGCGTCCAGCCGCGCTTCCTCGCCTTCTCCCGGCACAGCCGGTCCATCCGGTCGCCCCCCACGATCCCCGGGTGCAGCGCGTTCACGTTGACGTTGTGGGGGCCGGCCTCGAGCGCCACCGTGCGGGTGAGCCCGCGCAGCGCCCACTTCGAGGACGAATACGCCGCGCGGTACCTGTAGCCGCGCAGCCCCGAGGTGCCGCTGATGTTCACGATCTTACCGTACCGGCGCGCGATCATGCCTGGCAGCACGTGCTTGATCGGCAGGAAGGTGCCGACGACATTGGTGTCGAGGAGGGACCGGAAGTCCTCGACCTTGATGTCCTGGACCGGCGTTTCGATCGGCCCCGTCACTCCCGCGGCGTTCACGAGGATGTCGACGCGGCCGTAGGCCTCCAGCACGCGGGAGACCATGCGCTCCACCGCCCGCTCGTCGGTGACGTCGCACGGGACCGCCAGCGCGCGCCGCCCGAGCCCGTCGATCTCCCGCGTGAGCTTCTCGAGCGGCGGGACATCGCGCGCAGCCAGCGCGAGGTCGGCGCCTTCGCGGGCGAGGGTCGTGCAGATCTCCCAGCCCATGCCCTTGGCGGCCCCGGTCACGAGGGCAATCCTATCGCCGAGCTTCATGGCACATATCCCTCCAGTCGATCTCTTGCCACGAGCGCGGCGGGGCGGCCGGCGGCTGGCCCGTAGCCCCCACCGCCGCACGTCTCGATGAGGAGGAGATCGCCCGGCGCGAGCCGCATGGTCTCCTTGCCCTTCACCTCGCGAAGGGCGGGGGTGCCCGGGTTCAAGGTGATGCGGTAGGGCGCCCCGTCCTTGCCGCCTGCCAAGCCATAGGGCGGGATGATGCGCCGCTCCAGCATGGTGGTGAGCGTCACCTCGTCGCCCAGGACGCGATAGGCGCGCCGGAACCCGAGCCCGCCGCGCCGCGTGCCATCGCCTCCCGAGCCGGGCCGCAGTGCCTGCTCCTCCACCAGCACCGGGTACTCGCCCTCGATGACTTCGATGGGCGTGTTCATGACATTGGACATGTGCACCCGCACGGCCGACACTCCGTCCTTCGACGCCGTCGCCCCCTCGCCGCCGCCGTGCACCTCGTAGAGGACGGCCCAGCGTCCGTCGGGCTGGCGAGCGCCGAAGATGAGGACGCCCGCCGTCGTCGGCCCGCCCGCAGCGACCCGCTCGGGCAGGACCGGCGCCAGCGCCTTGAAGATGGCATCCACCACGCGCTGAGAGGTCTCGTGGTTGCCGCCGACCACCGGGCGGTCGGGATCGCAGTTGAGCACGGTTCCGCGGGGCGCGATCACCCGCAGCGGCCGATAGCAGCCCTCGTTGGGGGGCACCTCGGGGGCGGCCAGCGCCTTCATGGCGTAGTAGACCGAGGAACAGGTGATGAAGTAGGTCGTGTTGACCGGCCCGCGGGTCTGGGCGTCGGTGCCGGTGAAGTCAAAGGTCGCTTCGTCGCCGCGCTTGTCGATGCGGACCCGGATGCGGACCGGGCGATCCTCGATGCCGTCGTCGTCGAGCCAGTCCAGGCCCTCCCACACGCCGTCGGGAAGCGCGCGGAGCGCGGCGCGCATCTGGGCCTCGGACTCGGCGTGGAACCGCTCGAAGCACGCGGTCACCGTCTCCGGGCCGTACCGCTCGAACAGCTCCACCAGGCGGCGCGCCGCGACGTCATCGGCCGCATACTGGGCGAAGAGGTCGCCGAGGCGCTCGTCGCGGCCGCGCAGGTTCGACAGGATCAGGTCGATCGCGTCGCGCTCGGGGCCGGATGCTGAGAAGAGCCGGATGGGCGCGATGCGCAGCCCTTCCTGGTAGCACTCCGTGGCCCACGTCACGTAGCTTCCGGGGACGGCGCCGCCGATATCGGCCCAGTGGGCGAGGTTGACGGCGAAGGCGATCAGATGCCCGCCGAAGAAGACGGGGCGCACCGCCTTGACGTCCGGCAGGTGATTGCCGCCGACCTCGGGGAGATTCAGGTACCACACGTCCCCGTCGCGCATCCGCTCCGCCGGCACGCGCTTGAGCAGCTCCTTGACCGTGAAGCCCATCACCCCCATGTGCATGGGGATGTCGCGGCCCTGGGCGATGAGCCACCCGCGGGCATCGGTGAGGGCGGAGGAGAGATCACCCGCTTCCTTGAGCAGGGGCGAGCGCGCCGAGCGCGTGACAATCACGCTCATCTCCTCCGCAATGGCATAGAGCCCGTTGCGGACCACCTCGAGGGTGACCGGGTCCGGGGCGAGTCGGGTCACGGGGCGGTGTCTCGGCTCACAGGGCGATGTCGATGAGCAGGTTGCCCAGCCGATCCGCGGCGCAGCGCTGACCGGGATACACGACGGTGGTGGACCACTCGTCCTCGATGACCGCGGGACCGGGAACGGTGCGACCGATCGGCAGCGCGCCGCGGTCGTAGCGTGGGATCGTCAGCCCTCCAGTGTCCGGGAAGAAGCCCCGATGCCACCCGTCCGGCGCGACGGCGCCGGACGCTCCGGATGCCGCCGCGGGTGTCCACTCCCCCTCGACCCGCGCCGTCGCCCGGAGATTCACGCACTCCACGCTCTCCCCGGTCGCGTAGCCGTAGAGCTGGCGGTGCCGCCGCTCGAAGGCCAGGCGCAGTACCGCCGGGCCGTCCTCCTCGTAGGGCACGTTGATCTCGTAGTTCTGGCCCGCGTAGCGGAGATCCAGGCTCCTGAAGACGCGCGCCCGGCCCGTGGACGGGTCTTCCTCGGAGAGCGGTCGCAGGCACTGGCGCTCGAGGATCCGGAAGCGGTCCTCGACCACCTTCGTGTCCCAGCCGTCCAGCCTCGTGCGATAGGTCTGCACAGCGTCGTAGCGCAAGGGCGAGACCAGACACCCGAGCGCAGAGAAGGCGCCCGAGTGGCCGGGCACGATGACCTGGCTGATGCCCGCCTGGCGGGCCAGCGCGCCGGCGTGCAGTGGTCCCGCTCCACCATAGGCGATGAGGGCGAACTCACGGAGATCGTACCCGCGCTGGACGGTCACGAGCCGAAGGGCGCGCAGCATGTTCGCGTTGGCGACGTCCACCACCCCCTGCGCGGCGGCGATCAGCGAGAGGCCGAGGCGGCGCCCGAGAGCCTCGAGCGCGGCATGGGCTCCCCCGGGGTCGAGTCGGATGGAGCCGCCGTAGATTCGATCCGGGTTCAGACGACCCAGGATCAAGTTGGCGTCGGTCACCGTGGGCTCGGTGCCGCCAAGCCCGTAGGACGCGGGCCCCGGCATGGCGCCGGCGCTCTGGGGTCCGACCTTGAGCGCACCGGTGTCGTCTACCCGCGCGACGGAGCCCCCGCCCGCGCCAATCGACTCCACGGCCAGCATGGGCAGCCGCACCGGGTACTCGCCGAGCTTCCGCTGGCCCGCCGTCTCCGGGACCCCGTCGGCGACGAGACAGACGTCCGTGGTGGTCCCCCCCATATCGAACGCCAGCGCCCGGGCGATGCCCAGGGCGCGGGCGGTTTGGGCGGCGGCGGCAACGCCCGCCGCCGGGCCGGACATGGCCATGGAGAGCGGACGCGACTTGGCGGCCTCCACCGACATCATGCCGCCCGCCGAATGCAGCAGGTGGAGCGACCGGCCGGTCGGGCCGGCGGCCAGGCGCGCGAGCAGATCGTCCAGGTAGCTCGTCGCGAGCGGCATGACGGTGGCATTGAGCACCGTCGTGCACGTGCGCTCGTACTCGCGGAACTCGGCATTGATCTCGCTCGAGACCGACAGGTACCGGAAATGAGGCTCGAGCAGCCGCCGCAGGGCCTGCTCGGGGGCCGCGTTGGCATATGCATGGAGCAGGCAGATCGCCACGCTCTCGACACCCCGGGACTTCAGATGCTCGACGATGGCCCCGACCTCCTCGAGGGCGAGCGGAACGCGGACGCTCCCGTCGGGGCCGACGCGCTCGGTGATCTCCAGCCGGAGATGGCGCGGCACCAGCGGCTCGGGCTTGGCCGGCAAGTCGAGGCGGTAGAGATGGGTCCGGTTCTGGCGCGCGATCTCGAGCACGTCGCGGAAGCCGCGGGTGGTGACGAGGCCGACAGGCGCCCCGCGCCGCTCCACGATGGCATTCGTGACGAGCGTGGTCCCGTGAGCGAGCGACGCCCATGGCCCCGTCTTGGGCTCGAGAGCGCCGATGCCGTTCAACACCGCCGCCGCCGGACTGGCCGGGGTGGTCGGCACCTTGCACGACCACATCGTGCCCGACGGATCCCACGCCACGAGGTCCGTGAACGTGCCACCCACATCGACCCCGATGCGAACGCCGGACGTCATGGTCACAGGAGCCCTGGCGGCCGCCGCGCCTACTCGACGGCGAAGTGCGCTTCGGTAGTCCGGCCGGTGCGGCCGTTGATTGGGAGGATGTCCTGCGGGCAGGCGGAGAACGAGATCACGAGGTCCATCTCCGCCCGAAACACCGCGTAGCTCCCGGCCATGGACACCGGCTCGCCCCACGCCAGGCGCCCGTCCGCCGTCCACGGGATGTTCATGAACAGGTTGAGGGACGGCGGGGTCGCCGGGATCGCGATGCCGAGTTCCGCGAGGGCCGCGTGCAGATTGTCCCGGCAGTTGTCGTGATAGCCCTGGACTCCCAGCAAGCCGTAGCGGGGCGCGTCGCAGGGCGCCATGAGCGTGTCGTGCGCGCATCCCGAGGTGTCCTCGACCAAGGTCAGGATGGGCCGCCGCTGGTTCGTCACGAACGTGTCGCCGACGGCGGCGGCGAGCTTCATGAACCACGCGCGGCTCGCCTCCATCGCCATCCATTCGGATGGGTCTTGGGCGCTGAATGCCCACGCGTCCACCACCTGAGTGCCGTGGGTGTTCACGACCCTGACGCGCTGCCCGGCGCTCACGGGCGCCGCCTTGCCGCGCCGCGCGGGGATCGTCACCAGCTCAGTGATCATCCGCCCTCCTCCCCTCCGCCCTCCTCCCCGGCGAGCAAGTCTCCGGAGCTCAGGCGGCCTCGCCCTGCACGTCGAGGACGCCGCGTTGTCTCAGCCTCAGCGATTCCCATGCCCGCCACGGTAGTCCGACGGCGCCGGCGGAGCCCAGCCGGCTAAGAGCTCCGGGGCCGGCTCCCAGATCTCCACGCCGAGCGGGCGGCAGGTGGCGAGGGGATCCCCCGCCTCGGGCCCCCACACCGGCACGGAGAGGTCCCCATGCGGGCACACCGAGATCGCGCAGAGCACGTCGATCTCGGCGAAGAACTCGATGAAATCGCCGAGCTGGGCCGGGCTCGGCTTGACGAAGTAGCGGCCGTCGGCGGTGAGGCCGGTGACCTGGAACACGTTGAGCACGTCGTGCACGTCGAACTCGGTGAGGTGGTACGGGGCGACTGCCCGCACGAGGTTACTGTGGCAACAGAGGTCGAATTCCTCGCCGTTGAGCAGCTTGTGCACGTAGGGATCGCAGCGGGTTCCGAGGAGGTCGTGGCACCCGGCGCCGTCCTCGTCGCGGCCGTACCGGATGGTATCGCCGGTGATCGTCAGCATCGGCCGGAGGTACGGCAGGCACGACCAGAGCCGATCGAAACTCGTCAGATGTGACCGGTGGAGCTGCCGGGTGCGCGCAGCCCAGAAGCGCTCCCGCGGGTTGGCCAGGTTCCACGCGTTGAGATCCGCCACCTGCGGCCCCCCGACCGCCACGATGCGGAAGATCTGCCCGGCCCGCACCGGCCAGGCCCGGCCCGAGCGCATCGGGACGACGAACCGCTCCAGGAGCCCGCGCCGGCCGGTCTCGCGAGCGAGGCGCCCGTAGAACTCGCGGTCGACCTCGAGGGGCGAGCCCGGCTTTGCCTCGTAGATCACGCGCGGTCGTGCCATGTCCTGACCTCGTCACTTCGCTGTTGACAATGACGGCACCATCATAGTCTCATACCGACCAGCCGACCAGGGGTAGCATCATAGCGCCGATCAGAGCTTCTTCCATTCACAACACCTCGCCGGTTTAGCCCGGCGCACGGAGGACCCTCCATGAGACCCTCGCGCATCGCCACCATCGCCCTCGCCCTCTGGGGCCTCGTCGCCTTCGTCACCGGCGCCGACGCCCAGCAATGTTCGAAGGGCAAGCTCCGCTTCTACACGTCATGGCCGATGCAGGGAGCGATGCTCCCTGAAGGCACCGGCATGAAGAACGGCATCGACCTCGCGGTGTCCGAGGTCGGAGGCGTCGTCGCGGGTTATTGCATCGAGGTCGTCAACCTGGACGACGCCTCGCCCCAGACGGGCAAGTGGGACGGCGCCGTCGAGGCTGAGAACGCGAACAAGGCGGTGGGCGACCCGCTCGCCATCGTGTATATCGGCACCTACAACTCGGGCGCCGCGAAGGTGTCGATCCCCATCACCAACCGCGCCCACATGGCTCAGGTCACCCCGGCCAACACCTATCCCGGGCTGACGAAGAAGCGCGGCGCCGCCCCCGGCGAGCCGGAGATCTACCGCCCGGCCGGGTTCGTGAATTACTTCCGGCCGATCCCGGCCGACGACATCCAGGGGGCCGTCGGCGCCAAGTGGGCCAAGCGCCTCGGCGTCAAGAAGGTGTACATCCTCAATGACCAGGAGCTCTATGGCAAGGGCATCGCCGACGTCTTCGAGGCGACCGCCAAGAAGATCGGGCTGCCCGTCGTCGCCAACGAGGGCCTCGACTGGAAGCAGCCCGACCAGAAGCCGGTGCTGACGAAGGTCCGGGCCTCCGGCGCCGACCTGGTCTACCTGGGTGGCGTCATCGAGACGGGCGCCCAGGTCGTCCTCCGGCAGATGAAGGAGGTCGGCCTCGTCGCGCCGCGGACCCGCTTCATGGGACCAGACGGGCTCCTCGAGGAGGAGCTCCTGAAGGGCGCGACATGCGACGCCGCTCTCGGGACGGACATGCGGCTCACTTTCGCCGGCCTGCCGTTCGAGAAGATGCGGGGCGTCGGAGCCAAGACCTACGAGACCTACAAGGCGAAGTTCAACAAGGAGCCCACCTCGTACGCGCTCTACTCGGTCGAGGCCGGCCGCGTGATCATCGACGCCATCCGCCGTACCGCGCCCGCGTTCGAGCGCGCCAAAGACGCCACCGAGAAGCGCGAGGCCCTGCGAAAGGCGATCGCATCCACGAAGAGCTTCGAGGGCATCAACGGCAAGTGGAGCTTCGACGAGAACGGCGACGTCGACTACGACACCATGTCCGGTTTCAAGGCGGTGAAGGCGGACGGGCCGATCGGCTGCAAGTTCCAGTTCGAGACCATCCTCGAGTAGCCCTGCCGGGGAGGGCCGGTTGATCCTCGGAGGGGGGCTTCGCCCCCCTTCCGAAGCCTCCCCCCAAGGAATCGCTGCGCCGGCAAAGCCGGCGCTCGAACCGCGATCACGGCGGATGAGCTTTTAGTGTCCTGTCTCAGGAGTTTCCTGACGAACGGCCACGCGGGCGGGGGAGGGGGCCCTCTCCCCGGAACCGTGGCTTCTGCGGGTCGCCGAAGCCGAGAACTCTCCATCTCGTGGCCCGTTATGCGCCGGCCTACCGGGTCACGACATAGCGTGTTCCGGGGAGGGGGCCCTCTCCCCCGCCCGGCTGTTTGTCACCGGACTTATGGGACAGGAGACTAGATAGCGTCCGATGATTCGGAGTGGTAACGAACGCCGCGGCGGCTGCGGGTGGCGTCGTGTGCGCCCCCGGGCGGCCGGGCGGAGTGGGACCCCCGAGTCCCGTCCGCAGCTCGAAGAGCTGCGTTCGGGCGAGTGGGTGACGCAGCCCGGCCGCCCGGGGGCGCACACGACGACAGGACCCGCAGCCGCTACGCCACGCGCGTGCAATCACTCCAAATCGTGGGGGCCCATTTAGTCCATGGAGTGGTGGGAAGTCCTCGTCCAGCAGACGATCAACGGCCTCACCCGCGGCGCCGTCTTCGCGTTGATCGCGCTCGGCTACACGATGGTGTACGGCATCATCGAGCTCATCAACTTCGCCCACGGCGACGTCTTCATGCTGGGCCTCTTCATCTCCCTCGCCTGGTTCACGCTGCTCGGCGTGACGACGACGCTGACCGGTTGGCAGCTCGTCACGATGCTGCCGCTGGTCTTCGGCCTCACGATGCTGACCACCGCCGCCCTCAACGTCGCCATCGATCGAGTGGCCTACCGGCCGCTCCGGCGATCGACACGGCTCGCCCCGCTCATCACGGCCATCGGCGTGTCGTTCATGCTCGAGAACCTGGCGCTCCTCTGGAAGGGGCCGGCTCCGATCTCTTATCCTGACGTCTTCCCGTCCGTGGACATCCTGCGCGAGTGGGTCGGCGTGGAGTCGGCCATCTTCGTCACCACCAAGGACCTGCTCGTCGTCGGCGCGACGCTACCGCTGATGCTGGCCCTCAACTACTTCATCACTCGGACCCGGTGGGGGAAAGCCATGCGGGCGACGGCCCAGGACCGCGAGACCGCCCAGGCAATGGGCATCAACGTCGAGCGGACGATCCTTCTCACGTTCTTCGTCGGCGGCGCGCTGGCGGGAGCGGCCGGGCTGATCCAGGGCATGTACTACAACATCGGGCAGTGGTGGATGGGCTACCAGGCGGGCCTGCGCGCCTTCACCGCGGCCGTGCTCGGCGGCATCGGCAACATGGCGGGCGCGGCGCTGGGCGGCCTCATGATCGGGTTCCTGTCGGCGTGGAGCGACCAGTACATCTCCGCCCGCTGGACCAACGCGATCGTCTTCTCGATCCTCATCCTCGTCCTCGTCCTCCGGCCCCACGGCCTCCTGGGCGAGCGGACGCCCGACAAGGCGTGAGCCGCGTGACGGCCAACGCCCGCCGCGCGCTGGGATGGACGGCGCTCGCGGCGGGCCTCCTACTCTACCCGTTCGCCGACCGATCGCTCGGGCTCCAGACCGTCCACGCCGTGTCCGACGGGATGATCTACGTGCTGCTCGCGCTCGGGCTCAACATCGTGGTCGGGTACGCGGGCCTGCTCGACCTCGGCTACGCTGCCTTCTTCGCGATCGGCGCTTACACCATGGGGCTCCTGAACTCGCCCGTGCTCGGCTCGCCGCTCTACGGGCACCCGTGGAGCTTCTGGGTCTGTATCTGGCTCGCGGCGGGGATATCGGCGCTCCTCGGCGTGGTGATCGGCGCGCCGACCCTCCGCGTGCGCGGCGACTACCTCGCCATCATCACGCTGGGGTTCGGCGAGATCATCCCCGTGGCGATCCGCAACCTCGGCGACATCACCATCGACATCGCCGGGTGGCGCCCGATCGAGAGGCTGAACCTGACCGGTGGCGAGAACGGCGTGAACCCCGTCGGCCGCCCCTACCTGCCGGGCGTCCCGTTCGAGACAGATCCGGTGCCGTGGTACTTCCTGATCCTCATCATCGGCCTCGCCTCGCTGTGGGCGATGAACCGGCTGCGCGACTCGCGGCTGGGCCGCGCGTGGATGGCCATTCGCGAGGACGAGACGGCCGCCGACTGCACGGGCGTCAATCCGATCTCGACCAAGCTCCTGGCCTTCGCGCTCGGCGCCTCGTTCTCGGGATTCGCGGGGTCCGTGTACGCCGCGAAGCTCCAGGCCATCACGCCGGGCGCGTTCGAGTTCCAGGTCTCGATCATGCTCCTCTGCATGGTCGTCCTCGGCGGCGCGGGCAGCCTCAAGGGCGTCATCCTGGGCGGGATGCTCATCACGCTCTTCGACCGGGTCGTGCTGACGCAGACCACGTCCATGGTGCGCTGGGTCGGACGGACTGTGGGCATCCCGGCCCTCACCGCCGCCGACGTCACGCTGTGGCGATGGTTCTTCTTCGGTCTCGGGCTCGTCCTCGTCATGCTGCTGCGGCCCGAGGGCCTCGCCGGCCGCCGAGTCCGCCCGCTCGCCGCCGGCGCCGACGACGCCGACGACCCGATGGTGGTCGAGCCGGCGCCGGCGCCCCGCGTCGAGGCGATCCCCGGCTGGCTGCGCGACGGCGTGCAGCGAGGCGGCGCCGCGCCAGAGGCGTCGCCCATCCTCGAGGTGCGTGGCCTCACCAAGCGCTTCGGCGGCGTCGTTGCCCTCAACGATGTGGACCTCGTGGTCCCGCGCGGCGCCGTCATCGGGCTGATCGGCCCCAACGGCGCAGGCAAGACCACGTTCTTCAACGTGGTGACGGGTCTGATCCGCCGAGACGGCGGCAGCGTCATCTTCGAGGGCGCGCGCCTCGCCGGGCTCCGCCCGAATGCCGTCGTCGCCCGCGGCATCGCGCGCACCTTCCAGTCGATCCGCCTCTTCCCTCAGATGACCGTCCTCGACAACGTGCTCGTGGGCGAGCATTGCCGCCTCGCCGCCACCGTCCCGGGCGCCGTGCTCCGGCCGCCGCCGGTGATCGCCGAAGAGGCCCGCGCCCGTGCGCGGGCGCGCGAACTCCTGACGTTCGTCGGCCTCGCCGGCAAGGAGAACGACGTCGCCCGGAATCTTCCGTACGGTGACCAGCGACGGCTCGAGATCGCGCGCGCGCTCGCGACGGAGCCGCGACTCCTCTTGCTCGACGAGCCGACGGCGGGCATGAATCCACGCGAGACGGAGACGCTCACCGAGCTGATCGGGCTCCTGCGGCGCGAGCTCTCGCTGTCGGTCCTCCTGATCGAGCACGACATGGGAGTGGTCATGGGGATCTCCGACCGGATCACCGTGCTCGACTACGGCACGCGCATCGCCGAGGGCACGCCCGCCGAGATCCAGCGTCACCCCCGCGTCATCGAGGCCTACCTGGGCGCCGGGTACGAGCAGGAGATCGCGCGCAGTCTCGCGCGCTAGCGGGGATTATTCACGGGCATGCTCGGCCTCGCCGACGTCCATACCTACTACGGCAACATACGCGCGCTCCGCGGCGTCTCACTCTCCGTGGAGGCCGGCGAGATCGTCACGCTCATCGGCGCCAACGGCGCCGGCAAGACCACGACGCTCCGGACGATCCTGGGGACGGTGCGACCCCGGCGCGGGACCGTGACCTTCAACGGCCATCGCCTCGACACGCTCGCGACCGATCGGATCGTGCGCCTCGGGATCGCGCAGTCGCCGGAAGGCCGGCGGATCTTCCCGCGGATGACGGTGCTCGAGAACCTGGAGCTCGGGGCCTTCGCGCGGCGGGACCGGGAGGCGATCCCTCCCGACCTCGAGCGCGTGTTCACGCTCTTCCCGCGCCTGCACGAGCGGGCCGGGCAGAAGGGCGGGACGCTCTCGGGCGGCGAGCAGCAGATGCTCGCCATCGGCCGCGCCCTCATGGCGCGCCCGACGCTCCTCCTGCTGGACGAGCCGTCCATGGGCCTCTCGCCGATCCTCGTCGATGCCATCTTCCGGATCATCGAGGACATCAACCGCCAGGGGACGACGATCCTCCTCGTCGAACAGAACGCGCGGATGGCGCTCCGCGTGGCGCACCGCGGCTATGTCATGCAGACCGGCCGCATCGTGCTGCACGACGCTGCCGGCGAGCTCCTGCGCTCCGACCTCGTGCGGAAGACGTACCTGGGGGAGAAGTAGGAGGGGAAGCCTACGTAATCGATACCACTCTACCGCCCGACACGCTCACAAGGTCGGCGGGGTAGAACTTACAAACGGTATTGGGGATCCCCGCTCCTGCCCACAGCTCCTCGTACCGGAGCAAATCTTCATCGATGAATGTTGCCAAAGCTTCGATATGCCCAACCGGGGGGACACTCCCGACGGCAAACCCGGTGCGCTGGTGCACGAACGCGGCATCCGCCTGCTGCACCGGTTCGGCGACGAGCGCGCTCAGCTTCTGTTCGTTGACACGGTTCGGACCACTCGCCAGCACCAAAATAGGCTCGTGGGTCAACCTCCCGCGAAACACGAGCGACTTCACGACTTGTTCGGCCCGACACCCGAGCGCCTGAGCCGTTTCCTTTGCGCTGTGCGCTCTGGATGGAAGTTCCACGATGTGCCAAGCGATGCCATGCGCAGCCAGGCACTCCTGGACTCGCTGGGCGGGCGTGTGTGTTTCATCAGTCATCCCGGGTCTTCCCCTCAGAACATGTCATTCGTTTTCCATGGCGGGCAGTGTGCATGTGCTGCTGGAGTGCCGGGTGGCGTCACTGGCCGAGCGGGCGGTCAGCGGGCCTCCGCATTTCGGTCAGCCCGGTTCAGCGCCGGAGGGTCAGCCCGTCGAGATCGAGGTCCGGCATGCGGCCGGTCATGAGGTCGGCGACGATCCGCGCCGTGCCGCACGCCATCGTCCAACCCATGTGGCCGTGGCCGCAGTTGAGGAAGAGGTTGCGGTGCCGGCCGGGCCCGAGGATCGGCGGCCCGTCCGGCGTCATGGGCCGGAGACACGCGCGGTACTCCCCGCGATCGTAGTCGGCGGCGTCGGGGAAGAGGTCACGCGCGAGGCGGAGGATGTTGTTGAAGTCGCGCGGGGTCCAGCCCCAGTCGTAGCCGGCGAACTCCGCGGTCGACGTCAGGCGCAACCGGTCGCCAAGCCGGGACCAGCCGACCAGCCACTGCTCGTCGACGCCCGGCACCGTCGGCGCGAGGCCACCCGGCCGGAGCGGGAACGTCGACGAGTAGCCCTTCGCCGGGTAGATGGGCAGGTGGAGGCCCGCCGTGCGCGCGACGGCCGGGCTCCCGACCCCCAGGGCGAGCACGTAGTGGTCCGCGGTCAGAACCCCTTGACTGGTCGCCACTGCGTCGATCCGGTCGCCCTCCACCCGCAGCGCGGTGACGCGCGCGCCGAGCCTCACCGTCACCCCCAGGGTGTCCCGGCACACCCGGGCCAAATTCTCGACGAAGAGGCGCGAGTCGCCGCTCGAGTCCCCGAGGTCGCGGATCGCGCCGGCGATCTTGTGCTTGACGGGCTCGAAGACGGGATCGAGCTTCGCCACATCGCCCGCGTCGAGGATCTCCTGCTTCTGCCCGTGCTCGGCGAGGAGCGCCATCTTCTTGATCCCCGCTTCCAGGTCGACCGGGTCGCGGTGGACGTAGAGCGCGCCCTTCGTGATGGCGTGGTACTCGAGCGCTTCGGCGCGCACCAGCTCGTTCATCACCGCCTGGCTGTACTGGCAGAGGCGGAGCTTGATCAGCGTGTTGCGGCGCGCCCGCGCCGACGTGCACTCGCGCAGGAAGCGCAGCCCCCACGTGTAGAGCCGCAGGTCGGGCGCGAGCCTCACGCGGATGGCCGTCTCCGCGCCCCGCAGGGACTGCCACAGCATGCGCGGCGCGCGCGGGGAGGCCCACGCGAAGGAGTGGCCGGGCGCGATGATGCCCGCGTTGCCCGCCGAGGCCTCCAGGCCGAGGCCGTCCTTCTCCTCGACCACCGTGACCTCGTGGCCGGCCTTGGCCAGGAAGTAGGCCGTGGTCACTCCGACGACGCCGCCACCCAGGACGAGGGTCTTCATCTGGCTCGGAGGGGGGCTTCGCCCCCCTGGTGAAACCTCCCCCCAGGACGCGGTGCGGGCCGCAGGACGTCGCGCGGCTGGGGCCCCGCCGTCCGAGGCGAGCAGGTCGGACAGATTGCACCGGCAAAGCCGCCGCTGGAACATTGATCATTTCGCACGAGCGTTCTCTCCAATCGTGCCTACGCCTCGAGGAGGTAGCCGGCCCGCACCGGGTCATCGGGATCGAACAGGAACTGGCTCAGGCCGGTGAGGTAGGCAGTCCCCGTGATCTCCGGCAGGATCGCGCGCCGTCCCTCGACCTCGGTCTCCCCGGCAATGCGGCCCGTGAAGCTGAGCCCGAGCAGCCCCTGGCTGACGAACGTCGACCCGACCCCCATGAGGCCCCGGTGATGGAAGAGCGCCATGCGCGCGCACGTGCCGGAGCCGCAGGGCGCGGCGTCGACCTGGCCCGGCCCCCACACGAGCGCGTTCGGCGACACGCCGTCGGCGTCCGGCAGCTCGTGGACGAGGACATTGTCCACGCTCGTCTTGCCGAGGCCCGGCACGTCCACACGGAGCTGGGCGTTGATCGCCTCGCGGACCGCCATGCCCCGCTGGGCGATCCTCTTCGCAAGCTCCCGCCGCACTTCGAGCGCGAGGTGCCTCGCCTCCACGATCGCGAAGACGTTCCCGACGCCGACCGCGATATCGAGCGGCACCTCGCCCATCCCCTCGACCTCGACGGTCTGCCCGGGCAGGGCCACGAAGGACGGCGTCCACCGCAGCGTGACCTCGCGGACCCGGTCGCCGTCCGAGCGCGCGATGGTCTCCACGACGCCCGCCTCCGTGTCGATGACGACCGCCGTCTCGCCGCCCTGGCGCGCCACCATGCCAGTTTCGACCGCCACGGTCGCGGCGCCGATCGTGCCTTCGCCGCAGGAGACGTAGTAGCCTCCCGGGTAGATGAAGAAGAGCCCGAAATGGGCGCTGGGCGTGACCGGCTCCGTCATCACCGCGATCAGGAGGCCGCGATGCCCGCGGGGCTCGAGGCAGAGGCCCGTGCGGAGATGGTCAAGCCGCTCCTGGAACCAGCAACGCTTCTCGCCGATCGTCCTCCCCGGCAGCCGGCCGAGCCCGCTCGTCAAGAGCCGCATCCCGATGCCCGCCGTGTGGAAGTCGATGGTTCCCAGCACGCGATCGGATCGCATAGGCACCTCCCCGGTGGAGCCATGAGACCGCGTCCACCGCCGCCGTGTCAAGGCCGGCGACCACCCGCGCGGAATAATGTGGGCTAGAGGGCGCTCTAGCAGGATGCGACCTTACCGCCGACGCTTGGGTGTTCCGCTCCGAGCGCGGGCTTCGCCCGCGCCCCGAAAGGGGGAGGATTCGGAGGGGGCCGTCGAGGCCCCCTCCGAGAGAACGCAGCAGATGGGCCTTTTTCAGCAGCCTGCTAGAGCACCTGCCAGTAGCGGCGCCCCTGGAGACGCACGACCTTCCCAAAGCCGGGGGCCTGGAAGTGTCCTGCCGCCACCATGATCTCTTCGCGCTCCAAACGGTCCATCAGAGCCCGTCGAGTCTGGCGTGTCAGCTCCGGGTCCATATCGGCTCGCGATACCCAGTCGGGCTCGTGCACCTGCACCGGGCTGTGCGCCGCGTCCCCCAACACGAGCGCCCGCTCCCCTTGCGAGGTGATCAGGACACTCATATGCCCGGGCGTATGGCCGGGGGTCGGCAGAGCAGTCAACTCGCGTGTGAGGCTGTGCTCGCCCTGCATCAGCTCCACCAGGCCAAGCTCGGCCAGCGGCCAGACACAGGTGGGGGCGTTTGGAAAGCGCTCCGGCTGCACCTCGGGCCGGTGACACACATCCCAATCCTTCGCACTCATCCAGTAGCGAGCATTCGGAAAGGTCGGCACAGGACTGCCACCCTGTGCTAGCAAGTTCCAGCCGACATGATCGCGGTGCAGGTGCGTCAGCACCACCATGTCCACTTCTTCCGGCCGCACGCCATTGGCTTGGAAGTCGTGCATGAGCCGGCCCCACGAGACGTCCGGCGCGTCTGCTGGCTTGGGGCCGAGGCCAGTGTCAACGAGGATCGTCCGCCCGTCCGATCGTATCAGATAGGAACCGAGATTGAAGCGGACCTTGTGGTCTTCTGTGAGGTGGGACTCGTATTGCTGCCAGTCGTCATGCGGGATGGTCGGGAAGAAGTTACACAGATCGAATTCGAGCTTACCGTCTGACAACGACAGGATTTCCGCGTTGCCGACCCGCATGACATTGTTCGCCATGATGCAGGCGTCCCCCTTCCATTGGCGCTGACGGCGGGCACCGTCAGCAGCAGCCTCGCATGGACGCGCCCGCCGGAAGGGCCGGATCAGGCTCCCAGCCCCAGGGCCGAGGCCCCCAGTCGGGCGTGTAGACCTGGCCTCGCTTCACCGTCACGAACGGGACTACCGCCTGAGTGACTCTCAGGGCGGCGCCCAGGACGTCGTAGACCACCCAGTCGCCCTCGCGCAGCTCCAGGACCGAGATGTCGGCCTGCCGGCCCACCGCCAGGCTCCCCAGCCGGTCCGCCGCGCCGATCGCCCGAGCGGGGTTCGCCGTGCACATCGTCACGACCTGCGCCAGCGTGAACCCGAGCCCGAGGAAACGGGTCATCATCTCCGTCATGCTGTGAACGGTGTGAAGCCGGCCGGGGACCGTGAGGTCGGTGCTGATGCAGTGCGGGAACAGGCCCTGGTCGATGATGCGGCGCCCCACGTCGAAGCTGAAGTTCATCCGCCCGTGAGCGGTATCGAACCAGACGCCCCGGTCCGCGGCCTCGCGGGCCTCCGGAACCAGCTTTCCGTTGGCATCCAGGACGCCGCCAGGGTTGGCGGTGAAGTAGTGCGTGAGGATGTCGCCCTCCTCGAGGAGCGGCAGGAGCGAGCGGATCACCGTCGGGTCGTAGCGCTTCTCGGTGTCCCCGATGTGAACCATCAGCTTGATGCCGCTCTCCCGGGCTGCCCGCTTCGCCAGCCGGGGCATCTCCATACCCATGATCTCGAGCGCGGGAGAGACCATGCGCGCCTTGATCCCGCAGATGAGGCCCTTGTACTGGTCGGCCACGCGCAGCGTGTCCTCCAGGTTGATGCTGCTCTCCGCGATGATGTCCGGCAGGGTCGCGAGCCCTGTCTGGCAGATGTGCAGGAAGGGAATGACCTCGGTGTGGCAGCGGGCGCTGCCGGCATCGACGATGGTGGTGACGCCGGCGTGCACTCCGCCGAGATCGGGGTGCACGCCGCTGCGGTTGAAGCCCTCGAAGACGTGCGCATGAAGGTCGATCAAGCCGGGGGTGACGATCTTGCCCGCCACCTCGATCGTGCGCGTGGCCTCGGCGCTGGGGATGTCCGTGGCGATGCGCGCGATCACGCCGTCCTGCACGGCGATGTCGGAGATCCCATCGAGCCCCGAGGACGGATCCACCACGGTCCCACCCCTGAGCAGGAGATCGTGCATGTCATTCCCCCGATGAATCTACTCCTACTTCATGGCCCCCGATCTCGGCTCATCCACGGCGAGCTCCAAACGTGGTTTCCCCGCAGCTCCAGTTCTATGTCAACGGCCACGAGTGGCTGGCGCTCTAAACCAGCGCTACGTCAACCAAGCTATCCGAATATGTCCCGGCCTGGCCCAAGTTGCAGTGCCTGTCTGCGCTGCATGCATTGACGGTGTTCCCGGTGCGGCTTAAGCTGCTCCAGAATCCTAGGTTGGCCATGACGAGCCCCGGCATAACGTCCTCGGTCAATTCCGCCCTGCCCTCAAAGCTACCCCGATCGTTCCATACCCGCACGTATTTCCCTGATTCGATTTCCCGCTTTTGGGCGTCTTGGGGATTGATCAACACGAGTTGTTCGCCTTGGCGCTTCTGCTGAACCGGCTCGTTCGCATATTGCGAGTTCAGAAAGCCGTGGGGCTTGGGCGAAATCAAGTTAAGCGGGTAGCGTTTAGCCAGTTCCGGATTTGAATGCGGTGTCTCGTACGATGGAATATAATCCGGCACCGGATCGACCGGCTCGCCTGGTTGCATGCCCTCGTACATCGAGCGCCAGACAGGTACGACAAAGTTTCCGCCTTCAGCTGTGCTGGCCTTGAACTCGCATTTCCCCGATGGTGTCTTGAAGTTGCCTTCCGCGTGCGGCGCCCGCTTGTCAGGCGTACCTACATTAAGCCGCATCCATCCTTTCTCTTTAAGCAAGTCCAAAGTGATGTCCTTCAGAGCAGGCGAATCCCAGTCGTAGAATTCCATCAGCATCTCATCATCGCTCATGTCCCAGTACGCGTCGTTGAAGCGCATCGTCTTTGCGAGCCGGCGAAACATTTCAACGTTCGGCACGCATTCCCCTGGCGGGGGGATGGCCGGCTGGTTGACCATCATGTAAAGATGGCCCCACGTCACCTGGAGGTCATATTGCTCGGCCTGCAAGGTTGCCGGAAGGAGGATATCGGCATAGCGCGCAGTGTCCGTAATGAACAGTTCGCTCACCACCGTGAACAGATCCTCGCGCTTGAGGCCCTGCACGACCTTGTTCTGGGCCGGAGCCTGGGACACCGGGTTAGAGTTGTAAACGAACAGCGACATGACCGGAGGATCGAGCTTCAGCTCGCCGGTGAGTGCAGCCCCGAGGTCGAGCTCGTTGATGACACGCGTGCCCGGTTTGATCCAGTCGGGTCGGCAAATTTTGTCGAACTTGAACGGGAAATCCCAGATCGGCATCTCGACGGCGCCGCCCCCGACGTGGCGCCAGGCGCCGACGAGTGCTGGCAAACAGGTGATAGCGCGGATTGCATCTCCGCCGCCACGGCTACGCTCGAGGGCCACGCCTTCGCGGATGGCCGAAGGCTGGGTAGTGGCATATTCGCGTGCCAACGTCCGAATATCGCTTGCCGGTACGCCGGTGATTTCAGCGACCTTTTCCGGGGGATATTGGGCGGCGCGCGCCTTTAATGCCTCGTAGCCGAGCGTGTATTTCTCCACATAGTCGTGATCCACCAGATCTTCCGCGATGATCACGTTCATCATGCCCAGCGCCAGTGCGGCATCTGTCCCAGGTTTTATCGGGATGTGCCAGTCAGCTTGTTTAGCTGTGCGTGTGCGCAGCGGGTCGATCACCACTATCTTGGCGCCTTTCTTTTTCGCCTCAAGGATGAAGGGCCAGGCGTGTAGGTTGGTGTTTACCATGTTCATCGCCCATACGATGATGTACCTTGCGTAGGCGAGACTTTCCACATCGAGCCCGCCGGTTGCGCCCACGGTCATTATCCAAGCGGTGGAGGAACCCGACTCGCAGTAGGTCTTTTCTCCTATGGTGGCGCCAAGCCGGTTAAAGAATGCATCGCCGCTCGTCAGTCCGTTCAGTGTACCTTGATTCCCCAAGTAAACGTGAGGCATGATGGCTTGCGCGCCGTATTTGGCCGTGATGTCTGTCCAGCGCTTCTTGATCTCAGCAAGGGCGTCGTTATAAGAGATGCGCTGGAACTGTCCACTGCCTTTCGCCCCGACGCGCTTCATGGCGTACAACAGGCGGTCGGGGTTATAGTGATGCTCGGCATAGTCCTTGAGCTTCACGCAAAGCCCACCGCGGGTCATCGGGTGATCCGGGTCGCCGGTCACCTCCACCAGTTTGCCGTCCTCCACATGGTACAGAAAGGCGCATGTGTCGGGACAGTCTTGGGGACAAGCGCCTTTGACGATACGCGTTTCACTCACATGCGTAGACATGGTCTTGCTCCTTTCCTACGTTCTTCCGGCCTTCGCGTACCATAGCGCAGAGGGCAGCTCGGGAGGAGTCATCCGCGCCTCGTTTAGGCCCCGGATGACTTCCCTCGACTGATAGATCCTCGACCCAAGACCTGTCAAGAAGAAATTTCGGTGCGCTTTTGTTTTCCTGCTCGCGCCGGCCTCCTGCTCACGCATCCCGGCGTCGGCGCCATCACCGCCCTGACCATCGTCCTGGTCCTCAGCCTCGCCACGCGCTTCCCGAGCACCTGGCCGAGCAGAGAACTTCAACAAAGTCAGGCTAATCTGGGACGAGGTGAACCAAGCCGTCGGGGAAAACAGGCCGGAAACGGGCGCGAAACCGAGTCCGGGCCGAGGCCCCGGCGACGAAAACCTGAAAACCCAAGAGCCAAGCCTGCGAACCGGACGCCGCCGGGGTTGGCGGTGAAGTAGTGCGTGAGGATGTCGCCCTCCTCGAGGAGCGGCAGGAGCGAGCGGATCACCGTCGGGTCGTTAGCGCTTCTCGGTGTCCCCGATGTGGACCATCAGATTGATGCCGCTCTCCCGGGCTGCCCGCTTCGCCAGCCGGGGCATCTCCATACCCATGATCTCGAGCGCGGGAGAGACCATGCGCGCCTTGATCCCGCAGATGAGGCCCTTGTACTGGTCGGCCACGTGCCGCGTGTCCTCCAGGTTGATGCTGCTCTCCGCGATGATGTCCGGCAGGGTCGCGAGCCCTGTCTGGCAGATGCGCCGGAAGGGAGACCTCGGTGTGGCAGCGGGGGATGATGTGCCGGGGGAAACCCCCGAACGTGGCCGCCCCCGCGCTGCCGGCATCGACGATGGTGGTGACGCCGGCGTGCACTCCGCCGAGATCGGGGTGCACGCCGCTGCGGTTGAAGCCCTCGAGGACGTGGGCATGGTCCTCCCGCGCGCGCGTCGCGGGCTGGGCGACCCGTGGCGTCCCGTGAATATGCGGCTTAGAAGTCCCCGCCGTGCGGCATGGAGGGGGCCGCCGTCTTCTCCGGGATATCGGTGATGAGCGCCTCGGTCGTCAGGAGCAAGGACGCGATGGACGCGGCATTCTGCAGGGCGATCCGCTCGACCTTCGTCGGGTCGATGATCCCCGCGTGCATCATGTCCACGTACTCGTTGGCCTCGGCATCGAAGCCCTCCGCCAACCCCTGGGCGGCCTTCACCTTCTCGACCACCACGGCGCCCTCGAGCCCCGCGTTCGCCACGATCTGCCGGATCGGCTCCTCGAGCGCCCGCCGGACAATGTTGGCGCCGGTCGCCTCGTCCCCCGAGCGCGTGCTGTTGTCGAGCGCCGTGGCGGCACGCAGCAGCGCCACGCCGCCGCCCGGCACGATCCCCTCCTCCACCGCCGCCCGCGTCGCGTTCAGCGCGTCCTCGACCCGCGCCTTCTTCTCCTTCATCTCGGTCTCGGTCGCCGCCCCCACCTTGATGACGGCGACGCCGCCGGCCACCTTGGCCAGCCGCTCCTGCAGCTTCTCGCGGTCGTAGTCCGAGGTCGTCTCCTCGATCTGAGCCCGGATCTGCTTGACGCGGCCCTCGATGTCCTTCGGGTTGCCCGCGCCCTCGACGATCGTGGTGTTGTCCTTGTTCACGACCACCTTCTTGGCCCGACCCAGGTCCTCGAGCTTGACGTTCTCAAGCTTGATGCCGAGATCCTCGGTGATCGCCTTCCCACCCGTCAGCGCGGCGATGTCCTCGAGCATGGCCTTCCGCCGGTCGCCGAAGCCCGGCGCTTTGACCGCGCAGCAGGCGAGCGTGCCACGGAGCTTGTTCACCACCAGAGTGGCCAGGGCCTCGCCCTCCACGTCCTCGGCGATGATCAGACACGGCTGCCCGGCGCGCGCCACTTGCTCGAGCAGCGGCAGCATGTCCTTCATCACGCTGAGCTTCTTCTCGTGGATCAAGATGAGGGCGTCCTCGAGGACCGCCTCCATGCGCTCCGGATCGGTCACCATGTACGGCGAGAGGTAACCGCGGTCGAACTGCATGCCCTCGACCACCTCGAGGGTGGTCTCCATGGCCTTGGCCTCTTCGACCGTGATGACGCCGTCCTTGCCCACCTTCTGCATCGCCTCCGCGATCAGTTCGCCGACGGCCCGATCGTTGTTGGCGGCGATCGTCGCCACCTGGGCGATCTCCTTCCGGTCCTTGGTCGCCTTGGACATCTTCTTCAGCTCGGCGACCACCTGCTCGACCGCCCCTTCGATGCCGCGCTTGAGGGCCATCGGGTTGGCCCCGGCGGTGACGTTCTTGAGCCCCTCGCGGACGATCGCCTGGGCGAGGACGGTCGCCGTCGTGGTCCCGTCCCCCGCGATGTCCGAGGTCTTGGCGGCCACCTCCTTGATCATCTGGGCCCCCATGTTCTCGAACGGATCCTTCAGGTCGAGCTCTTTGGCCACGGTCACGCCGTCCTTGGTGATCGTGGGGCTGCCGAAGGTCTTGTCGATGACGACGTTCCGGCCCTTGGGGCCCAGCGTCGCCTTGACGGCGTGCGACATGATGTTGACCCCGCGCAAGAGTGCCGCGCGGGCTTCCTCGTTGAACATGAGCTGCTTGGACATGGCTACGTTCCTCCTGAGTGGGCACCATTGGTTACCAGCGGCTCAGCCGCGAGTTTCACGAACCGAGAATGCCGAGCACGTCCTCCTCCTTCATGATGAGATACTCCTCGTCGTCCAGCGTGACCTCGCTGCCGGAGTACTTGCCGAACAGGATCCGATCGCCTGCCTTCACCGCGAGGGGGATCGTCTTCCCGTCGTCGGTTACCTTGCCGGTCCCCACCGCGACCACCTTGCCCTCCTGGGGCTTCTCCTTGGCGGTGTCGGGGATGACGATGCTGCCGTGCGTGACCTCCTCCTCAAGCCGCTTGACCAGGATCCGGTCGTGGAGCGGACGAAGCTTCGTCTTCGTTGCCTGAGCCATTGTGCGAGTGCCTCCTCTTCCAGCTGTGTCTGAGCGTGATCACCCAATCCCGGGCACCATCGAGGTCCGAGGCGATGCTCCTACCCATACTCATTCCGGGAGCTCCGCGCGGCCTCTCTGGCCTTGATCTCTTCCGCGAACAGACCAACTTGCAGCGGGCAGGGCGGTTGGTTCGCGTCAACGTACTGACACTCCATCTGGTCACACTGAACGAAATATCCTCGATGGGGCTCGAAGCCGTCCGCTCGACGGAGGCGGATCAGCACCATTTCGGATACGCCCGTGCACCAGAACTCCCGCGTGCCCCGTCGGCTCACCGTGATCTCCGATGGAGCGGTTTGGCATCGAGCGTCGCTCTGACCCCATTCATCTGTCGCATACTCCCTCCCCGGTCCCAATGAACGGACGTGTTCCCAGTTGCAGCTTACTGGCCACCGATCGCCACAGTGAACTTGACCGTCTCCTCCTTGTACGGCGACGGGATATACGCGATCTCGAGGCGGATCTCGCTCAGCTTCTTCGCCTTCAGGGCCTCCGCGGGGAAGTCCACGTCCACGGACTGGGTCGCATCCTGCCCGGGATCGAGCCGGTCGGCGCCGTACGTGGCAAACTTGATCGATGAATCCGTCCGTGCCTCCTCGAGCTTGATCAGTTGCCCCTGCGCGTCGATATAGTGGATCTTTCCCCCAACCAGGCGGACCGCCTGATCCTTGGAATTGTTCTTCAGCTTGAGTGTCCCGGTGAGCTTCGCCGGAGAGACGACGCGGTCGGAGCCCTTCTCGATCCGCTCCGTGACCTTCATCTCCGTGACCTCGCCCGCGATGATTCCGGCTCTCACCGTCACCGACGCGGGTGTCACCGTATAGGTCTTCTCCTCGATCGCTGCCGCCGTCCCTGACGGCTGCGCGGCGCAACCGAGAGCCCCCACAGCCACCGCCGCCACCAAGACCGTCACCCCTACCCATTTGAGCATCGTCGTCTCCTTGCAAAGAATTCCGCCACTCGGCATTCGTTGTCGCACATCCGCTCGGACTCGTCTCGCCGCTGGATCGCTCCCTCGATCCTCATGTCCCGCGTCTCTGCCGCTCACTCGCGTTCAACCTCGCAGGACTCTCGACCCGAGATTCCTGCGTTCCACCTCGGCTCTCCCTCCTCGACCCGCCAGGCTCCGGATGCGGCGGACCGCCCGGGCTTGGCCCTCGACGTTGGCGAGGAGGTTCCGGTCGCCATCCCGCTTCAGCCCCTCCTCGATGAGGGCCCGGAGGACGATCTGGAGGCTCACCGGGAGCTTGAGCATGGTCGTCGCCCTCCCGGCCAAGACCCGCGCCCCGTCGAGGAGGTGTTGGGGGAGAATGAGAAGGACTTTGGTCCTATTCTCGAGCATCACGACGCCTCCATTTCCTAGCGGCCGGGCCTCCTCGCCCGATGCGCGGCCTCGGTCACCAGCACATAACTTCTACTTGACCTATAACTTATATAATGATATAGATGTCAAGTCAAGCGAAACATGTGGCTGTACGGTCACACGAGGCGGGAGGCCAGGGAAGGGGACGACCCTTCGAGGGCTTACCGACGAGAGGAACCTTTCACCATGCCGCAGGTCTACATCTGCAATCGATGCGCCGAGAAGATCGACACGGACAACCAGGATTGGGTCATCCTTTCGATGGACACCGCGGGCACCTTGGGGCTCGAAACCCGTGCCCATGCTGACTGCGAAGTGAAACGACTGAAGGACATTCAGCTGAAGGGCATCCAGGGGCCCCACTCGATGAGCCGCGGAATCCGCGCTTAGGTACCCGCCCCTTCAGGCCCACCCACCAGCCCGAATCCGTACACGGAGCGACGGCCATGAGCGCGGACCCACGGGCGGGGAAGCCCGCCGACCCGTCGATGCTGGCGAACATCCCGCGGCTGATGACGGCGTACTACGCTCGGCGGCCGGATCCGTCGGTGCGGGAGCAGCGGGTGGCGTTCGGCACGTCGGGCCATCGCGGTTCCGCCTTCGACAGCGCCTTCAACGAGGCCCATATCCTCGCGATGACCCAGGCCATTTGCATGTACCGACGGCAGCAGAGGATCGACGGGCCTCTCTTCCTCGGGATCGACACCCACGCCCTCTCGGAGTCGGCCTTTGCGAGTGCCCTCGAGGTGCTGGCCGCCAACGGGGTCGATGTGATGATCGACGACCGCGACGGGTACACGCCCACGCCGGTCATCTCCCACGCGATCCTCACGTATAACCGCGGCCGGGCCGGCGGCCTCGCGGACGGGATCGTCGTCACGCCATCGCATAACCCGCCCGAGGACGGCGGCTTCAAGTACAACCCGTCGAACGGCGGTCCCGCCGATACCCACGTCACCGGGTGGATCCAGGATCAGGCGAACGCGCTGCTCGCCGGCGATCTCACAGCGGTGAAGCGGATCCCGTTCGAGCGGGCCCGCCGCGCTCCCACCACGCACCGCCACGATTACATGGGCGCCTACATCGGTGACCTCTCGAGCGTCGTGGACCTGGACGTCGTCCGTGGCGCGACGGTCAAGCTCGGAGTCGACCCGCTGGGAGGCGCCGGGGTGCACTACTGGGACATGATCGCCGAGCGCTACAAGCTGCCGCTCACGGTGGTGAGCGAGGCGGTGGATCCGACCTTCCGCTTCATGACGGTCGACTGGGACGGGAAGATCCGCATGGACTGCTCGTCGCCCTATGCGATGCAGCGGCTGATCTCGCTCAAGGAGCGCTTCGACGTCGCCTGGGCGTGCGACACCGACCACGACCGGCACGGCATCGTGGCCAGGAGCGTCGGCCTCCTGAACCCAAACGACTATCTCGCCGTCGCCATCTCCTACCTCTTCACCCACCGGCCGGAGTGGCCGAAGGACGCCGGGATCGGCAAGACGGTGGTGAGCAGCAGCATGATCGACCGCGTGGTCGCCCGGCTCGGGCGCCCGCTCGTGGAGATGCCCGTCGGGTTCAAGTGGTTCGTCGACGGGCTCCTCGGCGGTTCCCTCGGCTTCGGTGGCGAGGAGAGCGCGGGGGCTTCGTTCCTCCGCCGCACCGGCACGGTCTGGACCACCGATAAGGACGGGATCATCCTCGGTCTCCTCGCCGGGGAGATGACGGCGGTCATGGGGTGCGACCCGGGGGAGCTCTACCGGGGACTCACCCGCGAGCTCGGCGAACCCGCCTACCAGCGCATCGACGCGCCGGCCACACGGGAGCAGAAAGCGATCTTGGCGCAGCTCTCGCCGCGGCAGGTCACGGCCTCCGAGCTCGCGGGTGACAAGATCACGGGCCTGCTGACCACGGCGCCGGGCAATAACGCTCCCATCGGAGGGGACGTCTACAAGCTCTACGCGGAGAGCTTCAAGGGCAGAGACCACCTGGGCCGAATCCAGGAGGAGGCGCGCACGATGATCCAGAAGGCCTTCCGAGCGGGCGCGGCAGGCTGAACGCTACAAGCGTCCGGTGATTGCCCGCAGCGATCAGCAGCACCTGGCCGCGGTGACGACGTCCCGGCGCCACCGGCCGGCGGCGGACGCGAACCCGACCGGCCACCGCCTGGCGATCCTCTCCGTCACCGCCCTCGGCATCGTCTACGGCGACATCGGGACGAGCCCGCTCTCTGGCACCGAGCCGGCGTTACGGCTCTCGAAGTCCCTGCGAATTCTCAGCCGCCTATTCCTCTGGGTCTTGGTCGCTCAGCTCTGCTCTGCGGCTCACGCGCCCGGCGCCGAAGGCCAGGACCGGAAGGTGGTCCTGCCGCTGCACACGGTCGAAGGGCTGCAACCAGTACCGATTGCTGCTGTGGATGAGGGAATTCGCACCACGCTTCAGGCCAATGCTGGACGTCCGATAGAGTTCTACACCGCATTCCTCGATCGCTCCTGGTTCTCAGGCGAGGTGTACGAACAGCGCCTGGCGAGCTTTCTGCGCCAGAAGTATGCGGGCCTGATGCGGCTACCGCCGGGCAGCATCGTGCGATACCAGGAGATACCGCTCCGGGGGAGCTACCGATGGTACGTCATCGTGGGGGTGGGCCTGATCCTCCTCGAGGCAATGCTCATCGCGGGTCTCGTGCTCCAGCGAGCGGGCCAGAGGCGCGCGGAGCAGTTGCTCTCCGAGCGACTGCGCTTCGAGAGCCTGCTGTCCGAGCTCTCCGCGCGCTTGATTCCCGCCGCGGTGAGCGAAGTGGCTGCCGAGATCGAGCGGGGCCTTCAGCGGGTCGTGGAGTTCCTGCGTATGGATCGAGCCAGCCTTCACGAGTACGTTGCAGGCGGGGCGGTCATTCGCCTCTCCCGGGTGGTGGAGGGGGCCGAGAGGCTGTCACGGATCACGGAGACCGATCAGTTCCCGTGGACGACCGGGCAGCTCCAGCGGGGACACGTCGTCCGATTCTCCCGGATCGACGAGCTCCCCGAGGAGGCGGCGATCGATCGGCAGGGCTATCTGAGCGTGGGCACGCGGTCATGCCTGTCCTTCCCGCTGAGCGCCGGTGGATCGCTGCTGGGCGTGCTGTCCTTCGACTCCATCCATCGCGAACGAACCTGGCCGGACGAGTTGGTGCAGCGGCTCCGGCTTCTCGGCGAGGTCTTCGTCGGCGCGCTCGAGCGCAGGCGCCTGGAGCTGTCGCTCGCCGAGCGCCTGCGCTTCGAGACACTCCTGTCGGAGCAGACGGCCACGTTCAGCAGCCTGTCGGCGACCGACGTCGATCGCGAGATCGAGCGGGCGCTTGGCCGGATCGTCGACTTCTTCGAGGCTGATTGGGGCCGTCTGGCCGAGTTCTCCCACGACAGCCGGATGGCCCGCATCACGCACTCATGGGTGGCCGAGGGGGCGGTGCCGGGGCCGTCAACGGTCCCGCTCGCGGAGATCCCCTGGGTCGTGGCCCGGCTGCAGGGTGGCGAGGTCGTCCGCTTCTCGCGGATCGAGGAGCTCCCGGAGGAGGCGGCGCTAGTGGACCGGCGGACGTATCTCAGACTGGGCATCAAGTCGCAGATCGAAATCCCGCTGAAGATCGGGGGGGTGCTCGTAGGAGCACTCGCGTTCAGCACGCTGGGGGCCGAGCGCGCTTGGCCGGACGAGTTAGTGCAGCGGCTCCAGCTCCTCGGGGAGGTTTTCGCGAATATCTTGTCGCGCAGGTGGTCGGAGATGGAGGCGCAACAGCTCCGAGAGGATCTCACCCACGTGGGTCGGGTCTCGACGATCGGGGAGCTCACCGCCTCGCTGGCTCATGAGCTGAACCAGCCTTTGACCGCGATCCTCAGCAATGCCCAGGCGGCCCAGCGTCTTCTCGAGTCGAACGCCGTGAACCTCGATGAGGTGCGCGAGATCTTCGCGGACATCGTCGAGGACGACAAGCGAGCCGGCGCGGTGATCCAGCGGCTGCATGGTCTCCTCAAAAAGGGCAGCCTCGAGTTCACGGAGCTCGATGTCAACGAGATGGTGGGCGAGGTGGCGCGCCTCGTGAGCGGCGATGCCGGCCTTCGCAACGTGTCGCTCCGCCTCGAGCTCACCCCGCGGCTCCCTCGAGTGCGGGGTGACCGGGTGCAGCTGCAGCAGGTGGTCCTGAACTTGGTCCTCAACGGCTTGGAGGCCATGCGGGAGTCGGCCACTGGCGATCGGACACTCGTGCTCCTGACGGCCGAGGAGAACTCGGCCGCCGTCCGGGTCGCGGTGCGGGACTCGGGGGCCGGGATCGAGGAGGCCGATTTGGAGCACATCTTCCAGGCCTTTTACACGACCAAGGGCGCCGGGCTGGGGATGGGGTTGGCGATCGCGCGCACTATTGTTGAAGCGCACGGCGGGCGGCTGGAGGCCGAGAACAACCGGGAAGGCGGGGCGACGTTCTCCTTCACGTTGCCCGTCAGCGAGCAAGGGCCTTGACAGCGCCAACGGCGCCGCTCGTGTTCATCGTGGACGATGACCCGTCCGTGCGGAAGAGTCTGGCGCGGCTGGTCAGGGCCGCCGGGTATGAAGTTGAGACTCTCGTCTCAGCCCGCGAGTTCCTGGCTCGCCCCTCCTACGACGGTCCCTCTTGCCTGGTCCTCGACCTGCGGATGCCCGGCCCGACCGGGCTGGAGCTCCAGGAGACACTCGCAACCGCGGGGCAACGGTTGTCCATCGTCTTCATCACCGGCTACCGCGACGTGCGGGCGAGCGTCAAGGCCATGAAGGGCGGCGCGATCGATTTTCTCACCAAGCCCGTGAATGACCGGGACCTCCTGGATGCCATTGAGCGGGCGGTGACCAAGAGCCGCCGGGCGCAGCATGACCAGACCAGAATCACGGAGATCCAGAATCGCATCAAGACCTTGACCCCGAGGGAGGCTGAAGTCTTCGCGCTGGTCGTGACCGGGAAGCTCAACAAGCAGATCGCGTCGGAGCTCGGCGTGAGTGAGAAGATGGTCAAGGTGCATCGGGGCCGGGTCATGGAGAAAATGCGGGCTGGTTCACTGGCCGAGCTGGTCCGGCTGGCTGACGAGGGGGGAGTGACCTCGCCGCACTCCTGATCCGCCCACCGCGGCATCGGCTCCCCTCGCCGATGGGAGGGACTAAGGTCCACTACCCCGCGCAGCGCCGTCCCGCTAGAGTTCTTCTTGAGCCCTAGTCCATGCCTCGCACCATGCCGCTGATTTCCATCGTTGACGACGATCTCTCGGTCTGCCGGGCGCTGCGCCGATTGGTCCAGTCAGCGGGCTACACGGTCGAGACCTTCGCGTCGGCCCGCGAGTTTCTCGACTCGTCTCCATCGGGCCGAACCGCTTGCCTGGTGCTGGACGTTCACCTGGGCGGAATGAGTGGCTTCGAGCTCTCGGACCGGTTAGCGGTGGACCGGGCCGCGATCCCGATTGTCTTCATCACGGCCCATGACGACGCCCTGACGCGCGAGCGCGCCAGACGAGCCAGCGTCGCCGCGTACCTGCCCAAGCCGTTCGACGAGCAAGCCCTGCTCGATGCGATCCGGAGCGCCGTCGAACGTCGGTAGCGGTGCCGTGATCACGGGCGGGTATGCACAACAGGAAGGACTCCGAGCCACGGGTCGGGTGAATCTTTTTCGATGGACGGCGACCCACTCCCGGCGGCTCTGTCCCGTCGTGAGTCAGCGCCACGCCGCGATGCTGTGCCATCGCAAGTGGACGGAGGGCTACGGTAGTGCTACTTAGCGGCGGCGGTCTTGACGAGCTGCGACGCGCAAGCCTCTGCGACGTCGCGATTGGGGTCCTCTTTTCCCGGGAACGTCGCCCAGCCGGCCTTCATAACGAAGTCTGTCTGTTCGTACGACGATGTGATGGCCTTGAGCTCGCCGAGCTTCTTGGCGCGGGCGACATCGGACTTCTCCCCGGCGAGACAGATCGGCACCAGTGCCGCAGTGACCGCGGCGTCAGCTTGCTTCATCGCTAGCTGATTCGCAGTGGTACTCGTCGTCCAGCCGCCCCAGTTGAACCCGACAATCATGGTGAGAATGCTACCGATCACGACCCCCCAGACTCCTGGTTTCAGCCACGCTCGTTGCCCTTGCATAAGGCACCTCCTGCGACTTCGGACATTGTGTGAGTAAGAGCGAGTGTAGCGGGCGCTCTCCGACCTGGATAGTGGACCTTGGTCTATCATGCCGAAATGCCGAAGCGCCTCTTCGATCGCCTCACGCTTTTCGGGCGGGCACGGCTCGATGTCACGATCCCGACGGGCCCGGTTCGCCCCGCGCAGCGTCGGTATGCCGTGAACCTCCTTGACATGAGCGATCCATCCCATTTTCGGGATGAAGCCGTGGTGATGCTGCACGAACTCCTGAATCTCGGCGTCCGTGGCCATTTCATGCCCTCCACGATCGGACCTGCATGAGGGGGACCTATGATGCTCGCGTGACTGATTCGTCGCAGGTGTTGCGGGACTCATGCCGAGCAGTTTGCGCATCAGTCGGCGTTTGACCACCTCGACGAGGACGAGATAGGTCATGGTGGCGGGGTAGTCAAGGTGGACCAAGGTCCACTAGGACGGCCGGATGGCGTCGACTAGGATCAAGTGAGGCCGCCGCCCAGTCCAGTCGTTCCATAGATCCCAACCCGTGCGCGACGGAGTGGAGACCAGCACCTTCAGAACTCGACCCCGGTCATGAGGCACGCCATCCGGACGGAACAAGGAGAAATCGGTCACGTCGAAGATGGCCTGGTGGCGCACGCGATGATCCAGAAGGCCCTCCAGGCGGGTGCGGCAGGCTGAGCGATGCCGAGCGGCTACCCTTCCCTGAAGGTTGCCCCACCCCCCCTGGAAGAGCCGATCCGGGCGGAACTCTTCGGCATCGAGCGCCTCGAACAGCATGCCGAGAGCCTGGCGGTCGCCCAGCGTGTCATGGGCGAGTCGGGCAAGGCGCGCCCATTGTTACCGCGCGTCCAGGACAACGGACGCGTCCTGCGCGAGGCGTATCGGCTGATCGCCACGGCCATCCGAGAGGAACGCGCGATCGTTCCGGCGGCGGAATGGTTGGCCGATAACTTCTACATCGTGGACGAACAGCTGCGCGAGATCCGCGACGACCTGCCGGCCGGCTTCTATCGCGAGCTGCCCAAGCTGGCCGAGGGGCCCCTCGCCGGCTATCCCCGCGTCTACGGAATCGCCTGGGCGTTCGTCGCACACACGGATAGCCGCTTCGATCCCGAAACACTCCGTCGGTTCGTGCGCGCCTACCAGCGCGTACAGCCCCTGACCATCGGTGAGCTCTGGGCGGTGGCGATCACCCTTCGGGTCGTGCTCGTCGAGAATCTTCGCCGCCTGGCGGAGAGCATCGTCCGGGGGCGGGCGGCGCGGCAGGAAGCCGACGCGCTGGCGGACGACCTCCTCGGACTCAGCAGCCGACCTGGGGAGCCAGCGGGGACCACCCTCCGACGTCTCGAGGATGCCCCGCTGGTGACCGCCTTCGCGGTGCAGCTCGTCCAGCGGCTGCGCGATCAGGATCCAGCCGTCACCCCGGCGCTTCTGTGGCTTGACCAACGCCTGGCGGCCCAGGGGACGACACCCGATGACATCGTCCGGGTCGAGCATCAGCGCCAGGCCGCGATGAACGTGACCGTCCGGAACGTGATCATGAGCATGAGGCTGATCTCCGCGCTCGACTGGGCCGAGCTCTTCGAGAGTGTCAGCCTGGTCGACCAGGCGCTTCAAGCGGGCCCGCACTATGCCGCGATGGACTTCGCCACCCGCGACGGTTACCGGCACGCGATCGAAGAGCTCGCACGAGGCTCCGGCCGCTCCGAGCTCGAAGTCGCCCAGGAGGCGCTACTCCACGCGAAGCGCAGCGGGGTCACGACGCCGGGAGCCGGGGACCTGCCCGACGACCGGCGGGAGGATCCCGGCTTCTATCTCATCGGGCACGGGCGGCTGGCCTTCGAGCAGGCGCTTGGCTTCCGAGCGCCGGCAGCGCGCCGCCTCCTTCGCGCCTATATCGCGGCGCCGACGTCCGCGTACCTCGGAACGATCGCCGTCCTCGCTGGCCTCATCCTCGGGCTGCCCCTCCTCGCCGCCGGTGTATCGGGCGCGGGAACGGTGGGCCTGCTCGTGCTCGGGCTTCTGGCAGTCATCCCAGCCTCGGACCTGGCGATCGCCCTTCTGAATCGCGGAGTCACGGCGCTGCTCGCACCGAGCGTGCTGCCTCGGCTCGAGCTCCGCGACGGCGTGCCGCCGCATCTGCGGACCATGATCGTCGTGCCGACTCTGTTGACTGACCGCATCGAGGTCGAAGAGCAGCTCGAGCGGCTGGAAGTGCACTACCTGGCGAATCCGGACGGCGATGTTTGCTTTGCCCTCCTCTCCGACTGGACCGATGCGCCCACCGAAACCGCGCCGGGTGACGAGGAGACTCTGGCGGCGGCGCGCGAGGGGATCGGGCGTCTCAACTCGCGGCACGGCCCCGCTCCAGGCGGCGGCGAGCGATTCCTCCTCTTCCACCGCCGACGGCTCTGGAATGAGGGCGAGCACACGTGGATGGCGTGGGAACGCAAGCGCGGGAAGCTCCACGAACTGAATCGCCTGCTTCGAGGGGCGCAGGACACCACCTTTCTGACGACGGCAGGCACAGCGCCTGTCGTGCCGCCCGGCGTCCGCTATGTGATCACGCTCGACGCCGACACACGGCTGCCGAGAGGAGCCGTCAATCGGCTGGTGGGCACGATGGCGCATCCCCAGAATCGGCCGCGGTTCGACCCCAGCACGCGACGCGTCGTCGAAGGGTACGCGGTGCTGCAACCGCGAGTCACCCCGCCCCTGCCCGGCCGCGAGGGTTCTTTCTTCCAGCGCCTTTCGTCGGGTCCGTCCGGCATCGACCCGTATGCCGCCGCCGTGTCCGACGTCTACCAGGACCTCTTCGGGGAGGGCTCATACACCGGCAAGGGCATCTACGACGTGGACGCATTCGAGGCGGCCCTGGCGGGACGGGTTCCGGAGCAAGCGCTGTTGAGCCACGATCTCTTCGAGGGCGTCTTCGCGCGTGCCGGCCTGGTCACCGACGTCGAACTGTTCGAGAGCGCCCCGTCCCATTACGGGGTCGCCGCCGCCCGCCAGCACCGATGGGCGCGCGGCGACTGGCAACTGCTTCCGTGGATTCTCGGGTCCGGATCCCACGCCCCGATCCCGTTGATCGGGCGCTGGAAGATGCTGGACAACCTGCGGCGCACGTTGTCGGCGCCGGGAGCCATCCTGGCGCTGGTTGTCGGATGGGCGTTGCCAGGCCCGTCGCCCGTTGTATGGAGCGTGTTCGTCGTCGCGACGATCGTTCTGCCCGCGCTCCTGCCGGTTCTCACTGGGTTGATCCCACGGGGCCGCGGCATTTCGAAGCGCAGCCACGCCCGTGCGGTCGGCAGAGACCTCGGTTTGGCTGCGTCGCAGACGGCGCTCACGATCACGATGCTGGCGGACCAGGCCTGGCTGATGACCGACGCGATCGTGCGGACACTCGTTCGCGTGTACGTGACGCACCGCAACCTGCTGGAGTGGGTGACCGCCGCCCAGGCGAAGGCTGGTCTCCGCCTGGATCTCCGTGGCTTCTACCGACGAATGGGCGGGGGCGTCGCGCTCGCCGCTGTCGCGGCGGCCGTCGTCGCGTGGGGGCGACCGGAGGCCCGGTTGGTGGCGCTGCCCTTTCTGTTGCTGTGGGCGGGGTCGCCCGTGGTGGCTCGGTGGATCAGCCTCCCGAGGCTCGACGCGAGGGTGAAGCCGCTGTCGTCCGGGGATGCGCGAGCCCTCCGGTTGATCGCCCGTCGGACCTGGCGGTTCTTCGAGACGTTTGTCGGCCTGGAAGACCACGCCCTGCCTCCTGACAATTTCCAGGAAGACCCGAACCCGGTCGTGGCGCATCGCACGTCGCCCACGAACCTGGGACTGTATCTGCTGTCCACCGTGGCCGCTCACGATTTCGGCTGGCTCGCGACGCTCGACGCCGTCGCGCGAGTCGAGGCCACGATCGAGACGATGAGCAGCCTCGAGCGCTTCCGCGGCCACTTCTACAACTGGTACGACACGAAAGACTGCCGTCCCCTCGATCCCAGATACGTGTCGTCGGTGGACAGCGGAAACCTCGCCGGCCATCTCATCGCGCTCGGGCACGCCTGTCGGGAGATGATCGACCGCCCGTTGCTTGGCCGGGCGGCGCTCACCGGGATCGAAGACGCCGCGCTGCTCGTCCAGGAATCGGCACGCGGGCTGGACGAGCACCGGCGCACGCGCACGGACACCCGCCAGCGCCTGGCCGAGGCACTCGACGGCGTCACGGCGGCGGTCAAAGAGACTCCCCACACTCCGGGGGAGTGGGCCCGGCGGCTCGCCGAGATCGAGGCACTTGCCCTCACGGTGACGGCCACCACGCGAGCCCTGGTCGAGGAAGATCGTGAGAGCCCGCAGACCGACGCTCTCGTCTGGGCGGAGGCGATCCGCGCGTCGGTCGAGAGCCACGCGCGCGATCTCGACACGATCATGCCCTGGGCGCGGCTGCTCGCCGGGAACGCCATGGCGAGCCTCACGTCGGGGTTGGCGGCCATGGAATCCCTCGCCGTTGGCTTCCCGCCCCTGGCCGACACGCCGGACCGTTGTGAGACCGCGATACGCGAGCTGGTGACCCTCCGCGCGCGCCTGGTGAGCGCGGGCGGCGTACGGCACGACGCCGTCCATGGAATCGATGCGCTGATCGGGGCCGTGGAGCGTTCCGCGGCCGCCTCCAAGGCACTGATCCGTCGCCTCACGATCCTCGCCCGGAGTGCGGAAACATTGGTCTCCGCCATGGAGTTCGGCTTCCTGTTCGACCCGATGCGGAAGCTGTTCGCGATCGGGTACCGTGTCACGGATGGCAGTCTCGACGCCGGTCGGTACGACCTCCTCGCCTCAGAGGCCCGTCTCACGAGCTTTGTCGCGATCGCGAAGGGGGATGTCCCCGTCTCGCACTGGTTCCGGCTGGGCCGTGCACTGACGCCTGTGGAACAGGATTCGGTCCTCGTGTCCTGGTCGGGTTCGATGTTCGAGTATCTGATGCCGGCGCTCGTGATGCGGGCGCCGGCGGGGAGCCTGTTGGACCAGACATGCCGGCTCGTCGTCCGCCGCCAGATCACGTACGGCGCCGAACGCGGCGTGCCCTGGGGGGTGTCGGAGTCGGGCTACAATACGCGCGACTTCGAGATGACCTACCAGTACTCGAACTTCGGTGTGCCGGGCCTTGGGCTCCGACGGGGGCTCAGCGAGGATGTCGTCATCGCCCCCTATGCGACGGCGTTGGCCGCCATGATCGATCCGGCGGCCGCGGTCCGAAACTTCCGGCGCCTCGCGGCCGGTGGTGCCAGGGGTGGGTACGGCTTCTACGAGGCCCTGGACTACACCGGCCCCAGGCTCCCGGAGGGCGCTCAGGTCGCGGTGGTCCGTGCCTACATGACGCACCATCAGGGAATGCTGCTCGTCGCGATCGCGAATGCCCTCGACGAAGGGGCGATGCGCGCGCGATTTCACGCCGATCCGATTGTCCGGGCAACCGAGCTGCTGCTCCAGGAACGGACACCCCGGGATGTCGCGGTCGCTCGGCCGCGTGCGGAAGAGGTGGCCGCCGTCGGTGACGTCCGCGAGTTCGTGGCTCCGGTCGTGCGGCGGTTCACCTCGGCCCACGGGCCGACGCCACGTACCCATCTCCTGTCCAACGGGCGATACGCGGTGATGGTCACGACGGCAGGCTCGGGATACAGCCGCTGGCGTGACCTGGCGATCACCCGCTGGCGCGAGGACGTCACACGCGACGTGGGAGGCACGTACGTATTCCTTCGCGACGCAGCCAGTGGTGAGAGCTGGTCGGCCGGCTACCAGCCGCGTGGAGGTGAGCCGGACAGTTACGAGGTGACGTTCTCCGAGGATCGGGCGGAGATCGTCCGCCGGGATCGGTCGATCGCGGCCACCCTGGAGGTGATCGTCACGCCGGAGGACGATGCCGAGGTTCGCCGCGTCTCGCTCACCAACCTCGGGGTGAGAACCCGAGAGATCGAGCTGACGTCGTACGCCGAGGTCGTGCTGGCGCCGCCGTCCGCCGATGCGGCCCACCCCGCGTTTTCCAGCCTGTTCGTTCAGACGGAATGTGCGCCCGAGCTGGACGCTCTGCTGGCAACACGCCGGCCGCGCTCACGCGGCGAGCGGCCGATCTGGCTGGCCCACGTGGTGGTGGTCGACGGCGAGACGGTTGGCGGCCTGCAATGGGAGACCGACCGCGCCCTGTTCCTCGGCCGCGGCCGCGGGATCCGGACACCGCTCTCGGTGATCGACGGCCGGGCGCTCTCCAACACCGCCGGCCCGGTGCTCGATCCGATCGTCAGCCTCCGGCGCCGGGTGCGGCTCCGGCCGGGCACCACCGCCCGCGTCACGTTCTCGACCCTGGTCGCGCCGTCGCGCGAGGAAGCCCTGGCGCTGGCTGACAAGTACCACGATGTCACGACGTTCGAGCGCGCCGCCACGCTGGCGTGGACCCAGGCCCAGGTGCAGCTGCACCATCTCGGCATTGCGCCCGATGAGGCCCACCTCTTCCAGAGCCTCGCCGGCTCCATCCTCTACTCGGATCGGACGCTGCGGCCTTCCACGGACGTGCTCACGCGTCACACGGGCGGCCCCGCGGTCTTGTGGCCTCACGGAATTTCAGGGGACCTCCCGATCGTCCTGGTCCAGATCGACGACCCCGAGGATGTGGGGATCGTGCGGCAGTTGCTCCGCGCGCACGAGTACTGGCGGATGAAGCAGCTGGCGGTCGATCTGGTGATCCTGAACGAGCGGGCGCCATCGTATGTTCAGGAGCTGCAGGCATTGCTGCAGACGCTGGTTCGAACGAGCCAGTCGGCGGGCCCCAGCGGAGGCCACGAGCGGCGCGGCAGCGTGTTCATCCTCCGGGCGGACCGCGTGACGGCGCCGCAACGCGATGTGCTGCAGGCCGTGGCGCGCGCAGTGCTCTCGAGCCGACGCGGGACTCTGGCCGAACAGGTTGTCCGCCCGCAGCGATCCGAGGCCGCTGCGGTGTCCCTACCAAAGCGACAGCCCGCGACGCAGCCGCCGCCGGACGTCCCGCTCCCGCGGCTGGAGCTCGAGTTCTTCAACGGCATCGGCGGCTTTGCGGCGGACGGACGGGAATACATGACGATCCTCGGCGAGGGAGAGTGGACGCCGGCCCCGTGGATCAACGTGATCGCGAATCCGGCATTCGGCTTCCAGGTCTCCGAGTCGGGTTCGGGGTATACATGGTCGGTCAACAGTCAAGGAAACCAGCTGACCTCGTGGTCGAACGATCCCGTGAGTGATCCGCCGGGTGAGGCGATCTATGTCCGAGATGAAGAGAGCGGCGAGCTGTGGGGCCCGACCGCGCTCCCGATTCGGGAGGAGAGCCAACCCTACGTGGCCCGGCACGGGCAGGGCTACAGTCGGTTCGACCATGTCTCCCACGGCGTCTCGCTCGCCCTTCTGCAGTTCGTGGCGCTCGAGGACTCGATCAAGGTGTCCCGTCTCACGCTCAAGAATGAGTCGGGGCGGTCGCGGCGGCTCTCTGTCACCGCATATGTCGAGTGGGTCCTCGGCCCGTCACGAAGCGCCGGTGCGCCGTTCGTCGTGACCGAGATTGACCCGACCACGGGGGCGATGTTCGCGCGCAACGCCTGGAACAGCGACTTCGGCGCGCGCGTGGCGTTTGCCGACCTCGGCGGGGCACAGGCAGCGTGGACGGGTGATCGGTCGGAGTTCCTCGGGCGGAACGGCACCCTCGATCATCCGGCGGCGCTCGAGCGACGAGAGCGACTCTCAGGACGGGTCGGCGCCGGCCTTGACCCATGCGGCGCCCTTCAGGCGACGGTCGAACTGCGACGTGGCGAGCGTGCCGAGGTCGTGTTTCTCCTCGGCGAGGCGGCGACCCGGGAGGACGCCAGGGAGTTGATCCTCCGCTACCGAAGGGGTGACCTTGATGGAGCCTTGCGTGCCGTCGTGGCGCGCTGGGACGACGTCCTTGGCACGGTCCAGGTGACGACCCCGGACCGGTCCATGGACATGCTGCTCAACCGCTGGCTGCTCTACCAGACGCTGGCCTGTCGCGTCTGGGCGCGATCGGCGTTCTACCAGGCCAGTGGCGCATACGGCTTTCGCGATCAGCTCCAAGACGTGATGGCGCTCACGGTGCCCAGGCGAAACCTCGCGCGCCAGCATCTGCTCCAGGCCGCCGGGCGGCAGTTTGTCGAGGGCGACGTCCAGCACTGGTGGCACCCACCGGCTGGTCGGGGCGTTCGGACGCGCTTCTCCGACGATCTGCTCTGGCTTCCGTACGTGGTCAGCCGGTATCTCGAGGTCACCGGCGATGGAGGCCTCCTTGACGAGATCATTCCCTTCCTCGAGGGGCCGCTCCTCGCGACCGACCAGTCCGAGTCGTATTTCGAGCCTCACGCGTCCGAACAGCAGGGCACTCTGTTCGAACACTGCGCCCGAGCGCTCGACCGCAGCCTGTCGGTCGGGAGCCACGGTCTCCCGCTGATGGGCACGGGGGACTGGAACGACGGGATGAACCAGGTGGGTTCGGAAGGGAAGGGCGAGAGTGTCTGGCTCGGCTGGTTTCTTCACACGGTTCTCTCCGAGTGGGCGAGGCTGGCCGACGAGCGCGGGGAGGCCCAGCGCGCCGAGACATGGCGCCGCCACGTTCGCGGGCTGGGAGAATCGCTCGAAGAAGAGGCCTGGGATGGCGACTGGTATCGACGCGCGTACTTCGACGACGGGACGCCGCTCGGTTCCGCTGTCAACGACGCATGCCGTATCGACTCGATCGCGCAGTCATGGGGAGTGATCTCGGGAGCCGCCGACGCAGCTCGTGCGCGGCGCGCCATGGCGGCGGTGGAGGAGCAGCTCGTGCGTCGAGCGGATGGCCTCGTGTTGCTCCTCACGCCACCGTTCGACCGCACGCTCCTGGACCCCGGCTACATCAAAGGGTACCTGCCAGGCGTGCGGGAGAATGGCGGCCAGTACACGCATGCGGCGATCTGGTCGGTCATCGCCTGGGCATCGCTCGGCGACGGAGACAAGGCCGGCGAGCTCTTCGCGATGTTGAACCCGATCAATCACGGCAGCACGTGGACCGGGATTCACCGCTACAAGGTCGAGCCCTACGTCGTCGCCGGGGACGTCTATGCCGAACCCCCGCACGTCGGCCGCGGGGGTTGGACCTGGTACACGGGGTCAGCGGGGTGGATGTATCGGGCCGGGCTCGAGTGGATTCTCGGGTTCCGCCTGCGAGGCACACGACTCGTGGTCGACCCCTGTATCCCGCGCGCGTGGCAGGGCTTCACGATCGCGTTCCGCTATCACTCCGCGCGCTATGACATCGCCGTCGAGAATCCGCGGGGTGTGACCCGGGGGGTGTCGTCCGTGGAGGTCGATGGCGTGCCCCTCGACGGCCAGGCGGGCATCCCGCTCGCCGACGACCAAAAGACACATCGGGTCCGAATCGTTCTCGGCTGAACAGCTTCAGCAGGGCGATGGTGTTTCGGCACCAGGAGGAGAGCAGCGGTAACCCATGCTCCCAGGCGTAGGCGAACGATGTTGCGATGACACACCAGCAGGAGCCCACGCGAGCCCTGCGGGCCAGCCTATTCGAGCCGCGGAACCGGGAGGACGCCTCAAGTTCGGCAACGACAATGTCTTCCAGCTCGAGCTCCGGCGGCGGGTCGAAGAGTACTTTCGAACCACCGGCCGGCGGCAACGCGACTGTTGGCAGATGTACTTGAAGACGGCGATCCTCGTCGCCGGCTTCGCAGGCTCGTATGTACTGCTGGTGTTCGTGGCTCAGGCCTGGTGGCAGGGCCTGCCGCTGGCCATGCTGCTCGGGTTGTCCGCGGCCGGGATCGGGTTCAACATTCAGCACGACGGCGGCCATCAGGCCTATTCAAACTACCCCTGGGTCAACAAGCTCATGGCCATGACGCTGGAGTTGATCGGGGGAAGTTCCTACCTCTGGCGCTGGAAGCACGCCGTCTTCCATCACACGTACGTCAATATCACCGGCCACGACACCGACATCGACCTCGGCATCCTCGCCCGGCTGACGCCGCATCAGAAGCGGCTCGCGTTTCACCGGTGGCAACACCTGTACCTCTGGCCGCTCTACGGCTTCCTGGCCATCAAGTGGCAACTTGTTGATGATTTCCGAAAGCTCATCTGCGGCCGGATCAGCAACCAGCCGTTCCCTCGCCCGAAGGGTTGGGATCTGGTGGTCCTCGTTGCCGGCAAGGCGATCTTTTTCGCGCTGGCATTCGGGATTCCACTGCTCCTCCACCCCGCCCGTGTCGTCGTATTCTATTACGGCGTGGCCGGGCTCGTGACGGGTATCGTGCTCAGTGTGGTGTTCCAGGTGGCCCACTGCGTGGAAGAGGCGGAGTTTCCGCTGCCCCGAGCGCGCACCGGGCGTATCGACAACGCTTGGGCAATCCATCAGGCGGAGACGACCGTGGACTTCGCCCGGCGCAGTCGAGTGGTCGCGTGCCTCGTCGGCGGCTTGAACTTTCAAATCGAACATCACCTGTTCCCCCGGATCAGCCACGTCAATTACCCGGTGATCTCGAAGCTGGTGGAAGAGACATGCCGAGAGTTTGGGATCAGATACACGGAGTACAAGTCATTCCGGGCAGGGATGGCGTCGCATTTCCGGTGGTTACGACGGATGGGGATGCCGGACACGACCAGATGACGTCGAAGACACACAAGGTTGAAGGCACACAAGGGCCGGGTCGAGGCCGCCGACGTCAAGCGCATCGCCGAGGAGCTTCTCGGCGCTCGCACCCCAGGCTGACCACCATCCACGCAGACGCCCGGATACTCGAGGATGGCGTGACGGGGGCCGAGGCGGAATCGAGAAAGGTCGGCGGACCATGACGAGAGACATCGGCTTCATCGGCCTGGGCAGGATGGGAGGGGCCATGGCCCGCAATCTGGCCGCGGCCGGCTACTCCGTCCACGCCTTCGACATCGACCCGGCGGCGGCCGCCAGACTCGCCGCCGCCGCGAGCGGCATCACCACCCATGGCTCGCCGCCCGACGTCGCCGCGAAGGCCGCCGTACTCTTCACCGCCCTGCCCGACGATGCGATCGTCAGGAGCACCTACCTCGGCGATCGTGGAATCCTGTCAGGGGGCAAGCCCGGCCTCATCACGTGCGATTGCTCCACCGTGAGTCCCGAGGTATCCCAGGACATCCAGGCAGCGGCCAAGGCCAGAGGCGTCGCGCACCTGGACACTCCCATGCTGGGCTCCTCGCCCCAGGCCGAGTCCGGCGAGATCTTCTTCATGGTGGGCGGCGATCGGGACAAGCTGGCCACGATCCAGCCCATGCTCGATGTGATGGGCCGGCTCACCATGTACGTCGGCCCCTCGGGCACCGGCAACCGCATCAAGCTCCTCCACAACGCGCTGGGCGCGGTCAACGCCGTGGCGGTCGCGGAGTCCCTCGCCCTCTGCGTAGAGCTCGGCGTGGACCCGAAGACATACTACGAGGTGGTCAGGAACGGCGGCGGCATGGCCTACTCGACATACTTCGACCGCCGCGCTCTCCGCGTGATCGAGGGCAACTTCGACCCCACCTTCACCCTCGAGCTCATGCTCAAGGACGTCACGCTCGCCACGCAGATGGCGGGCGCCCGCCTCCACCACATGTCCGTCCTGCGGGAGACGCTGGCCGCCTTCACCGAGGCCAAGAGTCTGGGCTGGGGCGGCCTAGACTTCTCGGGCGTCACCCACGTCATCGAGAAGCGCTTCGGTCGCAAGATCTCGCAGCCGTAAGCGGACGCGACTCGCCCAGCGTCGGCGGTTCGACGGGGAACCTACTGAACGCTGGATTCGCGTATGATATGCCGGGCGCGTCAGAGTGACCTCCGTTCGAGCGCCGGCTCCGCCGGCGCAACCCTGCTCTTGGGGGAGGCCTCGGAGGGGGCCGCCGAGGCCCCCTCCGATAACTTTACGGCCGCATGCGGTGCACGGACGGCCCCGGCTCGCGCAGCGGCGCCACCAGCTCGGCGAACTGGCAGAGGAGCGGCCGCGTGTCGCGCGGGTCGATGATCTCCTCGATCCAGAAGGTCTCCGCCGACCGGAACGGGGAGCGGAGCTTCTGGAGACGTTGCTCGATCTCGGCGAGCTTGGCCCGCGGATCGGCGGCCGCGTCGAGGTCGGCGCGATAGGCCGCCTCGATGCCCCCCTCGAGCGGGAGCGAGCCCCAGCGGCCCGACGGCCACGCGTAGCGGAAGCCGTAGCGGGCGCCGTTCTTGTGGGCTGCCCCCGCGACCCCGAAGACATTCCGGATGATCACGGAACACCAGGGGACGGTGGTCTGCCAGATTGCCGACATGGCGCGGACGCCCTGCTTGATGGTGCCCGTCTGCTCCGCCTCGAGGCCGATGAGGAAACCGGGGCAGTCCACGAGGTAGACGATGGGCAGGTGGAAGGTCTGAGCCAGGTCGACCCAGCGCTCCACCTTCTGGCACGTGTCCGCGGTCCACGCGCCGCCGTAGTGGAAGGGCTCGCCCGCCATCAGCGCCGCAGGCCAGCCGTCGAGCCGGACGAGCCCGGTGATGACCGAGCGGCCGTAGAGCTCGCCGATCTCGAAGAAAGAGCCGCGATCCACGACGGCCTCGATGATCGCACGCATCTTGTAGACCTTGCGGGGATCGCGCGGCACCGCGTCGCCCAGCCACTCCTCGCGGCGCGAGGCATCATCGGTCTGGGGTCCCCGCGGCGGCACGTCATGGATCGACGCCGGCAGATAGGAGAGGAAGCGGCGCGCGCAGGCGAAGGCGTCCTCCTCCGTATCGACGGCGTGGTCCACGGCGCCCGCCCGGAGCTGGATCCGCCAGCCGCCCAGCTCGTTCTTCGTGAGCTTCTGGCCGAGGCGCGCGACGACCGGGGGTCCGGCGACGAAGAGGGCGGACTTGTCCTTGACCATGACCGAGTAGTGGGCGGCCGCCAGGTGCGCGGCGCCGAGCCCGGCCACGGATCCCAGCCCGAGCGCCACGCGCGGGATCGTGCCCATGTTGGCGACGACCCACTCCCAGCCCGACACGCCCGGCACATTGGCGCGGCCCGTGGTCTCGATGGTCTTGACTGAGCCGCCGCCGCCCGAGCCCTCCACCAGGCGGATCAGCGGGAGCCGCAGCTCGTTGGCCATCTGCTCGCACTGCAGGTGCTTGCCCTTGATCGTCGCGTCCGCCGAGCCGCCGCGCACCGTGAAGTCGTCGCCGCCGACCACGACATGGCGTCCGTCTACCCGTGCCCGCCCGAAGACGAAGTTGGACGGGACGAGCCTCTCCAGGTCGTTGTTCGCGTCGTAGGTCGCCCGGCCCGCGATCTTGCCGATCTCGTAAAAGCTGCCCGGATCGACCAGCCGCGTGATCCGCTCCCGGATCGTGTAGCGTCCGCCCTCGTGCTGCCGCTTCACCCGCTCGGGGCCACCGAGCTCTTCGGCGAACGACTCGCGGCGCCTGAGCTCGTCCATCTCCGACTGCCAGTTCATGCGCGATCATCCCCTCTGCCGCCGCCGTGGTGGCGTGCTGCTGTAGGGGGCGGCTGGGCGATGGTAGCTGCCCAGCCGCACGAATAGCAAGCCGGAAGGCTTCGACCTGGCGACTCAGAGCGCGCTCGGGGTCGGTAGTCCCCCGCTGCGTCCACGGATCGCGCGACGGCGCAGCCAGCGGGCCACCCGCCTCACGGCGGGCGCCACGAGGACGGATGAGGGGCGGCGGCGGTCCGCGCGCAGCGATGACACGAGGGCTTCTCTCGCGCTCGACGCGCGGGCCTCCGCCAGCTTCATCTCGACCTGCCGCTCCAGCACATAGATGTTCAGATCCATGAACGCCTCCGTCAACGAGCGGCCGCGATCACCCGCGCCGCGGACCCGACCGGGCGGTGCCGCGCCAGCCGCGATGCGCCGGCGACCGTCGCCGCTGACGGCGGCGCGGGCGTGAGGACGACTTGGAACATGTCCGAAGCATGGCCTGACGCAAACACCCGATCGGTGATTTGCAAGATTACCCCGACCACCGCCGGGCGATCGAGCGGCACCATCATGTGGACCAGCCAGCCGCCGCCCCAGCGCCGTTGCAGCGTGGGCGCGGCGGCCGCGCCCAGCTCGCGATGGATGGCGTCGGTCAACTCGATCTGCCGAGCGTAACGCGCGTCGCGCCTCCGCTGGAGCCAATCCACCAGCCGGAGCAGCCCGGTAATCGCGAGCAAGGGCGTCGCGGCTACCGCGATCGCCAAAAACGTGGTCATCATGTCGATGTCCTCCCATTCTCCGCGTGTCAGCACAGGAGCCGCCACCGCGCCTCCCGCGCGCCGAGGTGCCCCTCCAGGTCCCGTCGTTCGCGATCAGCGCCTCCGTCGAGCCGCGCCGCGCGGCGCGCGCCCGTCATCTTCCTCCGTTCGAGCCGTCCGGATACCCGGGCGAGCAGCCCGACCGGGAACGTCTGCCGAATCCTTGCCGCGAAGTCCATCGCCATCACCTCCGTTCACGTCCTATGACACCGGCGATGCGACGGCGTGAAAGGGCGGAGGCGGCTCGGCGCCGAGATGGACGAGAAGAATAATGTGGACTAGAGCGGGCTAAGCCGAGATCGGATGAAGATCCGGCCGGCAGCTCGTGCAGGGCGCGAGCCCGGCCGCCTCCGCCCGCTCACGCGAGCCGAAGAGCGTCAGCTGCGCCAGCGGCGTCGACCCGAGCGAACCGCAGGTCGGCACGCAGTACTCGGTCTCGGCGAGATAGCGGACGTACATCGCGCGGCGCTCGACGTGGAGGGCGCCGCGCGAGGCGACGGGCACTCCCTCGAGGGCGAGCAGCCGCTGCTTGAGCGTGACCTTGTTGCCGGCATAGCCGGTGAGATCGCCCGAGCTGCCGATCACCCGATGG
>WNGF01000778.1_pt1 | contig 47107 bp, 42 predicted proteins | sample 5400641 | NCBI WGS metagenome assembly WNGF01 (sample SAMN13153371, study PRJNA577476) | soil metagenome | isolation source: 80 cm soil or saprolite under grassland replicate 2 | place: USA:California | collected 2016-06-15 | reverse complement strand
TTCGGTTCACCGAGGTGCTCAAGATCACGAGTTGATCCGATGCCGTCGTTGTAGTTGACGCGGTCAGCGGCTGCGCCAGCGATTTCTTCTGCTGGGCATGAGCGAGCGTCGTCCCGAGCAGGACGAACACCAGCGCCGCGACGAAGCTTCTGGTTGTTAAGCGCATACGATGGCCTCCGGGCATCGGCTACCCACCGAGCAAGCCGAAGGCCAGCCCGGCGATAATCCGTAAGTGATTGACGTGTGCGGATTTAGGTGTGCGCTGAGGGTGTGCGTGGATGCGCGGTGGTGCGCAGATTTGGAGCTTTAAGCACAAATTTGAGAGGTCAACTAGGTACTCTGAAGGACACAATGGTCACTAGCGGCGCGTCCTTGACTTGCTGTCGAAGGCCGCATTAGCTTGGTCTGTTTGTGTTTCCGCGGACCGCGCGCACGTCGGTCACACCGGCCCGCACTGAGACAGGAGTCACATGGAAGCAGGCGGCAGCATCTTCAACGCGATGCTCCAGGAGTTCGACGGAGCGGCGCGCTTGCTGGGACTGGATCCCGGCATCTGGAAAATTCTCACCCACCCGAAGCGGCAAATCACGGTCTCGTGCCCCATCCAGATGGACAACGGGGAGATCGAGGTGTTCACCGGCTACCGCGTGCAATACAACATCACCCTCGGTCCCGCGAAGGGAGGCATCCGGTATCACCCCGACGTATCGCTCGACGAAGTGACCGCGCTCGCGGCCTGGATGACGTGGAAGTGTGCGGTTGCGCATGTGCCGTTCGGCGGCGCAAAAGGGGGGGTCATCTGCGATCCCACCCGGATGTCGCGGCGTGAGCTCGAGGCGCTGACGCGGCGGTACGTCGCGGAAATCGTCGATGCGATCGGCCCCGAAAAGGACGTGCCCGCGCCTGACGTGAACACCAACGATCAGGTCATGGCGTGGGTGATGGACACCTACAGCATGCACGTGGGCCACACGTCCACGGCGGTCGTCACGGGCAAGCCGATCGAGATGGGGGGATCGCTCGGCCGCCGCGAAGCCACCGGGCGCGGCGTCATGATCGTCACGCGCGAAGCGGCCAGGCACCTCGGCTTCGACATCAACGGCGCCACCGTCGCGGTTCAGGGATTCGGCAACGTCGGATCCGTGTCCGCCGATCTGCTCGCGAAGATTGGCGCGAAGATTGTCGCGGTCACCGACTGGAAAGGTGGCGTCTACAACGCGAAGGGGCTCGACATCGAGAAGATGGTCGACTTCGCGAAACAGCACAAGACGATCGACGGCTTCCCCGGCGGCGAGCCGCTCGAGAACGATCAGCTCTTCGGCCTTGAGGTCGACGTCCTGGTTCCCGCGGCGCTCGAAAACCAGATCACGATGGAGAACGCACCGATCATCAAGGCGAAGGTCCTCGTGGAGGGGGCGAACGGGCCGACGACCCCCGAGGCGCACAAGCACCTGCACGATCGCGGCATCTTCGTCATCCCCGACATCCTCGCGAATGCTGGCGGCGTGACGACGTCATACTTCGAGTGGGTGCAGGACCGGCACGGCTACTTCTGGGAAGAGCCCGAAGTGAACAAGCGGCTGGAAGCAAAGATGTGCGAGGCGTTCGAGGACGTGCTGAAGACATCGGTCAAGTACAAGACCGACATGCGGACCGCCGCCTACATCGTGGCGATCAATCGGGTCGCCACCGTCACGAAGATGCGCGGAATGTATGCGTAATCGATTGGGGACTGCCGATTGGCGATTGCAGATCTTTCGATTGCAGATTGCCGATTGAGATTGGGGATTGCCGATTGAGATTGCCGATTGAGATTGCCGATTGCGCGTTGTCGATTGAGATTGATGATTGCGGATTGCCGATTGCGGGCGGTTGGTGGCAACGACGTACACGAGTTATCACAGCTTGCAGATAGAGCACGCGATTTACAATCTGCAATCGGCAATCCCCAATCTCAATCGGCAATCCCCAATCTCAATCGGCAATCCCCAATCTCAATCGGCAATCTGCAGTCGCAAAATCGGCAACCGGCAATCGGCAATCTGCAATCGATCAGCGGCTCACCCTGAACGCGATCAGCTCCTGCGCCGTACTCCCCCCTTCAGCCTTGGCATTCAACTCAATCAGGTATTCGCCCGCGGCGAGCGACGACAGCGGCAATTCAATCTCCGACGTCTGCCCGGGGCGCTGCTGCACCGGGAGATCCGACATCGACTGACCGGCGCGATTGAGCAGCCGCGCCGTCACGGGGGGCGTGACGCCGCCGGGCGCGTAGGCTTCCGCGCGGATGAACAGGCGGTCGCTGCGGCTGAACTCGCGCTCGCTCGTCGGGAGCGCATCAGGGTTCGACTTCAGCGCCTGGAGCTCCGGCACGGTGTGCACGCGGTACACGCGCGGCGTGCCGAACGACATCGTGACTCGGGTGAAATCCGGCACGGTCACGTCGCGGGTGACCGAATCGATTACCTGGCCGCGCGGTCCTTCCACCACCATCCGCAGATCCAGCCGTCCCGGCGGCACCTCGAAGGATGTGGAGCCGCCCTTCGCGCCGGCCGCGGCCTCTTCGGGGAGCTTGTCGCGAAACACCGGGCGTCCATCGGGGTCGAGCGCGGTCAACGCAACGCGCGTGGCCGGTCCCTCGTCGCGCTGCCCGGGCACGAGCGGCGCCGGTTCCCAGAGGAAAGTCACCTTCGTCTTGCCTTCGGCGCCACGCGACGTCCCGATCCAGAAATGCGCGGACCGATCGCGGATCGGCGCCGCGAGACCGCTCAGCGCGGTCATCACGGGCGTGGTCACCTCGGCTTTCCGCGGCGCTTCCGCACGTGCCACGTCGTCAGCCGTGTACGCCCAGTAGCCCTTGCGCGCGCGGATATCGACGCCGCGCCGCTTCACCGTCACCTTGATGCTGTGGAACTTGCCGTCCATTGGCGCCTGCGACGAGTTGTAGCCGAGCAGGTAATAGCCGCTCGAGTCGCGGACGATCTGCTTCATCCCTGACGCCAGGTCGTTGCGGTTCACGATCGCGCGGCCGTCGGTGTTGGCGGCGAGCGAATGCAGCGAGTCCAGGCTCTTGCGCAGGCTGTCGGCATCTTGCGTAATCCCCACTCCTTCGTTGATGCCGTATTCGAACACCGCGAGGCCCCGCGGATCGACGGGATACACCGACGTGTTCTGGCGGTTCAAATCCCCGTACATCCGGTTCAGGTCCGACAGCATGTCGGCGTCAGCCATGAGCTGTTGCTGCGGGGTCGCCTGCGCCGCCTGCGAGTTGCCGCGGTTCGGATTGTTGTACCCGGGCATCGACGCGACCGGATCGGAGAGCTGCGACGGAAGCAGGCTCATGAAACCTTCGCTGACGAAGATGACCGACTTGCGTCCTTCACGGAGCGCCGCCATCCGATACGCGGCGGCCTTGAGCGCGTCCATCGTGATCTGGTTGCGCACGCGTTCGACGGTCTGCGCCGGGTACATCGCGTACTTCTCCTCCATGAGGTTGCGCGGCCGGTAGTCGAACTTGCGCCCCTCGAAGTGCTCGATCGCGGAAATCGCGGCCTCGCGATCGCGGCTGAAATGAATGTCCGCGATCGGCGTGAGCGGGTACATGATGGCGACCATGTCGGCGGGGGCGAGCTGGTTCTGGATGAACTCGATCAGCGGCCTCTTCACCGAGAGGTCGTTGCCGCGGCGCACGTGATAGTCGTCGAGCAGAATCACGAACAGGCGGACATCAGCCCGGGCAGACTCGCGCTCCTCGTCGTAGTCGGAGCGAATCGACCGCGGCGGTCCGCTTTCGGCGGTCTCGTTGACGTCCAGCTTCACCACACTGAACGAATCAATCTTCTGCGGCTTGCCGTCCTCGGCGACGGAGAACTCGTCCTGGGTCATGTCCAGCACGGGTTTGCCGTCCTTGCCCGTGACGATCGCGTCCACGCGGACGTAGTTGATGCCCGTGCGGATCGTCGGCGGCTGCTGTTGCGGCGGCTGCTGTTGCGGCGGCTGCTGTTGCGACGGCTGCTGTTGCGACGGCTGCTGTTGCGGTGGCTGCTGTTGCGGTGGTTGCGGCTGCGGGTCCTGCGGCCTGCCCTGGGCCGATGGCTGAACCAGGGCGGAGAAGGCGATCGCCGCCACGAAACGGCTGACAAATTTCATAACCTTCAGACTCCAGCCCGGGACGGGCGGCTTCAGGACGGGCTCAGGCTTGCGCTCACGCAATGATAACATTGGCTTCCAGCCCTAATCGCCCGTACCGCCAGGAGATCTCGTGACGCAAGACATCGTCGAGCAGGCCACCCTTCCCCTCACTCTTCTCCCGGAAGACGAACTCATCCTTCGCGACAGCGTGCGCGAATTCGCGCAGGCTCAGGTCCGCCCGCTCGTCCGCGAGATGGACGAGCACGCGAAGATCCCGCGCGCGCTGGTCGACAAACTGTTCGACCTCGGCGTGATGGGGATCGAAATCCCGGAGAGCTACGGCGGATCCGGCGGCCGGTTCTTCCACGCGGTGCTGGCCGTCGAGGAGCTGTCCCGCGTCGACCCGTCCGTCGGCGTGCTGGTCGACGTCCAGAACACGCTCGTCATCAATGCCCTGCTCCGGTGGGGCAATGACGACGTGAAGCAGCGATACCTGCCAAGACTCGCGTCGAAGATGGTCGGGGCGTACGCGCTCTCCGAAGCGGGGTCCGGCAGCGACGCGTTCGCCCTGACGACGCGCGCACGCGAGGATGGCGACGCCTACGTGCTCAGCGGACGGAAGCTGTGGATCACGAACGGCAACGAAGCGGACCTGTTCATCGTCTTCGCGACGACCAATCCCGAAGCGGGATATCGCGGCATCACCGCGTTCCTGGTGGAGCGCGGGTTCGCCGGATTCACGGTCGGCAAGAAAGAAGACAAGCTCGGGATCCGTGCGAGCAGCACGTGCGAGCTGATTCTGGAAGACTGCCGCGTTCCGGGTGCGAACGTCCTCGGCGAGGCGGGCAAGGGGTACAAGGTCGCGATCGAGACGCTGAACGAAGGACGCATCGGCATCGGTGCGCAGATGATCGGCCTTGCGAAAGGGGCGCTCCACCACGCGATCGCCTATACGAAGGAGCGCAAGCAGTTCGGCAAGCCGATCGCCGACTTCCAGTCCGTGCAGCACCAGCTCGCGCGCGCGGCGGTCGACGTGGAAGCGGCGACGCTGAGCGTCTACAACGCGGCGCGGCTGCGCGAGGCGGGCCGCCCGTTCCTGACCGAAGCCGCGATCTGCAAGATCCTCTCGTCCGAAGTCGCGGAGCGCGTGGCATCGCTCGCGGTGAATCTCTTCGGCGGGAACGGCTTCGTGAAGGAATACCCGGTCGAGAAGCTCTATCGCGACGCGAAGATCGGCCAGATCTACGAAGGGACGTCGAACCTCCAGCTGCAGACGATCGCGAAGCAGCTTCTGTCGTGAGGAGCGCACCGCGCGCGTGCGGCGGCTGACAGCTGCGTGAGATCGCTACGCGAGCAGGTGCTCCGCAATAACCATCCGCTGGATTTCTGACGTGCCCTGGTAGATCTCCGTCGCGCGGACGTCGCGGAACAGGCGTTCGACGACAGAGCCGCGGCGGTACCCTTTCGACGCGAGAATCTGCATCGCCTTGTCCGCGGCGCGGTGCGCGGATTCCGACGCGAACAGCTTGGCCATCGACGCGTCGACCGTGGGCCGCGCGTCGCGCTGGCGCGAGTCCGCCGCCTTGAGCGTCAGCATGCGGGCGGCGTCGAGCTCGGTCGCGATATCGGCAAGCATCCACTGGATCGCCTGGTAGTTGCCGATCGGCTGGCCGAAGGCTTCGCGTGTTTTGGCGTGGTGCAACGCCTCCTTCAGCGCGGCGGCGCCGACACCGAGCGCCTGGGCGGCGATTGCCACGCGCCCGCCGTCGAGCGCCCACATCGCGATGTGGAACCCTTCGCCGGGGCCGCCGAGCAGCGCGTCGGTCTCGACCCGAACATCGGTCAACTGCAGGTCGGCGCATCCGAGTCCGCGCACGCCCAGCGAATCCTGGGTGTCGAGGCGCGTGATGCCCGGCGTGTCCATCGGCACGAGGAACGCGCTCACGCCGCGCCCGCGGATCCCGGGCTGCGTGGCCGCAAACACGATCAGCACGTCCGCCGCCTCCGCATTCGCGACCCACACCTTCCGGCCGCTGATCACATAGCCGCGCTCGTCGAGCCGCGCGACCGACTGCTGATTGGCGGCATCCGATCCCGCGTGCTCCTCCGACAGCGCGAACGCGCCAAGCGCGTCGCCCGACGCGAGCCGCCGCAGCCAGCTCTCCTTCTGAGCGTCGCTCCCGAAGCGCGCGATCGGCTCGGCGACGAGCGAGTTGTTGACCGCCGCAATGACTGCGATCACAGCGCTCGCCGTCGCGAGCGCTTCGATTGCGACCGCGTAACTCACGTAATCGAGCCCCGCCCCGCCCCACTCCTTCGAGATCGTCACGCCCATCAGCCCGAGCGCCGCGGCTTCGCGCACGAGATCGCGAGGGAACGTGCCCTGTTCGTCAATCGCGGCGGCCTGCGGCGCGACACGGTCCGCCGCGAACCGCTCGACGCGCTGCTGGTACGCCTGTTGTTCCGCCGTGAGCTCGAGAATCATGTCGATAACTGTACTTGAAGGGCACGGATCACGTTCACCGACAGCCACTGTCACGCGGCATTCGCGCCTAAAGAAAACAGGAGGACGGGAGGAAGGGAGTCACGGAATTAGAGTATTCTCTCCGCCACGAAAGCTCAGCCGGAGGCCCGGCGGAGGGAGGACAGTTATGAAAGTTCGGATTACGTTCGTGTGCCTCGCGATCGCGGGGATGGGGGGACTCACCGGAGTACTGGCCCAGGACGCGGCGAAGAAGCCGGCGGCGGAAAAAGCTGCGGCTGCGCCGCACGCGGCGATGGGCGGCAGCGATGCCGACATCATCAAGAGCGCGATGACGGCCGCCCCTGCGGCAATTGCAAAGAACGCCACGATCATCGCGGTTGGCGCCGATCACCAGATGCGCACCGTCCGCAAGGGCACCAACAACTTCACCTGCATGGCCGACAACCCCGACACGCCGGGTCCCGATCCGATGTGCGCCGACAAGAACGCAATGGGATGGGTCGAGGCGTGGCTGGGGAAGAAAGAGCCGCCGGCCGGCAAGGTCGGCGTCATGTACATGCTCGAGGGAGGCACCGACGCGAGCAACACCGACCCCTACGCGACAAAACCGGAGGCGAACAACAACTGGATCAAGACCGGCCCGCACATGATGATCGTGGGTGCGACAGGGATGGTTGATGTGTATCCACGCCAGCCGAAACCCGACACGTCGCAGCCGTACGTGATGTTTGCCGGCACGCCGTACGAACACCTGATGTTGCCCGTGAAGTAGGCCTGATCACACATCAACATCCTTCGTCGTCACACTGCATTCCTGTCTGAAGATCAAAACAGGAGGAGGGGAGAAAAGGGAGAAACAATTTGTCTCTCTTTCTCCCCTCCTCCTGTTGGATCCTCGCAGTGGCTGTCGTTGATTGAGGAAGGGCGTTACGCGCTGGCGAGTTTTTCGAAGATAGGCCGCAGCTTCTGCGCGGTTTGAGGCAGTTCCTCCGGCAGGACGCGCGTGTCCGCGACGATCGTCATGAAGTTCGTGTCGCCGTTCCAGCGCGGCACGACGTGCATGTGCACGTGATCGAGGACGCCCGCGCCGCCGGGCTTTCCGAGATTGATCCCCATGTTCATGCCGTGAGGGCTGAACGCCTCCCCCAGCGCGAGCTCGGAACGCCGCGTGAGCTCGATCAGCTCGCACAGCTCCTCGCCGGTCGCAGCCGCGAGTGACGCGATGTGGCGGTTCGGCACCACCATCAGGTGCCCGTTGTTATATGGATAGAGATTCAGGATGACGTAGCAGGTCGTGCCGCGGAACACGATGAGGGAGGACTGCGCGTCGTCGGGAGACTGGGCGAGGCAGAACACGCACCCTGGAGACTTGTCGCTTCCGATCACGTAAGCCAGCCTCCAGGGGGACCAGAGTCGATCCAGCGCCTACACTCCTGCGATGTCGGTGTCGATGGCGATCGGCGTGGGGGGAACCGGCGCCGCATCCGGCTCCTTGTTGATCAGTTCCTTCAGTTCCTTGCCGGGCTTGAAGTACGGCACCTTCTTCGGCGGGACGTCCACCTTGTCGCCCGTCTTCGGATTGCGCCCCTTGCGCGGCTCGCGCCGCCGCAGCCGGAAGCTCCCGAATCCCCGCAGCTCGATCTTCTCCCCTCGGTGCAGGGCGTCGATGATGCTCTTGAAGACCGTGTCGACGATGACCTCCGAGTGCTTCTTCGTGAGATCCGAAACGCGCGAGACTTCCTCGACGAGCTCCGCTTTCGTCATGCTGCCGTTGGTCATAGGGGCTCCCTTGCTTGGCAGCCGTAGCTTCCGGCTTCAGCCGGAAGCCCTAGCCGCTGTGTCTTCCGCCTGAAGGCGGAAGCTACGCGTCCTTACTGCTGGTGCTTGAAGTGATCGCCGAGCGTCACTTCGGGGCGTCCGGTCGTCTCCGTGTACGCCTCCCAGTCCGCGCGGAACTCGTCGTTCTTCAGCGCACGGATGCTCAGGCCGATCTTCCGCTCCGCGGGGATCAGCTTGATGATCTTCATCTGGTAGCTCTCGCCGACCTTCAGATCCAGCTTCTCGTCCTTCCCGGCGTGCTGCGAGTCGTCGAACTCCGACACGTGGATGAGCCCCTCGATACCTTCGACGAGCTCGACGAACGCGCCGAAGTTGGTGAGGCGCACGACCTTGCCCTCGACGACGTCGCCGGCGTGATGCTGCTGGAAGAACTCGTCCCACACGTCGGTCTGCAGCTGCTTCAGGCCGAGCGAGAGGCGCTGGTTCTCGGCGTCGATGTTGAGCACCATCGCCTCGACCGTGTCACCCTTCTTCAGCACTTCGGACGGGTGCTTCAGGCGTTTGCTCCACGACATGTCGGAGATGTGGATCAGGCCGTCGATGCCTTCCTCGACTTCGACGAACGCGCCGAACTCGGTCAGGTTGCGCACTTTGCCGGTGATCTTCGTTCCGATCGGGTACTTCTCCGAGAGCTCGTGCCACGGATTGCTCTCGACCTGCTTGAGACCGAGCGAGATGCGCCGCGCGCCGGGATCCACGCCAAGCACCATCGCTTCGACCGTGTCGCCGACGTTGAGGATCTTCGACGGGTGCTTCACGCGCTTGCTCCACGACATCTCGCTGACGTGGATCAGCCCTTCGACGCCCGGCTCGAGCTCGACGAACGCGCCGTAATCGGTGAGGCTCACGACCTTGCCGCTCATGCGCGCGCCGACCGGATATCGCTCGATCACGTTCGACCACGGATCGTTCATCAGCTGCTTGTGGCCGAGCGACACGCGTTCGGTCGCCGGGTCGTACTTCAGCACGATGACGTCGATCTCGTCGTTCACCTTGAACAGCTCCGACGGGTGCGAGACGCGGCCCCATGACATGTCGGTGATGTGCAGCAGCCCGTCGATCCCGCCGAGATCGATGAACGCGCCGTAGTCGGTGATGTTCTTGACGACGCCGCGGAGGACTTTACCCTCGGCGAGTGTGTCGAGCGTGTGCTTCTTCTTCTCCGCGTTCTCTTCTTCGAGGAGCACCTTGCGCGAGAGCACGATGTTGCCGCGCTTCTTGTTCACCTTGATGACGCGCATGCGGAGCTCCTGCCCGCGCAGCGCATCGAGGTTGCGAACGGGACGCACGTCGATCTGCGAACCGGGCAGAAACGCGCGCACGCCAATATCGACCGCCAGGCCCCCCTTGATCCGTTCGATCACGCGGCCGATGACGACCTTCTTCTCGGCGTAGGCCTTCTCGACCTCGTCCCAGATCTTCATCTTCTCGGCTTTTTCGCGCGAGAGGACGACGTAGCCTTCACGGTCTTCGGTGCGTTCGAGGAGCACGTCGACGGTGTCCCCCGGCTGCACGGAAATCTGTCCGTTCTCGTCGACGAACTCGTCGACGGGAATGATCCCTTCCGACTTGTAGCCGACGTCGACGATCACTTCTGAAGGGGTCACTTTGAGAACGGTTCCCTTCACGACCTCGCCTTCCGCGATGTTGCGGAAGCTGTTATCGTAAAGGTCGAGGAGGCGGGCGTATTCCTGCGGATCGACCTGATCGTCCATCTGAGAGAAGCCTGCAGTCTTCAGATCAGCGGTTCCGGTGCCACCTCCTTTGGGATTGTTGTGCGATGAGTTGTCGGTTGCCATGCTAAACGGGTCCTCCTCGGTCGTACTTGGGCCGGGATCTCAGCTCCGGCGGGCTGTAGGATTGCTTCGCTGCGATTTGCGATAAGCAATAGAAGATACATCACTTAGAGGCCTCCAGTCAATGCGGGCCGGGGCGCTCCGGCGCCCCTGCGCGACCTACTTACCAGAGGTTGAAACGATGGCCAAGAAAGCGGTGAAGCGAACGGCAGGCCGCTCCGCGCGGAAGGGTTCCAGGAAAGGACAGAAGCTGACGCCGTCGAACAAGCGCGCCGGAGCTGGCTCGCGGGCGTCCGCCCGAAGCGGCGCCGGGGCGAACCGCGCCACCAAGGCAAAACGCGACACCGGGCGCAAGACCGCGGGCGCGAAAACGCCGCAGGGAAAGAAGCGGAAGCGCTCGGTCCAGGATCTTCGCAACGCGGGTGCACGCGCGAAGAAGGGCAGAACAGGCGGCACCGGACGGGAAGAAGAGCTCGATCAGACGCCACAGACGGGCCGGACCGTGCAGGGGCGGACCAACCCGATGCCGACGAAACGCTCCACCGGCACCGCAGCCGGCGCCGGTGGCACGCGCCGCGCGCCCGGCCTCGAGCGCGCGCGCAAGCAACTCCGCGAGGTCGAAGAGAGCCTCCCGAGCCCTCCCTCCAGCCTCGACATGGATCGTCGTCCGTCAGCCGCGCGCAGCGGACGGCACGAGCTCGCCGAATCGCGCAAGGAACACAACGAGGTGAGCCCGGATCTCACGGCGGGGGACGTCGATGCGGACTGGCAGGATGCCTACTCGGTCGGCGACGAGGCGCCCGGCGGCGACAACCCGACGCCCGATCAGGATCGCGTCGACGATATCGGCAAGGCGCTTGGCGTGCAATACGAGGACAACGAGGAGTTGAAGGCGTCCGACAAGATCGCCGAGCGCGACAAGCACCGCTGGGAGCTTGATCCGGCGTCTTCCGATGATTACAGAGACAGGGACTGATTGCGGGATTGACGATTGCGGATTGCGGATTTTGCGATTGCGGATTGGGGATTGAGATTGCCGATTGAGGATTGGCGCTCAATCGACAACCGGCAATCTCAATCCCCAATCCGCAATCGCAAAATCCGCAATCCGCAATCCCCAATCCTCAATCGGTCGCCTTCTCCTTCACTATCTTCATCACCCGTTCGACCGCGTCATCGATAGAGAGCGCGGTCGTATCGATCACGACCGCGTCGTCTGCCACCTTCAGAGGTGACGCCGCGCGCGTGCTGTCGATGCGATCGCGCTCCGCGAGCGCGGTCGCGACTTCCTGCATGGCCGCCGTGCCCTTCCCCGACGCGTGCGCGGGGTCAGTGGCCCGGCGCCTCGCGCGCTCTTCGGGCGACGCGTCCAGGTAGATCTTCACGTCCGCCGCCGGGAAGACGACCGTCCCGATGTCGCGCCCTTCCATGACGACGCCGCCGTTGGCGCCGTCGGCGCGCTGGCGCGCGATCAACGCCTCGCGGACGCGCGGCTGGCGCGCGACGATCGCGGCCGCCTTATCGATCTCCCCTGTCCGGATCACTGTCGCCACGTCATGCCCGTCGATGCGGACCCGGCCGTCGCCGACATCGAAGCGCGCGCGCTGCGCGAGCTCTGCGACGACCGATTCGTTCTCGAGGTCCACCCCCTCGTGCAGCGCCTTCCACGCGACCGCGCGATACATCGCGCCGGTGTCGAGATGGTGATAGGCAAGCCGCTCCGCGACGGCGCGGGCGATCGTCCCCTTGCCCGCGCCTGACGGTCCGTCGATGGCGATGATTAACCTGCGCGAGCCCGGATGCGGGGTCCGGGATGCGGGATCCGTGTCGATGGAATCACTCACCCTGCTATTATCGCCCGCAATGAAGCGCAGGAGGAACGCGGCGATCCTGGCGCTGCCGGCGGTTCTGGCGGTCGCGCTGGTCTTCAGCAACAGCTACTTTCGGGCGGCGGCATTCGTGATCCAGGCGGCAGGCATGGACGGACCGGCGCGGACGGCAGCATCGCTGGAAACGAGCGCGTTCACGGAGCGGTCGCTCGTCATTCCGTGGCGGGGCGGTGAGCTGCGCGCCCGGCTGTACCGCCCGGTCGGCGCGTCCGATCGCGCGATGCTGCTCGTGCCGGGCGTCCACGCATCCGGGGTCGACGAGCCGCGGCTCGTGCAGTTCGCCAGGGACCTCGCGTCCGTGCGTCACACGGTGCTGACCGCGGAGCTCACCGACCTCACCCAATACCGCATCACACCGCGAACGACCGACATGATCGAGGACGCGGCCCGGTGGCTGAGCGGCCAGCACGATCTCGCGCCCGACGGCCGCATCGGAATGATGGGGATCAGCTTCGCCGGGGGGCTCTCGATCATCGCGGCATCGCGCGAGCCGCTTCGCGATCGCGTCGCGTTCGTGACGTCATTCGGCGGCCACGGCGACCTCCCGCGCACCCTCCGCTATCTCTGCACGGGCATCCAGCCTGACGGCTCGAAACTGCCGCCCCATGACTACGGGGTTGTCATCATCCTGCTCAGCGTCGCCGACCAGGTCGTTCCCGCGGAACAGGTCACGCCGCTGCGTACAGTGATCCTCACCTACCTCGAGGCGTCGCGGCTCGATCTCATCGACAAGAACGAATCCTGGAACACGTTCAAGCGCGCTCGTGCGATGAGCGACTCGCTGCCCGAGCCTGCAAAGACGCTGATGCGATACGTGAACGAGCGCGACGTTGCGCATCTCGGCCCGATTCTGCTGCCGCACGTGACGAAGCTCGGCGACGACCGCGCGCTGTCTCCCGCCAGCGAAGCGGCGCCCGCTGCGCCGGTCTACCTGCTGCATGGAACCGGCGACAACGTGATCCCGGCAATCGAATCGTCTCTGCTCGCCGAGACGCTGCGCGCGCGCGGCGTGAGGGTCCATCAGCTCGCAACGCCGCTCATCACCCACGCCGAGGTCGACCACGCCGCGAGCGTGTCGGCCATGTGGAGGCTGGTGAGCTTCTGGGAGAGTCTTCTGACGCAGTAAATACCTTTTACCTTTTACCTTTTACCTTGACGCCTTCACCGCCAGCGGCCCGTCTCAACGCCGCGACCTCCCTTGCGTCGAGCTCTCGAAATTCGCCGGGCCGTATATGTTCATCGCTGATCGGACCGATGCGGACGCGGCGGAGGCGGACGACGGGGTGGCCGATCGCTTCGCACATCTTGCGCACCTGGCGATTGCGTCCTTCGTGCAGCACGATCGACATCACTGCATCCTTGCCGTCGTCCGTGTCAATCACCTTCACGAGTTTGACTTCCGCCGGCGATGTCTTCCGGCCGTCGATGACGATCCCTTTGGCGAGCCGTTCGAGCGCGTGACGATCCGGCACGCCGCGCACGCGTGCGTGGTACTCGCGTTCGACTTCCTGACTGGGATGCGTGAGGCGCGCGGCGAGATCGCCGTCGCTCGTCAGCAGCAGCAATCCCTCCGACTCGTAGTCCAGGCGGCCGACGGGGTACACGTAATCGCGCACGCCCCCCTTCGCGAGCAGATCGATCACGGTTGGACGCTTCTGGGGATCCGAGCGGCTGGTGATGTAGCCGCGGGGCTTGTACATCAGGATGTAGAGACGGCGCGTCGCGGGCTTGATGCGCCGGCCGTCGACGCGGATGTCGTCGACTTCCGGGTTGGCCCGGGTGCCGAGTTCCGTGACGGTCTGGCCGTTGACGGAAACACGCCCGTCGGTGATGTACGCCTCGGCCGCGCGGCGCGACGCAATCCCGGCGGCCGACAGAATTTTCTGAAGTCGTTCGGGCACTGCCCGATTCTAGTGCACCGTCTCGGTTTCGTCGGCGGTCGCGGGCGCCTCTTCCGGTTGTGCTTCAGGCTGGGCCGCTGAGGGTTCGGCTTCGAAGGGCAACGGGCTGGTCGTCACCGTCGGCTCGACCAGCGCAGTCGGGAGCTCGAAGCCGAGCGCATCCGACATTTCTTCCACCTTCGGCAGGTCGCTGATGTCGTTCAACCCGAACCGCTCCAGGAACTCGCGCGTCGTCGCATACATGAACGGGCGGCCGACGACCTGTTTTCTGCCGACGGTTTTGATCAGATGCCGCTCGACGAGCGTGGCGAGCACGCCGCCGCTGCTGCTGACGCCGCGGATTTCTGCAATCTCCGGAGCCGTGATCGGCTGCTTGTAGGCGATGACCGCCAGCGTCTCGAGCGCCTGCACCGACAGCTTCTGCGTCGTGCGCTCGTGAAACAGCTTGCGCACCCATTCGTGGAGCTCGGGGCGCGTGACGACCTGGTATCCGCCCGCGACTTCGACAATCTGCAGCCCGCCGGGCCGTTCGTAGTCCGCCCGCAGCGCCGCGAGTGCCGCGTCGACATCCTCACGCGGTTCCTCTTCGAGCAGCTTGTAGAGGGTCTTCGGCGTCAGCGGTTCCGGCGACGCGAAAATCAGCGCTTCGACGATCGGTTTCAGGTGATCACTCATAGGGCAGTCATTCTTCCGTGTTCAGTTTTGCCACTTCTTCCGCGTGGCGCTTCTCCGGATCGAGGAGCGGCTTGGGCGCATCCGCCGGCCGCGCGCGCTTGTAGACGCGAATCGGTCCCATCGTGCCCGACTGGAACACGCGAATCAGCTTCAGCCGGATCATCTCCAGCATCGCGAGGAACGTGACGACGATGCCGGCGCGCGACTGGACGTCGGCAAAGAGATCCTCGAAGCCGCACGCTTCCGTCTCGGACAGTTTGGCCATCAACTGCTCGATGCGATCCTCGATCGGGATCTGCTCGCTCGGCAGGTAGACCTTCGGCCGCTCTTTCGCGCGCTCGACGACCGTGCGGAACGCGGCGATGAGGCTGAAGAGATCGACTTCGACCTCGGGCTCCGGTGCCTCGCCGGCGATCTCCGCGATCGGCCCGTCGGGCCTCGTCCACTGCGCGCTGCGGAGCGTCTCGCGCTCGTGCAGGAGCTCGGCGGCCGCCTTGAACTTCTGGTGCTCGAGCAGACGCCGCACGAGCGCTTCGCGCGGATCCTCTTCGGGGTCCTCCTGCGTCGGGTCGGCGCGGGGCAGCAGCATGCGCGACTTGATGTGAATGAGCGTCGCCGCCATCACGAGGAATTCCCCCGCGACGTCGAGATTCAGCTCCTGCATCAGGTCGATGTAGGCGAGGTATTGCTGCGTAATCTGCGCGATCGGGATGTCGTAGATGTCCACCTCGTGCTTCTTGATTAGATGAAGCAGCAGATCGAGCGGCCCCTCGAACTTGTCGAGACGGACGGGGTAGGCCTCGAGGATGGACTCGAATTCCTGTGGTTCCATTGGTCAGTACTTCAACTTCACGGCGGCGCGGACCCGTTCCATCGTTTCGTCGGCGATCGCACGGGCCTTGCGCGATCCGTCGTGCAGAATCTCGCGAATGCGCTCGGGCTTCGCGACGATGTCGGCGCGCCGCGCGCGCATCGGATCGAGGTGCGCGTTCAGCGCTTTCGCGAGCTTCGTCTTCACCTCAACGTCGCCGACCTTGCCCGCACGATAGCGCGTCTTCAGATCTTCGACTTCGCCGGCGTCCGGGTTGAACGCGTCGTGATACATGAATACGGGGTGACCCTCGACGGTGCCGGGAATGTCCGCGCGCACCCGCTTCGGGTCCGTGTACATCTGCATCACCTTCTTGCGCACCGTCTCGGCATCGTCCGACAAGTTGATCGTGTTCCCGTAGCTCTTCGACATCTTGCGGTTGTCGAGTCCGGGCAGCCGCGGAAAAGTTGTCAGCAGCGGCTTGGGCTCGACGAACAGCTCACCGTAGAAGTTCTGGAAGCGGCGCACGATCTCGCGGCTCAACTCGAGGTGCGGGACCTGGTCTTCACCGACCGGCACGTACTGCGCGTTGTAGATGATGATGTCGGCCGTCTGCAGCAGCGGATAGCCGAGGAACCCGAGCGTCGACAGGTCTTTTTCTGTCAACTCCTCTATCTGCTCCTTGTAGGTCGGCACGCGTTCCAGCCACGGAATCGGCACCGTCATCGAGAGGAGCAGGAACAACTCGGCGTGTTCGGGCACCAGCGACTGGATGAAGAGCGTGCTGCGCTCCGGATCGAGGCCCGCGGCGATCCAATCAGCCGCGTTGTCGTACGCACTGGCGACAACTTCCGACGTGTCCGCGTAATCGCTCGTCAGCGCGTGCCAGTCGGCGACGAAATAGAAGCAGTCGTACTGCTCCTGGAGCGACGCCCAATTATTGAGAGCTCCGACGAGATGACCGAGATGGAGCTTCCCTGTCGGGCGCATGCCCGACACAACACGCGGCTTCATCGAGAATAGAGAAACTGCTTGTTTTCGAGTGTTGATTGCTGATTGCGGTGAAAAGGTGGCTGGCACCTTTGGTGCCAGCCACCTTTCAGCAGAAACGCGTCAAGATTAAGGCAAAACTGCTGCGGTATCAAGGACTTATCTTCCCGCGGCGAAGTGCGCGAGGACGGCGTCGGCACACTTCGCGCCAACCACCTTCATCAACTCTTCGCGCGTGGCGCGTCGAACGCCCGCGAGGCTGCCGAACGCGGTCAGCAGCGCCTTGCGGCGGCGAGGACCGATCCCTCCGATCACGTCCAGCTCTGATCGCAGATCGCGCTTCGTGCGCGACAGCCGATGGAACGTCACGGCGAACCGGTGCGCCTCGTCGCGAATCCGCTGAATCAGCAGCAGCGCCGGGCTCTCCTCGGCGAGCGCAATCGCATCCTCGCGATCGCGCGTGAAGAGCAGTTCCTCTTTCTTCGCGATGCCGACAGCGACCAGGCTGCCGAGCCCAAGCTCCTCGAGCGCCGCATACGCGGACGTGAGCTGCCCCTTGCCGCCGTCGATGAGGATCAGATCAGGAAATGGGCCGCCGTTTTCGAGCAGCTTGCGGTACCGGCGCAGGACGACTTCGTGCATTGCCGCGAAGTCGTTATTCAATGTGCGTGGGGCCCCACCCCCACGCGCTGCCGCTGCGCGGCTCGCAGACTCGCCGCTCGCGGCGGCCGCAGGCGCTGGCGGCTGAACATCGAAGCTCGATTCCGCGCTCATCGCCATCGTGGGTACGATGGCGTTGCCTCTGATCCGGAACTTCCGATATTCCGATCGCTTCATCCGGCCGTCTTCGCAGACGACCATCGACGCGACGGTTTCGCTGCCCTGGATCGTGGAGATGTCGAAGCACTCGATGCGGCGTGGGACGGCTGGAAGCGCCAGCACGCCGCGCAGCGTTTCGAGCGCGTCGTAGTTGGCGGCGACGTTCTCGTTGAAGCGCGCCTGGTAGGCGACTTCGGCGTTGCGCGCCGCGAGATCCAGCAGCCCGCGCTTCTCCCCGCGCTTCGGCACGACGAGCCGCACGCGGCGGCCCGCTTCGCCTGAGAGCCACTTTTCCAGCAGCTCGGCGTCGGCCGCCCGAAATGGGATCGGGATGTGCACCTCCGGCGCCGCGATGCGTTCTGCGTAGAGCTGCTGCAGCGCCGCCTGCAGCACGTCGCATTCGTTGAGGTCCGCCTGGCTGCCCTCCGTCACCAGCTCCGTCCGTTCCACCACCTTCCCGCTGCGCATCTGGAACACCTGTACCACCGCACCCGCGGGACCGATTTTCAATCCGAACGCGTCGCGATCGCCGAGCTCCGGCGACGCCATCTTCTGCTGACGCGTGCGCAGCGTTTCAACGGTCCGAATCGCGTCGCGGATCTGCGCGGCCTGCTCGTATCGCTCCTCCGCCGCGGCTTCCGTCATCCGCTCACGCAGCGTGTAGAGCAGCTCGTCGTTGCGCCCTTCGAGGAAGAGCTTCGTATGTTCCACCGCCACGCGGTATTCGTCCTCCGAGCAGAGCGCGTGCACGCACGGCGCCGCACACCGCTTGATGTCGAATTCGAGGCACGGGCGCGCGCGCGCGCCGGTAATCACCTCGTTGCACGACCGAATCCCGAACAGCTTGTGCGTCAGCGACATCGTCCGCCGCGCGAGCGATGCCGGCATGAACGGGCCGGCGTAGAAGTGCCCGTCGCGCTCGACGCGGCGGGCGACCAGGACGCGCGGATACGCCTCCCCGGTCGTCAACTGCAGATACGGGTACGTCTTGTCATCGCGCAGCAGGATGTTGTATTTCGGCGCGCGCTGCTTGATCAGATTGTTCTCGAGCGCAAGCGCCTCGACGACCGAGTCGGTGACGATCACCTCGAGGCCGTCGGCCTCGTCCAGCAGCGCGTCGATGCGCGGGCTCGTGCCGTACGCGCCCAGGTAGCTCCGCACGCGATCCCGCAGCACCCGCGCCTTGCCGACGTACAGAGTTTCCCCCTGCCCGTTGGAATACAGGTAAACGCCCGGCTGCTCCGGCAGCCGCGCTATCTGGGTCTTGAGATCACGGATCGGCATGCAGTACACTGCGCCTTTTGGCGCATTTTTGAACCTTTTATTATAGCGCTACCGACCAGCACTTATGACGTTTACCGGGCTCATCGGGCGGATCTGCATGTATCCGCTCCGGCTGATCATCAATCTCTGCGTTGCGCTGAAGATTCATCCCAACACGCTCACGTTCATCGGGGTCCTGATCAACGTGGCCGCCGCGTTCGAGCTGGCGGCGGCGCATTTCATCCGCGCCGGCGTGATCATGGTGATCGCGAACATCTTCGATTTCATCGACGGCAAGGTGGCGCACGAGTCGAACGCCGTCAGCGCCTTCGGCGGGTTCTGGGACTCGGTGATCGACCGCTTCTCCGACATCGCGCTGTTCCTCGGGCTGATTTACCTGTACTCGCACGTCGGCCGCACGGACTACGCCATGGTCGCTGCGATCGCGATGATGTTCGCGATCATGACGAGCTACACGCGCGCGCGGGCGGAATCGCTGATCAAGAAGTGCAAGGTGGGCTTCATGGAGCGCCCCGAACGGATCGTGCTCTTCATGATCGGCGCGTTCACCAACCGGATGGCGGCGGTGCTGTGGGTGATCGGCGTCCTCTCCGTCTTCACGGTCGCCGACCGGATCGTCCTCACCTATCGCGAACTGCGCGATGCGGAGCAGGTCATCGCATGAAGAACCCGGCAACCCTTCCCGGACGCATTCTCTGGAACGCGTTCTTCTGGACGTACGAACGCGCCACCTGGCAGTACGACGTGATGGTCATCGCCATCCTCGCGTTCGTCTGGCTCACGCCGCCTGACTGGCTCCGCGATCCGATGGCGTCGGGAAACGGCCCAATCGGCTGGCTGCTGAAAATGTTGAATGCTGAATGATGAATGCTGAATGATGAATGCTGAAGTTCATCCTTCAACATTCATCCTTCATCATTGACGCCGCGCGTCATTGACACAGCGCGCTTCAGACATCGTCGCGCTCGTCGTGCATGCCGAGATCCAACGGCTTCCCGGCGAAGTGAATGTCGTACGCGGCAATCTTGTCGCGCAGGAGCCGCCGCGCCGCGCCGTAGTACACCTCCGGCACAACCAAGCTGCGGGCGAACGCGCGCATGCGGTAGATCAATACGAGCGTCAGCTTTTCTCCTTCACGCCAGCTGAGCCCGCCGATTTTCCAGTACGGAATGAAGCCGCCGTCGGCCCAAATGCCGTCCTCGTAGAACCCCCGGCCGATCTTCATGCTGAGCGGCATCGCATACACGTAGTAGACGAGCATCATGGTCTCGCCGAACACGTTGATGATGCGCATCCTCAGGAACGCGAGCTTGTAAATGATCAGCACGCTCAGGATCGCGCCGAGGACCACGACGAGGCCGGAGAACGGCGGCCGGCGTCCTGGCCACGTGAGGAGCGCGGAATGACGGAGGCGGCGGAAACGGATGAACTGGAAGAAGAGCCACGCGTCGGCGAAAAAGAAGCCGACACCGAGAAGGACGAGCAGGTTGGCGGGATTCGCGAGGTAGTCGCTGTGCAACACCGGGCCTCACGGCCAGCATTTTATTACTGTCCGAGCCGCGGATCGAAACAATGGCGGCAGCGCGCCTCGTAGGTGCCCTGCGCGCCGACAAGCACGCGCTCGCTGCTCGCGACGAGCCGCTGCGTGTGATTCGCCGGCGCACCGCAGACCATGCAGATCGCCAGCGTTTTCGTGATGTACTCCGCGATCGACAGGAGCTGCGGCATCGGCTCGAACGGCTTGCCCAGGTAATCCTGGTCGAGACCCGCGACGATCACGCGCTTGCCCTGGTCCGCGAGCGTGTTGCACACCGCCGGCAGCTCGGCGTCGAAGAACTGCCCTTCATCGATCCCCACGACCTCCGTCTCGGGCAGCACCTGCGCGAGCAGGTCGCGCGAGGACGAGAGGTTCACCGAGGCGATCCGCATGTCGCTGTGCGAGATGATGTGGTCCTCGCCGTAACGATTGTCGATCCTCGGTTTGAAGATCTGGACCTTCCGTTTCGCGATCTGGGCACGGCGCAGCCGACGGATGAGCTCTTCGCTCTTTCCGCTGAACATGCTGCCGGTGATGACCTCAATCCAGCCCGAGTTTGGACGATGCTGGCTGATGTCCATTTCTACTCCGCTCGGTGGGGCCCATCTGACACTCCCCACCTCCCGCCTCCGCTCACGTGCTTCACGCGCGTGAGCCACGGCCGGCAGGCTGCTGCGTGCCATTACTCCAGCCGAAGGCTGTCCCGCCGAAGCGCTTGCGCGAAGGCGGACGGCCCTCGCTTGCGGCCGCAGGCGCTTCAGGCCCTTGAAAGATATTCACCGGTTTCCGTGTTGACGCGGATCTTGTCGCCGGTGTTGACGAACGGCGGCACGTTGACGACGAGACCGGTCTCGAGCCGCGCGGGCTTGATCTGGTTGCTGGCCGTCGCCCCCTTGATTCCCGGGGCCGTGTCCTCGACCACGAGGTCGACGGTCTGCGGAAGCTCGATGCCGACCGGCTCGCTGCCGTAGAACTCCACCTTGATGAGCGCGTCGGGAATGAGGTAGTTGACGTTGTCGCCCAGCGCTTCCGCGTCGATGTGCAGCTGCTCGTACGAGCTCGTGTCCATGAAATGGAACGAATCGCCGTCGCGGTAGAGATACTGCATCTCGCGTTCGTCGAGCGAGGCGCGTTCGACGAAGTCTTCAGAGCGGAGCTTCTGATCGACCAGCGTCCCGCTGCGGATGTTGCGGAACTTCACCCGCACGAACCCGCGCAGGTTCCCCGGCGTGACGTGTTGGAGCTCGAGCACGCGCAGCAGGTCCTGCCCGACCTTGATCAGCATGCCCTTTTTCATTCGTGTCGCTTGCAGAGAGGCCATATCGTGATGTCCAGAACCTGCGAATGTTAGCACATCATTGATTGGGGATTGATGATTGGGGGTTGCGGATTTCACGATTGCCGATTTGGGGTTGAGATTGGCGATTTGGGGTTGAGATTGACGATTTGGGATTGCGATTGGGGATTAGCACTGGGGCGTGCCGAGGACAATCCGCAATCCACAATCTCAATCCGCAATCCACAATCGGAAAATCCGCAATCCGAAATCCTCAATCCTCAATCGATCCGGTAAGATCCACCTTATGTCCTGGGACCCGATGCGAGACTTGCGGGCCTGGCAGGAGCGCCTGGCGTCGCCGCAGGCGGACGCCTGGACCCCGCCAATTGACGTCTACGAAACCACAGACCGCTACGTCGTCGCCGCCGAAGTGCCCGGGATGACGCGCGACCAGATCGAGCTCGCGCTCGAGGACTCGCGGCTGATTCTCCGGGGGCATCGCGCGGACCGGACCGCCGCCGGCGGCACGGCGATTCATTTCCAGCAGGTCGAGCGCGGGCACGGGCCGTTCGCGCGCACGTTCGAGTTCGCGTCGAAGATCGACACGGCAGCCGTGTCCGCCGACCTCTCCCAGGGCATCCTGACGATCACGCTGCCGAAAGCCGCGACGCCGCCGCTCCTCAAAATCGAGGTCCGATAATGATCCGCCGCACCGCCGTCTTCCTGTTTTTCATGTCGATCGCGTTCTTCGCCGGGCTCGTGCTGACGGGCCGGATGCGCAGCGCCGACGAGACCGCGGCCGCAGGACACGAGCAGGCCGCCGCCGCCGCGAAGGCGCCGCCGGTGCCGATGACCGGCGGGCTTCCCGATTTGACGGGCATTGCGCAGCGCGCCGTCGCCAGCGTGACGAACATCTCGTCGACGCAGGTCGTCCGCACGTCGAACTCTCCGTTCGCCAACGATCCGTTCTATCGCTTCTTCTTCGGTGACCAGGATGACACGTTTGGATCATACCGGGAGCGGCGGGCGCAGAGCCTCGGCTCCGGCGTCATCGTGTCTCCCGACGGCTACGTCCTGACGAACAATCACGTCATCGATCAGGGCGTCGAGGTCACCGTCACGATGCCCGACAAGCGCGAGCTCCGCGCAAAGATCGTTGGCGCCGACGAGCCGACCGACATCGCGGTGCTCAAGATCGACGCGAGCAACCTGCCGACGATGGCGTGGGGAGATTCGTCAAAGCTGAAGGTTGCGGAATGGGTGCTGGCGATCGGCAACCCGTATCAGTTGAACCAGTCGGTCACACTCGGGATTGTCAGCGCGCTCGGCCGGACGCTCGAGGGGCGTACGTTTCAGGACTTCATCCAGACGGATGCGGCAATCAACCCCGGCAACTCGGGGGGCGCGCTCGTCAACGCGCGCGGCGAGCTCGTGGGCATCAACACCGCGATCTTCAGCGAGACCGGCGGCTACCAGGGCATCGGTTTCGCGGTGCCGAGCAACCTCGCGCGGCACATCATGGACGAACTGGTCAAGTATGGCCAGGTGCAGCGCGCCACGATCACGGGAATCACCCTCGCGCCGATGACGACGCGGCTTGCGGAGGAGCTCGGCGCGCCGAATACCAAGGGTATGGTGGTCGTCAGCATGCAGCAGCGCTCCGAGGCCTACGCCGCGGGCCTGCGTCCCGGCGACATCGTCGTCAGCTTCAACGGGACGCCGGTCGAGGATCAGGGGCAGTTCGCGCGGATGCTGTCGGAAGCGAAGATCGGCAGCACTGTGACGCTCGGCATCCTGCGGGAAGGAAAGCAGACGAGCGTGAAAGTTCCCGTCGTGAAGTCGTCGGCGCAGATTCGGCGGCGGTAGATCATCTCGCCGGGCCTGAAAGACCCGGCCTGCCTCAGAGGGCCCGGCCTACCGCAGATAGCGTTTGACGCCGGACAGCGCGGGGCTTCCGACGGCGACGCATCGCCACTCGGATTCCACGCCAACATTGATCCCGATGCGCGGCGTCCACGCGACCTCGCGCGGCGGCAGTCCGCGATCCTCGATGCGCAGCGCGCTCGACGTGAGATCGAGCGTGTTCTCGCGACGCGTGATTCGAAGCGCGCGCGTGAGATTGCCTGGACCACGGCACAACTCCGCAGACGCAAACGCGCCGGCGGGACGGCCCGTGCCCCTCGCGCGGCGCCGGCGCATCAGCGCCTCACCCTCGAACGGTTCAAGCGCGCGGATCAGCACCGCGGCGGGAGATCCTTCCGACTCCGTCACCGCGTTGACCAGGTAGTGGATGCCGTAATTGATGTAGACGTAGGCGATCCCTGGGTGTCCATACAGCGGAGCGTTGCGCACGGTGCGTCCCGGCGCCGCATGACAGGCGGGATCCGCTTCGCCGATGTATCCCTCAGTCTCCACGATGACGCCCGAGGCCGCGCCGGCCGGCGTGTCGTGGACGAGGACCTTGCCGATCAGATCGCGCGCCACGTCGAGCGTCGGACGCTCGTAGAAATGGCGAGGTAACACCGTCGTTCTGGGCTCGTGGGTCGCGGTTGCCAACTTACTTACGCGCGTTGATGCGCTCGATTGCCCGCGTCGCGGCCTGCGCGACCTCGCGATCCTTGTCCTGCGTCAGCGGCTGCAACGCGTCGACGATCGCGGCATTGCCGATCGCGCCGAGCACGGTCGCGACATTCGCGCGGATTTCCGGGGAGGGATCCTGCAGGTGGGGGACGAGTTCCGGCGCGACAGCGCTCCCGAGCTCGAGGAAATATTCCGCCACCTGCGGCGCCGTTTTCGAGTCGAGCGACTCCACCAGCCGCGGCACGTAGTTCCGTCCCAGCTTCTGCAGCGCGAATGCCATAGCGGCGCGGGCCATTTCAGAGCCGTCGTTTCCGGCGCCGATCTCGAGTGCCGCCAGCTCCGACGTATCGCCCGTCCGTCCGAGGCCCTCGGCTGCGGCGCGGCGCAAAAATGCGTCCTTATCGGTGATATGTGCCTTGAACAGCGGAATGCTCGCGGGATCTGCGACCTGCGCGAGCGCGTCCAGCGCGGACCATGCGCCTTCCCCCTTCCCGTAGAAGTTCAGCTGCTCGGTGAGCGCCAGCACCGCGCGCATATCGTGAATCTCGCCGAGCGCACGCATCGCGGCATAGCGAACCGGCGCCTGCGAATCGTTGATGGCCCTGGTCAGCGCGCCGCCTGCGCTCGTCACCTTCAGGCGGCCAATCACGCGCGCGGCCGCGGCGCGGATCGCCGGGTCGTAGTGGTCGAGCGCCTTGATCAGCTGCGCCGACTGCATCTCGGGCAGCGGGCCGCGCGCAATCGTCCCGAGCGTGTAAATCGCCTCGCTGCGCACCTTCGGGTTCTCGTCGTCGATCGCGCGCAGCAGCCCGTCGACGAGCTCCGGAGGCGCGGCGTGCGGCGCGATTGCGAGCGGTCCCATCTCGAACGCCGCCGGAGCACGCCCGGGATTCCGCACTTCCACGAAGCCTGCCACGCGCTTCTTCGTGCGCACATCCTCGAGCAGGAAGAACGACAGCTCCGCGGAGATCGCCTCGAGCTGAATCTGATCGACGGGATCCGTGACGAGCGCGGCAATGGGGCCGATGGCCTCGGCGTACTTCGATTCGTGCAACAGCTGCACCGCTGCGAGCCGTACCTTCGGATCCGGATTACGCAGATTACGAACGACGTCCTCGAACCGCTGCTGCTGCGCGAACGCCGCCGTCGCGCAGCCCGCGATCACCATCGACGCAATGAGAGCTTTGACGTTCATGGCTAATTTCTTGCGGCGTACGCGTTCGCGCGGCCGACGGCCAGCACATCGCGGAGATACCGGCCGGTGTGCGACGCGTCCACTTTAATCAGTTGTTCCGGGGTGCCTGCCGCAACCAGCTGCCCCCCTTCTTCCCCGCCTTCCGGACCGAGATCGATGATCCAGTCCGCCGTCTTGACGACATCGAGGTTGTGCTCGATGACGAGCAGACTGTGTCCTGCCTGCAGCAGCTTCTTGAACCCCGCCAGGAGCTTCGCGATGTCGTCGAAGTGCAGCCCGGTCGTCGGCTCGTCCAGGATGTAGAGCACGCGATCGCCGGTGTGCGACGAGAGGTGCGCGGCGATCTTGATGCGCTGCGCCTCGCCGCCGGAGAGCGTCGTCGCCGGCTGCCCGAGCCGCAGATAGCCGAGGCCGATCTCGTCGAGCACCTGGAGGCGCCGCAGCACCTTTGGCGAGCTGCTGAAGAACGTCAGCGCCTCGCGCACCGTCATGTCGAGGACCTGGTCGACGCCGCGCCCGCGATATTTCACCTCGAGCACCTGCGGCTTGAAGCGCTTTCCTTCGCAGTGCTCGCACGGCACGAACACGTCGGCGAGGAACTGCATCTCGACCTTGACCTCGCCTTCGCCTTCGCAGGCCTCGCAGCGGCCCCCCGGCACATTGAAGGAGAAGTGGCTCGCCGTCAGGCCGCGCGATCGCGCGTCCTTCGTCGACGCGAACAGCTCCCGGATCGGGTCGAACGCTTTCAGGTACGTGACGGGGTTCGATCGCGGCGTCCGGCCGATCGGCGCCTGGTCGACGAGCACGACGTCGCTGACGAACTCCGCCCCTTCGAGCTTGCGATGGGTGCCCACGCGCCGGTCCCAGTCCCCCTTGGCTTTCTTGAGCGCCGCATAGATCACGTCGTGCACGAGCGTGCTCTTACCCGACCCGCTGACGCCGGTCACGCACGTGAGCAGCCCGAGGGGAATCTCCACGTCGACATCTTTCAGGTTGTGCTCCGCCGCACCGAGCACGCGCAATTTCTGGTTGCTCGGCTTCCGCCGGACGGCGGGGACCGGGATCGCGAGCTCGTCGCGCAGATATTTCGCGGTCAGCGATCGCGGCTCGTTCAGCAGCGCCTCCAGCGTGCCGCTGAAGATCACGCGGCCTCCCTGCTCGCCGGCGCCGAGTCCCATGTCGACAACGGTGTCGGCGACGCGGATCATGTCGGCGTCGTGTTCAACAACGAGGACCGTATTCCCCTGGTCGCGGAGCTGCCTGAGAATTGCAATCAGCCGCTCGTTGTCGCGCGAGTGCAGCCCGATGGACGGCTCGTCGAGGACGTAGAGTGTGTCGACGAGCGCCGAGCCAAGCGAGGTCGCGAGATTGATGCGCTGCGATTCGCCCCCCGAGAGCGTCGACGACAGCCGATCGAGCGTCAGGTAATCGAGGCCGACGTCACGCAGGAACCCGAGCCGCTTCCGGATCTCGCGGAGGACCTTGTCGGCAATCGCGGACTCCTTTTCCGAGAGCGCGAGGTGCTCGAAGAACGCATCCGCTTCGCGAACGGTCAGGCCGCACACCACGTCGATCGTGCGTCCGCCCACCTGCACGTCGCGCGCTTCGCGCCGAAGCCGCGCGCCGTTGCACTCGGGACAGGTGAGGTATCCGCGATACCGGCTCAGAAATACGCGGACGTGGACCTTGTATTTCTTCCGCTCGAGCCATCGGAAGAAGCCCTTGACCCCTTCGTAGCTCGCTCCATCCCCTTCAATCACGAACCGCTTCTCGTCGTCGGTCAGCTGCGACCAGGGGACGTCGAGCCTCAGGCCGCGCGACTTCGCCGCACGCTTGAGATCGGCCAGCTGCGCGCGGTAGTGCGGCTTGCTCCACGGCTCGATGGCGTTCTGCGCAACGGATTTCGACGGATCCGGCACCACGAGATCCATGTCGAGCTCGATGATGTTGCCGAAGCCGTGGCACACAGGGCACGCGCCGAACGGGTTGTTGAACGAGAACAGCCGCGGCTGCGGCAGCTCGTACTGAATGTTGCACTCGCGGCACTCGAAGCGCTCGCTGAACCGGTGCACCTTGCCGCCGTCCGCCTCGATGGCGAACGCGGCGCCTCCCCCTTCCGTGTAGGCGGTCTCGATGGAATCGGTCAGGCGCGCGCGCAGGTCCCCTTCGACCTTCAGGCGATCGACGATCACCTGCAGCGTGGCGCGATCGCGCAGCGTCGCGGAGTTCACATCCTCCAGCGTCACGGCGGCGCCGTCGATGAACAACCGGCCGAAGCCTTTGCGCCGCAGCGCGGCAAGCGTCTCCGCGATCGGATCGACGAGGTCCGGGAGATCCGGCTGCGGACCCGGTTCGTCCGCGCCTCCCTCGGCGGCGGTCGCCTCTTCGTCCTCCGGCTCCGGCGCGCGCGTCATGGGCGGCGCGGTGACAACGGGCATGTCGAATCCGATGAGCAGCCGCGTCCGTTCCGGCAGCTCGCCGAGCCGGCGGGCGACGACTTCGGCGGTCTCGCGAATCACTTCGCGGCCACAGTTGCGGCAGTACGTCCGCCCCACGCGCGCGTAGAGCAGCCGCAGGTAATCGTGAATCTCGGTCGTCGTCCCGACCGTCGAGCGCGGGTTGCGGATGCTGTTCTTCTGGCGGATCGCGATCGCGGGACAGATGCCTTCGATGGAGTCAACGTCGGGCTTCTCCATCCGTTCCAGGAACTGCCGTGCGTACGCGGACAGCGACTCGACGTAGCGCCGCTGCCCTTCGGCGTAGATCGTGTCGAAGGCGAGCGACGACTTCCCCGAGCCGCTGACGCCCGTCATAACGACGAGCGACCGCGATGGAAGGGTCAGGTCGACGTTCTTGAGGTTATGCGTCCGTGCGCCGCGTATGACGATCTGGCCCCGACGGGCCGCAGTGGCAATCGGCATGTACTGTAAGGTTTTTCAGAGGAGCCTGAACATTTCATGGTAGCGCACGGACGAGATTCCCTCAACCTCGGCAGCAACCATTTGTGCTATTTTGTTGGGGCTTTGCCGGCAGGGGATAGGAGGAAGGTCCGGCCTGTTCCCCGCGCGGCCGAAACCAAGAGGGGGCCGTGTCAGTCCGTCTGTTTATCGGGAACCTGCCTTACGCCGCGTCCGAGGCTGAATTACGCGAGCATCTCTCCAGCGTCGGCGAACCCACCCAGATCGTTCTCCCCGTTGATCGGGAAACCGGCCGTCCGCGAGGATTCGCGTTTGTCGATTACGCCGATCGCGCGGTCGCCGAGGCGGCGATCAGCAGGTTCGATCAGCAGCCCTTCAAGGGACGTCCGCTCGCCGTCAGCGAAGCACGTCCGCGCGAAGACCGTCCGCCCGGCGCTCCGCGTCCGGGGGGCTACGGCGCTCCGCGTCCAGGTGGACCTCCCGTCGGCGGCGGTGGAGGCTTCACGCCGCGGCCAAGCGGGTGGGCGCCCCGTCCCGATTCGGGCGGCGGCGCACCGGGCGGTGCGCGCAATCGCAACTTCGGTCCCGACGCTCCGCCGAAGAACAAACGCAAGCCGCCGCGCAAGGACTCCGAGCGCGGTCCGAAGGGTCCGATCAAGGAACGTCCTGTCAGCCGTCTTTACGAGAACGACGAAGACTGGCGCAGCGACACCAAAGAGGACGAGATCGAGATCGACGACATCGCGACGAGTGCAAAGGCCGAGGATGGGGACGACGAGGAATAACTTCCGCCTGAAGGCGGAAGCCACGTTATTCCCTTCGTAGCTTCCGGCTTCGTGGTATTCCCTTTCGTAGCGTCCGGCTTCGTGGTATTCCCTTTCGTAGCTTCCGGCTTCGTGGTATTCCCTTTCGTAGCTTCCGGCGTCGTGGTATTCCCTTTCGTAGCTTCCGGCGTCGTGGTATTCCCTTTCGTAGCTTCCGGCTTTAGCCGGAAGGAGGCTCAGTGCAGACGCATGTGAGAGTGCTCGCCGTGATCTATCTTGCTGTCGGCGGCCTCTTTCTCTGTGCGGCGGTGTTCCTCGGTCTTGGAACCGGCCTCGCGGCGGGAATCGTCGGGGCATCGGCGAATCGTGACGATGCCGTGATCGCCATCCCGATCCTCGGAATTGCGGGAACCGCGCTCGCAGTTTTTCTTGGGCTGTTCGCGCTTCCGAGTCTCATCACCGGGTATGGCCTTTTGAATTACAGACCATGGGCGCGCATCGCCGGCATCATTCTGTCGGCAATCGGCCTCGTGATCATTTTTCCCATCAGCACTATCGTGGGCGTCTATGGACTGTATGTACTGCTGAACAAGGAAACGGAACGTCTGTTCAACTCTCCGGTCGTGGTATAATCAACGTCTCCAGCGGAACATATTTATTTGAAGATTCTCTTGCGCAACCGCTTCCGCGGTCTGCGCCTCTGCCTCCTTTTCCTTTTTGTTGGCTCGGCCGCAGGCTGCGTCGCGAGCGGCGGGCTTGTGCGCGCGGATACGGCGGAGCTGGTGCAGGCCGGCCTGAAGGCTGGCCCCACAGAAGTGGGAGAGGCCGGCACTACCGAGCCAGGAATCCTGTGGTTCACTCCGCCCGCCATCACTGACGCGGGGCTACTCGCGCGCTGGCGTCGCAGCGTCGGACCGCCCGTCGTTCAGATCGCGACTGCACCTGACGTCGCGGCGATGAACGACATCACGGTGGTCAGCTGGAACACGGCGGTTGGTGAAGCGGACGTCGTCAAGTTCGTTCAGACGCTGCCCCGTGGGCCGCTCGTCCTGCTGCTGCAGGAGGTCTACCGCGGTGGGTCCGAAGTCCCATCGCGTCTTCCATCCCCGTTCGCGTTCGCGGGGCATCTTGGCGGCGCCGCCGCGGGGCCGAACTGCCGTGAGATCGAGGATGTCGCCGCCCAGCTCGGCCTGAATGTGTATTACGTGCCGTCGATGCGCAACGGCGGGCTGACGTCGCACGAGGATCGGGGAAACGCGATCCTGTCAAATCTTCCGCTGACGAACCTCCGCGCCATCGAGCTTCCGTTTGAACGCCAGCGCCGCGTCGCGATTACCGCGACGATCGAGGGGCGCACGACTTCGGGCGACCCGTGGCACGTCCGGCTCGTCTCGGCTCACCTCGACAACATGTCGACGATCAAGAGAGCGTGGATTGGCGCCGAGTACGGCCGCGCGCGGCAGGCGCGCGAGCTCGCGGCCCTCCTGCAGGATTCCGAGCCGACAATTCTCGCGGGGGACTTCAATACGTGGTTCGGATTCTCCGACGCTGCGTATCTCGAGACCGCGCGGGCGTTCCCGCAGACGACGGTCGTCGATCGGCGTGCGACGTTCCACGGGCTGCTGCGGCTCGATCACGTCTTCTTCCGCCTTCAGCCAGGCTGGCATGCGGAGTTCCGCCGCGCCGAGTCGCGCTTCGGTTCCGATCACTATCCTCTCGTCGGCGCTCTGCACCTCCATTGATATAATCCGGACGATCCCACCGGATCGTTTCCATGTTGCCCCCCGGGGCTCGTGTCGGTCCGTACGAAATCCTGAGCCAGCTCGGTTCAGGCGGCATGGGCGAGGTCTATCGCGCGCACGATCCGCGGCTCGGACGCGACATCGCGCTGAAAGTGATCCGCCGCGCGCTCGTGGCTGCCGACGCGTCCCAGGAGGACGCGCTCGAGCGGCTGCTGCGCGAGGCGACGCTCGCGTCCGCGCTCAATCACCCCAACATCGTCACCATTCACGAGACCGGCGTCGTCGACTGCGACCGCTACATCGCGATGGAGTTCGTCGAAGGCCAGACGCTTCGCGAGCTGGGCGCGGGCGGTCTCCCGCTCGATCGCGCCATCCACATCGCGCGGCAGATCGCAGAAGCCCTCGCCGTCGCGCACGCCGCGCAGATCGTCCATCGCGACATCAAGCCTGACAACGTGATGGTGCGTCCCGACGGCTACATCAAGCTGCTGGACTTCGGCCTCGCGAAGCTGCATCACGCAACCGTGGGAGCGGCCTCCGGCGTAACCGGCATCGCGACGGAGCCCGGCCTGATCATCGGCACCATCGGCTACATGTCGCCTGAGCAGGCGCGCGGCGAAGCGGTCGCGCCGGAGGCCGACATCTTCGCGTTTGGCGTCATGCTCTACGAGCTCGTCACAGGTCGTCACCCGTTCATGGCGGCGTCGAAGCTCGGAACGCTGCACGCGCTGATGTGGGAGACACCGGAGCCTCCTTCGCTCGTGAACCCTGATGTGGCACGTGCGCTCGATCAGCTGATTCTCGAAATGCTGCAGAAGGATCCGCGCCTGCGTCCCGGCGCCGGCGAGGTCCTGTACCGCTTGGGACTCGCGGACGACTCGACGATCGCGACCGTGCTCTCGTCGGTGCGCGTCTCGCAGCGCGGGCCGCGCGCGAGCCGAGCAATTGTCGGGCGTGACCTGGAGATGGACGCGCTGCTCCACGAATACGAGCGCGCCGCGCGTGGGCAGGGGCGGCTGGTCGTGCTCTCGGCGGAGGCGGGCGTCGGCAAGACAACAATTCTCGACGCGTTCGTCAAGCTGCTGGATGATCGCCGGGAAGCCGTGCGCATCGGGCGCGGACGGTGCTCGGAGCGTCTCGCGGGCAGCGAAGCGTATCTGCCGGTGCTGGAGGTCCTCGACAGCCTGCAGCAGAGCGAACAGCACGGCAGCCTCACGCGCCTGCTGCGCGCGCTGGCGCCAAGCTGGTACGTGCAGATCATGACGCCTGCCGAGAACGACTCGTCGGCGGCGCGGCTCGCGGCGGATACGGCGCTTGGCTCGCAGGAGCGGCTGAAGCGCGAGATTGCGACGCTGCTCGACGAAGTCACGCGCATGCACACGGTCGTGCTCTGCTTCGACGACATGCACTGGGCGGATCCGTCGACGACCGATCTGCTCGCCTATCTCGCACGGCGGATCGAGGAGATGCGGCTCCTGATTCTCGTCACCTGCCGTCCTTCGGATCTCGCGCAGGCGCGGCACCCCTTCCTGCCCGTGAAGCTGGACCTGATCGCGCGCGGCGTGTGTCGCGAGATTACGCCGGGACCGCTGGACGAGGCCGCGATCGGCCGCTACCTGTCGCTGCAGTTCGCGGATCACAGCTTCCCGCGCGGCTTTGCGTCCGTCCTCCATCAGCGCACCGAAGGGCATCCGCTGTTCGTCGTCGATCTGATTCGCGATCTGCGCCGCCGTCAGGTGCTGCGCCAGCAGGACGGCCGATGGATCCTCGCCGAGGACCTGGCGTCACTCGAGAAGGCGATGCCGGAGTCCGTCCGCAGCCTCGTGCAGCGGAAGATCGACGCGCTCGACGACGGCGATCGGCGGCTCCTCGGCGCCGCGAGCGTGCAGGGGATCGACTTCGACAGCGCCGTCATCGCCGGGGTGCTCGACCGGCCGCAAGACGACGTCGAGGATGCGCTGGAGCGGCTCGAGCGGGAGCACGCGCTGATTCGGTTCGTCGATGAATACGAGGCGCACAACCGCGAGCTGACGCTGCGGTACCGCTTCGCGCATCACATCTACCACAATGCGTTCGATGCGTCGCTCAGGTCCACGCGCCGCGCCTCGTTGAGCCGTGCGATTGCCCGCCAGCTCATCGCGCGGCTCGGTGGTCAGCCTTGCGACTGCGCCGCGGACATCGCGCTGCTGCTGGAGTCCGCGCGCGATCCCATCGGCGCCGCGGAGTACTGGGACCAGGCGGCGCAGGCCTCCGCGCGCCTCTACGCCCACGACGAGACGGCACGGCTCGCGCGCCGCGGGCTCGCGCTGCTCGAAGGAGAGCCCGATTCGCCGCGGAAGGCTGCCGTCGAAGTCGGCCTGCAGATGACGTACGGCCTGTCGGTGAAGACCAGCCAGGGCTACGCGGTGCCCGAAGTCGGGCGCGCCTACGCCCGCGCGCGGGAGCTGTGCCGCCAGATCGAGGATCCCGCACGGGTCGTCCCGGTGCTGGTCGGCCTCGCGGCGCATCACATCGTGTCGGGCGAAATCACGACCTCACGCGACGTCGCACTCGACATGCTCGATCTGTTCAACCGGCTCGGCGATCGGAACCTGCAGATGCTCGGGCAATGGTCGCTCGGCGTCGCGCTGTTTCACCTCGGGGAACTGGAAGTCAGCCAGGATCACCTGTCACGCGGGCTCGAGCTGTACGATCCGTCGTTCCACAGGCGGCGAGTGTGGGAAACGGGCACCGACCCTGGCATCTTCTGCAAATGCGAGTTCGCGCGTACCCTCACGCTCCGCGGTCATCCCGATCGCGGCCTGCAGCAGGTCCGCGAGGCCGTGGCGGAGGCGCGCGCAATCGAGCACCCGCAGCCGCTCGCGTTCGCGCTCGCGTTCAGCATCATGATCTACCTGCTGCGTCGCGAGCCGGCGCAGGTGTGCCGCGTCTACGACGAGCTCGCCGATGTGTGTCGTACGCACGGCATCGCGCAGGAGCTGCAGTGGGGCGCGCCGTTCAGGGGACGTGCGCTCGTCGAGCTCGGGAATGTCGACCAGGGCATCCAGGAGCTCAAGGACGGCCTCGCGGCCCACACGCTGATCCGCTCGGCGCTGCTCCGCCCGTACTACCTGGTGCTGTATGCGGGAGGCCTCCTCCGCGCGCGCCGGTTCGACGAAGCGCTCGCCGCGCTCGGGGACTCGCGCAGGTGCGCGGACGAGACGAGCCAGCACGCCTACGACTCGGAGCAGCGGCGGCTCGAAGCGGAGGTGCAGCTGAAGCTCGGACATGTCGAGCGCGCCGAACAGCTCTATCGGGAATCCCTCGACATTGCCCGCCGGCAGGGGGCGCGCTGGCTGGAGATCCGTGCCGCTCGGGGCTTCGCGAGCTACCTGATCGACGCGCAACGCGTCGACGAAGCACGCGACGCTCTACGCGTCTGCGAGTCGGTCCTGGAAGGGCGCGACACGATGGATTACGTGTACGCCGAGGCGCTACTGCGGACGCTGTAATCCCACCGCGCGCATTTCGCCCGTGTTGAGATCGAGCATGCCGCTTCCGGGATGCACAGTCGGTTTGTAATCCGCGTCGAGCGACAGCACCCTGCTGACCTCCACCCGGCATCGCCCGGATGCAAGTTTCGTCGGATAGCACTGGAACGCGACGTCGGTCGCGTGTAGAGATGCGGGGATCGCGATGCGCACCCACCCGTTCCGATCGACTGCCAGGTCTTTGATCCCACGGTCCGACGAACGCCAGGTTCCGTCGAAGCCCCTGGCCACCGCCGCAACCGCGGCATCTTCGAGCGTCAGCTTCGCATCGACGTAAAGATACGCGCGAACATCGCCGTACACCGCGGACTTGCCTTCTTCCTGCAGTTCATCCGCCATGCGGCGATACGTCCACGGCTGCTTGTCCATCACGGATTCGCGTGTCGCGGATTCGAGATCGACGAGCAGGGGGACCATCGTGACGCGGACGGCCGTCCGCCCCCGATCCAGGAAAACATTATTGAGGGTCGCGTCGACGAACGAGGTGTGATCGCCCTCGCGGCTTCCCTTGTATTCGATGACTTTGTGATCCGGCGCCTGATACCGCGCGGTCACCATGCGGCCGTCGCGCCACTCCTCCTCGTACATCATCTCGATGTCCGTCGTCCGTCCCCACCGCGCGAGGAGCGCGGGCGTCGCGGTGCCGCCGTCCTCGTTCGAGAAGATCACGCTGTAGCGCAGCACGCCGGTGCCGTTCACGCGCATGTCTTCCGAGTACATGAGCAGCGGAAGGTCCGTCGACGTGCCGATCGTGTCGGCGCGTACCCACAGCGCGGGGGCGCGGGCGATCACGATTGACTGCGGCGCCTGCGCGACGGTGAGCGACGGCGCCGCGAGGCCCGGCGGCCACGTCCAATACGGCGACGGCTGCGCGACGATGTCGTGTTTGCCGGCCGGCAGCGCGTGCAGGAGCGCCGTGTACGCGCCCGGATGCCCCACCTTGCCGAACATCAGGACCGTCGTACGCACATCGCCGTCCACGGCAATGTCCAACGCCGTGACCGCCGGGAGTTGTGAGTCGTTGACCGTCAGCGTGACGAGCGCGTCACCGGATTTGGCGAGACTGAATGAGGTGGAGGCGACCGGAGGCGGAGGAAGAACAAGGATTACGAATGCAACGATGACGTGCAGCATGGGCACATCCTAAACCATTGTTCCCCCTTTCTCGTGTTTGCTCTTGGCAGTCGCTGTCGTCCGGATTATTTCTCGGACATGAACGGATATTTGTAGTCGCGCGGCGGAGCGAACGTCTCTTTGATCGTCCGCGCGCTGATCCAGCGGACGAGATTCAGCCTCGACCCCGCCTTGTCGTTCGTGCCCGAGCCGCGCGCGCCGCCGAACGGCTGCTGCCCAACGACGGCGCCGGTGGGTTTGTCGTTGATGTAGAAATTGCCTGCCGCGTTCCTCAGCGTGCTCATGGCCTGGCGGACCGCCACGCGGTCGCGGCTGAACACCGCACCCGTCAACGCGTACGGCGAGGTGCGGTCCACGATGTCCAGCGTCTCCTGCCATTCATTGTCGGGATACACATACGCGGTCACGACCGGGCCGAAGATCTCCTCGCACAGGCAGCGGTAGCCGGGATCTTCCGTCTGGATCAGCGTCGGATCAATGAAATACCCGTCGTCGCCGGCGACGTTTCCGCCCGCCAGGATCTTCGCGTTCCGCTTCGCGTCCTCGATATAGCCGCTGATCTTCGTGAAGGCCTTCTGATCGATCACGGCCCCCATGAAATTGCGGAAATCGGTGACGTCGCCCACCTTGAGCTCGTTCATCATCGCGGTGGTGCGCTCGCGGACTTCCTTCCACAGTGACTGCGGCACGTACACGCGGCTCGCGGCGGAGCACTTCTGTCCCTGGTATTCAAAGCCGCCGCGCGCGATCGCGACCGCCACTTCCACCGGGTCGGCGGAGGGGTGCGCGACGATGAAGTCCTTGCCGCCGGTCTCGCCGACGAGACGCGGATACGAACGGTAGCGGCCGATGTTCTCGCCGATCTTCTTCCACATCCCGTTGAACACTTCGGTGCTGCCGGTGAAGTGGACGCCCGCGAGCTCCGGCGAGTCCAGCAGCAGGTTGCTGATCTCGCGCGCATCGCCGGGAATGAAATTGATGACTCCCGGCGGCATGCCCGCGGCTTCCAGCAGCTTCAGCGTGTAATAGCCGCTCATGATCGCGCTCGACGCGGGCTTCCAGATGATCGTGTTCCCCATCAACGCGGGCGCCGTCGTCAGGTTCCCGCCGATCGCGGTGAAGTTGAACGGGGAGATGGCATACACGAACCCCTCGAGCGGGCGGTATTCCATCTGGTTCCAGACGCCGGGGCTGCTGATCGGCTGCTCGTTATAGAGCTCCTGCGCGAAAGCGGTGTTGAATCGCCAGAAGTCGATCATCTCGGAGGCGGCGTCGATCTCCGCCTGGAACGCGGTCTTCGACTGGCCGAGCATCGTCGCGGCGTTCAGCGTCGCGCGCCAGGAGGTCGAGAGGAGCTCCGCCGCGCGAAGCAGCACCGCCGCGCGATCTTCCCAGGGCCAGCTTCCCCACTCGCGGCGCGCTTCCGCCGCGGCCGCGATCGCCTGCTGCACTTCCTGCGGTCCGGCGAGGTGATAATGCGCGAGCACGTGCTTGTGGTCGTGCGGCATCACCGATTGCGCGGTGCGCCCGGTGCGCACTTCGCGCCCGCCGATCACGAGCGGAACATCGAGCCGCTCGGAGGCCATCGCCTTGAGGCGCTCTTTCAACTCCGCGCGCTCGGGCGATCCCGGCGCGTACGTTTTATTCGGCTCGTTGATCGGCTGCGGCACGCGCCGCACGCCGCCAAATGCCGCCGTCGGCGTGCTGCCCGCCGGCGTGGAGACTGGTGTGCTCGTGGTAGGAGCAGAAACGGTAGAAGTCGGTGTCGCCATAAGGGATATTGTACGTCCTGCGGCTGTGGGCCGCCGTGGCTGTGGGGCCGCCCTTTATGGGCGGCCGACCCGCGATTCGCGGTTCGCGGGTCGCGCGGTCTTCAGACCGTTCGGCGGAGAGTCACCGTCGTACCGTGCGACCATTTCGAGTAGCACCCGCCGCACATGAGCGCTCGGAAGGGAGGCTGCTCCGGCTGAGTCATCGAGAAGACGCGCGAGCCGGAATCTTCCGACGGGACGAACGATGCGCCGCAGACCGCGCAGGGCTGCTCGCGATCCGAAGGCATATGCTTCACCGACAGCGTGACAGGCATCCGTCAATTCTACTGGCCTTCGGCGGGGCCAAACCATCTATGGGTGCCTACGGAAGGCCGAGGACATCGAAGCGACCGGACTGCCGGAAGTGGTGGTCGAATGTGAAGGCCCGGCGGATTCGGCGCGCGTCGAGGAGAGCAAACGAGATCGCGTCGCACAGCGTCCAGTCCTTGTCCGTGTATCGAGCAAGAATTTCTTTGGCGCGCTGTTCCTCTTCTGGTGCCGCCCGAACGACGGCGAGCCCGCCGGTGAGCAGCCATTCCCGCGCAAGAGCCCGGCCGAGCTTTCGCAACAACAGCGCGTGTACTTCGACTTCGACATAGTTGGTGATGAAGGATGGACACCTGTCGGCAGCAATCTGGCGGGCCACCGACCGGGCACGCGCGTGATCAGCGTCGTCCGCGTCCAGTAAGGCGAGGATCGCGCTCGAGTCCCAGAGGACGCTGCCAGTCACTCGTCCAGAATCGCGTGCTTGTCGCGCGCACCGGGCAGCTTGCCGCCGCCGCGGCCCGCGCCGACGAGGCGGAAGATCGGATGGTTATCCGTGAGAGGTGGAATGCCAGCTGACGAGTGCCGTTTCACCCGCTGCCGCAACGCCGCAACCTGCACGAGTCGTCGGCCCCCGCGCCGGACGCTCGGAAGCTCCCCCCGTTGAATGAGTCTCCAGACGGTGGAGCGCGACACTCCCAACCTCCGGCCGGCTTCCTCGACAGTTACCAGTGACTCGGCCATCCGCTGGATCATACCACGATCGTCTCATCGTCTCACTCGTCTCAGAAGGGGGGCTGGCTTGCGGCTCAGGGAGCGAGCGAAGCGAAGGCGAGCGAGCCCACGCGATCCGCCTCTGCACCTGCGGGGCTACGGCAGACCTCCAGGACCAGCATCTCGGCCCGATGAGCGCTGTGCTAAAATATTCCGTTCGCGTGCTCGCCAGACCGGCACGCCGATCACACGCCTTCGAGCCGGCGTAGCTCAGTTGGTAGAGCAGCTGATTCGTAATCAGCAGGTCACCCGTTCAAGTCGGGTCGCCGGCTCCAGTTTCCTTTAGAAAATATCGAAACTCACACGCCGCAGGCCGTCTCGTCGGTCCTGCGGTGGACGGATGGTGGACGGACGGGACGTCGCAGCCCGTTACGGGACCCGCGATCCAGCGCCGGACGACGTCCGGCGTTTCCTGGTGCTGCAGTTCTTCGAAAACCGCCGGCCGGCGGGAATCAGAAATGCAATCGAAGAGTTACGGAAGGAGCTCTGCCTGATCGATGAGGATCAAGTAAGTCAGTGGAGTTGCATCGGCGATGACGATCATGCCGGGCGAGCGGCCTACGGACGGAACGCGTCTCCGGCTTGGCGATCGTGTTCGAGATCGTCCTGGGTGTAGTGGAGGTACACGCCGTGCTCTTTCAGAAACGCGTGCACCTGCGTCCGGGTGTCGTATCCGAGCAGTCGCCGTAGCTGGCCGGTCGTGAGCTTCTGATCGCGATACTCCTCGAGGGCAAACGCTTCCAGTGCTGCACGGGGCAGGTTCTCGCCCTGGGCCTCCAAATGGGCAGCGATGTCCTCGGGGAGTTCAAAAAGGATCCGCACGATGGTCCCTAAACGCCGACCTCTTCAAGGTGCTTGAGCCGAGGCAACCTCTTGATGGCCTTGCCGCTCTCTTTCTCAGCCAGCCGCAGCTCGTACAGGTTCTGAAGATTCAGCCAGAACTCGGCGCTCGTGCCAAAAAAATGTGCGAGGCGTAGCGCTGTGTCGCCTGTAATCGCGCGATGGCCGTTCAGAATGCCAGTCACGCGATTCGTAGGGACCTTGAGCTGGCGAGCGAGTTCGGCGGCGCTCATGCTAAGCTCTTCAAGTTCTTCGGCCAGATGCTCGCCTGGATGGATGGCGCTGCGTGCCATTGGGTGTGCTCCTCAGTGATAGTCAACGATCTCGATATTCGCAGGCCCAGGGGATTTCTCAGGCCATTCGAAACAAATCCGCCATTGGTCGTTGATGCGGATGCTGTACTGGCCTTTCCTGTCTCCCTTCAACGCCTCGAAACGATTTCCCGGCAGCGCCGCGAGATCCTGTAGTGCATGGGCGGCTTCGAGGCGATCGAGCTTGAGACGAGCCGGACGATCGAAGCCGGAGAACGCCTTTACGCGCTTGCCTGCGGCGAAGTCAGCCGTTCGCTTGTCGCGGTAGCTGACGATCATCGGAGTCCATTATGACATGCGTTACGCGTTATGTCACGCGTAACGATCTACGGTCCTCAGCAGTGTGAGCAGCACGGAGAGAGCGGGCTCATGGGGGATGCCCGCCCGCAGGGGCGTCCGACCACGAGCGAGCCGTCGCGGCCGACTTCTTCACGCTTGAGCACGGCTGGTTGCGCGCTGCCTCCCCCAGTATTCGCGCATCGACCGCACGACTCCCACGTCCGTGATGTTCAAGTAGCGTTGCGTGATTTCGAGCTTGGCATGGCCAAGCAGGATCTGAATCTCGCGGACATCAAGCCCACCTTCGAGCCACCGTGACGCGCATTCGTGTCGCAAGTCATGCCAGTGAAGGTCGAGTTCCTCCAGCTTCGCCTTGCAGCTGGCGGTCAAGTATCCTCCCCGCTTCACGTACTCGGGCTGCACGCCGTTCGCGATCAGCTTCACCTCGCGCCACAGACGATTGAAGTCTCCAACGAAGGCCCCTGTTGCGTCGCCGAACACATACCCCTTCGGGCCTCCGACAAATCGTCGCCGACCGAGAATCTCACCGAGGCGGCCTTCAAGGTCGAATGGGATGCGCCGAGCGACGCTGGCCTTCGTGTGCGCCTTCGCGATCTTGACCTCGAAGCTGTGCCAATCGATGTCGCTGTTCTGAACCTTCTGCATTTCACCCTGCCGGCAGCCGGTCTCCAGCGCGCCGACGATGCGATCTTTCATCTCCTGGCCGCAGGTGAGCGGAACGTACATCGCCGGATTCCAAATCCTGTTGCGTACGATCTGGCTGCAAAGCGCGCTGCCGATTCCATACTCTTCGCCAATTGATTTCTGCGACTCGCCCTGGGCCGCTCTCGCGCGGATGTCGTTGACCTCCTTCCACGTCAGCTTCGAGTGAAACGACGGCTCGTCCAACTTCGTGCATGCGCCGAGTAACGCCCGTTCTTCGGCGTCTGAGATTCGTCGATCGCGTTGCACTTCGTGTTTGACGCTGATCCTGACGCCGCTGCGATGAAACGGTGAGGCCTTCACGTCGAGCGTGTCACGGCCCCTCGCCCAATTCGTCATGTGTCGAACGCGTGAGAGCATTCGGTTTCGAGTCGAGAGCGCGTGACCTGAATAGGCCCGGTTGATGATGTCAACCGGCTCCTTCCCTTCGAGTGCCTTGAGCGGAAGCTCACCGATCAGGCGGCGCAGGACCGCGCAGTTACTCCTGATCGCGCGGGCCGCTTTCAACGGCTCGACATCAACGTAGAGTGGCAGGTACCACTTGGCGATGAATTCTGCGATCGTGAGTTTCTGCGAGCTGTTCTCAGGCGGACGCGCTGGTGCCTGTCGAGGATCCCGGCCGGCAATGATGTCCAGCTTATACAGCGGCTCCCAGACTTCACGAGCTTCGTGCTTGCTCGTTACGGGACGTGTGGCGCCGTGCAGCGCGGCGTACTCGTTGACGCGCATGCTGTAGCGCGTCTTCTTGTACTCGATGTCGAAAAACCACTCGTGCTGGCAACGAGGACTCGTGCGGCAACCCCTGTACTTGCAGTTCTTCATGACCGACATGTGGCGCTCCCCTCTCTGTACGCAGGCTCGGTCTTACCGCCGTTCCGCAGCCACGCTTCAAGGGCGGTCCGTCGGATTCGAACGCGTCCGAATCCTCTACCGAACCGTTCTACCGCCAACTGTCCAACCAGGTAGGCACGGCGGATCGTTTGGACCGAGCAGGGAACGTACTGCGCCGCCTGCTGCACCGTAAGAAGTCGGTCCACGGTCTGATGTTGATGGTCGATTTGGGTCTCTGCGATTGCGCGCATAGCGGCCTCCTTCAGTTCGACGGAGGTGCGAGATGAATTTAGAGTCCGTCGGTTGTGTCAATCTATACTGGCATTACTTGACAAATGTGTCAAACAAGAATTAACTTGGCCGTAGTTGAAACCCGAGGCCGAGATGCCACGAAACAAGAGACCCGAACCGAGTCGCGCGGACAACCCCGTAGACCTTGAGATGAGCGAGACCGCAATAGCGAAGTGGCGTCGTCTGACGCCCCACGCGCGCAACTTTCTCGCGCAGGCCTCCGGTCGAGAGCCGCTCGCTACGAATCTGCGCAAGGCACGCGAAAACCGGGGCCTGAGCCAGGCGGCCGTGGCCAAGAAGCTTCGTCTGTCGCGGAGCCTCGTCGCGCAGATCGAACTGGCGAATCGACCGGTGACGGCTGACGAACTTGCGAAATTCGCCAACCTCTATGGCACGCCAGCGGTCGATCTCACGGGTACACGCGTCGCCACAGACGATCCCGTCACGGTCACGCTGCTGAATCTCGCGCCGGCGTTGATCAAGGAATCCGGCATGCAGTCGGGCATTCACGCCATGCTCGGGGAATTGATGGCAGCGTCGCACCTGGAGCGTCTCGTGGAACGTCCAGGTCGTACGGGACCGCCGACGTATCCGCTGCCGTCACCGCGAACGTTGGCCGACGCGATCCGGCAGGGCGAGGAGATCGCCGAGCACGAGCGGACGCGGCTCGGCCTTCGGGACGTGCCGCTTCCAGCGTTGGCGGATCTCTGCGCCGCCCAGGGCGTTCCGATCTTCGCACTGAAGCTGCCCGACACGCTGTCGGGCCTGTTCATCGCGCATGAATCCGTCGGTCGCGCCATTGTCGTCAACCTCGCATCCAACGCGGTCGATCAACGGCTGGCGATCGCGCATAGCTACGCGCATGCCGTGTGCGAGCCGATGGGCACGATCCGCGTGTGCACGAAGGCGAACGCCAACGAACTGATCGAACGCCGCGCGGCGGCGTGTGCGGCCGCCTTCCTCCTGCCCGCCTCAGGCGTCGTCGACACGGTGCGCGGTCTCGGCAAGGGCCAGCCGAGTCGACAGGTGCAGTGGATATTCGATGCGGCGACGGAACGGTCGGTACGGGCGGAGGAGCGCTCGACGCCTGGGTCGCAGGTGATCACGTACCTCGACGTCGCCTGGATCGCGCGCCGGTTTGGGACCGCGTACCGCCTGACCGTGTCACGGCTGCTCGGTCAGGGACTGATTGCAGAGGCGGACAGCACGCGTCTGTTGAAGCCCAAGCTGGTCGAGCTCGCAGGAGACTGGTTGACCCTCTTCAGTTCCAGAGCCGCGTTGCCTCATCCTGCGTACCACGTCGTGGTGCTCTCGGACCTGAATGCGGAGCGAGCGTACATGGCAATCGAGGCGTGTCGGCGCGGGCTCATCACGAAGACCGAGCTTGCTGAGGAGGCCCTGACGCTGGAGCTGCAGGTGTCCGGCCTGTCTCAGATGAAGCTGCTGGAGTTCGCCGAAGCTGCTCGGTAGCGGCGAGCCGGCTGTCGCGGTGCTGCGCACCGGCAGTTACGGGTGACACGTCACCCCGTTTCGGGTGCTGTACGGGACGGGCGGTTCGCCGATAGGAACTGCGGGAATTGTTCGAGATTCTGCGCAGTTGTTGGATTCGGTTCCCATACAGGAACCGCGGGTATCCACGTTTGACCGGTGCGCGGCACGGGTTGCGCGCCAGCTGCAAGGAGTCCTCGCATGGCATCGCGACGGACGAAATCGATCGGCACGAAGGTCACGCCCGAGGAGTACGACCGCATCCATGCGCTCGCCGGCGATCAGCCGATCAGCGAATGGGTCCGCGCGGCGCTCCTGAACGCGGCGGACACTTCGCCGGTTGACTCAGTCGTGCTCGGCGAGTTGCTGGCCCTCAGGACCATCCTGCTCAACCTTCACTTCCACCTGTGCAGCGGCTCGCCCGTCACCGCCGACACCATGCAGCGCCTGATCGAGCGGGCGGACCAGGACAAGCAACAGCAGGCCGAGGCGCGACTGACCGCACCACTTCGGAGGGATCCATGAGTTACGAATGGGGCCGCGCGGCCGAAGCCGGCAAATGGCAGCGCGCCGTGCCGGTCTGGTTCATGAGCGTGATTCTGCTCGCGCTCGCCAGCGGCGTCGGCGTCTGGTGGGTCCGTCAGACGTTCGTCTGGACGCCGCTGCAGCAGTTCTATCTCTCCGCCTACACGCGCAGCGCGATCGCCAGCTCGCTGGCCATTCAGACCGGACGCTATCGGCTGCTGCTCATGGACAATCGGCGCGGGAGCCGCTTGGCCATTGATGAGGAAGTCGTGCCGATCTCATCGCCGACCGGTAACACGACGTTCGCGCTCTCGCAGCTCGCCCAACAGGCCGGCAGTGGCCATCTCGTCTGGCGGGATCTCGTCGTCAACCACGCCCGTCTTCACGCCGACCTGCAGGTGTGGATCTACCGGAACCAGACGTTGACGAAGCTGGCGCGACCATCGCTCATCACGGTGTTCGTCGTCCTGATCGCCGGCCTGCTGGTCACGATTCCCAAGGATGTGCAATGGTCGCGATCAAGGCGCCACGGCCGGCGCTTGAAGGGGCCCGAGCTGGTGTCCGTCCGGCAGTTCAACCGCCGGATGCGCGCCGATGGCATCGGGTTCGTTCAGATACCCCGCCTGCCGGCCAAGCTGCTGGGCGTCCAGCCGGCGCTCGCGATTCCGCGCACCATTGAGTCGAGCCATCTGCTCGTCATGGGCGACTCGGGCACTGGCAAGTCGGCACTGATCCGACAGCTGCTCCGACAGCTCGAGGACCGCGGCGACACGGCGATCGTGTACGACCCAGCCCTCGAATACACGCCGCAGTTCTACACGCCCGAGCGCGGTGACATGATCCTCAATCCGATCGACGCGCGGTCGCCGTACTGGAGCCCAGGCGATGAGTTGCGCCACGAGGCCGAAGCGCTCACGCTGGCGACGTCGCTCTTTCCCGATCGCGTTAACGAGAATCCATTCTTCACGGAGGGTCCGCGCCGCATCTTTGCCCACCTGCTGACGTTCCGGCCGACCGCAGAAGACCTCGCGTCATGGCTCTGTCATAACGAGGAACTCGATCGTCGTGTACATGGGACACCGTACGCCTCGATCATCGATCGACAAGCGCCCGCGCAGCGGAGCGGCGTGCTGGCTGCCCTCAATATGGTGGCCGACACATTGAAGCTGCTCCCTCGTGAATCGGAAACGAATCGACGCTGGAGTGCTGCGTCGTGGGCGCGCGATCGCCGCGGCTGGCTATTCCTCACGAGCACACCCGAGACGCGAATCCGTCTCGTGCCCCTCACGAGTCTGTGGCTCGACATGCTCGTGCTGCGGCTGATGAATCGCGGCCAACCTGGTCACAGGCCCGTATGGTTCATCCTGGACGAGCTCGCGAGCCTGCAGCGCCTGCCGCAACTCCATACCGCGGTGACCGAGAACCGCAAGTCGAACAATCCGGTGGTGCTCGGCTTCCAGGGCCGGAGCCAATTGGAAACGCGGTACGGCCACGACGCCGAGGCCATGCTGTCGCAGCCGGCAACAAAGGTCTTTCTTCGCACGAGCGAACCGCACGCGGCCAAATGGATCTCTGACACGATCGGTGACGTGGAGATCGAGCGGATGCGGGAGAGTCGCTCGAAGGGCAAGTACGGCCAACGGAGCTTCGGTCTGGAACGGCAGGTCGAGCCGCTGGTGATGCCGAGCGAGATCAGCGGGCTGCCGTCGCTGCGTGGCTACCTGAAGCTGGAAAACCTCGTCGTCCGTCTGCACTTCCCGTTTGTGAATGTGCCGGCGCGGCATCCCGCGTTCGTGGAGCGGTCCGTGATCGAGACGACGCGTCGGCCGACGGTCGCGACGCCGCCAGAGAAACCAGCCGCACCGGTCATTCAGTCGCCCGTTTCGGAGACGCTGATTGCGCATGAACGGCCGCCATCGCCGGTAGTGGAACAGCAGCCGTTCTTCCAGTAGCGGATGCCAATGCTCACGATCTCGAAGCCGCTCAGCGCGGGACAAGCACGCCGCTATCACGCCGAGGAATTTCAGAACGCCCGCGACAACTACTACACCGAGGGCGATGTGATTCGCGGCGTCTGGCACGGCCAGCTCGCCGAGCGGTGGGGACTCGTCGGCCACGTGCGTGAAGACCAGTTCGAACGGCTATCCGAGGGCCAGCATCCGATCAGCGGCGAGCAGTTGGTCCGCCATCAAACGGCTCGCGACACGAAGAACGCCCGCGGCGACGCCGTGACGACGATGGAGCACCGCGCGGGCTGGGACGCAACGTTTTCCGCGCCCAAGAGCGTGTCGCTCACTGCGCTCGTTGGCGGCGATGAACGTGTCCGTGAGGCTCACCGTGAGAGCGTACGCGTTGCACTTCGCGAGCTGGAGCCGTACACGCAGGCGAGGCTCGGGGGCAATCGTCGACCGGAAACGACCGGCAACGCAGTGGCCGCCCTCTTTGAACACGATAGCGCGCGGCCGGTGAACGGCTACGCGGCGCCGCAGCTCCACACCCACGCGGTCATCTTTAACCTCACGGAGACGGCAGACGGGACAGTACGTCCACTACAGCCGCGCGAGCTGTACCGGACGCAGCAGTATGCGACGGCGGTGTACCGATCGGAACTGGCGGCGCGACTGACCGCGCTTGGTTACGAGATCGAGCGCGGTCGCAGTGGTCAGCCCGAGATCCGCGGCTATTCGCGTGAGTACCTCGACGCGTCCAGCCCACGCCGTCAGCAGATCGAGGACTACCTAGCCGAGGCAGATCGACAAGGCGCTGCCGCGGCGCAGATCGCTGCGCATCAGACGCGGGAAGCCAAGCTCAACGTGTCGCATGATGAGATGCAGCAACGGCACCAGGAGGTTGCCGAGCGTTTCGGCAACCAGCCGACGCAAGTAGTCGAAGCGGCCGAGCACCGGCCCCTGCGGCACGTCGAGCACGAACCAGAGCAGGCTGACATTTCGCGACAGGCCGTCACGTTCGCGCGCGATCGCAATCTGGAGCGCGAAGCGGTAGTGGAAGAACGGGCGATTCTGCGGGACGCATTGCAGCGATCGCTCGGGGAGGCGCGCCTCGACAACATCAAGCAGGAGGTCGATCGCCGGGTCGAGCGAGGTGACTTTGTCGCCGTCCAGCAAGAGCAAGGCGCGCCGGGGCGTTCGTTCACCACGCCTTCGATGATTCAGCTGGAACGAGAAACGATCGATCACATGCGTGCTGGCCAAGGCCAACACGCGGAGCTTGTCAGTAATAGCACGCGCGAGGCGATCGCGCAGGAGTACGACCACCTGAACGAGAGTCAGCGCGCAGCCGTTCGAGAGATTCTCGCGAACCGCGATCAAGTCATGGCGTTGGAGGGTGCCGCCGGCACAGGCAAGACGACGGCGCTTACCGCCGTTCGCGATGCGGCCGAACGTGACGGTTACCAGGTCGAAGGGTTCGCGCCGACGTCACGAGCAGCTCACAAGCTGGCTGAGGCCGGCATCGAGACGAACACGATCCAGCACCATCTTGCGCGCGGAGACGACCACGTGCCAGCGGCCGACGAGAAACGTCTCTACGTCCTCGACGAATCAAGCCTCGCGAGCACGAAGCAGATGCACACGTTTCTGGAGCGCCTCGGGCCGGACGACCGCGTGCTGCTCGTGGGCGACGTTCGCCAGCATGAGGCAGTCGACGCCGGT
>WNGF01000900.1_pt1 | contig 47183 bp, 38 predicted proteins | sample 5400641 | NCBI WGS metagenome assembly WNGF01 (sample SAMN13153371, study PRJNA577476) | soil metagenome | isolation source: 80 cm soil or saprolite under grassland replicate 2 | place: USA:California | collected 2016-06-15 | reverse complement strand
GAGAACTACCTGGCCGATTTTTTCGAGGGACTTCGGCGGACCGTCGCGGAAAACGCCTTGCGCGCCTCGGTCAACGCCCGCAAGACTCTCGAGGCGGGTTTCACCACTATCCGCAACGTCGGCGCCTTCGACGACGAGGACGTGGGCCTGCGCAACGCCGTCAACAAGGGCGTTGTGGCCGGGCCGCGCATGCTCGTCTCCCGATATCCGATCGGTGCCACCGGCGGTCACTGCGACCGGACGGGCTTTCCGCCCAACACATTCGGGCCGGAATGGGGTCCGGAGAAGGGCAAGGCAGCTGGTGCCAGCGAGACGAGGCAAGCCGTACGGTTGCAAGTCAAGTACGGCGCGGACGTCATCAAAATGTGCGTCTCCGGCGGAGTGCTCTCTCTGGGAGACGAGGTCAGCGTCCCGCAGATGACCGACGAGGAGATCGCCGCGGCCGTGGACGAGGCGCACCGATTGAACCGGAAAACCGCGGCGCACGCTCATGGCGACCTCGCTGCGCGGCCAGCCGTCAACGCCGGGATCGACTCGATCGAGCACGGCTCCTTCATGACCGATCAGACCCTCTCTCTCATGAAGGCGAAGGGAACGTACCTCGTGCCGACGCTTCTGGTGGGGGAATGGGTCACCCGGCCCACGGCGACCTTCCCGCCGTCCATTGCGGCGAAGGCGAAGGAAGCCGTCCTCAAGCGCTCCGACATGTTTCGCCGGGCGCAGAAGGCTGGTGTCAAGATCGCTTTCGGCACCGATGCGGCCTTTTCCTACGGCACGGCGGCGCGCGAGTTCGGCCTGATGGTGGACCTCGGCCTGAGCCCGGCCGCCTCCTTACGCACGATCCCCGCCGCCGCCGAGCTTTTGGGCTTGACCTCGCAGATTGGCACGATCGAGAAGGAAAAGGAGGCCGATGTCGTGGCTGTCCGCGGTAACCCTTTGAAGGACATCCGGGCTACGGAAGAGGTCTTTTTCGTGATGAAGGGTGGGAAAGTCTTGCGCAACGACCAGCGGTGACTCTCCTCGCGGCTTGACCCTTGTCGATTGTGGTTCAGAAGGAGGACGAGGTTCTGAAAAGCTGGTTGCTGGCGTTGCTGAGGGATCCGGTCGATGGTTGCCCCCTTCGCCTGGAGTCAGAATCGCTGATCGGCGCCGCGGACCGGCCATACCCAATCGTTCGCTCCGTTGCCCGTTTCGTGCCTTCCGAGAAGTACGCCGGCACGTTTGGGTACCAGTGGAACCTCTTCGCAAAGACGCAGCTTGACTCCGCGAACGGAACGACGCGGTCGCGCGATACCTTCGTGGACAAGACGGGGTTTTCGCTCGAAAAACTCCGCGGAAGGACCGTCTTGGACGTCGGTTGCGGAATGGGGCGTTTCGCCGAAGTCGTCGCTCAGGCCGGTGCGCGCGTCGTCGGTGTCGATCTGTCACAGGCAGTCGACGCGGCGGCCGCGAACCTCGCGGGCTTCGAGAATGCGGCGGTGGTCCAGGCGGACTTGTTCTCCCTTCCGTTCGCACCAGAGTCCTTTGACGTTATCTACAGTGTCGGTGTTCTTCATCACACGCCGAACACCCGGCGCGCCTTTCAGGCACTGCTGCCTTATTTACGCGATGGCGGAAAAATCGCCATCTGGGTCTATCCGAGGACACTTCGGTGGAAGTATCCGATGAGTCTGCTCTATCGGTTGGTCACGCCTCGAATTTCGAGAGATCGTCTCTTGCGGTGGTGCGAGACCGCGGTTCGCTCGCGGCTGATTCAACAACCCGGGCCGATAGGATCCGTCTTGCGGCGGCTCTTCCAGATTTCAGCCCGGGGCGATATCGACTGGCTCGTTCTCGATGCATTCGACTGGTACTCTCCGAGGTTTCAGTGGACACACACGGAGGCTCAGGTCGAGGCTTGGTTTCGTGAGGCCGGGTTGAAAGATCTGTGGCGCGGGCGCGCTGCCGTTTCGATCGGCGGAGCCAAGCCTTGACCCGTCTGATCGACCGCAATCTGGCACAGCTCCCCGTCGAAAGTGGGTCTGGAGAAAAGCACCGCTGGCTGGAGAAACTGCAGTTCTGGCTGCTGCTCGGCGTGGGATTGACCTTGCCGCTCTACGCCTTTCCGGTGGCGCGCGTTTTCGGAAGACTCGTAGATCCGGCCACGGTTCTCGCGGTGCTCTTCGTCGGGACGGGTCTCGCCTGCCGGCGAAGGTTGCTCCGGTCAGGCGGCGAACGGATTCTTGTCGTGGGAGCGATTCTCGCACCGCTTCTTGCTCTCCTGCCGCCGCGCCCGCATTACTTCGAGATCGGGGCCTTTGCGGCTTCCTATGGCCATTGGCTTCTGATCGCATTTTTCTTCCTGGTCGCGATTTCTGTCGAGCTGCCAGAGCACGCGTGCCGGTCGCTTGCCGCAGCGAACGTCGGCATGGCTTTCTGCGTCGCTGTTTTCGGCCTTTATCAGGCGGTTGGGATCCTGCGGCACTGGCCAGGCACGGGCCCGCGCCTGCTGCCGATGCAACGCGAGGACTTCCGGTTCATGGCCTTGGGCTCGAGCTACGTGCGTCCAACGTCCATCTTTCTGGAACCGTCCTGGTTCGGCGGATATCTCTGTTGGTGCCTCGCGTTAGCGCTGGCGGCCTGGGCTTCGGCCTCCGGCCGACACCGCGTCGCGTGGAGCACCGCTGCTCTTCTCCTGGTCATCGCGATGATTTCCACGGTCTCGCTGGGGACGTACGCGGACTTGGCCGTTCTCACGGTCGCATTTTCGATTGTTGCCGCCCAGACCGGTCGGCTCTCGCGCCGCGCGCTCGGCCGCGCCGCGACCGTGCTGGGCGTCGTCCTGCTCTGCGGCGCACTCTCCCCGTGGGGCAGGTCGATCGGCAACGCGCTCGCATACCGGTATCGCAACCTGGTCGCCGTACCTCGGGCCCTGCGCCAGGCGAATCCCGATCTTCAGGAGTCGTCATGGATCCGGATTCGAAATGTGGCGTTGACCGTCGAGGTGCTTCAAACGCGGCCCCTCGTCGGAATCGGCCTGGGCCTGGTGCGGCTGGCTTGCAATCGCCGCTGAGATCGGCCCTCTCGGTCCTCTGCTTCTGGCGGGTGGGCTGCTCCTCGTGTGGCGCCTCCGAATTGCGAAATCTAGAGAGGACCTGGCGCCCCTGGCCGTTCCTGTCCTTTTGGCGATCGCTGCGGTTCAGCAGCTCCATACGGGGAGCTTCATAGACCTGTGGTGGTGGTACCCGGTCTCGCTTGCCGGAGTTCTCGCCGGACCTGCCACACCCCCCGACACTCATTCAGTGGAAGGATCTGCGGTATCTTTTCCTTGAGAAGAATCAGGCGGTCGATGGTCGGTTCCATCGGCAGCACCGCCGGAGGTGGGATGTCCCCCAAGCGAGCATTGATCACCGGAATCACCGGGCAGGACGGCTCGTATTTGGCCGAGCTGCTTCTCGCGAAGGGATACCAGGTCCATGGAGTTGTCCGTCGGTCCTCCTCGTTCAACACGGCGCGCATCGATCACATCTACCAGGACCCGCATGTCCCGAACCGGCAGCTTTTCCTCCATTATGGTGACCTGAACGACGCATCGTCGCTGAACCATATCCTGCGCTTGGTCGAGCCTCACGAGATCTATAACCTCGGAGCGCAGAGCCACGTCAAGGTCTCGTTCGACACGCCGGAGTACACGGCGGAGGTGACAGGTGTCGGCGCGATCAGGCTTCTCGAAGCGATCCGAGAGCATGCGCTTCGCCCGCGGATCTACCAGGCGTCGTCATCGGAAGTCTATGGGAAGGCCGCTGAGACCCCGCAGACCGAGCGAACGCCGTTTCACCCGCGCAGTCCCTACGCCGTTGCCAAGGTCTTCGCCTACTGGTCCATCGTCAATTACCGCGAGGCCTACGGCCTTTTCGCCGTCAACGGAATCCTCTTTAACCACGAGAGCGAGCGTCGCGGAGAGACCTTCGTCTCGCGCAAGATCACGCGGGCCGTCGGCCGGATCAAGCACGGCCTGCAGGATCGGCTCTATCTCGGCAATCTCGAGGCGCGCCGCGACTGGGGCTACGCGAAGGACTACGTCGAGGCCATGTGGGCGATGCTGCAGCAGGAAGAGCCGGAGGACTATGTCATCGCCACAGGCAAGACGCACTCGGTGCGTGAATTCTGCGACCGCGCGTTTCGACGGGCTGGCCTCGAGCTCATCTGGCGGGGGAGCGGCCTCGACGAGAAGGGAGTCGACGCAAAGACAGGTCAGGTCCTCGTCGAGATCGATCCTCGATACCTGCGCCCGGCCGAAGTCGATCACCTCGAGGGCGATGCGTCCAAGGCGCGGAGGAGGCTCGGATGGGCGCCGCAGGTCACTTTCGAAGAGCTGACCGACCTGATGACCGATGCGGATCTGGACGCGGCGGCCCGGGAGGCACACTCGGCGGGAATGGTTCGTGAGTTTCTGGACCGGTAAGCGCGTCGTCGTCACGGGCGGCAAGGGCTTCCTGGGCGGCTTCCTCGTGGAGGGGCTGGGCGCGAGAGAACCTGCAGAGATCTTCGTGCCCGACCGCGCGGCGTACGATCTGACTGACCGGGAAGCTGTCGTGCGCCTGCTGAAAGACCATAGGCCAAATCTCGTCATCCACGCGGCTGCAGTCGTGGGAGGCATTGGTGCGAACCGTTCTCATCCCGGGAAGTTCTTCTACGAGAATGCGGTCATGGGCATCCAGCTCATCGAGGAAGCGCGAAAGGCCGGCGTCGAGAAGCTCGTCTGCCTCGGCACGATTTGCGCCTATCCAAGGAACACGCCCGTCCCATTTCGCGAAGACGACATCTGGAATGGATACCCGGAGGAGACGAACGCTCCGTACGGGCTCGCCAAGAAAATGCTCCTCGTGCAGCTGCAGGCTTATCGCCAGGAGTACGGATTCAACGGAATCTACTTGCTTCCGGTCAACTTGTACGGCCCTCGGGACAATTTTGATCTCGAATCGAGTCACGTCATTCCGGCGATGATTCGGAAGTTTCTCGAGGCGGGCGAGCGGGGAGAACGGAAGGTGGTGCTCTGGGGCGACGGCTCGCCGACGCGCGAGTTTCTGTACGTCGAAGACGCCGCCGAGGCGATCCTCCTGGCGGCCGAGCGGTACGATTCGCCGGAGCCCGTCAATCTCGGTTCCGGTGAGGAGATTGCCATCCGCGATCTCGCGGCTCTCGTCGCGCGGGAAACGGACTTCAGCGGCGAGATCGTCTGGGATTCTTCCCGCCCCAACGGTCAACCGCGGCGCCAGCTTGAGACGAGCCGCGCCCGGTTCGCCTTCGGTTGGCGGGCCAAGACCTCTCTTGCCGATGGCCTTCGCCGGACGGTGGCCTGGTATCGAGAGCAGCACCCGGCGAAGGCGGCGGTTTGACGGCGCACACGGCGTTTCGCGACGCCACTCTCTACGAGCGCGTTTCCGTCGTCGTCGATTCCTGCAATCTGGTCGCTTCTCTCGTCGTCCGGGCGACGGTGGTTCGCGCCTAGCAATGCCGATCCCCAGCCTGGAGGGTCGGCCCGTGCTCGTGACGGGAGGGGCCGGTTTCATTGGCTCGCACCTGGTCGACGCTCTGCTCGAGCGCAAGGCCCGGTTGCGCGTTCTCGACAATTTCGCGACGGGCCGCGAGGCGAACATCGTTCACGTCCGGGACCGCATCGAGCTCCTGGAAGGGGACATTCGGGACTTGGAAACTTGCCGTCGTGCCGCAAGAGGCGTCGAAATCGTCTTTCATCAGGCGGCGCTCGGCTCCGTCCCGCGTTCCCTAAAAGACCCAGCGGCAACGCTTGCCGTCAACGTTCAAGGCACCGTCAATGTCTTCGCCGCGAGCCGTGAGGCCGGGGCGAAGCGGGTCGTCTATGCCTCCTCCTCGAGTGTTTACGGCGACAGCGAGGCGCTGCCGAAGCGGGAGGGGGAAGAAGGCCGACCCCTCTCGCCCTATGCCCTTTCCAAACGCTTCGACGAGGAGGTTGCGGCGAACTTCTGGAGCTGCTTCGGCATGGAAGCCGTCGGGCTTCGCTACTTCAACGTGTACGGCCCCCGGCAGGACCCGTCCGGTCCTTACGCCGCGGTCATCCCGCGCTTCTTCGAGGCGTTGCTCAAAGGGCGTTCACCGGTGATCTACGGCGACGGAAGCCAGAGCCGCGACTTCACCTTCGTGGAGGACGCGGTCCGGGCGAACCTCCTCGCGGCAGGTGCGCGGGAGGCCTGCGGCGCGGCATTTAACGTTGCTGGCGGCGTGCAGACATCGATCGCCGAGCTCGCCAGGCTGGTCGGCCAGGCGGTCGGCCGGGCCGTCGACCCGATCCATGAGCCCCCCCGGCCGGGCGACGTGCTGCATTCGCTGGCGGACCTATCGCGTTCCCGGGAGCACCTGGGCTTCGAGCCCACCGTTGCTCTCGCCGAGGGCCTCTCGCGCGTCACTGTATTCTATGAGGGCGGCCACTCAGCAGCCTTCACCGGCGACCCATCCCGATGAAAAGTCCGGTCTCGGGCGCGAACCTGCGCGAAAGGCTCGGCCGGGGAATCGCTTGGAATCTTGTCGGTACCTTATTCAACCAGGGCAGCACTCTCCTCGTCAATTTAGTGGTGGCCAATCTTCTCGGGCGCCGGGCTTTCGGCGAATACGCGATTCTGCAAGGAACGCTCACTACGGCAGCGGCGATTGCCCAGTTTGCGACGGGCTACACGGCCACCCGGTATGTCGCGGAATACAGATCCAAAAATCCCGAAACCGCTGGAAGGATTCTTGGCCTTTGCGAGATCGTCTCGATCGTGACAGCTCTGGCTGCCGGGATGACGCTGGCGCTTGGCGCCCACTGGCTTACCGCGGACGTTTTGCGGACTCCAGGGCTGGCTCCGGAGATGACGATTGCTGCCGCAGTCGTCCCCTGGAGCGTGGTCTCGGGATATCTCATGGGTGCTCTCGCCGGGCTCGAGGCTTATCCCTCGCTGGCCAAAGTGGGAATTGTTTCGGGAATCGTGTATTCCGCATCTGGCAGTCTCGGCGCGTGGGCCGGGGGCCTGCGAGGCGTGCTCGTCGGACTTGCCGCGAGCGGCATGCTGCAATGGTTCCTCTTGCGCGGCTCCGTACGGCGAGCCGCGCGGCGGCAACGAATCCCGATTCGCTACGTCGGCGTCTGGAGGGAGCGAGAAGTCTTGACAGCATTCGCTCTTCCGGCCGCCCTGAGCGGCGCGATATCCATCGCCGCACTCTGGCTCGCCAACGCGATCCTGGCGCGGCAACCAAACGGGTACGAAGAGCTCGCCGTCTACGCGGCGGCGAACAACATCCGTCTCATCGTATTGTTTCTTCCGATATTGGTGACCTCGGTCGGGATGGCGGTCATGAGCAACACGATGCATGAGGACGACGGGACCCGATACCGACGGGTGTTCTGGACCACGGCAGGGCTCACGGTCGCGAGCGTCGTGGCGGGCGCCGCTGTCTCCGTTCTCGCGGGGTCATGGGTCCTGGGGCTTTTCGGAAAGAGTTTTCAGACGGGAACCGGCGTGCTGGGCGTTTTGATGATCGCCGCCGTGGCGGAGGCCATGTTCCTCTCGATCTACCAGGTCGTGCAGAGTCGCGCGGTCCTCTGGCTATCGTTCTTTGCGATCGTGCTGCCTCGAGAGGCAAGCATGGTGGTCGCGGCATGGTTTTTGGCTCCCAGCCGGGGCTCGCTCGGTCTGGCGGAAGCCCTGACAATCGGGCGCGTCTTATCTCTCGTCGTTGTGACCGTCATCGTGGCTCGAATCGGCTTGAGTGGTCCTCCCCCTCGTTTCGCGGGAAGGTCGGCAGTCGGCACAGCGACGCAAGCGTGGCCGGGATGACGCCGCCGGAAGCCGGCCGAGGTGTGCCAGGGTGAAATTGCCTCCGGACAAAAGGCCGTTCGTCGCGCCGTCGCCTGGACCGATGACGTTGGACCATGAGAGGTGGGCGTCTCAGCTCCATCTATCCAATTTCGTTAACGCCTATTATCAGTATCGGGACCTCACGTCCTTGCCGGACTGCCATTCGGTTCTCGTAGTCGGGCCCGGCCAGCGTCTTGGCGTGACCGTCCTCGCATCGCGTGGCTACCGCGTTACGACTTACGACGTCGATTCTCGCCTAGCCCCAGACGTCGTTGGCAGCGTCCACGACATGAGCGCCTTCGCCAACAGCCAGTTTGATGCCGTGATTGCCTCTCATGTGTTGGAGCATTTGGCCGAGTCCTATCTCGATCCATCCCTCGACGAGCTCGCTCGGGTTGCCCGCTATGCGCTCATCTACGTACCCGTGGCAGGACGGCACGCGCAGTTCCGGTTCGCCCCGGGATTTCGGGGCATCGACGCGAGCCTGATCGTCGATCTGTTTCCCTGGTGGAAACGACCCGACGGCCTGACACCTCTCTGGAGCGAGGGTCAGCACTTCTGGGAACTTGGATTGCGCGGCTTTCGGCGGCGAGATCTCCGAAAGAGATTCGAGCGGCTCTTCGACATCCTGGCCGAGTATCGCAATAGGGATTGGACGCCGAGCCACAACTACATCCTGCGTTCGAAGCGGGCCGTCGACAGACGTAAGGCCGCTTCGCATTCGGAGGGCGACGAGCGTTGACCGGCTCCGGACGTCCGACTCAGTCGTGGCTGCGAGCATTGAAACGAGGCGCGGCTGCCGCGGCGCGGCTGCTCGGGTATGAGTTCTACCGGCTTCCGCTCGGTAGATCGCTTTCTCTGCGGCGCAGAGTGGACCTGACGGACGATCCGCTCGCCGCCATGCGTACGATCCTGAGGCGTCCGTTGACCTGCGTGTTCGACATCGGGGCGCACGTTGGCGAGACGGCGCTGAGGTTTACCGAGCGCTTCCCGCACGCGGTCATCTACAGCTTCGAGCCAGACCCTTCCAATTTCGCGAAGTTGGTCGCGAACACGGGAGCGTTACCCAACGTCATCCCGGTCCAGAATGCCGTGACGGAAGCGGTTGGCTTTTCGACCTTATACCGGAACCGCTACAGCGAGACCCATTCGCTTTTGAGACCGTCTACGGGTGCCACGCGCTTCGTCGTGTCACCCGAGCTGCTCGAACCCGATACGCCGATCGCCGTTCCCACCGTCACGATCGACGAGTTCTGTGCCCGGCGCGGCGTCGACGAGATCGATGTCCTCAAGATCGATGCCCAGGGGCTCGAACTGCCGATTCTGCGCGGTGGCGCGTCTCTGCTTGCGCGGCGCCCAGGTCCGCTCATCTACCTCGAAGTCAATTTCGTTGAAAGTTACGAGGGGCAGGATCTCTTTCCAACGGTCTACCAGTATCTCTACGATCGTGGATTTCGGCTCGTCTGGCTGTACGACACCGGATTCTCAACCCACTACTACCAGTTGAGCTGCAATGCCCTCTTCGTCGAGGAAGGCGCCGGTCGGAGGCAAGTGCCGTGACCCAGTTTCGACGAGGAAGGCGATGAGAGTCATCTACTCCTTCAACAAGAAGGGCTACGAGGCCGAGTTTTGGAACAGAGAAATCGCTGCCGCATCGCCGTCCGAGTGTCAGTTCGTCCCATTCAACCACGACCCCTATCTCGACACGCATCTCTACGTCCGCGCCCAGCTACTCGACAACGTCTATTTCGATCGCCATCCGGGCTTGCTCCGGCTGTACGCCGATCTGGAAAGGGTGATTCGCGAGACAGGAGCACAGGTCCTCCTCGTCGACAACGCCTGTCCCTACCATCCCGACTGGCTCCGGCGGCTGTCCCTCTACAAGGTTCTGCGCACCAGCGACGGCCCTCTCTCGGCGTACGACCGGGACTTTGCCTATCTGCACGCCTTTGATCAGGTTCTCTACCACAGCCCCGCGTACAGTCCGGACGTGGGCATGCGAGAGAAGCTGGTCTATTGCGGGGCGCGGAATGTCGACTTCTGGCCCCTTGCGCTGTTCGACGCGCAGTTCGATCCGTCGCGCTCCGAAGAGGACCTGTTCGCTCTCGAGCGCGACATCGACGTCCTCTTCGTGGGGGCGCTACACGTCGGCAAGATGGGGGTCCTTTCCGCCGTAAAAAGGGCGTTCGGGCGCCGCTGCCGCATCTACGGGCTCGCGTCGTGGAAGAAGAATGCGTACTTCAACGTGCGGTTCGGATTCCCAGGATGGGTGCGGCCGATTCCGGCGGAATCCTACGTTCGGTTCTACGAACGCGCCAAAATCGGCTTCAACGTGCACAACCGGGGGAAGTACACGGTCGGCGGCTACCGACTTTTCGAGCTTCCTGCAAATGGCGTCATGCAGATCTCTGACGGAGGCGAGTACCTCTCGGAGTTCTTCGATGTGGGCCGTGAGATCGTCGGCTACGACGACGTCGCCGGGCTCGTGGAGAAGATTCGCCACTACCTGGATCATCCGGCGCAGCGGGAGGCGATCGCCCGCGAGGGGTATCGGCGGGTCCTGCGGGACCACCGCATTCGGGTGCGTCTGGCCCAGGCAGCCGACTTGATCCGCCGCGGGATGGCGCGCACAGGATGGCCGGGAGCGTTGCAGGGGTGACGAACGGGAACGCATCGCAGGGGCCCGGTCTCGCGGCGAGGAGGCCCGGTACGCCAGGCAGCCGCTTGCCATTAGGACGACGCTGGGGCTGGGCTGCGATTCCCGTCGTCGCGACGATCACGATGGCCGCCGTCGCGAGCGAACGCAATGTGCCGGTTCTGGGTCCGCTACTGGCCATGCTCTGGATCGCTGCGGTCTTCTACGGATCGCTGCGAGGCCAGGCACGGACTGCGGTCATTGAGATCGGCACGGTGTACGCCGGGATCGTCGTTCTCTACGCCACGTTTCCTCTCGTGGCCTATCTCGTCAACCGTCTGGAATACACTCCGACGAACGACAGTCGTCTCTTCGCCTATCAGCCTCTCCCGCGCGAGGTCGCCGGGATCGCGTGGCTTTATGTCCTCCATCTCGCCTCGTTTGTTGCGGTTTATCGGATCGTGCGCGGCCGCGTGGCGTTTCGCCCCCAAGACTTCCGGCTCCCGGGTCGCGTGCGTACCATCTCCCTGGTCTCGGCTTTCCTGGCCCTGGTGGCCTACTTCTGGCTTCTGGGTCTGGCCTTTGACCTCTCCGCCTCGGATTACAGTGAAACGTATCTCTTGTACGCTCGGCTTCCGCAGCTCGTCGCGCAAGTCACTAACCACCTGGGCGGAATCCGCTTCACGGTGGGAGTGGCTCTCCTGACAATCCTCTTCGCGAACTTCCGGAAGTTCCGGTGGTGGATCGCGGCAGCCCTCGTCGGCGTGGCGGCGGTGACCTTTCTGCGCCTCAGAAGCCGAACGGAGTTCGTCTTGCTCTTTGCTGCTGCGGCGGTTTTGTATCATTGGTTGGTTCGACCGATCTCGGAGCGCGGACTTCTGGCGGCCGGCGCGGCTGTGACCGGGCTCTTTCTCGTCGCGGGTGTCCTTCGCGGCGGCATCCTGCGATCGGAGTATGCAGTCGGATGGAATTTCTTCGCCTACATCAACGAGTTCGAGGTGCTTTTCGGAAACGCATACGATCTCGCCCGGCTGAAGGCGGATGGCTTGATCGACCACCTCCCGCTCGGGTTCGTCCTCTCCGACGTCTTCGCGCTCGTCCCGCAGCAACTCTTGCCGGCCGTGAAGGTCAATCCGGCTGACTGGTACGTCAACCGCTTCTACCCCGAGTTTGCGGCGGGCGGCGGCGGGCTCGCCTTCGGGACGCTCAGCGAGTCCATTCTGTTCGGCGGCTGGCTCGGTGTCGTTCTGCGGGCATCCGGGCTCGGGCTGATACTGGCCTTCGTGCACCGGTGGTGCGCGACGCGGCGAGCTTCATTCTGGCCCTTCATCATCTATTTGTGGGCGACGCTGCAGATCTATCAGGCATTCCGGAGCACGACGTTCTGCCTCGTGGCATTTTTCGTCTACCGGGTGATGCCGCTAATCCTTTTCGTGGAGATCTCGCGAAGTCTCGGCCGTTCGACCGAAGCGAAAGCAGTGCGCGGCGCGCGTCCCGGCCAGGTGGTCCCCGGCACGTGAGGGTTCTTCATTGCATCCCGACTCTGGGTGAGGGAGGTTCCGAGCTGCAGCTCGCCTATCTCGCTTCGGCTCAGGCACGCACCGGCATGGAAGTCCACGTGGCAGTAACCCAAGAGGGGTCCCGGTCGGAACGCCTGCGCGTGTCCGGGGTCCGACTGCATCCTCTGCGTCCTCGCAGCAGCCACGATCCCCTGATGCTCTGGAGAATGGTTCGGCTCGTTTCGCGTCTGCGTCCGAGCATCGTGCAAACGTGGCTGCGCCAGATGGACGTTCTGGGCGGGCTGGCCGCGCGCTTCACGCGAACGCCGTGGGTCCTGACGGAGCGTAGTTCGGGTGGCGCGCATACTCCTGGCGTGAAGAATGCCTTGCGCGCCGCTCTCGCGAAAGGCTCGGACGCTATCGTTTCGAACTCTCAGGGCGGAGACGCCTACTGGTCGTCCCGCGTGGATCCGCGGGTCCGGCGATGGGTCATTCCTAACGCCGTTCCCGTCTCGGAGATCGTGGCGGCCGTTCCCGCTGCCGACGATGAAGTCAGGTTGCCGGCGGGGCACCGGATGGTGCTCGCCGCCGGGAGGCTGAGCCCGGAGAAGAATCTGGCAAACTTGATTCGCGCGTTGCGAATCGTCGCTCCTGTCGTCCCGGTGGTCGGCTGCCTCTGTGGCGCCGGACCCAGCGAGCCGGAACTGCGCCGCGTCGTGGTGGCCGAAGGGCTTGACCGCAATGTTCGGCTCCCGGGCTTCGTGCCGTCGATTTGGGGCTGGATGAAGCGGGCGGCGTCGTTCGTATCCGTCAGCCTCTTCGAGGGCCAGCCGAACGCGGTGCTCGAGGCGACGGCTGCCGGCTGCCCGCTCGTGCTCTCCGAGATACCGGCGCACCGCGAGCTGTTCGACGAGCGGTCTGCCGTCTTCGTGGATCCCCGGTCGTCCGAAAGCATTGCCAAGGGTTTGATGCGCTGCCTCGGCCGACCCGAGGAGTCCGCGGCCCGCGCCGAACGGGCTCGGCGCTCGATCTCGGGGAGATCCGTCGAGGAGACCATGCGCCTGTACGGCGGGGTCTACCAGAGTTTGGTCGGGGAAGACTGCGCCGCGGCCGGGCCGTAGCATCGCTATGTGCGGGATCGTCGGTATTGCCCTGCGCCAGGCGCCCGCCGCGGAGGCGCGACCGCCCCTCGACGAGATGCGGGATTCTTTGCGTCACCGGGGTCCGGACGACGCGGGAACTTGGTGGTCGGCCGACGGCCGGGTCGGGCTCGCCATGAGGCGCCTGGCGATCATCGACCTGTCGCCAGGCGGTCATCAGCCGATGGCCGACTCCGGAGGCAGTGTCTGGATCACGTTCAACGGCGAAATCTACAACTACCAGATCCTGCGCCGGGAGCTGTCGGACCTCGGACATCATTTCCGGACGTCGAGCGATACAGAAGTCATTCTCGAGGCCTACAAGGAGTGGGGAACCGACTGCGTCACGCGCTTGAACGGCATGTTCGCCTTCGGGCTCTATGACGTGGCACGCCGGCGGGTCTTCTTCGCGAGGGACCGAGCGGGCGAGAAGCCCTTCTACTATCAGCACCGGGGAGACGGGATTTTCTTCGCTTCGGAGCTCAAGGCTCTGATGGCGGACCCGGCTTTCCCGCGCGAGGTGGACCGGGAAGCCCTCGAGCACTTCCTGACGTTCGGTTACGTGCCCGGGTCGCTCTGCATCTTGCGGGGCGTTCGGAAATTGCCGCCCGCCCACATCATGACTTACGACCTGGAGACGGGCTTGCTCGATGTCCGACGGTACTGGAGTCTTCCCGAACCCCAGCACGAACCGGCGGTGGAGCCGGACGGAATTGCGGAGGAGCTCGAAACGCTGTTGCTCGATTCTGTTCGCCTGCGGATGATCGCCGACGTGCCAGTTGGCATCTTGCTGTCCGGGGGGATCGACTCGAGCCTCGTCACGGCCATGGCGGCGCGCTCTTCGTCTCGCCCGGTGCGCACTTTCACCATCACGTTCCCCGGTCACGCCGCTCACGACGAAGCCCCCTATGCTAGGGCCGTCGCCCGCCATTTCGCGACCGAGCACACGGTGCTTGCGGCCAAGCCCACTACCGTCGAGTTGTTGCCCGAGCTCGCGCGCCAGTTCGACGAGCCGATGGCCGACTCGTCCATGGTCCCGACGCATTTGGTGTCGCGTCTCATCCGGCAGCACGCGACCGTGGCTCTCGGCGGCGACGGTGGCGACGAGCTCTTCGGCGGATACCTTCATTACGACTGGCTGCGACGTCAGGTGCGGGCCGAATCGTGGGTGCCGCAGGTCCTGCGGCGCGCCGTCAGTGCCGCAGCGTCGCGCCTTGTGCCGCTCGGTGTCAAAGGGCGCAACTACCTCGTCGCGTTCGACGACGGCGTCCCGAAGTGCATCGCCCATATCAACCTGTTTTTCGATGCCAGGAACCGGGCCCGGCTCCTCGCCCCCTTGGCCGGCTTATCGGGCGCAGCGCCCGAGAAACTCAAGGAGAGTCTCTGCGCGAGGAGAGGAACTCCCTTGCAGCTCGCCACGGCCGTCGACTTCCAGACGTATCTGCCCGATGACATTCTGGTCAAGGTGGATCGAGCGAGCATGCTTGCCTCTCTGGAAGTGCGGGCACCGTGGCTTGACCCCAGGATCATCGAGATGGCCTTCGGCAGAGTTCCCGATTCGTTGCGGGCGACGTCGGCCGGCCGAAAGATCCTGCCGCGGCGTTTGGCGGCCCGCTTGTTGCCTCGGGAGCTCGACCTTGAACGTAAGCAAGGCTTCGGCATCCCTCTGGCCCGATGGTTTCGGGGCGAGTGGGGGCGGTTCATGGAGGAGGTGCTGACCGCGCCGCAACAGACCATCTTCGACCGCGGCGCGGTGGACGAGTTGCTTCGAAACCAGCGGCACGGTTATCGAAACACCGAGCGGCTGTTTGCCTTGACGATGTTCGAGCTCTGGCGTCACGAGTACCGGGTGTCGATCTGAGCGACAACGATGCACCGTTCCCTTCTGGAGAGACTGCGTTGTCCGGACTGCCTTGTGGGTTTGAGGCTGGAAGACCCGCGCGAGAGTCGGGGTGAGATCGAGTCGGGTGTCTTGTCCTGCGCGCGCTGTGAAGGCCGCTTTCCGATCGTGCGCTTCGTGCCGCGCTTCGCCACCGGATCTAACTATTCCGACTCATTCGGTTTTCAGTGGAACCGCTTCCGCAAGACGCAGCTTGACAGCCATTCGGGCATTCCGATCTCGCGGGACCGTTTCTTTGGCTCGACCGGTTGGAGCGAGTCACGACTCTCCGGCGGTCTGGTCCTCGACGTCGGCTGCGGCTCAGGCCGCTTCAGCGAAATCGCGCTTGGAACCGGCGCCGTCGTCACGGCCGTGGACTACTCGAGCGCCGTTGACGCCTGCTGGGAAAATCTCGGCCCGCAGCCGCTGCTGAACGTGGTCCAAGCCGACGTGTACCGCCTTCCCTTCGAGAAGCATTCCTTCGACTTCGTGTACTGCCTGGGTGTTCTGCAGCACACGCCCGACGTCGGCCGAGCGTTTCTCGCGCTTGTCGACCAGCTTCGAGAGGGCGGCCAAATTGCAGTGGATGTGTATCCGCGACTCTTCTCGAACCTGTTGTGGCCCAAGTACTGGTTGCGGCCTCTCACCCGGCGCCTGGCGCCCGAATCGCTTTTCAGGCTTGTCCGACTCATGGTCGATCTTCTGTTACCGCTGAGCCTGTTCGTGAGTCGGATCCCGCTCGTGGGACGGAAGCTGCGGTACGTCGTACCGGTCATGAACCACGCGCCAGACTTTCCGCTGTCCCCCGAGCAGGTTCGGGAGTGGGCCATCCTCGACACGTTCGATATGTACGCACCCTCCCACGACCATCCCCAGTCGGAACGAGCCCTTCGCGCTTGGTTTGAGCACGCCGGTCTGGACAGAATCGACGTCCGCCGGCGGGGGCTCGTGGTCGGGCGCGGCGTACGGCCGCCGACGGGCTCAGCTGCGGATGGCGCGGCGTGAGGATCGGCATCAATGCCCTCTTTCAAGCTCGCGGCGGCAGTTACACGAATCTCGCCCAGTTGCTCGGAGAGTGGCGCCGCCCGTCGGTTTTGGCCCGCCACGATTTCGTTCTCTTTGCAAGCCGTGGGACACTCGCTCGTCTCGGGAAGGATTTGATCTCGGCCTTCCGGGTGATTCCGATGGAGGGCGCGGATCGCGGCCTTGTTGCCCGAGTTTGTGTCGAGCAGGCCTTGCTGTGGAAGGCCGTCGCGCGTCAAAGGATCGACGTCCTGTATTGTCCCGCGAACACGACCCCCCTCGTGTCTCCCGTTCCGTGTGTCGTGACACTCCAGAACGCCGCTCCTTTTTGCGATTCCGTCTCGATCGACACGGCGGGTTTCTCGACCTGGCTTCGACTTTGGATCCTCGGCCGCCTGCTTCGCTGGAGCGCTCGTCGTGCGGTGCACGTCATCTTCATCTCGAAGTACTTCCGCGACCTTTTCGTGTCCCGGTACGGCATGGACCCGGATCGCACATCCATCGTGTACCGAAGCCGCACGGCGACGGACGGTGCCGTCGGCGCCCGCGCCGAGGCGCTCGCACGGTACGGAATCCACGGGCCCTATGTCCTGACGGTGTCCCATTTCTATCCGTACAAGAATCTGACTCAACTTATCGAAGGCTACGCTCGGGCGATCACGCGCACGGACTCGCCGCCGCAATTGGTGATCGCTGGGGGTGAGGTTTTGAAGGGCTATGGGAAACGGATCCAGTCGCTCTTGGGCCGCCTCGGGCTCGACGACGGCCGTGTGGTGTTGACAGGAGAGCTCCACGCGAGCGAGGTCGCGGCGCTGCTGCTATCGTGCGAGCTCTTTGCGTTCTCGTCCACGTGTGAGAACTGTCCGACGGCGCTGATCGAGGCCCTCGCCGCGGGAGTTCCGGTCGCATGCTCCAACGTCGGGGTCATGCCCGAGATCGCTGGCGACGCCGCTGTGTACTTCGACCCTTTCAACGTCGAAAGCGTGGCCTCGGCCCTCTTGCGGTTGATGGAGAATGCGAACCTCCGCGAAGAGCTCCGGGCGAACGCGCGGGCGCAGTCGGCCCGGTTTCCGACGGTGGACGAAGCGGCGGCCAGAGTCCTGGAAATTCTGGAGTCGAACCGCGCGAGCCCTACCGATGGCGGGCTTTGAGCCAGATCTCCGATGCGAGAAATCCATGCAGCTCGCTCTGGCGCTGCGTCGGGCCGGAGCCTGCTCGAAAAGCCCGATGAACGCTCCGGTTGAGCCGTCTGGCTTCGTCTGGTAGCCTTCCGAAGAAGTGTCGAACTCCGCAATCGACCGACGTCGATCGCGACAGGAGGCGCTCGGCGAACCGTCACCGTCCGGGCGCTGGTCGTGCGGGGCGACGAGGTCCGGGGAATGGACACCGCTCCCTGCCGGCCGGCGTTGCGCCTGTCGTCTGTGACCTGCTAAACCAGGACGCCGTGCTCGAGATGGTCCGTGAGTTCCAGCCGGAGGCCGCCGTTCATCTGGTCCCTCGCACCGATCTCGAGGGAAGGAGTCTGCAGGATGACGCAGCAAACACCCTTGGCCAACGTGGTCCAAGCGGTTCGGGCGACGCCGTCGGTGCGTCGCGTCATCTACACGTCCTCGCAGTTGGTATGCGACGTGGGCCACCTTCCACGGCACGACACAGACTACCGGCCGACGACTCTGTGCGGCCAGAGCAAGGTCACAACCGAGCGCGTCGTCCGCGCCAAGACGGCGGGGGAGCAGCCTGGTGCCTCGTCCGCCCGACGTCGGTCTGGGGACCCGGGATAGGCGCCCACTATCAGCAGTTCCTTCGGATGATCGCGAAAGGCCAGAACTTTCACGTGCGCCGTCGGCCTCTTTTCAAGTGCTTCGGCTACGTCGAGAATGTGGTCCACTAGTACGGGAGACTCTTGTCTGCACCGGCCGAACTGATCCACCGAAAGACGCTCTACCTGGCCGAGCCGCCTCTCTCGCTTCGCGCCTGGGCGGACGCCCTCCAGAAGGCCCTCGGCGTCCCGCCGATCCCCAAGCTTCCCGAGAGTGTCGCGCGGCTCCTCGCGAAGATGGGCGACGCCGTCAACGCGCTGGGTTTCGCGGCATTCCCGTTGAACTCGTTTCGGTGGAGCAACCTCCTCACGGAGTACCGGTTCGACCTCTCCGAAACGCTTCAAATCTGCGGGCCCTCACCCCATACTCTGGAACACGGCGTCGCTCGAACGGCAGCCTGGGACCATCATGACGTCGCATAAGGAACGTTTTTATCCGGAGAGCCGGTTCGGCGGCTTCACGGATATTGACGGAACGATCGCTTTCTATGCAAGGGTTCGCTCTCTGCTGAATCCGGCGTCCGTCGTTGTCGACGTTGGGTGTGGACGGGGTGCGTACGACGATGATCCCGTTCCTCTGCGACGCGATCTCCGTATCCTGAAGGGCAGGGTCGGCCGCGTCATCGGCCTCGACGTCGATCCCGCCGGCTCCACGAATCCGTTTCTCGACGAGTTTCGACTCTTCGACGGAGGAGACTGGCCGTTCGCGGACGACTTTGCCGATCTTATCCTCGCTGACTGCGTTCTCGAGCACGTCCCCGATCCTCCTTCCTTCTTCCGAAATGCGCATCGAGTCCTCCGGGAAGGCGGCGTTCTCTGCGTCCGGACGACGAATGCGTGGAGCTATGTCGCGGTCGCGGCGCGTCTCGTTCCGAACCGCCATCACGCCCGAGTCACGTCCCGCGTTCAGAAGCGCCGGAAGGCCGAAGATGTCTTTCCGACATCCTATCGGTGCAATTCGGTTCTGAGGCTTCGGCGAACACTCGCCTCGCACGGCTTCGAGGGGGTCGTATACGGCTATGAGGCCGAGCCGGCCTACCTGGAGTTCTCGGGGCTCGCTTACGCGCTCGGTGTCCTCCATCAGCGTTTCGCACCGCGCCTCTTCCGGCCCGTGCTTCTCGCGTTCGCGAGAGCTCGAAAGGGCGACGTCGAAGGAAGCGGGTCCTGAAAACGCGCGTCCTCTTCGTCAACCAGTACTTCCCGCCCGACGAGGCGGCGACCGCTCAAATCCTCGGAGATCTGGTCGAAGCCGCGGTGAAGTCCGGAATGGATTGCCGCGTCGTGACGTCGGACCGTGGCTACACGGATCCGTCGAGGCGATTCGCTTCCCGGGAAACTTGGAACGGCGCCGCCGTGGTCCGCGTGCCGGCGACCGGCTTCGGACGCGAGTCACGGACAGGACGCATGTTCGACTATCTGACGTTCCTCGCAGGCGCTCTCGTGCGGATGCTCTCGGGCCCGCGGCCCCACGTGGTGGTCGGACTGTCTACGCCGCCGCTTCTCGGAGCATTCGCCGTGAGAACGGCCCGGCTGCGCGGGGCTCGCGCCGTGTACTGGGTGATGGATGTCAATCCCGACATCGCCTTTGCCCTCGGATTCATTTCACCGGAAGGCGTGCTCGGACGCGTGCTGTCGTTGATGTCGAAATGGACGCTGGGAGCTTCCGACGTGGTGATCGCTCTCGGCGAGACCATGGCGGATCGGTTGCGCCGACAGGGAGCGAGGCATGTCGTAGTCGTTTGCAACTGGGCCGACGGGGAGGCTATTCGTCCGATGGAGAGAAATGCCAGCTCCCTACGCAAGGACCGTGGCTGGGACGGCAAGTTCATTGTCCTGTACTCTGGGAACATGGGTCTCGCGCACGAATTCGATACGGTCCTCGAGGCTGCCGCGCGCCTTCAGGCCCGCCGTGACGTGACGTTCGCGTTCGTCGGCGACGGGCCGCGCCGCAAGGAGATCGAGCGCGGGGCAGCGGCGCGCGGCCTCTCAAACGTCGAGTTTTGTCCGGGGGTGGCGCGCCCTCTGCTGGGCGACAGCCTCGCGGCGGGGGATGTCCACCTCGTGACGCTGCGACCGGGGATGCCGGGACTCCTCGTGCCGAGCAAGATTTACGGGATATTGGCTGCAGGCCGGCCAGCCATTTACGTAGGGCCCTCGGAAGGAGAGGTCTACGACATTGTGAGGTCCGGTTGTGGCTCGGCGGTCGCTAGCGGGGACGTCGACGCTCTTATCCGGGCGATTGCCTCGTATAGAAACGATCCCGAACGGCTCACCCGCGAAGGACTGGCCGCGAGAACTCTTTTCGAGAGCCGTTTCACGAAGGCAGGGCAAGCCCAGACGTTCTTGCGCGAGCTCCAGGCCGCCGCGGGGCGATCGTCCGCCGAGGCATGAGCATTCTGTACTAAGATCACTCTGATACGACGTGACTCCTCTTTCTTTCCTCGGTCCGGCGGCGCTCGCGGCGCTGCTGAGCTTTCTCTTGACGCCGTTCGCTCGGTGGGTATCGCTGCGGCTGGGCGCGATCGACGAGCCGGACCCCCGCAAAGTTCACCGCGAACCGATGCCACGGATGGGCGGCCTCGCCGTCCTCACGGCCATGGCGATCGTCGTGTCACTCACGGAGGCGGGCCTGCTGGGCACCGCCATCACGCTCCCGCGAACTCTGTCGCACGGTCTCGTGATGGGGATCGTCCCGGTCGTGGGAATCTCGTTTCTCGACGATCTTCGGGGGGTGCGGGCCCGCTGGAAGGCGCTGGCGCACGCGATCGGCGCGATCGTCGCGGTACAGGCCGGAATCACTCTGAATCCGGAGATTCACTTCCTCGGCGAGCCCCTGCGCATCGGATTCTTGGCTTTTCCTCTTTCCGTGCTCTGGATCGTCGGCGTCACGAATGCATTCAATCTCGTGGACGGGCTCGACGGGCTCTCGGCGGGGCTCGCCCTCATTTCCTCGGTCAGTCTCTCCGCGGTCTTCGTGATCGCGGGCGAGCGTGCCACGGCCGCTTCGGCTCTCGTCTTGGCCGGCGCGCTCCTCGGTTTCTTGCCATACAACGCGTACCCCGCGAAAATCTTTCTGGGGGACACAGGGGCCGCATCGGTCGGCTTCATCCTGGCCTGCTTCGCGCTGAAGGGCGGCGCGACTCTTTCGGCGGGCTTCGCGACCATCCTTCCGATTCTCGTGCTCGGCCTGCCGGTGGCAGAAACTACAATCTCCTTCGCACGCCGACTGATCCGAAGATTTGAAGGGGGCGGACGCGGTGTTTTCGACGCGGATGGCGACCATATCCACCATCGCCTCCTGCGGCTCGGGATCGGCCACCGCCGGGCCGTGCTCCTCCTTTACGGTATCGGGCTCGCAGCCGCCATTGTCGGCTTCGTATCCCTTTTCCTGACGTCGCGACAAGCGGGGCTGCTTCTGGCCGCGCTTCTTCTCGCCGCCCTCATCGGTGTCAAGCGCCTCGGATACGACGAATTCGCATTCCTGAGGCGGGGGCTCGTCCTCCGCGTCTATGACGCGCCGGTCGTCCGCACTGCGCTGTTTGCGGTCTTCTTCGACCTCGGGCTCGTCGCGCTCTCCTACTACCTCGCGCGCGGGCTCAAACGTGACCTCTGGTCGCTCCATATGCCCAACCCGGCCACCTTTACCCTTGTAGGGCTGCTCGCTTCCGTCTCGGTGGTGGCATTCTGGGCCTTCGGCCTCTACCGCGGGACCTGGCGCCTCGCGAGCCTCGATGACGTCGTGCGGTGCGGTGCCGCAGTCGTTACGTCGGCGGTGTTCGCCTGGAGCGTCGCGCCTCGCTTCGTGGGGGAACGCGCGAGCGTGTCGCAGCTTGCCGTCTATGCCCTTGTCGCCGCGGCTTTGGTCTGCGCGTCGCGTGCGTCGTACCGGCTCCTTCAGAATCTGGCATGGAAAGGCGCCTTCACGGGGGTGCCGGTATTGTTGTATGGCGCGGGCCATGGGGGCATGGCCGCGATGCGCGAGCTGCAAGGGAATGCCGACTGGGGTATGCGGCCGGTCGGGTTCATCGACGACAGGCCGGAACTTCGGGGTAGAACCGTCGCGGGCCTTCCCGTGTTGGGCGGGTTGGAATCACTGGAGTCGACCTTAAGTGCGACGAATGCTCAAGCGGTCGCGATCACGACCCGAAAGATCCCGGAAGAACGAGTAGCGCGGATCCGCAGCGTTCTCCGCGGCCTGTCCCTCGCGTTCTACCGATTCGACGTTCGATTCGAGGAAGACGATCAGGGCGCGAAGAGCGACGAGATCGCATTAGCGCAGCACCCCCGGTAAGCCTCGCGGTCTGCCTTTTCGACCGGTGCCTTGGTGAGCGCTGCGCTGGTTCTCGTGGTGGCCGGTGCGGCGGCTTCATGCGCGACCTGTGATATGGCTGGTGGCCGTGGCGAGCGCGGGAGTGTTTCGGAGTCGGCGCTCCCGTCGCGGAAACAGCGACGAAGAAGGGTCGTTGGCGCACGGAAGGATCCCCGCGGAGGTAATGCATGACGAACGACGACCAGCGACAGTCGGCAACGTATCCGCCCGCCGAGGAGCCCGAGGCCCCATCGTTCACCGACGCCGTCCGCTTTCTCTATGACCGGCGGGTTCGGCTGGCAGCCCGCTTTTTCCTGTTCCTGGGAATCGGAGTGATCGGGTTCGTGCTGTGGTTCGTTCGGATTCCTCGGGTCGTCGAGGGGCGAGTGGCTTTGTCTTTCGCCGGGATCGAACGGGGGGCCTACCCTAGCGGCAAGGCGTTTAGCGTAGAGGACTTTCGTTCTGCCGAAGTCCTCCGCGCGGCGGTGCGCGACGCAGGGCTCCCTTCGGGCATGGACTTGAGCCAGCTTTCGGGGAACATCGAAGTGATTCCGGTCATCCCGGCCGAGGTCCAGGCGCGCTGGCGCAAGCAGGACCGGGACGGCGTCAAACGCGAGGAGTTTGTCCCGAACCAGTTTCAGCTTCAAATTCACCTGGACCGGGCTCTCTCGGACAAAACAGTCCGGCTCTTCGACGCGATCATCAACCGATACCGGCAAAGGGCGAAGCTCGAGCAAAAGGCGGCGGTTCGGTTTACCGACGATCTCTCCGCGGCGAGCTATGACGACCTCATCAAGAGATACGACTACTGGGAAATCCCGCACATCCTCGACCAGAACGTTGCGTTCCTCGAGAAATATCTGGATCAGCTCGTCAAGGAGTCCAAAGACTACAAGGACGCCCACTCGCAGTACTCGTTTCGTGCTCTCAATACCGATCTCAACATCTGGAAGGTCAGCCGGCTGGAGGCGCTCAAAGCGGTGACGTACAAGGGTCGACTCGTCCGAAACAAGGACACGGCTCTTCTGACCGCGCAATACCGGCTCGAGGATCTCGACATTGCCGGACGCCAGGCGGCGGAAGAGAAGGTGGAGGCGACGCGGTTGCTCGAGATTGCTCAGAAGCCGCAGGGGCTGGCAGCAACGCAGGGTTCGGGGCGCGATGCCATTCCGATCGTCGACAGTGCGGTGATCGACCGTCTGACGAAGAGCGACTACGTGAAGCCGCTGATCGAGCGGATCTCGGAGCTCCAGACACGAACGATGGACCTTCAGGGGATGAAGTCGCGCCTCGAGAAAGATGTTGTCTATCTGCAGCAGGCCAGGAACGTTTCTCCCGAGGAGCTTCCCGCCCACTACCGGGGTCTGATCGATACGCTTTCGGCGGAGCTGCGGGAAATTCTTCGCAGGTACAATGTTCTTCTCGACAACTACCTGACCGACGTGGTGACGAGCCTGGTCGTCCTTCGCGACGGCCCTCGCACGACGAGGGGGACATCGCCGACGATGGTCGCCCTCGCCATCGTTGCCTTCAGTGTCCTGCTCGCGCTCCTCGCGATCGTCGTGGAGCAGCTCATGCAGAAGGCACTGTCACAGCCTCGGTAGTTGCGGCCCTGTCCTCCCCTACGGTGAGATATTGAAGAAGCCGGAACCGGTCCAAGTGTCGTAGGAGGCGGCAGAGCCGTTGTTTCGGACCCAGGTCTGAACGGCATACTGGCCGGCCTGACTGGGAGTCCAGGCCCACGTGTTGGAGGTCGAGTAGGCGCGGGCTACCGACCAGGTGCCCGAGGCGCCCGAGTAGAGAAGAAATTGATATTGCAGTGGTGCCGTGCCTCCCGTGGCCATGGCCGTCCATGTGATCGCCGTGCCAGCGGCTTGCGGCAAAGCCGGGCCGGCCGCCAAGGACGTTATCGTCGGAGCCCCGCCGGATGTGCCGATCGTGAAGAAGCCCGACCCCCTCCAGGCATCGTAGGCCGTCGCCGAGCCGTTGTTCCTGACCCAGACCTGGACGGCATACTGGCCGGCCTGGGAAGGCGTCCAGCTCCAGGTGTTGGAAGTCGAGTAGGCGCGGCTCACGGACCAGTTGGCCGTGGCGCCGGTGTAGAGCAGGAACTGGTACTGAAGCGGTGCGGTAACCCCAGTCGCCGTGGCCGTCCAGGTGATTGGCGTCCCGGCCTGTTGGGGCAGTGTCAGGCTGGCGGTCAAGGACGTAATGGTCGGAAGGCCACCGGCGCTCGTGATGTTGAAAAAACCTGAGCCCATCCAGGCATCGTAAGACGCCGTAGAACCATTGCTTCGAACCCAGACTTGGACGGCATACTGGCCGACCTGGGACGGAGTCCAGCTCCAGGAGTTGGTCGTCGAGTAACCGCGAGCAACCGACCAGGTTGCCGTGGCTCCGGTGTAGAGCAGAAACTCGTACTGCAGCGGCGCCGTGCCTCCCGTGGCGGTGGCCGTCCAGGTGATCGTCGTGCCGACGTTCCATGGCGGAGCGGGGCTGGGTGTCAGCGACGAGACTGTCGGCGTGGCCGAGCACGAGTTAAGTCCGTCGCCGTAGAGCCAGCGAATGGCGTCCTGGTCGTCCGTCCCGAGCGCCGTGAAGCCCTGCACGCTCGACCGCATTTGGGCCACGCTCTCGTCGCCGCGGCAAACGTCGTGCGATGAAACGTTCTGATCGGAATGGCCGAGCCCGAGCGTGTGGCCGAGCTCGTGCGTCAGGACGGCCTGCGTCGTGACCGAGCTGAAGCCGTTCATCGAGCAGTACGAGCGAAGCCAGACCGTTCCGCCCGTGATCGTCGAGTAGTTGTCGCCGCGCCACGAGTTCGAGTCCCCGCCGTTCGGACCCCCGCAGCCGATGACTCCGCTGCCCGAGATGCACGTGGACCACCCGCACGGCGAAGAGAGAGCGTTGAGCTGGATCAAGTTCGACGATCCGGCCCCGAGCGTGTAGTTGATCGCCGAGTTCGGGTTGTTCGTCCACGCGTTGACGGCGCCTTGCGATTCGGCCGGTCCGCCTCCCGTGATGTTGGCCGTGCCCGAGAACGTCCAGACCGCCGTCGCGTTGTTGGTGTAGCGCCAGAGGGAATTGCCGATGTTGCCCCATTCCGGGGCCGCGTGGAGACGCACGGCTTCGGGATGCTCCACCGGGCGGAGCGCGCCTTGCGCCGCTTCGGCGGACTCGCAGACTCCGGAAGCTCCCGCCGAGAGATAAGCCAGGAAACCGGCGAGCTCGCGAGGTCTGTCCGCTTCGAATCCCTCCGCGCCGTCTTCTCCGCGGCTCGAGGCGTCTTCTCGATCGAGCTTGCGTGGGGCCGGCCGTTGCCAGGTCACGCCTGGATGGCTCTGAAGGACGCGATCAGGCACGGCGAAGAGGGAAAACCGCTCGTCCTGGTGCACCTCGAATTTGCCGAGCATCATCTCGGCGGTCTGAAAGTCGCCCTGCGTCCGGGCGATGGCGAAGACGACGACCTCGCGGCCCGGTGTGTACTCCGGTCGGCCCCAGATCTGGACAAACCGCCCGTCGCGCAGCCTCCCGCCGATTTGATGCAGCACCAGATCGCCGCCGAGCGACCCCTTGACGACCCCGAACGGCCGGACGACCGAGACCGTCTCGATCATTCCGTTTTCGACCTCCTGGACTTCGCTCGAAAGCACAACGCCGTGCACGATCACGTCGGCGCGCTGGTAGAGCTCGCGATCGGTCACGGGGATGATCGTGGTGCCCGGAGCCGCTGCCTGTCCTAAGAGCACAAGGGCTGCGATGAGGAAGGAAAGCCGCAATATGACGCTCCCTTCTCCCCGCCGACACCCATGTATAGAGCTCATGAAACCCCTCCTACGCCGACGGTCGTTTGTCTTCGTCGTCCTTGAGAGCAAGTCCGGCACCAGGCGCTCTCATGTTGTGAACGCTTTCTTTTCAAGAGCTTAGAGTCGCTCGAGAGCCTCTTCTCCGACAAAAAAAGGCAATTTCGTCTCGGATCCCGATGCGGGTTTCGTCACCCTGGCTCATGGCGAGATCGTGAAGAAACCGGAGCCTTTCCAGGCATCGTAAGCGGTGACGGACCCGTTGTTTTTGACCCAGACCTGGACGGCATACTGGCCGGCCTGCGACGGCGTCCAGGACCAGGTGTTGGACGTCGAGTAAGCGCGAGCGACCGACCAGGTACCCGACGCTCCCGAGTAAAGCAAGAATTCGTATTGGAGCGGCGCCGTGCCGCCGGAGGCCATGGCCGTCCAGGTGATCGCGGTGCCGGCGCGCTGTGGCAGCGCGGGACTGGCGGTCAACGAGCTAATCGTCAGCGGCCCGCCGGCACTGGTGATGTTGAAGAGGCCGGAGCCTTTCCAGGCGTCGTAGGCGGCGGCAGAGCCGTTGCTCTTGACCCAGACCTGAACGGCGTACTGGCCGGCTTGCGAGGGCGTCCAACTCCAGGTGTTTGTCGTCGAGTGCGCGCGGCTCACCGACCAGGTTGCCGTGGCGCCCGTATAGAGCAAAAACTGGTATTGAAGTGGAGCAACACCGCCGGTGGCCGTGGCCGTCCACGTTATCGGAGTGCCGGCCTGCTGGGGTAGCGTGGGAATGGCCGTCAGCGAAGAGATCGTGGGCGCTCCGCCGGCAGCGGTGATGTTGAAGAAGCCAGAGCCGGTCCAAGCGTCGTAGGCGGTGACGGAGCCATTGTTTTTGACCCAGACCTGGACGGCGTACTGGCCCGTCTGCGGGGGGGTCCAGGCCCAGGTGTTGGCGGTCGAGTAGGCGCGGACCACCGACCAGGTCCCCGTGGCGCCCGTGTAGAGCAGGAACTCGTACTGCAAAGGAGCGACGCCTCCCGTGGCCGTCGCCGTCCAGGTGATGGTTGTCCCCACCGGCCTCGGCAGAGTGGGGCTGGCTACGAGAGACGAGATCGTCGGCGGCGGCGTGCCAACAATGATGGTGTGGGAGACGGGTGCCGAAGCGCCAAGAGCGTTCGAGGCAGTCAGGGTCACCGTGTAGGTTCCGCCAGTCGCATACGCGTGCGTCGGATTCTGCTGCGTCGATGTCGCGCTGTCTCCGAAGTTCCAGTTCCAGGACGTCGGCGGCCCCGACGACGTGTCGCTGAACGTTACGGTCTGGCCGGGACTCAGGTTGACGGGCAGGAAGTAGAAGCTGGCCGTCGGCCGGACAGGCGCGAAGTCGACGCGCACGTCGAGCGTGCTGCCTGACTTTGACACCGTCGTGATCGTCAGTCCCGCCGCGGGATCGGTGAACGCGTTGCCGACGTCGAGCGCCGCGTCGGAAAAACCGCTGGTGCCCGGCGTCATGTCGAGCAGGTCCGTTCCTCCGACCGCGCTGGGCGCCAGATGGATCAGCGCGCCGTTCATGACGTTCGCGTTTCCGGAAAGACCGCTGTCGAATCCGGTCGCCTGGCGGAACTCGACCCAGTAGGTTCGGCCCGAGACGCTCGTCGGAAGCTGCAGGGCCCGCAGCCCGGATCCGCTCTCGAGCGGCGAGAGTGTGTAGGTGGCGCTGCCCGAAGACCGCGTGGCAATCGAGCCGCCTGTCAGCCAGGCCAGGATCGAAGCCTTGCCCGGGGCGTTGAACTGGCGCAGGGCATTGCCCATCGTGTCGAACGGGTCGCCGTACTCGCTGCGCGTGCACGTCGGGCCGATGGCGGTCGCGCCGCAGTCCCAGGAGTGCGCGTGCAGGAGGCCGTAGTTGTGTCCCAATTCGTGGGAGACGACGTAGGTCGAGAGGGCCTGGTTGATCCAGGCTCCCTGGCCGCCCACGGAGCCGAGACCGGCCCAGCCGCAGGGAATGCGAGGAAAGACGTAGACGACCAAGTTGTAGTTTGCCGGGTCGTAACCGGCGCTTTTGGCCAGGGTGCGGGCTTGCGAGTAGGAAGAGATGTCGCAGGTCGTCGGCTTGTTCGAGGAGACCGTCAGCCACGGCGTGATGCTTCCCGTATGCGTGGTCAGGCCGTAGGAGCCTTCGGCGTAGAAGGCCGCAACGCTTCCCGTGGCGCCAAACATCACGTTCTGCGCGGTCGCGTCCGGATAGGGCTCGGACATGTCGTTGGCGAAGTTGTACCGGATGAGCAGAACGCGCTTCGGGCCCGTCGTCCACGCGCTCTGCGCGGCGGCGGACGACTCGGGCGCGATGGTAAAGGTTGGCTCGGCGAGCTCGACGTCGAAGCGGCCGTTCGCCGACGTCCGGCCCGTCACCCGCAGGCGCTCTCCCGTCTTGAACGCGCGTGCCGGCATCTCGGCGAAGGCCAGCGGAATGCGCTCGCCCTCGTCCGTCAGAAGGTGGTAGAGCTGCTCGGAATGACCGGTCTCGAAGTCGTCCGCGACGAGCGTTTCGACCGTGCCCTCGATTGTTTGGAGGGGGAGGGGCTGGCCCTCATCCGGCGGACGCACCAGAGCCAGAGCCGAGGCGGCGAGAAAGAGAACGCACACCGAGAGCCAAAGGGAACGCTTCATGGGATCTCCTCTGGGTCACCGCGCCGGAAAGAGGCGGCGGTAGCCGAATGCTGTGGCTGGCTTGCGGCCTGCCTGGAGGAGAGAAAGAAGCGTCGCTTCGAGCGGTAGCGGCGCTCATTCCTCTCCACCGCGGAGAGGTGGCTGTTTTCATCTTTGGATTAGACCGCTTATTCTACCCGAACCGCCTCGCCATTCACAGCGCCGGGAGAGAAACGCGAAGCGCCCGGGCAGCGGATAATGCCATGGCGCTCAAGGAGTTATGTTGAAGAAGCCGGAGCCCTTCCAGGCGTCGTAGGGGGCGACGGAACCGCTGTTTTTGACCCAGACCTGTATGGCGTACGGGCCAGCCTGCGAGGGGGTCCAGGACCAGGTGCTGGAGGTCGAGTAAGCGCGAGCCACCGACCAGGTTGCTGTGGCTCCCGCGTAGAGTAGGAACTGGTACTGCAGGGGTGCGAGGCCTCCTGTAGCCATGGCCGTCCAGGTGATCATGGTCCCGGCAGGCTGGGGCAGAGTGGGGCTCGACGTCAGCGAAGTGATCGTAGGGGGCGGGCCAGGCGTGCCGATGTTGAAGAATCCGGAGCCTTTCCAGGCGTCGTAGGGGGCGACGGAGCCGTTGTTCTTGACCCAGACCTGGACGGCGTACTGGCCGGCCTGAGAGGGAGTCCAGGCCCAGGTGTTGGTCGTGGAGTAAGCGCGGGCGACCGACCAGGTTGCTGTGGCGCCCGTGTAGAGCACGAACTGGTACTGCAGGGGTGCGAGGCCTCCTGTGGCCATCGCCGTCCAGGTGATCGCCGTGCCGGGGGGTTGGGGCAGAGATGGACTCGCCGCCAGCGAGGTGATCGTGGGCGGTGCACCGGCAGCGGTGATGTTGAAGAAGCCGGAGCCGGTCCAGGCGTCGTAGGCGTTAGTGGACCCGTTGTTTCGAACCCAGACCTGGACGGCGTACTGGCCCGTCTGCGCGGGGGTCCAGGCCCAGGTGTTGGAGGTCGAGTAGGCGCGAGCGACCGACCAGGTTGCCGTGGCGCCGGTGTAGAGCAAGAACTCGTACTGCAGGGGCGCGAGGCCTCCCGTGGCGGTCGCCGTCCAGGTGATCGTGGCGCCCAGGTTCTGTGGCAGCGCCGGGCTGGCGGCGAGTGACGTGATCGTCGGCGCCGCATTGGGATGGGTGATTCGGTAGAAGGCGCCGCCGCCCGTACCGGCATAGAGCTCGCCGCTCAAATCCTCGCCGAACGTCTGCAGACCGGGCAGCGTCGGAGTCTGGAGCGTCGTTCCGATCCAGAGACGGCCCGTGCAGAGATCGCCGTAGAGGTAGGAGCCGACGAAGGCCGGATCCTGCGTGCCCCGATAGACATACCCGCCGATGACGGCGCAGTCGCCCGTCCCATGGCTGTACTCGTAGATCGGGTACGTGAAGAGCGGCGAATTGCACGGGGGCGGCGCCGGATTCGTGGGGCAGTTGGTGTTGCCGCCGCCGCCGCAGGCGGTCCCTTCCATGATCTTCCATCCGTAGTTCTCGGCCCCCGCGCTCGTGTGCGGCTGAAAGTCGACCTCTTCCCGAGCGCTTTGTCCGACGTCGCCGATCCAGAGGTCTCCCGTGGACCGGTCGAACGAAAACCGGAACGGATTGCGCAGCCCCTTGGACCAGGCGAGATTTCGCGGATAGGCCTGTGCCGCCATGGGGTTGGACGGAGGGATTCCGTAGTAGGGCTGCACGTTGACGTTTTGATTCACGTCGATGCGCAGCATCTTGCCGAGCGGAGAGTCGTCGTTCTGAGCGTTGCAGGGAGGATCGTTGCCCGAGCCTCCGTCGCCCGTGCCGATGTACAGGTATCCATCGGGGCCGAACTGGAGCTGACCGCCGTTGTGGTTCGCGTTCGTCGGGTGAGGGATCGTCAGGAGCACCGCTCGGGTCGTCGGATCGGCCGTGTTGGCGTTCGACGCCGACCGCCGGTAACGGGTGATCTCAAGGTCGCCGGCGGTGTTGGTCGTGTAGACATAGAGAAAACCGTTCGATGCGTACTGCGGGTGAAAGGCCACTGAAAGGAGGCCCCGTTCGCCGCAGCAGGAAATCAGCGAGCTGACGTCGAGAAACGGCGTCGGAAGCAGCGCGCCGCTGCTCCAGACGCGGATCTGCCCGCTCTGAATCGTCAAGAAGAGCCGCGAATCGCCTGCGTGCGTGATCGACGTGATGCTGCCGAAGCTCGAGCCGATCTGCTGGAGCCCGATGACGGGTGTTGCGGCGGGCGCGGGCGGTTCGGATGCCGCGGCGCGGCTGAAGCTCGCCACGGCCGACCAAAGCAAGAAGGCCGGCACGCAGACGAAACGCAGCCGCCGCGCCCGGCGAAAGCCGGCCCGGATGAAGAGCCGAGGCTCACCGGTTGCGCCTCTGCGGCCCCGAATTTGCCGGATGATTTCCGCCAGCGCCGGTCTCGCGCCGGCTCTCGCGACAAGCATCCGAGCCATATGGTCGAGCATGGCCCCTCGCTGTGGCGGAGGATTATAGGGGGCTGCTTGGGCGAGACGATTTTCTTTAGCCAGCCTTATGACGCCGGCATTGCTCGCCGTGGTATCTTGCGGCGCCTACGGATTGACCGCACTCCGACTGGCTTCGGAGATGCGGTTCGGCCGATGAGCATCGGTCGGTGGCCGGCCCGAGAATTGCAGGGGGCTGGCCCGATCCAGGAGGGGACGTATGAAGGCTTCGCGGGTGGGTCTTGCGGGGTCGGCGCTCGTTTTCAGCCTTCTCACAGCCCCTGTTCTCGCCCAAATTCCCGGTTCGATCTTCACCGTGAACGAACAAGCGGTTCCGAGGAGCCTCTTCGATCACAGGGAAGACGTTTTCCTGGCCGCCGGCTCGCCGGAGGCACCCGTGGGCATCCCCGAAAGGCTCTGCCGGTTCGTGGATTACCTGTCCGACGGCTCTTACTACTTCCAGGTCACCGACGCCAAGGGCGAGCGCCTTCTTTCCTCCGACCCGGTCTCCGAGCGGCAGGTCACGGTCAAGGGCGGAGTGATCTTCTCCTACGACGGCTCGACGCACGCCACTGGCGAGAAGACCTTCTGCAACTCTCTGTCCGTCTCCTTGATGCCCTACGACGACGCGGGCTCGCGAAAGGCCGCCTACCTGGTCTGGATCACGCCCGTGGCGAGCTTCGCCGGCAATCCGACGGACGTGGGCGCCGTCTGCGGCGACGGCTGTTTCTTCGGATTCCGCCCCGAGCTCTCGCGGACGTTCGCGTTTCGCGTGGAAGACAAGCGCAACTGCGAGCCGACGTTCTGCGTCTCCGGAACCAAGTTCGAGGACAAGGACGGAAACGGCAAGCGCGACAGCGGCGAGGGCGGCCTGCCCGACGTCGAAATCGACGCGAAGGGACCGGGCGGCGTGACTCTTTCGGCTTACTCGAGCTCGGACGGCACTTACAAGGTCTGCGGACTGACCGAGGGAGACCGGTGGGACGTCTCCGAAATCGTTCCCAACGGCACCAAGCAGACGGCGCCGCTCAATCGTCGAATCTCGAAATACCTCATCGCGAGGAATTTCGCCTACATCGTGAATCCCTGCAACCAGAGCTTCACTGGCGTCGACTTCGGCAATCAGCTGATCCCCGGGGCCATCGGGGGACTCGTCTTCGAGGATTCCAACGCGAACGGCGCGCGGGATCCGGGCGAGCCGCCGCTTGCGGGCGCGACCGTAACGCTGACGCCGACGAGCCCACCGGGCAGCGCCCAGTCATCGGTCTCCGCCTCCAACGGCACGTTCCTCTTCGAGAGTCTCGCGGCCGGGATCTACATCTTGGCGCAGACGCCCCCAGCCGGCTTCACCCAGACCTTTCCGGCTGCGGACGGTTACACCGTCACGCTCTCGGCGGGCGGCAGCTCCTTACACAACGACTTCGGCGACTTTCACGGAGTCCTGACGGGCTCGCTCTCGGGGTTCGTCTTCAACGACGCCAACGGCAACGGCGTTCGCGACGCCGGCGAGGTCGGAATGGCCGACGTGACGGTGACGCTCGCTCCGCCGCCGCCCGGCGTGACGCCCACCGCGGTCACGGCCGCTGACGGCAGTTTTCAGTTCGCGGGTCTGCCTTTCGGCACGTACACGCTCTCGGAGACCGTACCGACGGGCTTCAAGCAGACCGCGCCTCCGCCTCCCGGCACGATCACGACGACGATCGACGTCGCGCACCCGAACATCACGGATCTGCTCTTCGGCAACCAGACTCTCCTGGCGCGCATCTTCGGGCTCGTGTTCGTGGACACCAACGGAAACGGCTCTCAGGACGCGGGCGAAGGGCCCCAGTCGGGAGTGACGGTCCGGCTGACGAGCGCGGGCGGTCAGACGGCGACGAAGGTCACCGGCACCGACGGCACTTTCTCCTTCGACGGCGTTTCGGCCGGGACCTACACGCTTTCCGAGGTCGTTCCGTCCGGTTACGTGCAGACGGCGCCCCCGCCGCCCGGCACGTTCACCGTGGCGGTGGTCGACGGCGACAACAAGGGTCCCTACGTCTTTGGAAACAATGTGGCGCCCGCGGCCACGGCGTCGATCTTGGGCGACAAGTGGATCGACGTCAACGAAAACGGAGTCGTGGACGGCGGAGACTACGTGTTTGCCGGAATCGTCTTCGTTCTGACCGATTCCAACGGCGTCCAGCGCACGACGACCTCCGGCGCCGACGGCACGTACAGCTTCACGAACCTTCCGGCCGGCACCTACGACTTGAGGGAAGTCCTGCCGCCCAACTTCGTCCAAACGTTCCCGGGCACCAAGACCGATCCGAAGGGCTACACGATCACCGTGGCGCCGGGAGAGGCCAAGACCGGCTTCCGGTTCCTAAACAAGTGCTGACGACTCGGGAGGCAAGACGATGCACGCAAGCCGTTTGGTAGTCCTGCTCGCCGGCGCGCTCGCTCTCGCAGGATCCGCGCCGGCCGCGGCGCAGTCCTCGCAGTTGAGCGACGCCGTGCCCCCCTCGCCCGGGTTGAAGGGCGAGTTCTACTTCGGGCCGCACATCGGCTACTCCTTCATCGGCGACCACAACTTCCGCTGCAAGTGCGATGTCATGCAGGAGCACTATTTGATCTGGGGCGGGCGCATCGGCTACATGGTCACCGACAACCTCGGCGTCGAGACGACGGGCCAGTACCTGAATCTCCACCCCTCGTTCTGGGAGCTGACGGGCGGCGCGCTCTGGGACTTCACGCCCACGCAGCACGGCTGGAATCCGTACGTCGCGGCGGGCGCGGGCGCCTCGCGCGAGAAGGTCTTCAAGGGGAAAGGCACGTTCATCGCGTACCTCGCGGGCGGAGCCGAGTACCGCTTCAACAAGAACATCGGACTGCGCCTCGAGCTGAAGGGCCAGTACAACGCGAAGGCCACTCTCTACGACAGGTTCGGCGCCTACGAGAACAAGTCCCGCGGCGACGTCCAGCCGTCGATCGGCGCGCTCTTCCGGTTCGGCGGGACGCCTCCGCCCGTGGCCGTCGAGCCGGCTCCTGTGCCGCCTGCCCCCGCTCCGCCTCCGCCCGCGCCGCCCGAAACGCCGAAGGCTCCCGAGCCTCCCGCGCCGCCTCCGCCGATCGTGCCTCAGCTGCCGCCGCCTCCCGCGCCGATCGAGACGCCCATTCCCTTCGACGCGGCCAAATCGCGCCTGAACAACATCGCGAAGGCGAAGCTCGACGACGTGGCCTTGAAGCTGCGCGAGTCGCCCAGGGCAACGGTCGTCGTGACCGGCTACTCGGACGGCAGGAAAGGCCCGGCGGCCGAGAAGCTCGCGCGCGAGCGCGCCGAGCACGTCAAGCAGTACTTGATCGATCGCCACAAGATCGACGCCGGACGGATCACGACCGAGACGAACCTCGGCACCGAAAGCGCCCAGGCCATCGTCACGATTACGACGCCGAGATAGCAAGAGCCGAGCCGCTCCCGTCCCTTCGGGCAATTGGGTGCCGTAGGGGCGGGGCTCGTCGCCGCCCGTCCCCGGTTCGGTGAGGGCGGCGATCGGAAGGCGTTCGACCAGAATCGGTCCGTTCGTCGGAAGACGCGCCCGAGAGTGTCCTCGTCACCGGTGATCGGATGCTCTTTCGGCGCGTCTCGAAAGGACGCGCACTCTCGCCACGCGCGTTCGTAGAGCTGCTGCGAGGCACGGAATGAGAAGACGTCAGGAACCCGAGAGCGCCTGGTCGAGATCAGCGATGAGGTCGTCTGGGTGCTCGAGGCCGATCGAGAGCCGTAAGAGCTCCGGCGGTGTCTTCGAGGTCGGGCCTTCGCTCGTGGCGCGGTGCTCGATCAGGCTCTCGACGCCGCCTAAAGAAGTCGCTCGGGTGAAGAGCTTCACCTTGCCGACCGCCGCGATAGCGGCTTCGCGGCCGGCCTTCACGCGGAAGGAGAGCATGCCGCCGTAAGCCGACATCTGACGCCTGGCGACCGCGTGGCCCGGGTCGGACGGGAGTCCGGGATAGTGGACGGCCGAGACGGCCGGGTGCGCCGCGAGCGCGCGAGCGACCGCCAGACCGTTGGCGCTCTGGCGCTCCACGCGCACCGCCAGAGTGCGCAGTCCGCGCAGGGCGAGCCATGAATTGAAAGGCGAGCCGACCGCGCCGAGGATGTGCCGGGCATGCTCCGTCCTCTCGAACATTCCGTCCCTGCGAGCGAAGACAAGCGCGCCGCCCTGAAGGTCGCTGTGGCCGCCGATGTACTTCGTCGTGGCGTGGAGGACGACGTCGGCGCCGAGAGCGAGCGGCTTCTGCAGCAACGGGGTCGCAAATGTGTTGTCCACGACCGCAAGGGCGCCGGCGGCGCGGGCGATCGCGATCGCTCCAGCCAGGTCCGTGATCTTCATGAGCGGGTTCGACGGGGACTCGAGCCAGACGAGCTTCGTGTTCGGGCGGATGGCCGCTTTCAGCGCTGCGAGGTCGTCCATCGCGACCACGTCGGCCGTGTAGCCCCAACCCGCGAGGAAGTCCGCGGCGGCGACGCGAAAGCCGTAGTAGACGTCGTCGGGCAGGATCAGATGCGACCCGGGCTCGAGGCTCTGCAAGAGCGCCGACCCCGCCGCCATACCGGACGCGAACGCGAGCGCGGCCTCGCCGCCCTCGATCGGTGCCAAGGCTTCTTCGAGCAGCGACTGCGTGGGGTTGCCCTCGCGGATGTATTGCGAGGGCCCGATCAGGGCATTCGCCTCGTCGCGCGCGAACGTGGTCGAGAGGTAAAGCGGCGGAGCCACGGCCCCGGTTTCCCGGTCGACGTGGTGGCCGGCATGGACGAAGAGCGTTTCTGGCTTCATGAGCCAAGCCTATCCGTCACGCCTTCAGACTCTTGACGCTGGACTCTGGACTCCCGACTCTTCTTGTCTGACCAGTCGGTCAGTAGATAGGTTCTTTCCTTCACAAATCAAAGGGATTAGATTGATTGCTTCATGGCTCTTCGAAAGAAGCCGGCGGCCTCGGATCTGACCAAAGCACACATCGCCTTCCGGTGTAACGGCGAGCCGGTGGAAGTCGCGTTCGCGCCTTACAAGACCCTTCTCGAAGTGCTGCGCGAGGACATGAACTTGACCGGCACCAAGCACGGCTGCGAGCTCGGCGAGTGCGGCACCTGCGCCGTGCTCGTGGACGGCAAGCCCGTCCTGTCCTGTCTCGTGCTGGGCCTGGCGTGCGAAGGCAAGGTTGTCGAGACCGTCGAGGGGATGGCGGGCCCCGCAGGACTTCACCCGCTTCAAAAGGCGTTCGCCGATCTCGGGGCGGCACAGTGCGGCTACTGCACGCCGGGCATTCTCTTGACGGCGAAGGCGCTTCTTAACGCAAACCCGAAGCCCACGCGCGAGCAAATCCGCGAAGCGCTCGCCGGGAATCTGTGTCGCTGCACCGGCTACATCAAGATCTTCGAGGCGGTCGAGCTCGCCGCCGCCTGGATGCGCGGCGAGACCGTCGAGCCGTCCAAAGAAACACTCTACGGCGCGGACTTCGACGAGAGCGGGCTGCTGCCGGTGGTGAGGAACTGAATGACTGAGGACTTGGGACTGAGGACTGAGGACTCCACGGACGATGGCCTCGAGAAAACGAGTTCAGGGCGAAGGCCAGTTCAGTCCTCAGTCCTCGGTCCTCAGTCCTCGGTCCGGCACAAGACTCGGGTCGTCGGCCGTCCGTACGCGAAGGTCGATGCGGCCGCGAAAGTGACGGGCCAGACGAAGTTCGCCGACGACATCGTCCTGCCGCGGATGCTCCACTGCAAGCTGCTGCGAAGCCGGCGCGCGCACGCGCGGATCGTGTCGATCGACACCTCGCGCGCCGAGAGGCTGCCGGGCGTCCTCGCCGTCGCCACGGGCCGGGACCTTCCGATCGCCTTCGGCATCCTGCCGGTCTCGCAAGACGAGCACGCGCTGTGCTCAGACCGCGTCCGTTTCGTCGGCGACCCGGTCGCGGCCGTGGCGGCGGTGGACGAAGACAGGGCGTTTGCCGCGCTCGAGGCGATCGAGGTCGCGTACGAGGACCTGGCTCCCATCGGCTCGATCGAAAAGGCCGTCGCGACGCCCGAGCCCCGCATCCACGACTATGGCGATGCCGGCAACTTCCACAAGCTCGTCTCGATGGAGTTCGGCAGGACCGACGAGGGCTTCGCCCGCGCCGACCGCGTCTACGACGACCTCTTCTTCTACGAGGGCAGCACGCATCTGCCGCTCGAGCAGCATGCCGCGGTGGCCGACTTCGGCCCGGACGGCAAGTTGACGCTCTGGTCCGCGACGCAGACGCCGCACTACGTGCACCGCGCGCTCGCGAAGGTGCTCCAGATGCCGCCGGCGAAGATTCGCGTCATCGCGACACCCAACGGCGGCGGCTTCGGCGGCAAGTCGGACCCGTTCAACCACGAGATCGTCGTCGCGCACCTGTCTCGCGTCACGGGGCGGCCGGTCAAGATCTGCCTGACGCGCGAGGAGGTCTTCTACTGCCACCGCGGCCGCCATCCGACGTTGATGCGGGTGAAGACCGGCGTGAAGATGGACGGGGCGATCACCGCCATGCACTTCCAGACGGTCTTGGACGGCGGCGGCTACGGCTCCTACGGCGTCGCCTCGACCTACTACACGGGCGCGCTCCAGACGGTGACCTACGAGGTGCCGGCGTACCGCTTCGACGGCGCGCGGGTTTTCACGAACAAGCCTCCCTGCGGTCCCAAGCGCGGCCACGGCACGCCGCAGCCCCGATACGCCCTCGAGGTTCAGCTCGACAAGATCGCCTGTGATCTCGGTCTCGACCCGGGCGAGATGCGCAAGGCTCATCTGCAGCCGCCCAATTCCCTGACGGCGAACTTCCTGCGCGTGGGCTCGATGGGCCTCGGAGCGTGCATCGACAAGGTGGTCGCCGCGTCCGGCTGGAGCAAGCGCCGCGGAAGGCTCCCGCACGGGAAAGGCCTCGGCCTGGCCTGCTCGTCCTACATCTGCGGCGCGGGCCTGCCGATCTACTGGAACGCCATGCCGCAGTCGGGTGTGCAGCTGAAGCTCGACCGCGGCGGCGGCGTGACGGTCTTCTGCGGCTCGACGGAGATCGGTCAGGGCTCGGACTCGGTTCTGGCATACGTGGTCGCGGAGGTGCTGGGCGTCGATCCGTTCGACATCCGGATCGTGACGGGCGACACGGATCTGACGCCCGTGGACCTCGGCTCCTACTCCTCGCGCGTCACGCTCATGACCGGCAACGCCGCGCTGCAGGCTGCCGAGAGGGCGCGCGAGATGCTCGTCGCCGCGGCGGCGGGCAAGCTCGAAGTGCCCGGCACCCGCGTCGCGCTCGCCGGCGGGCGCGTCTTCGACGTCGAGGATCCCGATCGCGGGATGGCCTTCGCCGAGGCCGTAGTCCTGGCCGAGTCGAAGTTCGGCACGCTCGGCACGGTCGGCTCCTACACACCGCCGCCCTCCGCGGGCCGCTACCGCGGAGCCGGCGTCGGCCCCTCGCCCGCGTATTCCTACTCGGCGGCCGTCGTGGAGGTCGAGGTGGATCCGGAGACCGGCATCTACCGCGTTCCGAAGATCTGGATCGCGCACGACGTGGGCAAGTGCATCAACCCGGTGCTCGTCGTGGGCCAGGTCGAAGGCTCCGTGTACATGGGTCTGGGCGAAGCGATGATGGAGGAAATGGCGTATCGCGACGACGTCAACGCGAACGTCGTCCACAAGTTCCCCTCGCTGCTCGAGTACAAGAGCCCGACGACGAAGGAGATGCCCGAGGTCGAGACCTTCCTCGTCGAGGATCGCGATCCCAACGGCCCCTTCGGCGCCAAGGAGGTCGGGCAGGGGCCCCTGCTGCCGATCCCGCCTGCGGTGGCCAACGCGCTTTACGACGCCGTGGGCGTGCGGGTGGACGAAATTCCCGCCACTCCCGAAAAAGTCTTGAAGGCTCTCAAAGCCAAAGCGCAGGGCAAGCCCGCGCGCTACGGCCCGACGCGGTTTCCCGAGGTTCCGTACCCCGCGCCGATCCACGTGCCAACCCCTGTTGAGGGAGGAGACGGCAAAGCGGTCGATGCGGCGGTGACGGGACAAGGAGGGGTGAGAAAGGTGATCGCATGATGAGGCTGCCGACGTTCCGCTATCACGCGCCGACGACGGTGAAGGAAGCGGTGCACATCAAGGCGGACTCGGGCCCCGAGGGCGCGTTCGTGGCCGGCGGGACGGACCTCTACCCGAACATGAAGCGCCGGCAACAGACACCGAAGACCGTCATCGGGCTCTCGCGCATTCCCTCGCTGGCGCGGATGCGTTTTTCGGCCGACGGGCCCGTCATCGGCGCCTCGGTGCCGCTCTCGGCCATCGAGAACGACTCGAGGATCCGCCGGCACTACCCCGGGCTCGCGCACGCGATCGAGGAGATCTCGACGCCGCCTCTGCGCAACATGGGCACGCTCGGCGGAAACCTCCTGCTCGACACGCGCTGCAACTACTACGACCAGAACTTCGAGTGGCGGAAGGCGATCGACTTCTGCATGAAGAAGGACGGCGAGATCTGCTGGGTCGCGCCCGGATCGCCGCGCTGCCTCGCCGTGCAGTCGGCCGACTCCGTGCCCGTGCTGATCGCGATGGGCGCTCGAGCCCGGCTCGTCTCGGGCGCGGGAGAGCGCGAGATGGCGGTCGAGGATCTCTACCGAAACGACGGCATCCAGTACCTGACGAAGGGAGCCAACGAGCTCTTGACAGAGATTCGCCTTCCAAAGCCCGACGGCTGGCGCGCGAGCTACGCGAAGCTGCGGCGCCGGGGCTCCTTCGACTTCCCGGTTCTCTCGGTGGGCGCGGCGATCTGGCGCGAGCGAGAAGCCGTCTCGCGGGCCCGACTCGTCCTGGGCGGCGTGTCGTCCGCGCCGATCCGGCTTACCGCCGCGGAGCAGGCTCTGACGGGCCGCGCCCTCGACGAGGAGGCGATCCGGGCGGCCGCCGAGGCCGCGGCCGGTCCGGCGCGGCCGATGGACAACACGGACTTCTCTTTGCACTGGCGTAAAGAGATGACGAAGTCGTTTGTTTCCGCGGCCCTGCGCAAATTAGTCGGATCGAAACCGGCCCGCGGTTGATTCCCCGGTGTGCGGCTGCTAGACTGCACGCCTTCTCGAATTCGCTCGCCTTTTGCACGCAAATCCGCGATCGCCAAAGACCGAGGAACTTGACGGGAAGACGGCCCCGCCGAACGGCGCGGCGGAGCCGGCAGAGAGACGCCGGTAACAGGACTCTGGCTCGATGAAACTGTATGTCGGGAACCTCCCCTACAGCACCAGCGAAGAGGATCTTCGCAAGCTCTTCTCTCAGTACGGCACTGTCGAATCCGTGGCCGTCATCACCGACCGGGACACCGGACGGTCGAAGGGGTTCGGATTCGTTGAGTTCCCGGACGAGGGCGAGGCGCGCAACGCGATCTCCGGCCTCTCGGGCCAGGAGTTCGGCGGCCGCGCCTTAACGGTCAACGAAGCGCGCCCGAAGACGGGCGGGGGCGGCGGCGGCCGCGGCGGGTACGGCGGCGGAGGCCGGGACCGCTACTAAGCCCGCTCTCTCTTCGATAGAAATTCCCAGGGGGCCTGCGGCCCCCTTTTTTTTGGCTCGCCGCTTGCACGGACGAAGCCTGTCTGATGTCGTCGAAGGGGAGGTCGCATGCCCGGCCAAGAAGAACGCCGCCGCGCGGAGCGGCGTAGGAAGAATATGGGACCACCAAAGAACACCGAGCGCCGCAAGAGCGATCGACGCAGCAACCCCGGAAGCTTCGTGCGGGACATCACGGAGCTGCGCCGGAGGGCCCGCCGCCATATCGAGGCAGGCGCCGTCACGGAGGGCTACGGGCTCGACCCGCGGTCGGTCGTCGCTGTGTTGAACGAGGCGCTGGCGACCGAGATCGTCTGCGTCCTGCGCTACAAGCGGCACTACTTCATGGCGACGGGCATCCACGCTCAGACGGTCGCCGCGGAGTTCCTCCAGCACGCGACCGACGAACAGGCGCACGCCGACCAAATCGCCGACCGCATCACGCAGCTCGGCGGGGCGCCCAACTTCGATCCGGAGGGCCTCGCGATGCGCAGCCACTCGCAGTACGTCGAGGGCGGCTCGCTCGTGGACATGATCCGAGAAGACCTCGTGGCCGAGCGCATCGCCATCGAGTCCTATTCCGAGATCGCGCGGTTTCTCGGGGACAAGGACATCACGACGCGCCGGATGATGGAGGGCATCCTGGCCATGGAAGAGGAGCACGCCGACGACCTCATGAACCTCTTGACGACGCTCGACCCGAGCAAGAAGGGCTAGGTCCCTTTCCCGCTGGGGGAGGGCGTGGGCCGCGCGCCCGAGAGGACGGCCTCGGCGCTCTTATCCAGGATCTCCCAGATCCTGCCGATCCAGTCGCGGTGCTCGGGCTTCATCAGGACCGAGCGCAGGCAGGTCACCGTCTCGCTGTCGCGGTCCACGCCGGCGCCGGCGAAATCGAAGAAACGCGACGACAGCTCGGCGAGCGCAAGATGCAGGCCGCGCCGAGCGCACTCGTCGAACAGGCGGCGCGCGAGCTCGGAGGCGGAACGGACACCTGGGGCCCGCACCGCCCAGACGACGATGTCGAGCTCGGGCTCGAACGACGCCGCCACGAAACGCCCGTCGGCACGCAGCTTCTCGTCAAGCGCGAGCGCCGCCTCCCGCGATGCCGCGAGGCCGCGCGCGAACTCGCCGCCCGGGACCAAGGGCAGGAGCTTCTGCGTCGCCCAGAGCCCCACCGCCGCGGCTCCGGGCCGCGAGCATTCGAGACTGATCTCGCCCAAATGCAGCTCGGCCGAGCTGAAGTAGGTGTACGGCGAATCGTGCTTGTAGAAGCGACCCACGGACGGGTCGCCGAACAGGACGCAGCCACACCCGTAGGGTTGGAGGCCGTGCTTGTGGGGGTCGATCACGATCGAGTCGGCCTCGCCGAGGCGCTCGTAAGCGCGGCGCGCGTCGGGCGTGAGGTTGTTCGTGAGGCCGAAATAGCCGCCGTACGCCGCGTCGGCGTGGAGCCGAAAGCCGTGGCGTTGCTTCCAGTCCAGGATCTCCGGCAGCGGGTCGACGGAGCCGGTTGCGGTCGTGCCGATCGTCGCCACGACCGTTCCGATCCCGCCCTGCGCCAGCCGCCTCGCGAGTGCGGCGATGTCGAGCCGGCCGCGGTCGTCGCACGGCACGGTCTCGAAAGGGAGGCCGAGCACCGCGCTGATGCGCCCGTGCGTGTAATGCGCCTGTTCCGAAGCGAGGACCGCGGCGCCGGGATGGAGGTGTCCCGCGACCCACAGCGCCTCGAGGTTCGCCATCGTCCCACCTCCGCAGAGGTGGCCCAGGTGCGCATCCCAGCGGAACATCCGTGCGATCTCGGCCACGGCTTCCTTTTCCATCGCGGAGCTCGCGCGCCCGCCGTCCAAGGCGTGGTTGTTCGGGTTGATCCACATCGCCAGCGCGTAGGCGAGCCGCGCGACGGGATGGGGGGGCTTCAGCATCTGGCCGGCGTAGAGAGGGTGGAAGTACGGGTAGTTGTCGCGCAGGCGATCGGCCACTTCGAGCAGCACGCGCCGGACCGCATCGGCAGAGCCCGCCGCCTCGGAAAGAGCCGGCAGGTCCGCGAACCCATGGCCGAGCCGCCCGAGAGCGGCCTGGAGAATCTCCAGGGAGCCGGCATCGAAGGTGAAAGTCCCGGGGTCCGCCACGCGCCCGGGATTCTGGCATGGTCGAGCTCGTCGGGCGTAAACCGGCCGCTCGGGCGTAAAATCGGGCGGCAGTGCCCGCAAAATTGACGCTCTTTCCGCCCCAGGGGGTAGCGCGATCCTTCATCTTCAAGGAGGGGCGGAATCACTTTGCCGGGCGCGATCCCGGCAGCGACCTGTGCCTTCAGGAGCCGCGGGTCTCGGCGCGCCACGCGCTCTTCCAATGGACGGGCTCGGCCGGCGGCTGGAACCTGGTGGATCTGCGCAGCAAGAACGGGACGTTCGTCAACGGGTCGCGGGTCACCGAGGTGCCGCTGCAAGACGGGGACTGGATGAGCTTCGGAGGACTGCTTGCGTTCTTCGAGCGCCTCAAGGCTGAGGAGGTCGAAGCGTTCTACGCGGAGCGAGCGGCGCGGCTCGAAGCCGCGGCAGCCGCGCGTCTGGCGCTCGTGCCCAACGTGGCCGCGCGGACTGCTCTGCGCAACGTGCTCGAAACCGCCCGGACGCTGCTCGCCGCGGAGCGGGGGCTGCTCTTGCTGCTCGACACCGGCGGCGACGTGTACGTCGCGGTCGCTTCCGGTTTCGCGCGCTATGAGCCGCTGGACCAGGGCTTCGACACCGGTTTTTCCGCGCTCAAGAAGGTTCTCGAAACGCGCAGGGCTCTCGCCGCTCTCGACCAGCGCATGCATTCGGCGCAGGGCAAGCGGCGCAGCTTGAAGGACCTCGGCCAGGGTGCCCTCGCCTGCGCGCCTCTCTCCGTGCCGCCCTGGCCCCGGGGGGTTCTGTACGTGGACGTGCGCAAGGAAGGCGGGGCTTTCACCGAGCTCGATCTCGAGATTCTCTCGGCCTTCGCCGAGCACGCCGCCCTCGTCCTTGCCGGCGCGCCGATCGGCGAACCGATCCGCGAGCTCGTCGGGGCGCCGCCGGCGGCCGCGCTCGAGGAGCGGCACGTCCTGGCGCAGCTCGAGCGGAAGATCGCCTCGTCCACGACCCGCCTGAACCTGCGCGCGCACCGCCTGACGCCGATCGGTTGAGCTCATGGGTGCACCGCGCCTCGAGCGCTGGGAAGCGGAGGACGGCCCGCTGACGGAGAAGCGGATGATGGGTCTGATGGAGCGGGAGGGTTTCGAGGTGGCCATTTACGCCTACCGCGAGGGCACCATCTTTTCGGAGCATGCTCACGGTCAGGACAAGTGCGACGCCGTGCTCGAAGGCACTCTGCGCATCACCGTGGGCGCCGACGTCTTCGATCTGCAGGCGGGCGACCGGCTCTATTTGCCCGCCGGCACGCGGCATGCGGCCGAAGTCGTCGGCCGCCGGACGGTCGTCTCGCTCGACGGGACCAAGTGGTGAGGTAGTCTAGGAGACATGTCCCTGACCGCCGCCGAACGCGAAGACCTCATCCGCCGGTACGAGCAGGGGCCGGCGCTGCTGCGCGCCGCCCTCGAAAAGGCCCCGCGCGAAGCGCACAAGTGGCGGCCGGCCGAGAACAAGTGGTCGATCCACGAGATCGTCTGTCATTGCGCCGACGCCGAGACGAACGCCGGGATGCGAATCCGCTATCTGGTCGCGGAAGACAAACCCGTCATCGTTGGCTACGACCAGGACCATTGGGCGAAGGCCTTCGTCTACCACGGAGCCAACCTGTACACGGCCTTAGGGGTGGTCGAGGCCGTGCGGGCGCACACGGTCGACCTCCTGCGGCGCCTGCCGGCGACCGCCTGGCTCTCGGCCGGCACGCACACGGAGTCGGGCGCCTACACGGCCGACGACTGGCTCAAGATCTACGCGGAGCACCTGGAAAAGCACTCCCGCCAGATCGAGCGCAACCTGCGCGCCTGGCAGGCCGAGGAGACGCGCCCCACACGGCCCTAGCTTCTCCTACTTGATCACTCCGCACGCGAAGCGCCCGCCGGCGTTGCCCGTGGGCTGCGTCTTCAAGTCGTCCGCCTTCTCGTGGAAGACGACGGAGCGGCCGACCACGGAGTTCGGACCTTCCTTGACCGTCAGCATGTTGGACGTGATCTCGAGATGGCCTGTCCCGTCCGCCTTGACCTCGATGTTGCCGAGGTCGCCGGCATGGTGCTTCGCGTCCGCGGGACCGGCATGCTCGGCTCCGGTCGGATTGAAGTGTCCGCCGGCGTTCTTGGCCTCCGGGTCCGAGCAGTCACCCTTCTCGTGAATGTGCAGGCCGTGTGTGCCGGGCGGGGCCTTTTCGACATGGACGACGGCCTTCACACCGCCGGCCTCCTCCGTGAAAGTGGCCCAGCCGGTCACGGTCGAGCCGCTCTTGGCCTCGAGGGTGGCCTTGGCCTGAGGCGCGGAAGCCGCCTTCTGAGCGGACGCCCCGTAGGCGACGAGGGTCAATCCAGCCGCTGCTGCCAGCGTCCAACCGAGTCTACCTTTGAGTTCCATGAGTTCCTCCTCCTTTGCACTGCCAATGAGAGAAGATAGCACCCGCGCGGAGCGCTCAAGACGCCGATGAAGATTCTGGTGGTCGAGGACGAGCAGAAAATCGCGCAGTTCCTGAAGAAGGGGCTGGCGGAGAAGGGCTATGCCGTCGAAGCCGTCGGAGACGCCGACGCCGCGCTCGAGCGGCTCGAGGCCATGTCGTTCGACCTCATCATCCTCGACCTGCTGCTGCCCGGTTCCCGCGACGGCCTCGAGCTTTGCCGCGAAATGCGGTCGCGGGGCGAGCGTGCGAAGATCCTCATGCTCACCGCCCGCGACACCGTCGAAAACAAGATTGAGGGCCTGGACGCCGGCGCCGACGACTACCTCGTCAAGCCGTTCTCTTTCCGCGAGCTGTTAGCCCGCCTGCGCGCCCTCCTGCGCCGCACCGAGGCGCCGGAGCCCGGTCCCCTCACCTGGGGAGACCTCGCCTACGACCCGGAGGCGCGGGAAGTCGTGCGCGGCAGCGAGGTCATCCGCCTGACCGCCCGCGAGGGTGCGCTCTTCGAGCTCCTCCTGCGGCGGCGCGGCCGCGTCGTGCCGCGCTCGGAGATCCAGGCGCGGATCTGGGAGGACGCCTACGACCTGTCGACGAACATCATCGACGTGTACATCAACGCTCTTCGCAAGAAGATCGACGCGAGCGGACAGGAGAAAATCATCCAGACCGTCCGCGGGGTCGGCTACCGCGTGCGCGAGCCGGGCAGCGCCGAGACGCCTTGAGCCTCTTCCGCCGGCGGTCGGCGCCGGAGACGGACGCCGCGGAGAGCCTCGAGCGGCTGGCGCGCCGCCTGCGCGAGACCGGAGAGCTTCCCTTGAAGCGCATTCCCTTCGAGGATCTCTCGGGTCCGGCCCTGGAGATCGCCGAGCTCACCAACGCGCGCCTCGACGCCGTGGCCACCGCGGAGAAAGAACAGGCGCAGTTCATCGCCGACGTCTCCCACGAGCTGCGCACGCCGCTCACCGTCCTGCGCGGCTCGCTCGAGGTGGCGCTCGAGGAAGAGCGCCCCTCCGAGGAGTATCGCGACGTCATCGGCAACGCGCTCATCGAGGTCCGTCACTTGGCCCGCCTCTCGCAGAACCTCCTGTTTCTCGCTCGGGGTCAGAGCGGCCGCGTCACGCTCTCCTTCGCCAACATCGATCTGACGAAGCTGGTCGGCGAGATTGCTCGCAATGTCCAGCCTGCGGCGGCGGACCGCGTCCTCGATCTCGCCGTCGAGCTGCCCTCCGAGCCGGTGCGCGCCTTCGTGGATTCGGACCGGATTCAGCAGGTCTTCCACAACCTGCTCGAGAACGCCATGCGCTACACCGAGGCGGGCGGCGCGATCCGCATCAAATTGTCGAGCGTGCCGACGGAAGCGCGCATGGAGGTCTCCGACACTGGCATCGGGATTCCCGAAACCGATCTGCCCTACGTGTTCGAACGCTTCTTCCGCAGTGACCGCGCCCGCCGGGCCTACTCGGGCGGCTCGGGCCTCGGCCTCTCGATCGTGCGGTGGATCGTGGAGGCGCACAAAGGAACCGTGGGGGTGAAGAGCCAGGTCGGAAAAGGCACGACTTTCGCCGTCAAGCTGCCGCTGATCACGTAAGAGTTTAGAGTTTAGGTTTTAGTGTTTAGAGTTGGAGGCGGCAGTTTACGGAACCCTAAACTCCAAACTCTAAACTCTAAACTTGGTCCATGAGACCCGTTTACGTCCTCTCCGCCGCCCGGACCCCCATCGGCAAATTCGGTGGTGCTTTTGCTTCGATGCGCGCCGCCGATCTGGGAGAGGTCGCCGCGAAGGCGGCGATCGAGAGGTCGGGGCTGCCGGCGGCGGCGGTGGACGAGACGATTTTCGGCCATGCGCGCCAGGCCGGCGGGGGGCCCAACACGGCACGTCAGGTCTCCCATCGCGCGGGCGTGCCCGACTCCGTCCCCGCGTACACGGTCAACAAGGCCTGCGCGTCT
>WNGF01000775.1_pt1 | contig 47187 bp, 49 predicted proteins | sample 5400641 | NCBI WGS metagenome assembly WNGF01 (sample SAMN13153371, study PRJNA577476) | soil metagenome | isolation source: 80 cm soil or saprolite under grassland replicate 2 | place: USA:California | collected 2016-06-15 | reverse complement strand
TTCGGTCCGATCGTGGTCATTCCGCAACCGCCACCGACGGTCTTCTCACCCGCGTCACTCGAAGCGCGACTCGTGGCCATGAGCGGATCCGCGACCGCGTTCGATGCGGGCGACTCGTTCAAGATCGCGTTCACCGAGCCAGTTCGGGTGCCGGCGAACGGCGCCTACATCCGCGTGCGCGACGCCGACGGCACCATCGCCGACTTCATTTGCGGCACGAACGTCGCGTGCAACACCAACGACTCGTCGGAGCTACTGGCCGGAACGAGCTACGCGCCGGGCAGCGTGCTCACAGTGGTGCTGACCGCCGATCTGAAGATCGTGGGCGACGGGTCCGTAGCCGGTGTCCAGATCGGCGCGACCGTCATCGGCACGGCCGGGATCGCGGACGCGAACGGCCGCGACTGGAGTCTCTCGAGCTCGAACGACGTCGTCATCAACTACCCGCCGGCGCGCTGATGTGCGCTAGCCACACACCGACGACCGCGTCGGCCGCCGTGTCGATCACGAGATCCTAGGCGAACCGTTCCGCCTTCCAGTCGATGCCGAGCTCGCTCGGTGGCCCCATGTAGCCGAGCAGCGCCGATGACGCGACGACCGCGGGGCTCGCGAGGTAGCCGAGGCCGCCCACGCCCATGCGGTTCGCCCAGTTCCGATTAAAGGACGTGATGGCGGTCTCTCCCTTGTGCAGCGCGTCGGGACCCTGACCGAAGCAGGGACCGCACCATGATTCGCGGATCTGAGCGCCGGCGGAGCGGAACACGTCCGCGATCGATTCCCCGCCGAGGCGCTGGTCGGCGCGCTCGATGTCGCGCTTGACGCCGCCGGAACCGGGGAAGATGACGAACTCTTTCGCTGCCTTTGTCGCCCCCTTGGCGCGCGCCTGCTTCAGCACGAGCGCCGCCTCGAGCAGGTCGGCGTAGCCACCGTTGGTGCACGATCCGATGAACGCCTTGTCGAATGGGAGCCGCTCGCGGGCGACCTCGATTGCCGGGAACGCGTTCCCGGGACTGAACGGCTTGGCGATGAGCGGCACCACCTCCGAGAGGTCGAGCGTCTCGTCGATCTCGTAACGCGCGTCGTCGCCGGGACTGAGTCGCGGGTAGGGGAGATCGGTCATCCCCTTCTCCCGATACCACTCGTCCGTGATGTCGTCCGGCGCGAAGATCCCGTTCAGCGCTTCGGCCTCGGCCATCATGTTCGCGATCGTGTTGCGATAGCTCATCGGCAGTTGCTTCTGGGCATCGACGAACTCGACGCTCATCCCCTGCGACTGCTTCGCTCCCCAGCGCGCGAGCAGCGCGAGCACGACGTCCTTGCCGCTGACCCATGGCTGGAGCTTCCCGCGGAAGGTGACGCGGCGCTGCTTGGCGACGGTGAAATAGACGTAGCCGGTCGCCCACCCGAACCCGAGCGTGGTCGACCCGACGCCATAGCCGAGCGCGCCGTACGCGCCGTACGCGCGACTGTGGGAATCGGCGCCGGGGATGAGCGCGCCGGGAACGACGAGGCCCTGTTCGGGAAAATAGAAGTGGAAGATGCCGTCGCCCGGTGTCGCGTAGTAAGGCCGCACGATGCCGTACCGCTCGGCGAACTGCCGCCCGATCTCCGTCTGCTTGTCGTCCGCCTCGCGCCGATTGAACACGAAGTGGTCGTTGGCGATCGCGATCTGGCGCGGGTGGATGACGTCGCCGCCGGTGATCTGGTTGAAGGTGTGGATCGAGAAGGGCGCCGTCCCGTCCGACGCGGGCAGCAGGTCCGCGTAGACGCGGATGGTCGCGCCGGCGCGCACCTCGGCGTCGCGGTCGACGCGATGCGCCCAGAGGATCTGTTCGGTCGAGGTGAGCCCGCGCGCCGTTTTCGCGTCCGGCCATTCGATCGCGGGCGTTCGCGTCACCGACTCCTGGAACTCGCGCTTCCCGATCTTGATGATCCCGCCCGAACGGCGGATGTCCTCCTCCATCGGCGTGAGCGGCGCGGGGTCGTACGTCTTTCCGCGCGTCTCGTTGGTGAGGCCTCGCGTCCGCGGATCGAATGAGAACGCGTCGCCCTCCTGCGCGTCCTCGACCGCCGCGCGGCTCTGGACGACGTGCAGGCCGAGGTTGAGCGCGTTGCGGCGGAAGATGTCGCCCATGCCCGCGCCGCACACGATCACGAGCTCGACGCCCGCCTCGTCGCCGACGCCCTTGAGGCCGGCCGGGCTCATCTCGCGCGACGACCCGATCGCGAAGCGGTCGCCGGCGACGATGAACGTCTCACCGCGGCGGACGCGCTCGCGGAAGTCCGGCATGAGGTGCCGGAAGGAGCCAGCCTTCCAGCGCGCGTCGAGCGTCTCCAGGCTTTCGGACACGCAGTCATCCGCGGGCGTGATCTGGTCGGTGTCGATCGCGTCCAGCTTCTTCCCCGGGACCTTCGGGTCCCAGAAGATCAGCGCGCGGCCGCGGATCGGAGCGGCGCTCGTCGCCGACGTGGTGCCGGCCTCGGGGTCCGCGCTGCGGTCGACGCTCGCGCCCGGCCGGAGGCGCGCGGGCTGGATGCTGTTCACTCCATCCAGTGTCGCTCATGCCTATCCCGCCAGGGCGCGCAGCTCCGCGTCGCTGAGCAGCCGGTCGCTCGCCTTCGCGGCGTCAAAGACGCGCTGCACGCGGTCCGGCGTCGCCTGGTAGCCGTGCGACTCGAGCCAGTAAACGACGTTCGATTCCCCGCTCATCGGTCCCACCTCGATGCGCTGCTCGCGGCCGAGCATGCTCGCGGGAACGCCGCTGTACACGCGGTCCGCCAGAGCGCGGTCGCCCTTGCGCAGGGCCTTGATGACCGCCGCGGCGTGAACGCCGGTACCGGTGCGGAAGGCGTCCGACCCCAACGCCGGATAGTTCGGCGGGATGGGGAACCCGCAGTGCTCGGCCACCAGCGCGACGTACTCGGTGAGCGGCACCAGGTCGCGGTCGATGAGTCCCCAGAGCTGCAGGTTGATGAGGAGCTGATCCATCGACGTGTTGCCGACACGCTCGCCGATGCCCAACGCGCAGCCGTGCACGCGGTCCGCGATCGCGGTCGCGGTGAGCGCGTTGATCGTGCCCAGGCCGCGGTCGTTGTGACCGTGGTAGTCGATCTTGACGTCGCGTCCGCGGACGATCTCGTCACGCGCGAAAGCGAGTAGGTTGCGCACGCCCTCCGGGGTCGCGTGGCCGACCGTGTCGGAAAAGCAGATGCGCTGCGCGCCGCAGCCGATCGCCGCGTCGTAGAGCTTCACCAGGGTCTCGGCGTCCGCGCGCGTGGTGTCCTCCGTCACGAACATGACCGGAAGATCCGCCTTCACCAGCGCGGTGACCGACTGCTCGACGCTGCGCAGCATCGTGTCCAGCGACCAGTCCTCGGCGAAGCGACGGATCGGCGAGGAGCCGATGAACGCGCAGGCTTCGATCTTCACGCCCGCTGCGGTGGCGGCCTCGATCGCGCCCTTCACGTCCGCGGGATGCGTTCGCAGCGCCATGTTCGGCCGCAACGTCTTGAGCGTCGTCGTTTCGCGCGCCAGCGCCGCGACCTCGTCGCGCGCGCGCTCGGACGCGCCGGGCAGGCCGATATCGGCACTGTCGATGCCGAGCTGATCCATGAGGTGTAGGAGTCGCTTCTTCACTTCGATCGGCGGGTTGCGCGCCGACGGTCCCTGCAACCCGTCCCGGAGCGTTTCGTCGTCGAGCTCGACCGCCCGGTAGTCCGCCTTCGCGGCGCGGCCATCGCGGTTCCAGTCGTAGATGAGCCGGTCGAGCTCGCTTCGCGGCATCGGCGGCAAGGCTAGCGCTCCTCTTTCGGCTCCGGTTCGGGCGCGAGCGCGATCCCCGTTCGGCCCAGCCCTGCGGTGATCCAGCGGAGATACGCGAGGTCCGCGACCGCGAATCCTGAATGGCGCATGGGTGTGAAGCTGTACCGCGTCGCCACGCCCGCGAAGGTCAGCGTCTCGAGGCGATCGCGCAGCATCACGCGATCGGTGCCCGACGCCGCCGCGGCGTCCAGGAGCGCGAGCGCGTCGTACGCCGTCGCCGCGGGCGTGCTGGCAGCGCCGTGGCGATCGGTGTACGTCTGCAGGAACGAAGACGATGCCGACAGCACCGCGAACGTGACGATGTTCCGCGATCCCGGCCAGGTCACCATGGGCTGCGCCTCGCGCAACGCCGACAGGTCCGCGGTCTCGGTGACGTACGGGAAGTACGCGCGCGGCGTGATGCCCGATGCCGCGAGCGAACGCATCGCCTCGGTGAACGTGGCGGAGCTGCCGACGAAGAGAATGCTCTTGGCGAGCGAGGCGCCCGCGCGGATGCGCTGCGCGGCATCCTGCGCGTTGACGGCGACCGGCGTCAGTCGCATCACGCCACGCCGCTCGAGCTCGCGCGAGATGGCGATCCGCTCTGCGACGGCGGTCGCGCTCTCGTCGGTCACCAGGAGCGTCGGTCCGAGCAGCTTGCGCGCCGAGACATCGTCGATCGCCAGGCGCGCGAGCTCGGCGTATGTCGGCGCGAGCCCGAACACCCAGCGGCCCGTCGGTTCGGCGGGAAGCGTCAGCAGGACCGGGAGCTGCGCGACCTCGAGCGCCCGCGCGAAGGTGTCGTCGTAGTCGAGCGGCGCGCCGATGATGACGGCGTCGGCGCGATCCTCCACCGCGGCGCGCCGAAGCTCGACGATGGCGCGCCCGTCCGCACTCGCGAGGTCCACGAACTTCACGCGCGTCTTGATCGCCGTGCCTCGCGAGTGCTGATCGAGCCAGATCTGCATCGCGTTCCGCTGCGCGGTGCCGATGGCCGCGCGCGCGCCTGAGAGATCGAGCAGCACGCTCACGTCCAGCGCGCCTGCTTCGTGCGTCGGGGACGGCGAGGGCTCGGTGCGCGTCGGCGGCTGCGCGCAGGCCGCGAGAAGTACGGCCAGCGCGAGCGCGACGGCGCGCATGCCGGCTACGCGCGCGTGCCGTCGGGGAGTGGCGCCTCCTCGGCGTAGACGTGCTTGTTCGCGTCCTCTGGCCGCGGATCGGGCTCGCTCTCGGCCTGCGCGATCCCGGCCTCGATCGTGGCGTCGAGCTCGGCGCGGATCGTCTCCAGGTCGTTCGCGCTGACGTTCTGCTCCGCGAGGTACCGGCGCGTTCGGTCGAGCGGGTCCTTGGCCATCCACTGGCGGACCTCTTCCTTCGTGCGGTAGCGGCTGTCGTCGTCGTCCGACGTGTGCGGCTGATAGCGGTAGCACTTGAGCTCGACCAGCGTTGGACCACCGCCGGAACGCGTGATCTCCACGGCGTGCTTCGTCTTCTCGTAGCTGTCGAGCACGTCCATGCCATCGGCGATGAAGCCGGGCACGGCGTAGGCGGAGGCCCTGTCGGCGACGTTCTGGACCGCCATCTGCTGCTCGAAGCGCGTCGAGATCGCGAGCAGGTTGTTCTCGATCACGAACACGACCGGCAGCTTGTGCACGGACGCGAAGTTGATCGCCTCGTGGAAATCCCCGGGGCTCGTCGCGGCGTCGCCGCCGAATGCGAACACGATGTTGTCTTCTTTCAGATTGCGGATCGCCAGCGCGAGGCCGACCGCATGCGGGAACTCGGTGCCGACGCACACCGATCGCGTCACGATCCGGTCGCGCGGCTTGGAGAATTGGTTCAGCACCTGCCGTCCAGCGGTGTGCTCGTCCGTCGCCTTCGCGAGCACCATGCGGAACTCCTCGAGCGGCGTGACGCCGAGCACGAAGGCGACGCCCATGTCGCGGTAATACGGGACGGTCCAGTCCTTGCCGCGGCGGATGTTCCACGCGGCGCCGACCTGCGCGCCTTCGTGGCCGTCCGTGCCCGCGCCGAAGGGCGTGCGGCCCATCCGGTTCAGCTGCAGGATCCGCTCGCTCACCATGCGCGTCTCCAGCATCTTCCGGTACATGCCTTTGACGTCATCGAGCGTGAGGCCTAGGGATTCGTGACGCGCGCGCGTGGTGACCGCCACGGCTTGGATGGTATCGCTCAGCCGGACGGCCGCGGCGCGGCGTGATCGAGCGCGCGTCTCAGAGATTCCGCCGTCGCGTTCCCGCCGCTCACCCAGCACGCCAGGTGCCGCCCCGCGAGACGCTTCGCCAGTCGCCGGGCGACCGCCACCGCGGCGGCGCCGGCACCCTCCGCGACGATGTGTCCTTCGACGAGGAGCAGGCGCATGCCCTCATAGAGCTCCTCGTCGGTCACGAGGACGAAGTCGTCTAGGAGCGCGACCAGCATCCGCTGCGGAAGGTCGAACGAAGTGCGCGTGGCGAGGCCTTCGGCGAACGTGGCGGCGCGTTCGGTCGCACGCGGCACGCGGTCGCGCCACGCGAGGTATGCCGCGGGCGCGCCCTCCGATTGCACGCCGATCACGGTCGTACTCGGCCGGACCGTCTTCGCGACAAGCGCCGCGCCCGCGGCGCCGCTCCCGCCCCCGACCGGCACGATGAACACATCCATGTCGGGTCGTTCGAGCAACACCTCGAGCGCCGCCGTAGCGACGCCGGCGATCAGGTACGGCTCGTTGCCGGAGTGCACGTAGCGGATGCCGGTCGCCGTGGCGCGCTTCTCGCACTCTTCCCGCGCGTCGTCGTAGTCACGCCCGTGCTCGATGATCGTCGCGCCAGCGGCGCGCATCGCCGCGAGCTTCAGTGGATTGGCACCTTCGGGTACGACGATGGTCACTGGAACGCCGAACACGCGCCCGGCGTAGGCGAGCGATTGGCCGTGATTCCCCGTCGAAGCCGCGATGACACCCTTCCTCGCGGTCGGATCGCGCCCAACGAGGTTCAGGCCGCCGCGCACCTTGAACGCCCCGGTCGGCAGCAGGCCCTCACACTTGAGCCAGACGTCGACGCCGATCGCCGCGCTCACGCCGTGACGCTGGACGAGCGGCGTCGGTTCCAGGTATGGCGCGAGGAATCTTCTGGCTGCGAGGACGTCCTCGAACGAGGGCCGTTCGCTCCAGTTGGCGGCCGTGGTCACGCCGTCACCGTGATCGCCAGAGGATCACGGAGAGTACGAGGAGCCACGCGCCGAGCGCGAGCCGGAGCGGGATCCACGCGACGCTCATGTCCACGCCCATCGCGCCGGACGACAGCGCGAGCGCGATGCACAGCACCGCCAGCGCCATCGTCGCGAGGCCGAGCCAGCGGGGGAACAGATCCGTCTCCCACCACAGCTTGCCGATCGTCCACCACCAGATCCCGCGAACGAAGAGCGCGGCGACGACGATCGGTGGGCTCGCCGACGCGGCGATCCCGAGCGTCACGACCGCTGTCCCGGCGATCGTCCCGAGTACCGCGCCGCTCTGCCGCGACGCGCGGTGACGCACGTGCAGGACCGCGATGACCGGCAGCAGCAGACCGTACGCGACGGCGGTGAGGAGGAAGTACCAGTCCGGATAGAAGCCCGGTCCGATGGCGGTGGCGGCCAGATGCGCGACGCCGGCGATCGCGCCCCAGATCGCTGCCTTGGTGGTGGCCTCGGCCTCGAGCGGGTCTAAGGTTTCCGCTTCCCGTTCTCGTCGTACTCGTAGAAGCCCTTGCCCGTTTTCACTCCCAGCCGGCCCGCCAGGACCATCCGCTTCAGGAGCGGCGGCGGCGCCCATGCGGGATCCTTGAACTCCTCGAAGAAGACGTTGGCGACGTGCAGGTTGATGTCGACGCCGGTGTAATCGATGAGCTCGAACGGACCCATCGGGTGGCGGAGGCCGAGCTTCACGGCCTTGTCGATGTCCTCCGCCGACGCCACTCCGGCCTCGAGCGCACGCACCGCCTCGAGCAGGTAGGGGACCATCATCCGGTTCACGATGAATCCCGGCGTGTCCTTGCACACGACCGGCGTGTGTCCCAGACCCGTGACGAATTCGCGGAGCGTCGCGACGGTCGCGTCGCTGGTGGTGATCGCGCGCACGATCTCCACGAGCTGCATGACCACGGGCGGGTTGAAGAAGTGCAGGCCCGCGAAACGGTCCGGGCGCTTCGTCGTCGCCGCCATCTCGACGATCGTGAGGCTCGACGTGTTCGAGGCGAAGATCGTCGTCGGCGGGCAGATCCGATCGAGCTCGCCAAAGACCTCCTTCTTCGCGTCGATGACCTCGATGACCGCCTCGATGATGAGCTCGCGGTCGGCGAAGTTCGCGAGCGCGGTGGTGGTCTTCACGCGGCCGCGCGCCTTCTTCGCGTCTTCGTCCGAAAGCTTGCCGGACTTCACGACGCGCGCGAGCGAACCGTCGATGCGCGAGAGGCCACGGTCGACGAATTTCTGTTCGACATCGCGCGCGAGGACGTCGAGGCCGGCCATCGCGCACACCTGCGCGATACCCGAGCCCATCTGACCGAAACCGACGATGCCGACCCGCTGGATGGCCACTGCCGACCTCCCCCGCTGCTGGCGCTCGGAGCATACGGCGGCGGCGCTCGGTACGATTTCCGTGTGCCCCCGTTCCGTGGACCAGAGGCGGTCGACGTTTCTCTCAACGTGAACGGCGCCATGGTGACCGCACGCGCGACGCCGCGCCGATCGTTGCTCGACGTGCTGCGCACATCGCTCGGCCTCACCGGCACGAAGCTGGTGTGCAACGAGGGCGACTGCGGCGCGTGCACCGTCCTCATCGATGGCCGTCCGGTGTATGCGTGCCTCACCCTCGCGATCGCCTGCGAGGGGAAGAGCGTCGAGACGATCGAGGGCCTTGCGAAGAACGGGGCGCTGCACCCGGTGCAGCAGGCCTTCCTCGATCACGACGCGTATCAGTGCGGCTTCTGCACGCCCGGCCAGATCATGTCGGTGGTCGCGCTGCTGCGCGGCACGCCGCAGCCGAGCGAAGACGACGTCCGCCGCGCGGTCGCCGGCAACCTGTGCCGCTGCGGCGCGTACCCCAACATCGTCGCGGCGGGAATGTCCGCGGCGCGAATGTCCGCGGCGCGAAAGGGCAGGTCGTGAGGGGCCCGCGCGTCGTCAAGAGCCGCGACGAGTTCGAGGGCGAGATCTACGAGACCACCACATTGGTGGAGGGCCGCGACCTTCCGGCGATGGCCGATGGGCCGTTCACCGTCGTCGGGAAGGAGCACGTCCGCGTCGATGGAGTACAGCGCGTGACCGGCCGCGCGGTGTACACGCACGACGTTCTGCTCGTAGGAATGGTCCACGTACACGTTCTGCGTAGCCCCTATCCGCGCGCTCGGGTGCGGCGCATCGACGCGTCACGGGCGGAGGCGCTCGCGGGCGTCCGCGGCGTCTTACATCGCTTCAACGCGCCGGAGATCGAGTTCCGCGGCGAGAAGACGATCTTCCGCGAAGAGGTGCGCTTCGTCGGCGACGACGTTGCGGCGGTCGCCGCGGACAACGTCGATACCGCCGAACGCGCGCTGAACCTCATCGAGGTCGACTACGAGCTGCTCCCGCACGTGGTCGATCTGGAGGAGGCGATCGCCGACGGGGCGCCGAAGCTCGACGCCGACGGCAACGTGCATGACGCGGGATCGTTCAAACGCGGCGACGCGCGCAAGGCGCTCCGCGATGCCGACGCGACGGTGGATGTCACCTACCGCACGTCCACCCAGCTGCACAACGCGCTCGAGACGCACGGCGCCGTCGCGCAGTGGGATGGCGAGCGGCTCACGGTCTGGGAGTCGACCCAGTCCGTGTTCGGCGTGCGCAACATGTTGAAGGACGCGCTCAAGCTCGATCCCGCGAATATCCGCGTGCTCTGCGAGTACATGGGTGGCGGCTTCGGCGCGAAGCTCGGGACCTACAAGTACGCGGTCTACGCGTCCCTGTTCGCGATGCGCCTCGGGCGGCCCGCGCGGTGCATCCTCACGCGCCATGAGGAGAACCTCGCGGCGGGGAACCGCTCGGCCACGTTGCAGACGCTGAAGCTCGCGGGCAGCGATGGTCGCATCACCGCGATCGAGCACACGTCCTGGTCGAACGCCGGTCAAGGGCGCTGGATCGCCAACCCGACCGGTCCCACGAACACGCTCTACGACGTGCCCAACGTGCGCAGCCAGGCCTACCGCGTCACCACGAACGCCGGATCGCTCTCGGCGTTCCGGGCACCCGGATACGTCGAGGGGACCTTTGCCCTCGAGAGCGCCGTCGACGAGCTCGCGGAGAAGATGGGCGTCGACCCGCTCACGCTGCGACGGCGACACGCGGCATCGGCGGTGGATCCGCGGACGAACAAGCGCTATTCGCTGAAGCGGCTGCTCGAGTGCTACACGATCGGCGCGCGCGAGATCGGGTGGAGCAAGCGTCGTACGGGCGGCATGCGCGGCTCGTCGCCACATCGCCGACGTGGCATCGGCATGGCGTCGCAGATCTGGGGCGGCGGCGGCGGTCCACCCGCGTACGCGAGCGTGCACTTCGAGACCGACGGCACCGCGGTCGTGCGCGTCGGCGTGCAGGACATCGGCACGGGCACGCGCACCGCTGTCGCGCAGGTCTGCGCCGAAGAGATCGGTCTCGATCTCGATCAGGTCGCCGTGCGCCTCGGCGACACGGAGGCGCCCTATGGACCCGGCTCGGGCGGATCGGTGACGCTCGCGTCGATCGGTCCGGCCGTGCGTCTCGCGTCACGCGAAGCGCGGGACCGTCTGCTCGCGGCCGCCGCCGGCGTGCTCGAGGTGCGCCAGAGCGAGATCCGCATCGAGCGCGGAGGCATCGTGAGCAAGGGACCGCGCGTGCCGCTGCGCGACGTCCTCGGCAAACTCGACAACGCCACCGTCATCGGCAGCGGCATACGCCATCCCAACCCGGACACCCTCTCGATCAAGACGTTCGGCGCGCACTTCGCGCAGGTCGAGGTCGACACGCGGACCGGCGAGATCTTCGTGGAGAAGATCGTCGCGGTGCACGACGTCGGGCGGATCGTCAATCCGCTCACGGCGGCGTCGCAGGTGAAGGGCGGCGTGGTGCAGGCGCTCGGTTTCGCGCTGAGCGAGGAGCGCGTCGTCGATCGCGCGCTCGGTCGTGTCATGAACGCGAATCTCGAGTGGTACAAGATCCCGACCGCGATGGACGCGCCCGAGATCGTCGTGCGGTTCGTCGACCGGCCGGACCGCAAGGCGAACAACCTCGGCGCGAAGGGCCTGGGCGAGCCGCCGATCATCCCCGCCGCGGCCGCCGTCGCGAACGCCGTCGCCAACGCGATCGGCGTCCGCGTGCGCCACGCGCCGATGACGCGCGCGCGCGTGCTCGAAGCGCTGGCGGGCGTCCCGTGAGCCTCTTCTCGTACGCGCGCCCGCGCGCGCTGGGAGAGGCCCTGCGTCTGCTGCGCGAGAACACCTCGGCGATCGCGGGCGGGACGGACCTGGTCACGCTCATGCGCCACGGCCTCGCGCGGCCGGATCGGCTGGTGGATCTCACGGGCATCGACGGCCTGCGCGGGTGGACACGCGAGAAAGGGAAGGGTCTGCGCATCGGCGCGCTCACACCGCTCGCGGATCTCGAGACATCCGCGCAGCTCGCGCGCATCGCGCCGATCATCGGCCAGGCACTGCGCGACGCCGCGACACCGCAGCTGCGCAATATGGGCACCGTCGGCGGGAATCTTCTTCAACGAAATCGCTGCTGGTACTTCCGCGACGAGGAGGTCCCCTGCTGGCTCAAAGGAGGCGAGCGCTGCTTCGCGGTCGACGGCGAGAATCGCTACCACGCGATCATCGGTGCCGCCGACTGCGTGATGGTCGCGCCTTCCGACCTCGCGCCGGCGCTGGTCGCGTACGACGCCGAGATCGAGCTCGCCTCCAGTCGCGGCCGGCGCAGGATGAAGCTGGCGGACCTGTTCGTCGCGCCGCGCGGCAAGACGCGCAAGGAGCACACGCTGCGCTCCGGCGAGCTCATCACCGCTGTGCGTGTGAGCGAGGCCGCTCTGGAGCGGCGCGGAACGTTCCTGAAAGCGATGGAGCGAAAGGCGTGGAGCTTCGCGCTCGTCTCTGTCGCGGCGTCAGCGCGCGTGCGCGACGGCAAGGCGCATGACGTGCGCGTGGTCCTCGGCGGCGTCGCGCCGATCCCGTGGCGGGTGCCGGCGGCGGAGAAGATGCTCGAAGGCAGCGCGCTCGACGACAACGCGTGCCTCGCGGTGGCCGACGTCATCCTCGCGGATGCCCAGCCCCTGCGGGACAACGGCTACAAGGTGACCCTCGCGCGCGAGCTCGTACGCCGCGCGCTGCGCTCGCTCGTGGCGTGACCATCGCGGAGCGCGACCTCGTCCGCGCCATCGAGGCGACGCTCCACTTCTACCCACCGGTCCCAGGACTATCGGACGACCTCGACGTCCCCGGCGTCCACGGCCGCGTGACCGCACTTTCGCATCCGCTCGCGAACCTGGTGGGCATGGCACATCTCACCGAGCGCAACGCGGATGCGGTGATCGCCGCCGTGCGTGAGCGCTATGGAGCTGGCAAAGCGTTCGGTTGGATCATGGGACCCGGCACCACGCCGGACGACCTGCCCGCGCGGCTCCAGCGCACCGGACTCGCACACGCCAGCTCGATCGCGGGTATGTCCCTCACCGATCTTGCGTCACCGATACGCGGCAATCCGTCGGTGCGCGTCGAGGAGGTCGCGCCGGCCGACGCCATTCGTGAGGCCGACATGATGGGACGGGCCTATGAGCTCCCGACCGACGTCGCGGCGTTCTTCGTTCGGTTGCTCGGGCAGAAGGGCGCGATCCGTTCGCGTGGTTATTTCGCCTACCTCGACGGCAACGCGCCGGTCGCGTGGAGCTTCCTCGTCTACATCCCCGGGACGCGCATCGTGCTGCTCGGCGGCGCCGCGACGCTGCCCGAGGCACGCCGCAATGGCATCTACACGGCGCTGGTCAAGCGCCGCCTCGACGACGCGCGCGCCGACGGCGCCGAGGCGGCGATCATCCAGGCCGACCGCGACACCTCGGCGCCGATCTGCGCGAAGCTCGGCTTTCGCGAGCTCTGCGGGCTCGAGCTTTACGTCTGGACGCCGTCGTGATCGGGCCACGCCAGCAGGCGCGGATCCTGAAGCGGCTGCGCGAGATCTGCCTCGCGCTTCCCGAGACCAGCGAGCGGCTCAGCCATGGCGAGCCGGCGTTCTTCTTCCACGAGAAGAAGGCGTTCCTCAACATGGACACCGACCATCACGGGAGCGGCCACTACGCCGCGTGGTGCGCCGCGCCGCTCGGCGCGCAGGACACGCTCGTGCGCAGCGATCCGGAGCACTACTTCGTCCCGCCGTACGTCGGCTATCGCGGCTGGGTCGGCGTTCGGCTCGATCGTGGCCTCGACTGGGATGAGGTCAAGGCCGTCGTCGAGGACGCGTACGCGCAGGTGGCGTCCAAGAAGCGCGCCACGAAACGCGAATAGCGTGCCCGCTGTTCGGCGCACTCCGCTGGTCGTGCTCGGATGGCGAATCCACCGCGCGCTCTTCCGCGCGAGCAGTGGACGCATCGGCGCGCGCATGGGCGCGCTTCCGGTGCTCCTTCTAACGGTGCGCGGGCGCAAGAGCGGCGAGCCGCGCGATGTCGCGCTCAATTACATCCGCGACGGAGACCGCTACGTCGTCTTTGCGTCGCACGCCGGCGAGGAGCGCGATCCGCCGTGGGCACTGAATCTACGCGCGGCAGGCGAAGCCGACGTGCTCGTGGAGGGCCGACGTCTTCAGGTCCGGGCGAAAGAGCTGGCCGGCGAGGAGCGCGAGCGACTCTGGTCGCGCGTGAAGGCGCTAGACGACGGCTACCGCGTTTACGAGGAACGCACGAAACGACGGATCCCGGTCATCGCGCTGGAGCCGATGGGTTAGAAGCCGCGGCGGACGAGGCTCCAGGGATCCGGCGATCCGCCCTGCGTCTTCAGCTCCGCCGCGCAGGTCGCGCTTCCGTTAGCGCGCAGCCCGCACGTGGAGCACGCCTCGACGTCGACGCCAGTGTGGCGGAGCGGACAGTAGACCCGCGCGTCGGCGCGACGCTGGGCAGGATGCAGACGCTTCAGCAGGGCATGCACATGCGACCTCCGGGGTGGCGCTCAAGTACAACGCGTCGACGACCGCGCAGCCGAGAGCGCTTCACCGGTCCGCGTGTCGGGCGCTACCCGACAGGAGCTCAGCCCTCGATCGTCGCGGCGTGCACCGATGTCACATACGGCAGGTACTGCGCGATCCGGTCCCAAGACTTGCCCTCGTCGCGGCTCGCGTAGACCTCGCCGTTCGCGGTGCCGAAGTAGATACCGACCGGATCGAACGTGTCGGTGTGCATGCCTTCGCGCAGCGCCTCGAGCGGTGCGGCCGGAAGACCCTTGTCGTTGCGCGTCCACGTCGCGCCGCGGTCACGCGTCGAGTACACGGCGATGCCGGGCTCGACGGCGAGACGCTTCATGTCGTGCAACGGGATCACGTATGCGGCGGCGCGATCGTACGGGTGGATCGCCGCGGCGAAGCCGAAGCTCGTCGGCAAGCCGGCCGTGCGATAGGTCCAGGTGGTCTCGCCCGGCTCGCGCCAGTAGACCTCGAGGTGGACGCGCATGAAACGCACGCCACTCACCTTCGGATGTGCGAGCAGCTTGTGAATGCAGCTGAAAACGTCCGGACGCTCGGACTGTCCGGTCGCCACGTTGTCCGCATTCCACGTCGCGCCGCCGTCCGTCGTGTTGAACGCGCCGGCGGCGCTGATGCCGATGTTCATCTTCTTCGGGTCGTCGGCGTCGATCGCGATCGAATGCAGGCCGAGGCCACCCGCTCCGGGGTTCCACTTCGGGCGTGAGGGATGCTCCTCGAGGCTGCGGATCCACTGCCATGTCTCGCCCCGGTCCTCGCTCTTGAACAGTGCCGCCGGCTCGACGCCCGCCCAGACTACGTTCGGCGTCTTCGCGTGGCCCGGCTCGATGTGCCAGGTCTGGTAGAAGGTCCGGCCGGAGTCCTCGGGGAAAGCCGGATTCTTCGAGACCGTCCAGGTCTTGCCGAGATCGCGGCTGTATTCGACACGCGAACCGCCCCAGGTCGAGTTGATCGCGGCGTACATCGAGCCGTCGCGCGGGTCATACGAGGCGTGATGGATCGGCGCGGGAGCGCCGTACGGATCTTCGGTCGTCCATTTCTTGCGGTCCGCGTCGCTGTGCATCCGGTAGAGACCCTTCTTCGTGCCGACCAGGAGGATCACCTGCTTCGCCATGTCCGTACCTCCGTACTTCCGCCCGAGAGCGCGGGGATCACGTGCACGATGTCGCCGTCGCGGAGCGTAGCGTCTTCCCCGCCGATGAAGCGCACGTCGTCCTCGTTCACGAAGAGGCTGAGATGCGCGCGCAGCGCGCCGCGCTCGTCGCGCAGGCGCTCGGCGAGGCTTGGGTGTGCGCGGACCAAGCCGTCAAGCGCCTCGCGCAGCGTCGCGGCGTCGACGGACACCTCGCGCGCGCCGCCCGCGAAGCCGCGCCAGGCCCCGTGCAGGAGCAACTTCACCTGAGGACGACGAACGGACTCCCCGATTCTGGACAGAGTAGCGAGGACGAGCGGGGGTCCGCTGGGCGAGGCTAGGAGGGCGGCGCGATCCGGAAGTTGATGTTCTTGATGATCCCGGCGGCGCGGATCGTGAAGACGTAGCTATCCGGCGGAAACTGCGCGCCCTGCGTCCGCAGGACGACGAGCGCGGTGCCGCTCGACGTCACCTCGCCCGTCACGTAATTCGTCGTCACTCCGCCGCGCGTGTAGCTCGTGCGATATGTCTCCGACGGAGGCAGACCGGTGAACGTGAACACGAACGGCGTGCCTGGCGGTCCGACCACCGGCGAGACGAAGTCGGGAGCCACGGTCGGCGCGACCGTCGGCGCGACGGTCGGCGCGACGGTCGGGGCAGGCGTGGCCGGCCGCGGCGTACTGACGGGTGGCCGTGCGGTCGTCGTCTGGGCCGCGGTCGCGACGGCGGTCGCGCTCGGGCTCGCGCTGGCCGCCGCGCTCGCCGCGGCGGACGCGGGAGCCGCGCTCGCCGCTGCCGTCGCGTCGCCTGCGGATGGTTTCACGGTGGCGGCCGATCCAGCGAGCGATGCGACGTCTGTCCCCGAACGCAGCGCGAACATCGCTCCACCGAGGACGAGCGCGCCGACCAGCACGGTCACGATCGCGAACACGGGCACCGAGCGCTGCTTCTTGCTCGGCTTCAGCGCAGACTTGTCGGTGAGCTTCATTCCCGCGTAGCGGAGCGGCCGCAGCAGCGGCTCGAGCTCTTCGGGATACGGTCGGTCGTCGGGACGCTTCGCGAGCATCTTCGCGAAGAGCGCGTTCCATCCGCTCGTCGACGGTTCGCCCGGAACGGACGGAATCTGCGCCGCGCGATGCAGCTTGTGGATCTGCTGTTCGTCGTTCGCGGAATAGGGCGGCTTGCCGCCGACCGCGCGGAACAGCACGCATCCGAGCGAATACACGTCGGATCGGATGTCGTCGCTCTCGTGGTCGACGGCCTCGGGCGGCGTGTAGCGCGGATCGTTCACCGTGACGCCGTCACGCAGCACGTCGGGCGATCCGATGGCGCGCACGCCCTCGAGGCCGAGCAGCGACGCCCGTCCTTCCGGCGTGACGAAGACGACGTCCGGGTTGATCGATCGGTGAACGAGACCGTTCTGTCGAAGCGCGCGCAGCGCCCACGAGATGTCGGTGCCGATCTCGACGATCATCTCCCGCGAGAGCCCGCGCTCGAGTGCCGACGTGAGCGTCGCGCCGGAGTGAGCGAAGGCGACCCAGTACCGATCTTCCTCGACGTCCCAGTCGACGATCTCCGCGAGGCCGCGCGCCTTTGTCGCGCCGAGGGCGCGCGTCGCGCGGTCGAGGGTGCGCTCGACGGTCTCGCGTGACGCCGCGTCGATCGGCGTGATCTGCACGATGACGCGCTGAGCGTTCGCACGCGAAACGCCCTCGTGCAGCTCCGACAGGCGTGTCTTCGCGACGACAGGGCCGATCTGGCAGCGGTTCTCTAGGCCACCCACGAAGTGACAGCCTACTTAACCGGCGACTGAAAAATGGTCGCCGAACGGATACAACGGCCCGTCAGGCGCGCAGGCGGCGCTCCAAAAGGGCCTGTTCGGCGGGGTTCTCGGTCAGCTCGAGCGCTCGGCGGTCGGCGCGCCGGGCTTCGTCGGTCCGGCCCAACGCGCGGAGGAGCTCGGCGCGCGTCGCGTGGAACAGGTGGTAGCGGTCGAGCTCGGCGGCCAGCTGGTCCACCTCGTCGAGCGCGCCCCGCGCGCCTCGGACGTGCCACAGCGCGATCGCGCGGTTGAGCCGGACCACCGGGGAGTCGCCCAGATCCAGCAGTGCGTCGTACGCCCGAAGAATGTCGGGCCAGCGGGTCCGGTCCCAGCTCGGCGCCTCGGCGTGCGCCATCGCGATGAGCGCCTGCAGCTGGTACGAGCCGCTGCGCCGCATGCGCAGGAAGCGGCTCACGATGCGAACGGCGTCCTGGATGCGCGCGTGGTCCCACTTCGATCGATCCTGATCCCGCAGGAGGACGATCTCGCCGCGCCCGTCGAAGCGGGCGTCGGCGCGCGCGAGGTGGAAGCGCATGAGCGCGAGCAACCCCAGCACCTCAGGCTCGTCCGGCATCAGTCGCGACAGCAGACCGACGAGCCATTCGGCCTCCGACGCGAGGTCGCGGTCGCTCGCGCCGCGCGAGCCGGTCGCGAGATAGCCCTCGTTGAACATGAGATAGAGGACGGTGAGGACTTCCTCGAGGCGTTCCGGCAGCTCGTGGTCCTCGGGCACGCGGAACGGGATCTTCGCGTCCACGATCTTCCGTTTCGCTCGGACGAGACGCTGCGCGATGGTGGCCTCCGGCTGGAGGAAGGCGCGCGCGATCTCCGCGGTGGTGAGGCCCGCGACCGAGCGCAGTGTCAGCGCGAGCTGCGCCTCGCGCGCGAGCGCGGGATGGCAGCAGGTGAAGATGAGCTCGAGCCGCTCGTCGTGCATCAGTTTCTCCGGGGGGTTCTCGGGGGGCGCAGCCCCCCGGTGGTCGTCCTCCAGCTCCGCGATCTTCTCTCGGTACTTCGCCTCGCGCCGCAGCCGATCGATGCCCTTGCGCCTCGCCGCCGTCATGAGCCACGCGCCGGGATTGTCGGGAAGTCCGTCGCGTGGCCAGTGCTCGAGCGCGGACACCAGCGCGTCCTGCACGCACTCCTCCGCGAGATCGAAGTCCCCGAGGCTTCGCACGAGGGCCGCGGTGAGCCGGCCCGCCTCCTCGCGGAAGACGGCGGCCACCGCGTCGCTCGTGATCGTGTTCGCCGCTAGTGCTCCACGATCGGTCGGACCTCGACGTCGCCGGCCGGCCAGCTCTTCGCGAGTGCGATCGCGGCGTCGAGATCGGGCACTTCGATGAGCGCGTACCCGCCGACGTGCTCCTTCGACTCGATGAACGGCCCGTCCTGTACGGTCATCGTTCCATTCACGCGACGCACGGTGGTGGCCGTGCGCCGCGGCGCAAGCTGCTCGCCTTCCTTGATGACGCCTTTCTTGCTGAGATCGTCCCACCAGCGGCCGATCTCGGCGTACGCCTTGTCGAGCTTGTCCTTCGGCATCGTCTCCAGCTGTTCATCCGTGCCGAGGAACATCAGCATGTATTGCGGCATCTCTTTTCCCTCCTTACATCGTGACGATCTGACGGATCTCGACGGCATACCCGGGCCACGTCTTCGCCAGGTCGATGGCCGCGGCCTTGTCCGGGAGCTCGAAGATCGTGACGCCGCCGACGGACTCCTTCGCCTCGACGAAGGGACCGTCCACGACCGTCACCTTGCCGTCGCGCTTGCGGATCGTGGTCGCGGTGCGCGTCGGCTGAAGCTCCGCGCCTTCGTCCGCGATCTTCGCACCGTTGGTCTCGAACCACTTGAAGATCTCGCCGTAGACCGCCTGCTGCTCCGGCGTCGGGTTCCCCTGGTAGTCGACGCCATCGTCGATGAAGAGGAATGCGTACTTCGACATCACCTGCTCCTCCTTGGCCGTTCTGCCGATATGACGAACGGCACGGCCCGGAATAGACAACCGAAACTAGCGAATCGCGCCGCTCTTGGGCCAGCCTCCGGGGGGAACGGACCCGCGCTCGAGCTGGAGAAGACGGCGCTTCGCGTCCAGACCGCCGGCGTAGCCCCCGAGCGTCCCGTCGGTCGCGACGACGCGATGGCAGGGCACCACGATCGGGATCGGATTCGCGCCGATCGCGCCACCCGCGGCGCGCGAGGCCCGCTCGTTCCCCGCCGCGCGCGCGACCCGCGCATAGGTCGTGAGGTCGCCGTAGGCCACGCGAGCCGTGGCCGCCAGGACCTTGCGCTGGAACGGCGTGAGCGGCGAGAGATCGACCTCGACATCGAAAGCGCGCCGCTTGCCGGCGAAGTACTGGTCGAGCTCGCGCGCCACGGGATCGATCCGCCGCGCGTCAGGGAGCACTCCGGGTCCATACGCGCGCACGATCCGGGCGAGCTCGCGTGGGGAGGGGTCCGCGCCGTAGTGGATGGACAGCACGCCACGGGGTCCGACGGCCACCCAGAGCGGTCCGAGCGGCGATTCGATGACCCGGTAGGCGACCGTCTCGAGCCCTTCCCGTCGCGCACGCGCGACCAATCGCTCGCGCGCCTCCATGACCATCTCGTTCATCTCATCGCCTCCCGCACCTTCTTCATCGCCTCCGCGACCCGCGCGCGCGCCGCGTCCTCACTGCACTCGAGCGCGCGCGACACGTCCGCGTACGACAGCCCCTGCACCTTCCGCAGGACGAACGCCGCGCGCTGCCCGACCGGCAGCGCCTTCACCGCGACCGCGAGGTCCGCCATCGCGATGCCGTCGCGCTCGGGCGCCGCGAGCGCGAGATCGCCGATTCGCACGAGCCGCTTCGAGCGCCGGCTCCGGTCGATCGCCTTGTTCGTCGCGATGCGATAGAGCCACGCGCGCTCCGCGCCGCTTCGCGGCGGCGGCCACGCGCGGAACGCGGCGAGGAACGTGTCCTGATACACATCGTCGGCGTCATCACGATCGCCGGTGATGCGGAGGGCATACACGTAGATCTCGCGCTCGTGCCGCTCGAGCAGCTCGCCGAACGTCGCAGGCGATGTCATTCGTCCTGTATAGAACGTCCACGCGGGCGCGGGTGTGAGATGGCGTAGAGTCGTCGCCCGATGAAGGGGATGCGGGCGGTCATCCTGTTCGCGTTGCTGGCCGCATCCTCATGCGGCGCGCCGACGGCAATTGGGTCGCCGGCCAGCGCGCGAGCCGACACGAGCACGCAGGCCGCGAGCGCTGCCCCCTCGAACCCGGCGGGGGTACCTGTCCCTGTCGCGGGTGCGCCGTCGTTCCGCCAGATCGTCGGGGCGGCGAAGGTGAGCGAGTACAAGGTCGTGTACAAGCTGAGCTCCACGTCGGGCAACGACACGGTCACCGGCGAGCAGGTGTGGTTCTTCAAGCCGCCGAAGGCGCGCTTCGATTTCTCCGCGACGAGCCAGGGCCAGACCGGCGGTGTGTCGCTGTTCGTGCTGGCCGACGGCACGTACCTCTGCTTCACCGAGAGCGCGCAGGCCACGTGTCTTGGCATGTCGAGCGCCGAAGTCGGGCTGCAGCAGAACAGCGCCGCGCTGATGCAGGAGTCGATCGTCGATCACCCCGAGCGCTTCGACGGCGTGCTGGTCGAGACGCGCCAGATCGCGGGACAGGTCGCGCACTGCTACGACGTTCGCGCGCTCGCGGTGACCGCGGCGCCCTTCACCGACGGCCGCTTCTGTTACAACACGCGCGGCATTCCGCTCCTGCAGCGCTTCAAGACGCCCGGCGCGGACTACACGCTCGAGGCCACGAGCCTGTCCTTCAGCGTGCCGGACTCGGACTTCACGCTGCCGGCGCAGCCGACGACGCTCGGGCGACCCTAGCGCCCGTGCGCTGGGACCTCCACACCCACTACTACCCCGACGCGTTCTTCCGCCTCATCGAGGAGATCGGCGGCGCGTTCTCGTTCGGTACCGATCCGACGGGGCGGACGATCATCAAGTATCAGGGCGCGCGCTTCTTCGGCGTCACGCCGCCGATGACCGATCCCGCAAAACGCCTCGCGGATATGGATCGCGTCGGGATCGACGTCGAGGTGCTGTCGCTGTCGACGCCCAACGTCTACTTCGCGCCGCCCGAGCGCCAGGCCGAGGTCGCGCGGCTGGTGAACGACGCGTACGCCGAGCTCGCCGCGAAGCATCCCAAGCGCTTCAAGGGATTCGCCTCGATCCCGATGGACGATCCGGAGGCCGCCGTGCGCGAGCTGCATCGATCGCTCGACGAGCTGCGCCTGAACGGCGTGATCGTCCTTTCGAACATCAACGGCCGTCCGCTCACCGACGCGCGCTACCGTCCGTTCTTCGAGGAGTGCGACCGCCGCGGCGTCTGCGTGTTCATCCATCCGATGATCCCGGCCAGCGCGGAGCCGTTCGCCGAGTACGTCCTCGGCCCCATCATCGGCTTCCCGTTCGACACCACGCTCGCTGCCGCGCGGCTCTGCTACGACGGCGTGTTCCGCGATCTCCCGCACATCCGCTGGATCCTCGGCCACCTCGGTGGTGCGGTGCCGTATCTGATGGAGCGCATGGACAACGGCTGGCGCGACTTCGCGGAGTGCCGCGTGAAGATCGACGAGCTGCCCAGCGTCTACCTGAAGCGTCTCCACTACGACACCGTGTCGTTCAGTCCCGCCGCGCTGCGCCTGACGCGCGAGCTCGTCGGCGCGGACCACATGGTCATGGGCAGTGACTACCCGCACCTGCTCGGATCGATCGAGCGTGCCGTGTCGAGCATCGAGGCGCTGGACATTCCCGCCGCGGACAAGGAGCGGATCTTCAGCGGCACCGCGCGCTCGATCCTGAACAACCTCTAGCGCAAGGCCTGGCCGCTCATGAGATGTGGCCTCCGCCACATTGCTGCTGTGTTTTCTTTCCCTAGACATCGCCCCTGGGCCGGCGCATCGTCCGGCCCGAGGATCGGATGAAACGCTGCGCGTTCTGCTCCTACTCGAGCGACGACGAGGCCGCATTCGCGGCGCACGCCGTCTCGGCCCACGGGTGGGGTGCGACGGCCCGGGTCACCGCGCAGCCGCCTCCGATGCCCCGCGGCCCGATCATGTACTGCTACAGCTGCGGATCGGCGCAGCCGAGCTCGGCGCCGACCTGCGGTCGCTGCGGTGGACTTCTACATCTCAGCGAGAAGGCGGAGCTCTTCGGACGCGCGTACCTGCTCAACAACCTCGACGCGCTCGTCGCCCGAGCGCTCATCACGGAAGAGACAGCCGACCGCATCCGCGCGGCGGTCACCCCGTTCGTGTCGGGAGCCTCTCCGGTCCCCAGAGTCGTGGCACCGACAGCCCAGCCGACCACGCGCACCGAGCCCGTAGTCCAAGAACCCGTCCCACCGCGCGAGCCACCGCCGCCCGCGATCGATGTCGCTGGCCTGTTCACGCCCGAGCGAGCGCCGAGCCTGCTCCTCTATCTGGGCGCGTTCCTCATCGTCGTATCCGCGCTGATCTTCGTGAGCGTTTCCGGCCGCCAGATCTCCGACGCCCTGAAGCTCGTCCTGCTGCTGGTCGGCACGCTCGCGTTCCTCGCCGGCGGACTGGTGTGCCACCGGGTCTCTCGCGTGCTCGAGGCTGGGCGCACCTTCCTCGTCATCGGCGCTCTTCTCGTACCGTTGGACTTCGTCGCGTACTACGCCCTGATCTCGCACGCCCAGCCGCTGTCGTCCCCGGCCATGTGGGTCATCGGCTCGCTCGTGTCGGCGTCGCTGTACGGCATTTTGGCGGCGCGCGCGTACGGCCGCGCCTATTCCTTCCTCTGGTTCGCCGCGGCGATCAGCGCCCTCGCGGGTGCGGGTTACCTCTTCGAGCTGCGTCTGCCATGGGCTTACGTTGCGTTCGCGATCCTCGCGCTCGCGATCGACATCGTCGACGATCGCGCACCAGCCGTCATCCGGCGCATCACCGAGCCCCTCGACCTCGTGAATCGCGTGTTCGCTGCCGCGTCGTTCGTGCTCGTCGCGTACGTGACGCCCCGATTCGACGCGGATCGCTGGGGCCTTGTGGCGATGCTTGCCATCGCGACAGCGTATTACGGCTCGCGGTCGGCGCTGGAATACGCATGGGAACGGTGGCTCGCGATCGCCGGACCGGGCGCGATCGGCCTCTCGATCGTGTACGCGCTGCACGGAGCCGCGCAGACGTACGGCTTCGCCTGTGCGCTCCTCGCGATCGGATACGCCATCGCCGGAGACACCGCGAAGGTGGGCACGCCTATTCCTGTGGCCGCCTGGATCCGCGAGCGTGCTCGCGCACTCTCCTATGTCGGCGTGCTTGGCGCGCTCCTCCCGATGAGCGCGTACTGGCGGGCGCCTTTCGTCGGCGCGGTGGTCGAGCTCGGCATGGCGGCGCTCCTGGGCACCATCGCGTTCATCGTCGCGACCCGCGAGGCGCGCTCGAGCAAGCAGCGCGACCTCGGCGGCTTTGTGCTGGTCGCCGCGCTTGCCCTGCATTTCGGCGCGCTCTATCTGCTGCTCACGCTCGGCGTGATCACCGGCGGCATCGCTCCGTTCACGCAGCTCGAGGCGCGCGACTTTGCCCTAGCGTTCGCGCCTCTCGCGACCGGCCTCGCCCTCGCGGCTGCCTTCGCGTACCGGCGTGCGCCGGCGCTGCTCCCGAGCGTTCCGTTCGCCGTGCTCTTCAGCGCGGCGGCGACCGTCGCGCTGACCTTCCGCGACGCGCCGCTCGGAACCCTCACCGCGAGCGCGGCGGCCCTCGGCGTGATCGTGGGTGCCGTCATGTCGCGGCGGTCTCGCGGACTGTGGATCGCCGCCGCGTTCGCGGCGGTCGCTGCGGTCTGCGCGAATACGTCGCTGAAGCCTCCCGCCGAGCTCCCGCCGGTCTTCATCGCCGCCGTCGCGCTCGCGCTCTTCATCCCGTCGTTCGATGTGCGGGTCCGTCGCGACGACTTCGCGAGAGTGACCCGGGAGATCGCCGTCGTCGCTGCCGGCACGGCGGTCGTGATCGGGTACTTGACGATCGCGCAACGCGGCTTCCGCATCGATGCGACCCAGACGAGTGCCTGGCTCGCGACCGTGCCCGCGCTCCTGGTGCTCGGCGGTCTCGGTGTCACCGAGGCGCTGCATCGACGCAGCGAACGAGGCGTCATCGCGTTCACGATCTTCTTCCTCGCCGCGGCTCTGATGATCATCGCTCGTCTGCGTCCATCCGAGCTGGAGGCCTACACCGTGCCGATGGCGGCGTATCTCGCGACCGTGGCGTGGGGCATCGAGCGCTTCGGGAGCGCCAACCTGCGCGCGAGCGTCTTGACGCTCGCGGAGGTCGCCGCCGCGGTGATGCTCATTGCGCCCACGTACCTGGTGGGGTCGACGAGCTCCTCGGTCACGCGGCCCGGCGACATTCCGCGCAGCGCAGCGGTGCTCGGGGAGGCGCTGGTGGTCCTCCGGATCGCCAGCCTGCGCGGATCGAACGCGCTCGGCGTCACTGCCCTTTCCTTCATGGGCCTGGTGGTCTTGCGAGGCGCCGGCGCGCCGCTGGCGCTCGAGGCCACGACGGCGATCTTCGGCGCGATCGCTCTCGTCTTCGCGTTGCTCGCGCCGCGTCTGATCGAGTGGCGGATGGATCCGCGCCTGCTCGAGCTCACGGAGCTCGTCGGCGCGCTTCTGATCCTCGCGCCCCCTCTCGCTCGTGCCGCCGCGAATCGATCCGACGCGCTCGAGCATGGTCTGTCCGTCCTCATCGCGGGCGTCGTCATCGTCCTCTTCGGTCTGCTCTGGGCGCGCCGCGTACCGGTCGCGACCGCGCTCGGCGCGCTCGCGCTGGTGGGCCTCCTCGCGCTCAGTGATACGCGGCGCTCGGAGCCATACGTCGCGGCAGCCGGTGTCGCACTGCTGCTCATCGCGCTGGCAATCCCGCGTTACCTGCCGCGGCGCTTGCGCGTCGAGTACGAGTGGGCGCTCGAGGCGGTCGGCGTCGGTCTGGTCCTGTCGGGGGCGATCGATCGCACGTTCCGCGTCGGCGACGTCCATGCGGCTCGTGCGCTCGCCGAGGCACTCGCGCTCATCACGATCGGCGTCGCGAGCGGGCGGGGCGGGCTCTCCGTGGCATCCATCGGGGCGCTCGCGATCCTGTCGGCGTGGATCTTCGGCGATCCGCGCGCGCGCGAATTCCACGGGATCGCCGCCGGCGCGTACCTGATCGCGCTCGCGCTCGTCGCGCTGCGCTACGCGCGCTCGCGGCTGGACCCCCGCCTCCTGCTCGCTCTGGAGCTGGGCGGTGTCGCGCTCTTCGTCCTTCCCACGCTGCTCGGCGGATGGTCCGCGGAATTCTTCCCGCAGACGATCATGGTCTTCGCCGAGATCCTCATCGTGCTGGGCGTGGGCATCGCCTTCCATCGGCGCTGGCTCGTGGCCGGCGCGCTCGCCGCGATCGGTGTCGAGACGCTCCGCGCGCTCATTGACGTTGTGAACAGGCTGCCGAACTGGGCGCTCTTCGGAGCGAGCGGAGCGCTCCTCCTCACGATCGGCTTCGTGCTGCTGCTCAGGCGCGAGGCGTGGAACGCGTGGTCCCGTCGAGCGCTCGGCTGGTGGACTCAGCTCTAGGTTGGCACGGACCGTGCGCGTGACGCGCGCGGAGGTGCGCCGTGCGCGAGCGACACAAGCGAGTGGTGGAGCAGCAGGAAGCGATCGACATCAAGCGCGACGACGACAAAGCCGAGCGCCTCGAGGACGAACGCGAGGCCGAGCAACGCGAGGGCATCAGCGCGGAGCGGCGCGGGTCCGGCGCGGCGCCGAGCGATCGCCCCGAGAACAAGCCGCCGCATCCACAGGACACCAACGAGATCGGCGAGGTGTAGCGGCCGGCCGAGCAGGCCGATAGAGTCGGGCGCCCAGGATGGCCAAACAATGCGGCTTCTGCGACTTCGCGACGGAAGACGAGTCCGAGTTCGCGGCGCACATGCGCGCGACGCACGGATGGGGCGCGCCGGCGGGCCTGCCGTCGCCGATGGCCGCCCCGGTCACCCCGACAGGCGAGCCGGGCGTTGCGAGGTTCTGCGGTAACTGCGGCGCAGCCCGGGATTCGCTCAGCACGAACTTCTGCCGGAACTGCGGAGCCTCCTTCGTCACGTCAGGCCCTGGCCAGCCGTCGAGCCTCGCGTTCGCGCGGAAGGCGGGCTTCTGGGTCCGCACGCTCGCCTACATCCTGGACATCATCGCGACCGCGATCGTCGGCGGCATAGCCGGATTCGTCCTGGGGATCGTCGCGTTCTCGGTGAAGATGCCCGCCGACGATCGGAACGCGATCGCGAATGTCGTCGGCGGCGTGATCGGGGTCGCGTACTTCCTGTATTTCTGGTCGCGCTTCGGACACGGACAGACCCTCGGCATGCGCGCACTGAAGCTGCGGGTCGTCCGGACGAACGGGGACGACATCAGCATCCCGCGGGCGTTCATGCGGTGGATCGGCTTCAATCTCGGGCTGCTCGCGCTCTTCATCGGCGTCATTTGGGTCGGATTCGATCCGAACAAGCAGGGCTGGCACGACAAGCTCGCGGATACCTACGTCGTCAGGGTGGGCTGACCGCCTCCGCGACCGCGGCGCCACAGCGCCCGCAAAAGTGCGATCCACGGGGGTTCGGCGTTCCGCATGAAGCGCACGGGATCCCATCGCGCTCGTCGAAGGACGGGCCGCCGTCCTCGCGCGCCGTCCACGCCGCGCTGCCGCGGCGACCGAAGAGCGCGACCGCGAGCGCGCCGGTGAGCAGACCGCTGCCGTGCGCGACGTTGTTCGCGCTGTAGATGAATCCATTCACGAGCACCATCGCGCCCCAGCCGAGCATGCTGTTGCGGAACGAGCGCCCGCGCTCGCCCATGTGGATCGCGCTCACGGCTCCGGCGCCGATGAGCGCGCTGATCGCTCCGGACGCGCCCACGAAGACGATCGGCTGGTCCCACAGCCACACGACGGTCGCCGCGGAGCTCAGCAGCGCGCCGATGACGTAAAGGCCGATAAAACGAAGCGGCGCGTAGCGCGGTTCGAGGTATCGGCCGAGGAAATAGAGCGACACCATGTTCCACAGGATGTGGTCGGGCGAGCCGTGTACGAAAGCGGCGGTGAAGAGGCGCCACCACTCGCCGTGACGGACGAGCGGCGCGGAGCCGGCTCCGAACTCGAGGAGCAGCTGGCGCTTGAACTCGAAGCCGCCGGCGGCATAGACCATCGCGACGTAGACGGCGACGTTGATCGCGATGAGCGACAGCGTGACGCGAAGAGTGGGAAGCGTCCGCCTAATGCTTGGCGACAGCACGCTCGTAGAGCTCGTCGCCCAGACGCAGTGGCCGACCCGACCCGCCGTAGCGTTCCATGCTCAGCTCCGCGAGCACCGCGAGCGCGATCTCCGCGGGCGTGCGTCCACCGAGATCGAGCCCGACCGGCGCGTGAACGGCGCGGATGCGTTCTTCCGGTACGCCTTCGTCGCGCAGCATCTTCGCGATGAGGATCGTCTTGCGCTTGCTGCCGAGCAGTCCCACGTAGCGCGCCTCGCGCTTCACCGCTTCGCGCAGGCAATGCGCGTCGAGCTTGTGACCACGCGTGGCGATCACGATGAACGTGTTCCAGCCGATGGGCAGCGTCCGCAGCGCCTGCGCCATGTCGGCGCGCACGACGTCGATGCCCGGCCCGAAACGATCGCGCGACGCGAAGTCCTCACGGTCGTCGATGACGGTGACCTCGTATTCGAGTTGCACGGCCATCTTGGCGATGGCGAGCCCGACGTGCCCGCCGCCGGCGATGACGAGCCGCGGCTTGGCGACGACCGGCTCGATGAGCAGCTCGAGGCTCTCGCCGAGCACGACCGTGCGTGCCGTGCCTTGACGCAGCGCGTCGAGCGCGGCGTCGCGAGCGCGCGCGTCGAGCGTGCCGTCGCCGAGCGATCCGCCGGTCGAGCCGTCGGTCTCGACGAAGAGCTTTCCGCCGGGCCGGAGCTCCTTGCCCTTCTTGCGCAGGAGCGTCGCGAGCGCGACGGGCTTTCCGCCGGAGGACGCGGCGAGGACGTCGCCGAGGAGGTCGCGAGCGCCCAGGCGGAGCGCCAGCTCGCCGGGCTCGATCGAGATCCACATCGTGCCGCCGCAGACAAGTCCGGTGTCCCACGCGAGATCCTCGGTGAGCTCGTACTCGCGCAGCGATGACTCGCCGGTCGTGATCACGGTCTTGGCTTCCGCGAACGCGTCGCCCTCGACGCAGCCGCCGCCCAGCGTGCCATTGAGACGGCCGATGTCATCGACGAGCAGCTTCGCACCCACCACCTGCGGCGTGCTGCCGACGGTGCGCACCACCGTGCACACGGCGAAGCGACGTCCTTCCCGCTCGAGCTCCGCCATGCGCGTGTAGATCTCTCTCATCTGTGTTCCACCGCGATCAGGTCTTCGGGCCGATCCACGTCACGAACGATACCGGGGTCGTCCACGTCCAGGTCCACTCGCTGATCGGTGTGGCGCTTGATCACCTCGTGGAGGTTCGCGCTCGAGGGCGTCGCGCGGATCTCGTCCTTGAGACCGAGCGGGAGCGCGACGGGATGCCCGCGCTTCCCCTTGTAGCGCGGCGACACGATCGCCGGCTTCTCGCGGAATTTCGCGATGACCGCGCGCACCGTCTCGGCACGCACGTACGGCATGTCGCCCGGCAGGACGAGGAGCGCGTCGCCGTTCGCCGTTTCGACGCCCTCCTGGATGGACGAGAACATCCCGCGCGATGGATCCGGATTCTCCACCGGCCGAACGCGCGCGTCGTTCATCGCGTTGACGTCGCGCTCGAGCTCGGCGCGCGCGTCGGTGCCGACCACGACGATGACCTCGGACGCGCCGCCGTCGAGCAGGCAGCGGATGGTGCGATCGAGGAGCGGTTCGCCGTCGACCGCCGCGAGGAGCTTGCGTCCGCCGAAACGCTCCGCCGAGCCCGCCGCCGTGATCACGGCGATCGCGCGGAATGGACTAGGCACGCAGGGACCGCAGCGCGCGCTCGGCGAAGACCCTTGCGGCGCGCTTGCGCTGCGAGATCGTGCCCGAGGTGTTGTCCATCGGACGCGCCGCCTTGTGGACGGCGTCCGCGACCGCCGCGATCGCGTCGTCCTCGAGCTTCGTACCCACCAGCGCGCTCGCGTCGACCGCGACCGGCCGCGAGGCGAGCGCCGTGATCGCGACGCGCGCCGCCGCGACGGTCGCGCCGTCGAAACGAACGGCCGCCGCGACTCCGGCGATGGGGAAGTCGAACGAGTTGCGATCGCGCAGCTTCACATAGGTGCTGCGCCAGCCGTCCGACGCCGGGAGACGGATCTCCGTCACGACCTCACCTTCCGCGAGCGTCAGGTAGCGGATGCCGTCCTCGCGATAGATCTCGGCCAGATCGAGGACGCGGTCGCCGCCCGGTCCGGTGACGTGCACCGTCGCGCCCAGCGCGATGAGCGCGGGCACCGTGTCGGCGCTCGCGACCGCCAGGCAGCGCGGGCTCGACGGCGCGACGCGGCAGACGACCTCGGCATGCGTCTTCATGCAGTAGCCCTCGGCGGTGCGCCAGAAGAGCGACTGGTCGTACCAGTTGCAGCGCGTGTCCAGACAGACGTTGCCGCCGATGGTGCCCATGTTGCGCAGCTGCGGCGTGCTCACCACGCCGGCCGCCTCCGCGAGCGCCGCGTAGCCGTCGCGCACCTTCGGATGCTCCGCGATCGACGTGAGCGTCGCACCCGCGCCGATACGCAAACCCTGGGGAAGGTGGCCCTGCTCAGCGAGCGTCCCGTTCGAGATGCCGTCGTCGAGGACGCGGTCGAGCGAGACGAGCAGCTCCGGCTGGAACTGCCGGCGCTTCATCTTCGGATACACATCGGTGCCGCCGGCGACGTACATCGCGCGGTCGGCGTGCTCCATGCGCAGCGCGATCGCCGCCTCGAGCGTCGACGGGGATTCGAATCGGAAGCGCGGCAGGCGCAGCATTTCCCTAGTCCGCCGGCGCGGCGGTCTTCTTCCGCTCGCGCGCGTCGGTCGATGCGGCGAGCCGCCGCATCGCGCGCTTGGGATCGCCCTTCCCGTCGCCGAGGCCGCTCGGGCCGATGCGGTCTTTCGGCACTCCGCGGTTGTCCCGCTTCCCGAGCCCGTCGAGGATCTTCTCGGCCGTGATGGGCGTCTCGTCGAAGCGCACGCCGATCGCGTCGTACACCGCGTTCGCGATCGCGGGGATGACCGAGTTGAGCGGTCCCTCGCCCGCCTCCTTCGCGCCGAACGGCCCCTCGCTATCGACCGTCTCGACGATGATCGCCTCGAGCTCGGGGGTGTCGAGCGACGTAGGCAGCTTGTAGTCGAGGAGCGACGGCTTCTTGTGCAGGCCGCCGCGGAAGATCTGCTCCTCGACCATGATCTCGCCGTAGCCCATGTAGGCCGAGCCCTCGATCTGGCCCTCGACGTTCGCCGGGTTCAGCGCGCGACCGCAGTCGTGCGCGGTCGTGATCTTGTCCACCGTGAGCGTCCCGGTCTCGAGGTCGACGGAGACCTCGGCCACGGATGCCTGGTAGGAGTAGGCCGGCGTCGGCCCGACGCCCGCGCCCTTGTAGCTGCCGCCGATGCCCGGCGGCGGCGTGTACGACCCGGCCGCGACGAGCGTCCCGTGCTTGCCCTCGGCGATGTTCGCCGCCTCCACGAACGAGAGGTGCTTCTCCGGATCCTGCAGGTCGTAGACACGCCGGTACGCGCAGGCGAGCCGCTCGACCGGGACGCCGAGCTTCTCCGCCGCCGCCTCGAGGACGAGCGCGCGCAGCTTCATGGCCGCGTTCTTCGTGGCGTTCCCCGCCATCATCGTGACGCGGCTCGAGTACGACCCGAGGTCGACCGGCGCGAGCGAGGTGTCGCCCGAGACGACGTGCACGTCCTCCGGATACACCCCGAGCGCCTCGGCCGTGATCGACGCGAGCACGTTGTCCGAGCCCTGGCCGATCTCGGCGGTGCCGCACATCACCGTCACGCCGCCGCCGCGGTCGATGCGGATCTCCGCGCCGGAGTGGGGCATCGGGTTCCAGTAGATCGGCAGGCCCGCGCCGGAGATGTACGCGCTGCCGGCCACGCCGATGCCCTTGCCCTTCGGCAGCTGGCCCTTCTTGCGCGTCCAGCCGGTGGCGTCGCGCGCGGCGCTCAGGCACTCGCCGAGACCCATCGTCGTGATGCGCAGGTCGTTCACGGTGCGGCTGTTGGCCGGCTGCAGGAGGCGCAGGCGATATTCGATCGGATCGAAGCCGAGATCGGTCGCTATCTTGTCCAGCTGGCACTCGAAGGCGTAGCGCGGCTGCGTCGTGCCGTGACCGCGCTTCGGGCCGCAGGGCGGCTTGTTCGTGTACACGCGTACGCCGTCGAACTTGTACGCCGGGACGCGGTACGTGACCGTCAGCAGCGCGCCGGTGTAATAGGTGGTGGCGATCCCGTACGAGGCGTAGGCGCCGCCGTCGAGGTAGCTCTGGAAGTGGACGGCGGTGATCTCGCCGTCCTTCTTCACGCCGGTCTTGATGCGCATCTTCACCGGATGGCGGCCGCGGTGCGCGTAGAAGGACTCCTCGCGGTCGAGCGTGAACTTCACCGGGCGCTTCGTGCGCATCGCGAGGAGCGCGGCCGAGAACTCGTGACCGAACGGGTCGCTCTTTCCGCCGAACGCGCCGCCGTTGGGCGTGGCGATGACGCGGATGCGCGAGCGCGGCAGGCCCAGCACCTTCTCGAGCTCGCGGTGCAGGTAGTGGGGGACCTGTGTGGCGGACCAGAGCGTCAGCTTTCCGTCGCCGTCGTACGACGCGACGCAGGCGTGCGTCTCGATCGGCGCGTGCGTGTTGCCCTCGAAGAAGAACCAGTCGTCGCGCACGTGATCCGCGGCGGCGAACCCGCCCTCGAGGTCGCCGAACGCGAGGTGGACCTCCTTGAAGACATTCGCGCGCTTCGAGTGCTCGTGGATCTTCACGTCGTCACGCTCGAGCGCCTCCTCGATAGTGAAGATCGGCTCGAGCGGCTCATATTCGACGTCGATGAGCGAGAGCGCCTCGTATGCGGTGTCCTCGTCGAGCGCCGCGACGGCCGCGACGGGCTCGCCGACGTAGCGGACCTTGTCGACCGCGAGCGCCGTCTCGTCCTGCGTCGAAGGCATGATGCCCATCTTCTCGGGCATGTCCGCGCCGGTGAGGATCGCGACCACGCCGGCATGCGCGAGCGCGCGCGATACGTCGATGCGCGTGATGCGTGCGTGCGCCTGGGTCGAACGGAGCAGGCGGCCGTGCAGCATCCGCGGGAGGCGGATGTCGTCGGCATAGCGCGCCGTTCCGGTCAGGTGCGCCCATGCGTTCACCTTCGGGAGCCGGCGGCCGAGGATGGAGAACTCGCTCATCCTGGCCCTCGCAGCGGCTTTGCCCCTTCAATGCCCGCAGCCTTCTCGATCGCCTCGTAGATCGCGGTGTAGCCGGTGCACCGGCAGAGGTTGCCACTGATCGCCTGTGCCATCTCCACGCGCGTCGGATGCGGCGTCGCGTCGAGCAGTGCCCTCGCCGACATCAGCATCCCCGGCGTGCAGTACCCGCACTGCGCGGCGCCTTCCTCGGCGAACGCGATTTGCAGCGGGTCGAGCTCCTGTCCCTTCGCGAGGCCCTCGACGGTGGTGACTTCCGCGTCGCCGATCCGCAGCGGGAGCGTGAGGCAGGAGAGGACCGGCTTGCCGTCGAGGAGCACCGTGCACGCCCCGCACTCGCCCAGCTCGCAGCCGTGCTTCGTCCCGGTGAGACCGAGCTCCTCGCGCAGCACCTCGAGCAGCGTGTGATGCGGCTCCGCGGCGACGGTGTGCGATTCGCCGTTCACGCGCAGCGTGAGCATGGTCTTGCTCATGCCGTCGCCTCCTCCTTCGAGGGCGCGCCGATGCGCCGTGACAGCTCGTCCGCGGCGCTCGCGCAGCGCTCGCCGATGCGGCGCAGCGTGCGCAGGTCGACGCGCTCCTTGAAGCCGACCATCATCACCGCCGCGACGCGCCGTCCGCGCGCGTCTATCACGGGCGCGGCGACGGCGCGCACCCCGCGGAAGAGCTCCTGGTCGTCGTATCCGACCGACTCCGCGTGCAGCAGCACCTTGCCGTGCGCGCCTGCGTCGAGCGGGATGCGGCGGCCGAGCGGCGCGCTCATGTGCAGGCCGCTGGTCGGCTCGGCGCGCGCGGCGATCTCGAGCTGACCGTCCTGCGGCACGCCGAGGATCGCCGTCTCTCCGAACGTCTCCATGAGGCTCACCAGATAGGGCTGCGCGAGCGCGCGCAGATCCGGTGTGCTCGCGTCGGCGAGTGCGCGCAGCTGCGGGCCGAGGCGAAAGCGCAGCTCGCCGTCGCGCACGACGAATCCGTGCGCGTCGAGCGTGAGGAGGATGTCGCGCAGCGTGCCCTTCGACACGTTGAGTGCGCGCGCCAGCTCCGAGATCCCCTGCGGGCGTCCGCCCTCGGCCAGCGCGCGCAGGACGCGCGCGGTCTTCTCCACCGCAGGCACCGGACGAAGGCTTCCCGTACTCCCCGCCATACGCGTACGAAGCATAGTACGGTCGGGCAAGAGGCGACAGGCCCGCGCGCCTCTAGACTCGCCCGGAAATGGGCGGGTTGGATCCCTCGGAAACGTGGAGCGATGAGGAGCGGCGCGCGCATCAATGGCGCGCGCTCGGGGGCCAGCTCCCGTGGCTCTACCTCAGCAACCCTTTCTACCGCCGCAAGTGGGCCGACGCCGGCCTACGCGACATGCGCGACGTCGCCGTGGACAAGGACGGGCTGCGCACGCTGCCGTTCACCACGAAGGCGGAACTGACCGCCGATCAGAGCGAACACCCGCCGTACGGCACGAACCTCAGCTATCCGCTCGAGAAGTACATCCGCCTCCACCAGACCAGCGGCACGACCGGAAAGCCGCTACGGATCCTCGACACGGCCGAGTCGTGGCAGTGGTGGAAGCACGTCTGGGAGTTCATCTACCGCGCGGCGGGCGTCACGCGTGCGGACCGCATCTTCTTCTGCTTCTCGTTCGGGCCTTTCATCGGCTTCTGGTCGGCATTCGCCGGCGCGGAGCACCTCGGTGCGCTGTGCATCAGCGGCGGATCCATGTCGAGCAGCGAGCGGGTCGCGGCGATCGTCGCGAGCGAAGCCACCGCGATCCTCTGCACGCCCACCTACGCGCTCCGCCTGGCCGAGGTCGCGAGGCAGGACGGCGTCGACCTCGCGCGCTCCGCGCTGCGGGTCTCCATCCATGCCGGCGAGCCGGGCGCGTCGATCCCGACGACCCGCGAGCGGATCGAGGCGGAGCTCGGCGTCGAGGCGTTCGACCACACCGGGGCGACGGAGGTCGGCGCGCACGGTTTCTCGTGCTCGGCGCGCGACGGCGTGCACATCATCGAGCGTGAGTTCATCGCGGAGATCCTCGATCCGGCGACCGGCGAGGTGCGCGAGAGCGGCGAGGGCGAGCTCGTCCTCACCAACCTCGGCCGGTGGGGGATGCCGGCGATCCGCTACCGCACCGGCGATCGCGTGCGCGCGACGCGCGGACCGTGCTCGTGCGGACGCACGCTGTTGAAGCTCGAGGGTGGGATCGTCGGCCGGATCGATGACATGGTCACGGTGCGTGGCGTGAACGTGTTCCCCAGCGCCATCGAGGCCGTCGTGCGTCGCTTCGCCGAGGTCGAGGAGTTCCGCGTGCAGCTGACGCGCGTGCGCGAGATGGACGAGCTTCGCTGCACGATCGAGCCGCGCGCAGGCGCGCCCGACGACCTCGCCGACCGCGTGAGTACGGCCATCCACCGCGACCTGGGCATCCGCTGCCCGATCGACGTTGCCGCGCCCGGTACGCTTCCGAGATTCGAGCTGAAGGCCAAACGCTTCATCCGCGCCTGAGGGAGGACGAGATGCCGACGATCAAGCTGCCTGAGGAATCCGAGCACGGCGAGATGGTCAAGAAGATCGACGCGATGATCCGGGAGCTTTCGCATGCCCCGGCGATGACGCCGACCACGCGCGCCCTCGGGCTTCGGCCGTCGATCCTCATGGGCAATCACCAGGAGCTGGCGCACGTCATGGCGACGCGCACGCTCCTCAACCTGCAGAAGCGCATGATCGCGCTGGCCGTCGCCGCGGCGAAGTCCGCGCCGTACGAGCTCTACGCCCACACGCGCGGGCTTCAGCGCGAATACGGGCTCGACAGCGGGCAGATCGTGGAGCTCGTGGCGACCATCGCGCACGTCACGAGCATCAACATCTTCGAGAAGGCGATCGCGGCTTTCCAGGACAACGCGCCGCTGCGCGCGATGGACGCGTCGACGCCGATCCTGGTCGAGGTGCGCCAGCGACTGGGGAGCGTCCCGCGCTACTTCGCGTACATGGCGAACGACCCCGTCTACGCGAAGATCGTCGTGGACCGCGAGGTCGCCACCGTGCACGAGGGCGAGGTCTCGCGCCTGAACAAGGAGCTCGTCGCGTATGCCGTGAGCATCGTGAACGACGGCAGGCTTTCGATCATCTACCGCGCCGAGGCGCTGCGCGGGCTCGGCGCCACGAACGACCAGCTGTTCGAGGCGACCACCGTCATCAGCATCTTCGCGAAGAATTCATCGTTCTCGACCGCCCTGCAGCTGGAGCCGACGCCGGCCTAGGCGGTACTCGCGAGCCCGGGCAGGTAGGACTCGCGCCGGTAGAGACGCGTCGCGAGGTAGGCGGCCGCTACGATCGGTAGGAGGCCAACGCTACCGAGCAGCATTGGGGCGAGCGGCGGCCCGAGCGCCGAGAGTACGGGGGCGACGACCATGCCCATGAGCGGGGCAAACAGCGACCCGGTGAGGAAGGTGATCGCTCCCAGCGCGGTGCCGATGACCTTTTCGCGGCGCGACCACAGCGGTGAGAGCAGCACGAGGATCGCGCCGACGGGCCACATGAGGATCGTGAGCAGCACGCCGGCGAGCTCGATCCAGCCCCACCGCGCGACGGTCGTCGTGTTCACGCGCTGGGAAGCCTGATCCGGCTGATCGATCGCCTCGGTGGCGATGACCATCGGGTCGCCGAGCCGCTCGATCGTGTCCAGCAGCGCGGCGTCGGTCTCCTCGGTCAGGCCCGCACGCGCGTCGGCGATGTGCGCGCGCAGGTCGCTCACAAGATCCGCCCGGCGAACCGGCGGCAACGCCGCGAGCGCCACCTCCAGTCGCGCGAGATAGCCCTCCACGATCTGCGTCGCGTGCGGAGCACTCATCGTCCGCCTCCTTTCACGATGGCATCGACCGCCGAGCGAAGCGTCGTCCACTCCTTCCGGAACGAGGAGAGCGCGCGCTGCCCCGCGGCTGTCACGCGGTAGTACTTGCGCGGTGGTCCGCCCGTGGATTCCTTCCACTCCGTGTCGACGAGACGCTCCCGGTGCAGACGCGACAGGAGCGGATAGATCGTGCCTTCGCTGGTAAGCATGCCGTCGACGCCCGCGAGGTCCTGCACGAGCTCGTAGCCGTATCGGGGACGTCCGGCCAGAAGCGCGAGCACGCAGTACTCGAGCACGCCTTTGCGCATCTGCGTGACTGGCGAGTCCATCGGAAGACTGTGTACGACCAACTACCTTGTATTGTCAAGTAGCCAATCCCCTTGAGTGTGGCGCGTGCCGGCATCTGTACGATGAGCATCAGGCGATGAGGTCCGCCTTGGAGCGCCGCCGTCAGGCGGCTGATGACCTCTACCGATCACAAGACCGGTGGAGGTCAACGGTGGACAACCTGCTCATCGCGACGATCCTTGGCCTGCTGATGCTGGTGGCCTCGATGGTGAGCGTCGAGCTCGGCATCTCCGTCGCCATCATCGAGATCGCCTTCGGGGTCACCGCGGGCAACTTCCTCGGCGTCGCGAGCACGCCGTGGATCGACTTCATCGCCGCAATCGCCGGCATCGTGCTCACCTTCCTCGCGGGCGCCGAGGTCGATCCGGCGCTCCTGCGCGAGAGGGCGAAAGAATCCCTCCTCGTCGGCGTCCTGTCGTTCCTCCTGCCGTTCGTCGGCGCGGCCCTCTTCGCGTATTACGTCGCCGGCTGGGACCTGCGGCAGTCGGAGATCGCCGGCATCGCGCTCTCGACCACCTCGCTGGCGGTCGTGTATGCGGTCCTGGTGGAGACCGGGCTCACCAAGACCGAGATCGGCAAGGTGATCATGGCGGCGACCTTTGTCACCGACCTTGGCACGGCCCTGGCGCTCTCGCTCCTCTTCATCCAGCCGACCCCGTACCTCGCGCTCTTCGTTGGCGTGTCCGTCGCGGCGATCGTCGTCATGGCCGTGCTGCAACGCTGGTTCTTCGACCGGTACGGCGATCGCGTGATCGAGCCTGAGATCAAGGGCGCGCTCTTCGTGCTTTTCCTGCTGATGTGGACCGCCGACCTCGCGAAGAGCCACGCGGTGCTGCCGGCGTTCGTGCTCGGCTTCTCGGTCAGCGGGGTGTTCCGCCGCCACCCCGAGCAGCTGAAGCGCTTCCGCATCGTCGCCTTCTCGCTGCTCACCCCGTTCTTCTTCTTCAAGGGCGGGCTCAACGTGAGCCTCGACGCGATCGCCGGCGCGCTACCGCTTCTCATCGGCTTCCTCCTGGTGAAGCTCGCGCTAAAGTTCGCCGGCGTGATGCCGGTGGCGCTGCGGTATCTCCGCCCGCACGCGACGTTCACGACCCTACTGATGAGCACGGGTCTCACGTTCGGGACGATCTCGTCGTTGTACGGCCTGAACGCCGGCATCATCGACCGTACGCAGTTCTCCCTGCTGGTCACGGCGGTGATCCTGTCCGCGGTCGTGCCGACGGCGATCGCACAGCGGTTCTTCTCGCCGCCGGTCCACGCGCTCACGGAGGAAGAGGTGATCGCGGTGGAGGACGAGGAGTTCGAGCCGGCGCGCTGACATAGGTCGACCCGGAGGGGTCAGACCTAGACGATCTTCGCTCCGAGCGTCTTCTCGAGCTCGCGGAGCGCGTCGAGATGCGCCTCCTCATCGAATGAGGTGACGCCATCCTTCACGACCTCCACCGCGTACCCGAGGTTGCGCGCGTCCGCGGCGGTGTAGAGGACGCAGATGTTGGTGCAGTCGCCGACCAGTCGCAGCGCGTCGACGCCGCGCTCACGCAGCGTGATGTCGAGATCGGTGCCGAAGAAACCGGAGTAGCGGCGCTTGGGGATGACGACGTCGCCGTTCGTTGGCGCGAGCTCGGGAATGATCTCCGCGCCCTTGGTGCCGGCGATCGCGTGCGGTGGGAACGTCGCGAACTCGGCGTCGTCGGGAAGGTGGTCGTCCTTCAAATACACGACCGGTTCGCCCGCGGCGCGGGCACGATCGATCTCACGCTCGATGACGGGGATGATCCGGCTCATCGACGGACCGCAATACAGCGCGCCGCCTGCATGGGCGAAGTCTTCGATCATGTCGATCACCAGCAATGCGCGCCGCATCGGCCGGGGAATCGTAGCCGTCAGCGCCGCGGCCGGCCGGGCAAGCGAGCGACCGAATGGCGCGCTAAACACTTTGCGTCTCCGCGCGCATAACTAGCTGATGCGGAGCGCGCCCGACCCCGACCGATGGGCGACCGTGTACCGCGGCGCCTATCCAAGCGTGTACCGGGCACTCGTGGCGACGCTGCTCGATCAAGATGGAGCGGCGGATGCGCTGCACGAAGCCTTCGTGGAGGCGCTGCGCCGACCGCCGCGCACCGACGAGAACGTCGCGGGATGGCTGTTCCGCATAGCACTCCGCAAGGCGCGCCGCGATCGCCGTCGGCTCGGACGGATCCTCGTGAGTCTCTTCGCCGGCTGGAGCGAGCCGCGTGGCGTCGACGAGCTCGACCGCGTCCTCGACCGCATCAGCATCGGCGAGCTGTTACGTCTGCTCACCGAGCGCCAGCGCGCGATAGTCGTCGCCTACTACTACCTCGACCTCACCCAGCAGGACATCGCCGAGCTGCTCGGTATCCGGCGGGGAACCGTCGCGGCGACGCTCGCCCACGCGCTCGCCCGCATGCGCCAGGGAGGTATCCATGTCGTCTGATCTCCGCGACGTCTTCAAGCGCGACCTGAACGAAATACCCGTGCCCCCGGCGGACGAATGGGTCCGCCCGGTGAAGCATCGTCAACGGCGCGCCGTGCCGCACGTCGTGCGTTGGGCAGTGACCGCGATCGTGATCCTCACCATCGTCGTGGCGTCGCTCGGCGCCGGCCAGCTCCTCGTCGCGATCCGCGAACGTCTCGCCGGTGTTCCGTCCAGCGCGACCTCCGGTCTCCCGGCCTTCCGCGCTGGCGACGACTACGTGTACGTCGGCGAGGCGGATCTCGCCCGGGGCGGCGTGCAGGTCGTGGAGATGCCCGCGGGCTCGCTCGCACGCCGCTTGGTCGGCCGCGGGGTCGTCGGCAGCTACATCGACCGCTACGCCACGCGGGCCGGTCCCGACACCGTGCTTCTTCAAACCTTCCGCGACTCCGGCTTTGCGGACGGAGTGGCCGAGACGTTCCTCGAGGCGGTCGTGCTGCACAGCGACGTGCCTGCGTTCGGCATCGTTGCCGGCGCTGTCGCGACGACCCCAAGCGCGCCTCCGGGCGCCGTGCGGATCGCGGGATTCCACGTCGGCGAGGCCGCGCTGAGCGTCGACGGCCGTCGAGCCTACCTCGTCCGTGATGAGGGACCGACGGGAGCCGTAACGCGGCTTACGGTCTACGACGCGCAGTACGACCCGGCCACGAACGCCCCGGCGTCCACGAATGGCAAGATCCTCGCGACGCGGACATGGTCAGGCCCCAACGCATCGTGGGACCGCACCTGGGCACGAATCGTTCCGCTGGACGCGTCGCGCGTAGCCCTCGTGCGCCAGCGCGTAGCGGGACCTGATCTTCTCGGTCGCGCCACGCGTCTGGGTCAGGCCTGGTATTTCCTCGATGCCGACCTGAAGGAGATCTCCACCTTCGAGGTGGCGCCCGGCTTAACCTGCTCGTTCGATCTGATCCGCGTACCGAACGACGAGTGGGCGATGATCTGTGGCGATTGGAGTGGCGGCGCACAGACGTGGTCCGTGGGGTTCCTGCGCGGGAACGATTTCCACATCGTCGCCGATGTCGCCGTTGCGCGTGAGCTGGGCTTCCCGCTCGGGGGCACCGTTGCCCCGGACGGAATGCTGCGGATCATCACCAACCGACCCGCGGTCGTCAGTATTGACACCCGCACGCACGAGCTCGTCGGGAAGCGCCCCGTGACCGAGGGCCACTCGTTCCTCGACGGCTTCGCGCCGGCGGTCGCGGCGGCGAAGGACAACGGATCGCCCACTGTTCAGTTCAGTCCGGATGGCCGCTTCGCCTATCTCTTGGCGGATCGCTCGTTGTGGTGGGGCGGCATCGCGCTCATCGATCTCGAAAAGGCGACGGTGGTGACGCACACGACCGCCGTCGGCGACGCCTCCGCGCTCCGCCTATCCGCGAACGGTGACCGCCTCTACGCGTTGGTCGTGGTCCCGCAGCAGGAGCTATCGGTGTTGGTGCTGCTGGATCCCGGCACGCTGAAGGAGGTCGCGCGCTCCGTTGCGCTGAGCAACGGCCCACTCACGATCATCACGGTCGCGGGAGAACGCTGACGAGAGCGGTACCGAGCTTCTTAGTGGTTGCAGGCCTTCGCGGTACCGGTCTGCTCGGCGGTGCGGAACGACTGCCCGCAGCCACAGCTGGAGACCGCGTTCGGATTGCGGAGCGCGAAGCCGCCGCCCATGAGGGCATCGACGAAATCGATCTCCGAGCCCTTGAGGTACATCGCGCTCATCGGATCGACGACGATGCGAACGCCGTCCTGCTCGATGAGCTGGTCGTCCTCTTCGTTGCCCTCGGCGAACGTCATGCCGTACGAGAATCCCGAGCAGCCGCCCGGCGTCACGTAGACGCGGAGCGCGAGGTCGTCGCGCTGCTGCTTGGCGATGACTTCCTTTAGCTTCTCGGTGGCGCGCGCGGTCATCGTCACGACCGGCTGGTCGGTCTGGGTGCCGGTCTCCTGCTGTTCGATCGCCACGTGCATCCCTCCGAGTGGTCTGAGGACATGATAGCCGACATACACTCGATTTCGTGCCCATTTCGTTGCATCACGCTCAGGTCTTTTACTGCGGCGTGGCGCGAAGCGCACACGCCAAGCAGATGAGCGCAGCAGGGCTGCGCGATTACCCGCCTGGCGAGGAAGCAAAGGCACGCGATTTCTACGCAAAAGCCCTCGGTTTAGAGGAGATCGAGCGCCCGAAGACCCTTGCGGACCGCGATGGATTGTGGTTCGCGGCGCCGCCGGGCCACGTGCACCTTTCCGCCGACGGCGACCTTGCGCTCCATCCCCGACGCCACTTCGCGCTGCGCGTTGACGACCTCGACGAGATCCGGCGGCAGCTCTCCGAATCTGGAGCGCGGTTCGAGGACGCGACACCGATCCCCGGATGGCGCCGCGTGTACGTGTTCGATCCGTTCGGCAACAAGATCGAGCTCGACGAAATTGGCGGCTGAATTCCGCTTCTCCCCGCGTCCCAATCGCGCGAGCGAGATCCGCTGGCGCCCGTGGAGCGATTCGGCGTTCGCCGAAGCGAAGGATCAGAGCAAGCCGGTGCTGCTCGCGATCAGCGCCGTGTGGTGTCACTGGTGTCACGTGATGGACGAGACCAGCTACAGCGTTCCCGAGATCATCGAGAAGATCAACGAGAGCTACATACCGGTCCGCGTCGATAACGATCAGCGTCCGGACGTGAACCGCCGCTACAACATGGGCGGCTGGCCGACGACCGCGTTCCTCACCCCGGACGGGGACATCATCCACGGCGGCACCTACATCGGGCCGCAGGACATGTGGCAGACGGTCAACACGGTCGCCGACGTGTGGAGCGAGAAACGCGAGGACATCGCGCGGCAGGTCGCCGAGTTCAAGTCGAAGGAAGCCGAGGCGCGCAAACCGAAGCCGGGCGATCTCTCGCTCGAGATCGTCGACACGGTCGGCGCGGTCATCCGCGGCCAGTACGACCCGCAGTTCGGCGGCTTCGGTCGCGAGCCGAAGTTCCCGCAAGTGCGGCTGCTGCGGTTCCTGCTGGACGAGTTCCGCCGCCACGGCTATCCGGACGTCGCGCACATGCTGCACAAGACACTGGGCACGATGGCCACCAGCGGCATGCACGACGACGTCGAGGGCGGCTTCTTCCGTTACGCGACGACGCGTCAGTGGCAGATCCCGCATTACGAGAAGATGCTCGAGGACAACGCGGAGCTGCTCACGGTCTACGCCGAGGCGCATCGGACGTTCCCGGAGGCCGGATACGACCGCGTCGTGCGCGACATCGTCCGCTGGATGGACGCGGTGCTCTGGCGCGAAGACATCGCGGCGTTCTCCGGTTCGCAGGACGCGGACGAGCACTACTACACGCTCGACGCCGACGGCCGCGCCAAGGCGGAGCCGCCGTTCGTCGATCGCGCGATGTACACGAGCTGGAACGCCCTCGCCATCTCGGGCTACGTCGCCGCGGCGCAGGCGCTGGATGACGCGAGCGTCCGCGCGCGTGGGCTCGCGGCCCTGCGCACGATCGCCACGCGGATGTGGGATGAGGAGGAGGGTCTGGCGCATTTCGACCGCGGCGAGGGACCGCAGCTGCGCGATCTTCTGGGCGATCTTGCCGCCGTGCTCACGGCGCAGCTCGATGCATACGAGAGCGGCGAACATCCCATCGGCATCGTCGGCGCGGGTCGTGTGGCCGCGCGGATCCGCGATCGCCTCGAGGACGCCGAACACGGCGGCTTCTTCGACGCGCCCGAGCGAGCCGAGCCGGGTCGCGTCGCCACGCGCGAGAAGCCGATCGAGGAGAACGCCATCGCCGGCGAGGCGTTCCTGCGGCTCGCGGCGCTCACCGGCGAGGACGCCTGGCGTGAGTCGGCGGTGCGCGCGCTCCGCGGTTTCGTCGGCACGTACCGCGGCTGGGGACAGTTCGCGGCGCCGTATGCGGATGCCGTCGCGCGCGCTCTCGTCGAGCCGTTGACCGTCACCGTCGTCGGGCCGTCGCGCGACGCGACGGCCGATGCCCTCTGGTCCGTCACGCGCGCGGCGGACGATCCCTCCCGCGCGATCCGCCGCATCGCGCCGGATCAAGATGTGGCGTCGCTCGAGCGTCTTGGCTTTCCGGCCGATCGCACGGCGGCCTACGTCTGCGTCGGCACGGTCTGCTCCGAGCCGCTGATGGACGAGGGCTCGCTTCGTCGCGAGCTCGAGCGGGCCAAAGCTCGTCTGGAGAGGGTCTAGGCATGGTTCCTGCGCGGCTTCGGGCGTGGCACGACTCACCGATACGCGCACGCTCACGGAGGGACGCACGATGGTCGGCGTCTTCCGTCGCGAGAGCGACGCGCGCCAGGCGGCGCACGCGCTCGACATCGCGGGCTTCTCCGCGGATCGCGTCGGGATCGTCGCGAAGAACGTGCGCCAGGCGCGGGAGATGGCCGGTTCGTACAGCCCGCAGGGCGCGCTCGCGGGCGCCATGCTCGGGGCGCTCCTCGCCGCGCTGTTCGTCGTCTTCGGCGGCGAGTCCGTACGTCAGAACTCGACCGGCATCGTCCTCGGCGGCGTGGCGCTCGTCGTCGCGTTCACGGCGATCGGCTGGCTCGCGGGGCGCGCCCGCATCTTCAAGGACGAGGATTACGAGCAGTACGAGGACGCGGTCGAGGAGGGCGAATCGCTTGTGAGTGTCGTGTGCGAGACCGAGGACGGCGCCGATCAGGCGCGCCTGATCCTCGAACGAGCCGGCGCGGTCGAAGTCCGGCGCGAGGAGTCGACCGAGGCCGTCTGACTGATCTCTCGGCTACGCCGAGGAGAGGCTCAGGGCTGGTGGGCTCGCTCGGCTCGGCAAAGCCGGGCCTCGCTCGTTTCTATGGCGCGGCCGGCGTCCCGCGGACCCACACCGCCTTCGGATCCAAGAGCACCTCAAGGTCCTTGAGCGGATCGGCGTCGACGAAGACGAAATCGGCCCAGCAGCCCTCGGCGATCCGTCCCGCCTTCGGGCGACCGACGACATCAGCCGCGCGGCTCGTCGCGGCGACGAGCGACTCCTCGCGCGAGAGCCCGGTCTCGTGGAGGTAGCGCAGCTCGAGTGCGTAGCGCTCGTGCTTGTTGAACGGCGTTCCCCCGTCCGTCCCCGCCGCGATGCGCACGCCGGCCTTGTGCGCGGCGCGCACACCCTCGTGATGCTTCGCGGCGACCGCGCGAGCGCGCTCCATCACGCGTTCGTTCAGGCTCACGGCGTTCTCGAGGATCGCATGCAGCGCCGAGAACGTGGGCACGAGCGCGACGTCCTTCTCCTTGACGAGCTTGATCGTCCGCGCGTCGAGCAGCGTGCAGTGCTCGATCGAGTCGATGCCGGCCTCGCACGCGATCCGCATGCCCTCCGCGCCGTGCGCGTGCGTCGTGATGCGGATCCCGGCGCGATGCGCTTCCTCGACCGCCGCGCGCGTTTCGTCCAGCGTGTACTGCGCGAGCTCCGGGCCGGCGCCCTCGCCGAGCACGCCACCGGTGGAGAAGAGCTTGATGACGCTCGCGCCGTCGGCGACCTGCTCGCGCGTCGCGCGGCGCACGTCGTCGGCGCCGTCGGCGATGCGACCGACCTCAGCGCCGTGCCCACCGGTGGTCGTGATCCCGCGCGACGCCGCGATGATCCGCGGGCCTTCCACCGTGCCCTGCTCGACCGCCTGCGCGAGCTCCACGACCATCGTCCCATTCGCGCCGAGGTCGCGCACGGTCGTGACGCCGGCGCGCAGCGACAGCCTCGCGTTCTTGAAGGCCTTGATCGTCGCCGTTGCCGCCGGCTGCCGCGCCTCGGCCTCGAAGTTCGCGGTGCCGTCGAAGACGAGATGCGCGTGGCAGTTGATCAACCCCGGCAGCACGAATCGTCCGCCCGCCTCGAGCGTGCGCGAGCGCTCGCCCTTCGGCGTTCGCGGCGCGCGCGAACGCTTTCCGACCCAGGTGACGGTCCCGTCCTCGATGACGATCGCGGCGTCGCTCGTGAACGCGGCGCCATCGAAGAGCCCATCGACCTCGAGGACCGTGCGCGTCGCGAGGCAGTATCGTCCACGGATGCCTGAGGCGCTCGTCGAGCGTTTGCGCGCGCGCGGCTTCGTCCCACCCGACTACGACGGACGCGGACTGCTGAACGTCCCGGCGACGGTGCTCGACATGCTCGGCGCGCGCCAGGCGCAGGATCCGCCGCCGCTCGCGGATCTCGATCCCGCGCTGCGCGACGGAGCGCGCCGCGTCGTCGTGATCCTCGTCGACGGCCTCGGGAAGTGGCAGCTCGATCTGCACTGCGATCGCGGCGACACGCCGTTCCTCGCCGAGCTCCGCGATCGCGCGCGACGGCGCGAGAGCGCGCAGCTCATGGAGGCGACGACCGTATTTCCCTCGACCACGACCGCGGCGATCACCACGATGAACACGGCGCGCACGCCGCTCGAGCACGGGAACATCGCCTACTTCATCTGGCTCGAGGAATTCGCTCAGGTGACGCAGATGCTCCGCTGGGGGCAGGCCGCGACGCGGCGTGGCTCGTATTTCGACGACGCGAGCGTCGATCCACGAACCTACGTGCAGGTCCCGTCGATCCATGGCCGGCTGCGCGAACGCGGCCTGGCGTCGGCGCTCATCGAGCCCGAGCTCTTCCGCATGGAGGCGATGACGCGAATGCACGCGGCCGAGGCGAACTACCTCGGCTACGTCCTACCCTCGACCGTGGGCGTGCGGCTGCGGCAAGCGCTCGACGAAGGCCCGCCATACGTCTACGCCTATTGGGCCGGGCTCGATACCGCGTCGCACCTCTACGGTCCGCGCAGCCCGGAGACCGCGGCGGAGGCGGCGGCTTTCGATCTGAACCTGCGCCGCGCGCTCGCCGACCGCGAAGGGGGCGACGCGCTCGTCCTGCTCACCGCGGACCACGGCCACGCCACGACCGATCCCGACAAGCTCGTGAATCTCGTCGACGACGAGGACCTGCGCGCGCTGCTGCGCAACCCGCTCGCCGGCGAGCCGCGGCTGGTGTTCTTTCACACCGACCATCCGGATCTCGTGCGCGAGCACATCGAGCGGCGCTGGCCCGGGGTCTTCACGCTCCTCGATCGCGAGGAGCTGATCGCGGCCGGGCTGTTCGGACGCGGCGATCCGACGGTCGCGCGTCGGCGCATCGGCGAGGTGTGCGGGCTCCTCGACGGCGAGCGCGCGGCGTCGATCGTGAAGGTCGACGGGCAGATCGTTCGTCATCGCGGATCGCACGGCGGCATGAGCGCCGATGAGATGCGCATACCGATCCTCGCGTGGCGCGCATGAGCGCTGAGGTACAGCCATGAGCGCGAGACCTTAGGATTTCGCGCGATGGCGACCACTTCGTACCTCGACGCGATCTCGGGCGGCATGGTCACCGCGGCCGCGTTCGGCGACGACGATGCCGCCGTGCAGGCCGTGACGCTGCTGCACGACTCGGGCGTGCGCAAGGAAGACATCTGCGTCATCGCCGCGGATCCGCGGCGCGCGCAGCTGGTCGCGGGCGATCGCGCGTGGCTCCCATGGAAGGGGTGGCGCGGTCCGCGGTGGCGCCTCGCCAAGCTGATGCCGGGCGGCGGCATCCCGAAGACGGTCCGGCAGCGCTATGGCCGCGCGCTGCGCGCTGGTCAGATCGTCGTCGTGGTCGCGGCCGGCGGCCAGCCGCCGGACACGATCGCGGCTCTGCTCGAGCAGGCCCGTGGCGAAGCGGTCGATAAGTGGTGGCAGCAGCCGACGCAGCTGTTCGCGCCGCCGGAGCTCGCGGGCCCGTTCTGATCGGTTAGCTGCTCGTCGCTCGGCCTTGTCTATTCGCGCCGCAGCCACGCCCGCAGCGCGGCGTCGAACGCTTCCGGCGCTTCGATGTTCGCGATGTGTCCCGCGTCCGGAATGATGCTGAGCGTCGCGCCCGGGATCTGCGCGTGCATCACGGTCGCCATCTCGAGCGTGGTGAGCGTGTCAGCCTCGCCGACGACGATGGCCGTCGGCACGTCGATGCTCGGCAGATCCGGCCGGCTGTCGGGCCGATGGCCCATCGCGATGCTGGCCTGCGCTACCGCTTCCGCGGGGTGTCGGCGGATCGTCGCCTTGAGCGCGTCCCAGTG
>WNGF01000774.1_pt2 | contig 47229 bp, 50 predicted proteins | sample 5400641 | NCBI WGS metagenome assembly WNGF01 (sample SAMN13153371, study PRJNA577476) | soil metagenome | isolation source: 80 cm soil or saprolite under grassland replicate 2 | place: USA:California | collected 2016-06-15 | reverse complement strand
GTCCCGAAGCGCCGCCAGGAGCTGATGCGCCGGCTCTGGCTGGGTCACATGAAGCTGGGGGTCGCGCGCCTCGAAGCGGGAGCGCAGGAGGCGGCGTTGAGTTCGCTGTTCCAGGCGCTGGCGATCACCGACGTCGGCAAGGACCGCCTGGAGGAGACACGGGCGACGCTCGTCCGGGCGCTCGAAGAAATCTCCGCGGTGCGCTCCGTGGACATCGCCGCGCTCGTCGATGCCGGCGACCCTGGCGCCGCGGGAATTCAAGGCGACAAGCTCTGGAGCCTGCTCCGCGGCGCGGTCGATCAGGGGTTACCCCAGGATGATCTCGCCGACGCATTCGCCAGGGTCTCGGCGCTGTTTATTAAGAACATGGGGGGCCCCGAAATGGCCCCCCAAGCCCCCCCATTCGCGTAGCGATCGAGCTCTGCTCGATCGCGCCTGCTTCCAACCGTTCAAAACGGTTGCCGGAAGACGCGATCGAGCCCCAGCTCGATCGCCACGCGAATCAGGGGGGCTTGGGGGGTGCGTCGCGCACCCCCCATCTTTTTAGCGCCAGGCCCAGACGGGTTGCTCGAAGTGGTCGACGCGGGTGTCGCGGCCGTGGACGACGACCTCGCGGGCTTGAAAGACGACGGCGGCTGTCGGCGCGTGGATGAGCGAGCCCAGGATGGGAAGCTGGATGACCGGCCGGTCGCTCTCCGGGATCGAGATGAGGCGGGGAATGTCGGGTTTGTCCAGCTCGGTCAGCGGCACCCGGTGCACGCTCGCCACCTCGTCCGGGTTCGGCGTCAGCGTCACGTGGGCCCCGCCCCACACGACCACGGGCGTGATGATGAACCCCGAGCGGGTGGGGTAGTCGTCGAGAAGGCCGAGGACGGCGTCCTCGGCGAGCGCCAGCCCGACCTCCTCGCCCAGCTCTCGTAACGCGGCGCCTTCCGCCGTCTCGTCGGGATCCAGACGGCCGCCCGGCAGTGCCCACTGGCCCGAATGCGCGCGCAGTCCCCGCGTGCGCTTGGTGAGGAGCAGGCAGGCGCGCCCCTCCTCGTCGGGCAACAGGACCACCGCGACGCCGGCGGGACGGCGGCCGTCGGGCGCGACCGCGCGGCGCGCGAAGCGGGCCAGATGCGCGCGCGCCCGCTCGCGGAGCGCGTCGTCGAAGGCTGTCACGCGGCGGCGCGGCGCCTACTGCATCGGCGAGAACGCGGTAGGACGGAAGATCTTGTTGACCACGCGCTCGACGAGCGGGCCGTTCATCTCCGACTGCTTTCTGACGGCTTGCCACTCGGGGTCGCCCATGAAGGCCTTCCAGACGCGATCACGGTGCGCGAGGTCGTCGTAGGCGCACATGTAGACGAGCTCGTTCGACTCGCCGAACACCGTCTCCCAGAAGCCGACGACCTTGATGCCGTGCTTGGCGAAGAGCTTCATGGTGTGGTCGGCGAAGCGCTTCTGGATGTCGGGCATGCGGCCGGGCATGATGTAGTACGAACGCCACTCGTAGATCATCGGCTCTTCTCCTCGCGCGGGATCAACACCTGGAAGTGATCGTACTGTCGGCCCGCCCGGGTCACGACGGCCTCGACATCCTCGGCGAGCATGTGGCGGAGCCCGACCAGCTCGGCGCACGCCGCGCGCACGCGGGCGAGGTAGTCGTCGCGGGAGGCGTAGCGCTCGGCCACGGACGGGCGCGGGTCGCCTCGTCGCGCGCGCTCGTCGGCGGTGCGACAGAAGGGCAGCGTGGATCCGATCATCGACATGATGTCGCCGGGGGCGCCCTGATCCGGATGACGGGGATTCCAGCCCGTGAACGTTCCGAGCGGGACGCGCAGCTCGACCGGTCGGATGCCCCCCACCTCGTTGCCGTCGGCATCGACGGCGGAGACCAGGCTCGCGTACGGCGCCCCCATCTTCGGGGGAAGCTCGCTACAGACTCCTGCCGACCACTCGGCGCCGAAGTCCAGACGCACGGGGCGCTCGATACGGTCGGGGAAGCGAACGCCAGGAATGGCCGTGAAGGTCTTCTCGGTCGTCTCGGCGGGCACCGCGCTGCCGTCGGCCAGACGCGGCACCGCGCTCGGTGGCGGCGCGATTCCCTCGCGCACCCAGCCGTCGAGGTTCACGAGCGCCGCGCGCAGCAGCGGCGCGTAGTCCACCAGGTTGAACGTCTGCAGTCCCCGCCCGCCGGTGTTGGGGTCGGCATCCGGTGGCGGCAGCGCGCCCGGCGTGTGCTGCGTTCCCGCGAAGTGATAGAGGCGCGTCTCGGGCACGGTGTCGACGTCGGCCTGCGCCTGCACGTCCGTGTGGACGAGCGAGCCATCGCCCCGCCAGTACTCCGCCGAGGAGTTGATCGTGAAGATTCGCGGCAGACCGCCGCGCCCCGCCTGGCGGGCCAGGAGCGATCCGCGCGCGCCCGAGACGGGGTCGGTCTGCTCGACGTCGGTGAAGGGGAAGAGACTGCCCACCGCCTCCTTGGCGTTCAGCGAGGGCTGGCCGAAGCGCATGTTGAACTCGCCGCGCCGCGCGCCCGCCACGTGCGGGACCACGGCGTCGAACACCCGGCGCCCACGCTCGTCCTGATTGAGGGCGAGATAGAGGAAGTGCCGCAGGAAGCGTCCCGACTGCGAGACCCCGAACGCGTAGGCGCGCGTCAGCGTGCCCGGGCACGGGTGGCCATCCGCCGCCGAGCCGAAGCGGAGCCACGCGCCCACGTCGCGCACGCCGAGGAGCCCGAGACCGACGATCGCCGGATCCCGGGAGCGGTAGATCAGCTCGTACAGGCGGCCCGGCACGAAGCCACCGTCCAGCTCGACGTGCGTCGGGTCGCAGAAGCGCCACGTCGCCCGCGGCACCACGACCCGCTCCGCCCCCGCGTGCTCGCGCACGGTTAGCCGCGCCTGCGGATCGTCCAGCGCGACCGTGGGCTGCGGGATGTGGTAGCGGTCAGCCATCGGCAGCTGTCGCGCCGGGAGATTCGGGCGAAACTCGCAGCGCACGAGGCCGCTGACGCCGCGGGCGACGGGCGCGTCGAGGGCCATGAGGCCGTCCATGCGGGGCACGTCCGGCTGCCAGCCCACCCAGGCCACCGCGTAGCCGCGGCGCATGAGGAAGCCGTTGCCGAAGTCCTCCTCCGTCGTCGGATCGGCCGCACGCGGCGTGCTGTTGAACATGCCGAGGGCGACCTTGCGGCCCCGGTTCGGCACGTCGAGGAGGACCGCGCCGTTGCCGCGCGCGGCGTCGCGCGGCCGCAGGAGATAGAAATCCGCCGAGAACTCCACCAGCCCGGCCCCGTTCCTCGGCGCCCGGCCGAGATCGGTGATCTCGGCGTGCAGCGGATGCGCGGGATCGACGGCGAAGTGCAGCGTGCCGGCGATCTTCTCGTACGCGCCGGCTTCTCCGAAGGGGCGGCCATCGAGCACGGGCTCGCGCCGAGCGACTCGAAGGGTCGTGACGGCCATCGTGATCTCCTATCTGAAGACTGTCTGGCCCGGGATGTCGGTCTGCAGCGCGTCGAGCGCCCGGCGCACCAGGCCCCTGCGGAGCGCCCGCTCGTCGGCTCGGGACAGCGTCGGATCACCGAGGGGGTGCGTGATCGCCTTGCCGGGGATGATGCGATTGGGGCCGATGCTCTCCGCGAGGGGAACGATCGTCGAGATGATCGCGGTGGGGATCCCCCTCCGCTCGAACTCTTTCGCCATCGTTGCGCCGCAACGAGTGCAGGTCCCTCAGGTGGCGGTGAAGATCACCCCTTCCACCGACGCGGCCTCGAGCTCGCGCGCCATCTCCTCGGCGAAGCGCCGGGCGTTGGTCGTGCTGGCGCCGCTGCCCACGAAGACCCAGTACTCGTCGAGGAGCCGGCCGATGGCGCCTTCCGCCTCGAGCTCGCGCAGGACGTCGACGGGCAGCACCCGGTTCGGATCCTCGTTCGCCCGGGTCGTGTCGTAGCCGCCGTGGATCGATTGCCACCGATCCGGGCTGAGGGAGTCGACGCCCGCCAGGCTGTATTTCTGCCACTTCGTCGCGTAGGTAGACTCGATCCGATCAGGATTCCCCTTGGGCACGATGCCGCCCGAGGTGACGAGCGCGATGGTCGCCCGGCTGACGTCCTTGATCGGGCTCGGAGGCGGCACGCGGTCGTAATCGGGTAGCGGCCATTCGGTCTGCCAGGCCTCGCCGCGCATGGACCCGAGCAACATGTCGACCGCGCGACCGGCCGCGCTCCGGCTCGCCATCTCGGTGAAGCGGAGGCCCCGGGCCAGGTAGCCCTCCTCCTCGGGGAGCCCGACGCGCTGCCCCCGCGCGCGCCCGAGCCCGAGGGCCGCCATCCGCTCGAGCGTCGCCGGCATCGAGATCGCGTTCGGGCCGCTGGCGACGATGTAGAGGCGCTGCCGGTACAGCGCGACCGCGGGATTGTCCCGATGCATCCCGGTCACGGTGGGAACGTTCAGGGCCTCTTCCACGGCCCGGCACACCCGGCCGCACGCGAAGCCGTATCGCCCCGCGTTGAACGCCGGCCCGGCGATCACGAGATCGGGCTCGTGGCGCCGGATCAGATCCACGACGGCCGTCGCCGCCTGCTCCTCGTGCTCGCCGAAGTAGTCGTCTCCGCAGAAGACGGTCGCGACGACCTCCCCGGCGTCCCCGAGCGCACGCTCGAGGAGCTGGCCGGGCCCCACGCGTCCCTGGTGGACGCCCGGGGGCTCGCTCGCCTTGTCCTCGCCGCCGATGCCGGCGAAGAACTGGTTCAGGTAGTGCACGACCCTGAGCTTCGTCATGGAGGTAGTCTAATACGTCCGCGCCGTGAGGCGGCCATTGCCTGCGCTCGTTCCGCACCCGAGCAGATAACGGTAGAGGAGGCGCTGGGCATCGCCCGGCGGGCCGGGGAGATCGAAGAAGGCCTCGCCGCCGATCACGCGCTCGACGCGCGGGAGCTCGACGAGCTGCGTCGTGCGGCCGGTGCTGACGATGCGCTCGGCCTCCGGGACGAAGTAGACGAAGCCGGGATCGTCGGGGGTGCCGTAGATCTCCGGCATCACGAGCACGGTGCGGATCCCGGCGCGCTCGCACTTGCGGCAGATCAGCATGAACTCGACCGCGGGATGGCCGCCTCCGGCGTAGCTGGCACACGCGGCCTCGGCGCCCAGGAGGCGCGCGAGCTTCACCGCGTACTCGGCGAGCAGCTCCTTTTCGTTGATGTCGTCCGAGGCCGCCGGGTAGACGATCACGCCCCGGAAGTCCAGATCCCGGCCGTGCCGGGCGTAGAGCTCCTCGATGAGGCCGTGCTGCTGGTTGGCGAAGGTCGATGTTCGATTCGAGGCGTGCACGTTGCTCCGCACGTTGACGACGGCGCCGTCGAGAACCTCGTTCGGGTGGATCAGCGTCGGCAGCATGCCGTCCATCGCCTTGCCATACACCGTCGCCCCGGCGAGCTGATAGAAGTACACGACCCTGGGCAGACGGTCCGGCGGCGGAACGAGCTCGTAGGTTCGTCGCTCGTCGGGCTCGTGCGTGGCGACGGCACGGGCCAGAGACGCGGCGGCCTTCAGCTCGGCGACGCGGACGCTCCGGTTGTAGCGCTGGGCCAGCGACGAGCCGACCATGATGTTCTCGATGACCGCGTCGGACCGCGAAGCGTCGAGGTAAATCGGGTTCGGGCGGAAGGTCAGCACGAGATTGATGGTCGCGCCAAAGGCCGTGAGCTCGGCACCGGGCCCCACCATGTCGACGATCGCCTCGCGCCAGTACGTCGGCTCTCCGGCGACGGCGTCGCTCACGGTCAGGATCGCGACGCCGGCGAGGCGTCGCGTCGTTCCTTCGCCGACGGTCTTCGGGGGGCCGACGAAGGCGGGAAAGGTACTTTCCGGGTCCGGCTTCCAGCGGGGCTCGGCGGCGTCCATCACGTGGATGATCCGCACCGACTCTCCGGGGCGCACGATGTCCAGCGTCACGTCCGCGAACGCGGGGTCCTCGAGCAGCAGCGCGCGCAGCTCCTCGCGATCGATCTCGAGGGCACCGTGCGCGAACCGCGTCGCGTCCGAGAACCGCACGTCGTGTACGACGGTCGTTTTCAGTTCGAGTTGCATTCCCTCCCCCTTGCGGGGAGGGGTAGGGGTGGGGGTCGTGTTGTTGATCGCCATGTCAGCCGAGCTGGTTCTTCATTCTCGGATCCAGCAGGTCGCGCAAGCCGTCGCCGAGCTGGTTCACGCCGAGGGCGACCACGGTGAGGGCGAGGCCGGGGAGGGCGACGAGCCAGGGCTGGGCCAGCAAATAGCCGCGGCTCTGGGCGAGCATGTTGCCCCAGCTGGGGACCGGGGGCTGGATGCCGAGGCCGACGAAGCTCAGCGTGGCCTCGGCGAGGATGCGCGAGGGGACCTGGAAGGTCGTGAACACGATGAGGGGGGCCACGATGTTCGGCAGCACGTGACGCAGGACGATGCGGGCCGGGCGGGCTCCGAGCGCGCGCGCCGCCATCACGTACTCGCCCTCGCGGACGCTGAGGGTCGAGGCGCGGGCCGCCCGCGCGAACGTCATCCAGCTCGCCAGACCGAGGGCGAGGATCACGTTCAGCAGGCCGGCGCCCCAGAAGGCGGTGATGATGATGGCGAGCAGGATGTAGGGGAAGGAGTACTGGACGTCCGCGATCCCCATCAGCAGCGCGTCGAGGTGGCCGCCGCGGAATCCGCCGAGAACGCCGATGCTGATGCCCACGAGGCCCGCCACCACGACACTGAAGAAGCCTACCACCAGCGACACCCGCGCCCCGTAGATGAGGCGGCTCAGCGTGTCGCGGCCGAACTCGTCCGTCCCCAGCGGGTACGACAGGTCGCCGCCGGCCCAGAGCGGCGGCTTGAGCGCGATGCTCAGGTCCTGCGCGTCGTAGTCGTGCGAGGCGATCAGGGGCGCCAGCGCCCCGACCGCGACGAAGGCGACGACGATCACGGCACCCCAGACCAGCTGCGGGCTTCGACGGGCGATCCGGCCGATCCTCACGGCGCGCCGACGCGGATGCGGGGATCGATGTAGACGTAGAGAACATCCACGAGCAGGTTGATGGTGACGAACACCGTCGACAGCATGGCGACACCGGCGAGGACGACGGGATAGTCCCGCCGCAGCACCGCCTCCAGAAGGGTCGTGCCGAGCCCCGGCCAGGCGAACACGGTCTCGATGACGACGGCCCCGCCGAGCTGCCATCCGAGGCTGACGCCGGTCACGGTGACGAGCGGGATCAAGGCGTTCCGCAAGCCGTGACGGACGACGACCGCGGCCGTCCCCATCCCCTTGGCCCGGGCGGTGCGGATGTAGTCCTGGTCCAGCACCTCCAGCATCTCCGATCGCGTCAGGCGCGCGAGCAGGGCGAGCAGCCAGAAGCTCAGCGCCAGGGCGGGCAGGACCAGCGAGGCCCAGCCGCTGCGTCCAGACACGGGCAGCCAGTGCAGCGAGACCGCGAAGAGCAGGATCAGCATGAGCGCGAGCCAGAAGCTCGCGATCGATTGACCGAGGAGCGCCACGCCGATCACGAGCTGGTCGACGACGGTGGCGCGCCGGACCGCGGCCACGATGCCGAGCGGCACGCCGACGACGATGGCGATGACCGTCGAGGCCAGGGCCAGCTCGAGGCTCGCGGGAAGCCGCTCGGACACCAGGCCGAGCGCCGATCGATCGGAGAAGAACGAGCGGCCGAAGTCGCCTCGCGCCGCTCGCCAGACGAACACGCCGAACTGCACGAGGAGCGGCCGGTCGAGACCGTAGACCTGTCGGATCGTGGCCTTGTCGCGCTCGGTCGCCTCGGGCGGCGCCAGCATCTCCACGGGATCGCCGGTGGTGAGCAGGCACACGAAGACGACGAGCAACACGACGAGCAGCGCCGCGGCCGCCTGCAGGAGGCGCCGCGCGATCAGGCCGATCGCCACGGATTACTTGGGGACCGACGGCACCGTGGGACTCTCGGGCGCCCTCCGGCCCGTGCGATGCCAGTAGTCGTCGGACGATGGGAAGGCCGCGGGATAGGGGCGCCAGGCGATGTCCTTCTGGACGCCCCAGAGCGAGTCGACCGTGTGCACGAAGAGCCAGAACGCCTCGTCGTGCATCAGCTGGTTCAGCGCGAGGTAGGCGCGCTGCATCGACTCCAGGCTCGTGGCCTCGCCGGCCTCGCTCATCAGGCGGCGCGCCTTGCCCAGCTCCGGCGGCATCGCGCCCCACTTCGACGCGAGCTTGGCGTCGGGAAACGACGCGTTCAGCGTGAAGTGCAGCAGGATCGCCGGGTGCCAGTACATCGTCCAGATCAGCTCGGTGACGTCGTACTCGCCCTCGTTCCGCTCGGCCAGGATCCGCGCGCGCTCCGCCGGCTGCACCGTCGCCTTGATGCCGACCTTGGCGAGCTGGTTGGCCACGGCCTGGGCGACCTCGACGTCCTTGACGAAGACGCCCTGGGTCACCGTCCAGCGGAACGTGAAGCCGTTCGGATAGCCGGCCTCCCGGAGCAGCGCGCGGGCCTTCTCGGGATCGTGGGGATACGGCCGGATCTCGTCGCTCGCGCCGAGCCATCCGGGCCAGAGGGGCGCCGGCATCACCGCGCCGCGTCCCCCGAGAATGGAGCGCACGATCGCCGTCCGGTCGACGGCGTAATTCATGGCCTGGCGCACGCGCTTGTCGCGAAGCGGCGGCGTCGTCTTGAACAGGTTGATGACGTACGAGAGCGCCGAGCCTCCGGTCAGGCTCACGACCTCGAGCTTGGGGTTGCCCTGGACCATCGACAGCGACTCGATGGGAACGGCCGTGGCGACCTGGGCCGTTCCCGCGGCCAGCTCGAGCACCCGCGTCGAGGGCTCGGGGACGTGACGGAAGGTCAGCTTGTCGGGAAACGCCTTGGCGCCGCGATAGCCGTCCCAGGCCTCGAGCTGCACCGTGCCGTCCACGGGCCAGGCCGTCGCCCGGTACGGTCCGGTGCCGATCGGGCGCGCCTCGAACTGCTCGCGCGTCATCGTGTGGCGGGCGAGGGGCGGAACGAGCAGATGCGAGGCCGCCGCGAGCACGGAGAGATCGGGCTTGGGCAGGCTCCACCGGATCGTGTGCTTGCCGGCGATCTCCGCCTTGCCCAGCGCCTTCAGCACGACGCCGCGCCGTCCGGGCTTCTCGGGCGAGACGTAGCCGTCGAACGCGGCCTTCACGTGCTCGGCCGTCAGCTCCTCGCCATTCTGGAACTTGATGCCGCGCCGGATCTCGACCAGGAAGGTCCGCGGATCGGGGAAGCTCCACTTCTCCGCGAGCACCGGCACGATGCCCCAGGCCCGCTCGTTCGGCAGGAGCTCGATGCGCACGAGCGGCTCGACGACGTGTGGGATCAGGTAGTACTGGGAGTTCGTGCCGTACTCGCTGAGCGGATCGGCGCCGCCGGTCTTCTCGGAGACGACCACCGTCCACTGCGCCGGCCGCGCCGCCGCCGCGTGGGTCCATGCGCCATCGAGGGCGGTCGCCAGGAGCCCCAGCGCGGCGGCCACGGCGGTGCGGAGCGTCGAGCGGCGCCGGCCCGTCATGTCCCGGCGAGGCGGTCGGCGAGGGCGCGGGCCCAGGCCATGCGCGCGGGCGGCATCACGAGCTTCTCGGGGAACTCGCGACCGAAGGGGCGGGTCGCGTCGATGCCGAGCTTCGCGGTGACGCCGCGGTCGTCCGCGCTCGGGTCCAGCATCGCGCCCAGGCTGCCCGCGATCGTCACGAGATCGCGATCGGCTTGCATCCGCGTGGCCACCGCCCACAGCACGTCCGATTCGTCGAAGACGTCGATATCGTCGTCGACGACAATCACGAGCTTGAGGTAATGGTCCACCCCGAGGACGATCGGGATCACGTGCTTGGCCTCGCCCGGCCGCCCCTGCCGGATGGCGACGTAGGCGGTGAAGGAGGACGTGCCCGAGAGGGGGACGTGCACGGCGGTCACGTTGGGGACGACCCGGGCCACCGCGTTCATGATCTCGGCCTCGCGCACGAGCCCGAGGGTCGTGATGTGATCGCCCGCGCGACCCGAGCCGATCGACTGGAACCAGGGGCGCGCGCGCATCGAGACGGCCCGGGCGACGAAGACGTGCTCGGTGCTCCGCCGCGAGAAATATCCCGTGAACTCCCCGAAGGGGCCTTCGGGCTCCCGCACGCCCGGCAGGATCTCGCCCTCGATGACGATCTCGGCCGCCGCCGGAACTTGTAATTCAATGGTCGTGCAGGGAGCGATCTCGAGCGGCTCACCCAGGAGCCCGCCCACGACCTCGAACTTGCCGACGTCGGGCGGGGGGTACGCGAGCGAGCCCATCGAGACGAGCGGATGAAGCCCCAGGACGACAGCGCAGGGCAGGGGCTCGCCGCGCGCCTCGGCGCGCCGCTGATACTCGAACATCCGGCGCCGCGAGTGCAGGCTCACCCCGAGGCGATCGCGCCCCTTGAGCTGGAAGCGATGGTAGCCCTCCGTCTCCACGCCGGTCTCGGGGTCGCGGGCGACGAGCATCCCCGCCGTGAGATAGCGGCCGGCGTCGCCGGGAAAGTAGAGCGGGATGGGCAGCGCACGCAGATCGAGCGCCTCGCCGGTGAGGACGCGCTCGCGAAACGGGGCCTCGGCGAGCCCGACGGGCTTGATGGGGTCCTTGATCCGTCGCGCGTACTCCGCGGCGAGCGCGCTCTCGGCGACGCCGAGCGCGAAGGCGAGCGCGCGTCGGCTGGCCACGACGTTGGCGATGATCGGGATGTCGTGCCCGGCCACCTGCTCGAAGAGCAGGATCGGCCAGCGCCGGCGCCGCTCGTACTCCAGCACCAGGGCCATGATGTCGTGCTCGAGGGAGACGGGCTCGCGGACGGTGACGACCTCCGACGGATGGGCCTCGCCATACGCGCGAACGAACGATCGCAGATCCTGGGTGCTCACGCCGCCGCCTCCACCGTCCGGTAGGCTAGCACGGGTGCGTGTACTATTCGTCCCGTGGCGACGACCGTCGGAGTCGTTGGGCTGGGGTTACTCGGGCACGCCGTCGCCTCCCGGCTGCGGGCCGCGGAGGCCGCCGCCTGGGACGTCCTCGGCTATGACGTCGTGCCCGATCGGGTCGCCGACCTGATCCGCCTCGGCGGCCGCGCCGCCGCGTCCGTCGCCGAAGCCGCGGACGCGGACGTCGTCTGCGTGATCCTGCCCTCGCTGGCCACCGTCGAGGATGTCATCCTCGGCCCCGACGGCCTCGTCCTGCGCGGACGTCCGGGCCAGACGATCGTCCAGATGAGCACGATCTCGCCGACGCTGACCCGCCGTCTCGCCCGCGAGGTCCACGCGCGCGGGCGGCACTTTCTCGACTGTCCCGTGAGCGGGACGAGCGCGATGGTGGCGCGCGGCAACGGCGTCATCTTCGTGGGCGGCGAGCGCGCCGTGTTCGATCGCTGGCAGCCGCTGCTGGACGCCGTCCTGCCCCGGCCGGTCTACGTGGGCGAGGCGGGGCAGGCGATGGTCCTCAAGCTCGTCGCCAACCTGCTCGTCGGCCTGCACAGCGCCGCCGCCGCCGAGGCGCTGACGATGGCACGCCGCGCGGGACTCGACCTCGATCTGGTCCTCGACGTGCTCGGTAGCGGCGCCGCCGGCTCCCGGATGCTGGAGGTGCGGGGGCCCCTGATCGTGGAGGGCGACTTCCCCGCGCAGATGAAGCTCGAGCTGTTCATGAAGGATCTGCATCTGATCCAGGAGGCGGCGCGAGAGCTGGGCGCGCCGGTGCCGCTCACCGACGTCGCGGAACGCCTCTACGCGGCGGTGAACGCCGCCGGGCACGGCGGCGAGGACCTCGCGGTCGTCGCCCGGGCGCTCGACGGCTGATGCTCGTGGATCCGACACTCGGGGCACTGCTCGAGGAGCTGGCCCGCTTCGGGGACGACAACGACGCGCGGGAGACCGAGCGCCCCAAGCGGATGCTCAACATCACGCCCGACACCGGGCGGCTCCTGTGGATCCTGATCCGGTCGTCGCGGGCCACCCGCATTCTCGAGGTGGGCACCTCCAACGCGTACTCCACGATCTGGCTGGCCGATGCGGCGCGCGGCACGGGCGGCCGCGTGGTCACGCTCGAGGCCGATCCCGGCAAGATCGCGCTGGCCCGCGAGAACCTGCGACGCGCGGGATGCGCCGACCGCGTGGACGTCGTCGCGGGCCGCGCCGCCGACACGCTCCCTACGCTCGCCGGCCCCTTCGACTTCGTGTTCCTCGATGCCGACCGCCCGAGCTACCTGACGTATTTCGAGATGGTCCTGCCGAAGCTCGTGCCCGGGGGCCTCATCGTGGCCGACAACGTGACGTCACATGCCAACGAGCTCGAGGCGTATCTGGCCGGGGTGAAGTTCCATCCCGGGCTCTTTTCCGTCACTGTCCCGATCGGCAAAGGCGAGGAAGTCAGCTACAAGCTGCGCTGAGTCGGGACCACCGGCGCGACACGTCGCCCATCGTCTCGACGGCTGACCGAGGAACCCGAGTCGAAACTAAATTAGCCGGCGAACGGGTCCTCGCTGCGGACGATGCGGCCAGCGGCGAAGGCGACGACCTCGACCAGCTTCAGGCGGTCAATCGGCTTCGCGACGTAGGACTGGAAGCCGCCGGCTACCGCGCGCTCGCGATCCTCGGCCCGCGCGTGCGCGGTGACGGCGACGGCGGGAACGGCGCCTCCGCGGTCCGGCCCGAGTGCCCTGACTTTCTGGAGCAGCACGTAGCCGTCCTCCTCGGGCATGGCGATATCGCTGACGAGCACGTCGGGGCGCCATTCGTGCACGAGCCGGAGTCCGTCGGCGGCGGAGGAAGCCGATGCGGTCTCGGCGCCGAATCGCTTGAGGATCGTGGTAAACAGCTCACGTTCGTCCGCTTGGTCGTCGACGACGAGGACCCGTAAGCCGTCGAGGCGGTTCGTCACTCGACGCGTCGCGCGCCCGGGAGAAAGATCGGGCGCCCACGACTGCCCGATCGGTAGCTCGACCGTGAAGGTGGCTCCCTGTCTTTCGCCGGCGCTCTCGGCGCCGACCCTGCCGCCGTGCAGTTCGACGAGGTGGCGGACGATCGCGAGCCCGAGCCCGAGACCGCCGTGGATCCGCGTCGTGCTGCTGTCCGCCTGCCGAAAACGATCGAAGACGTAGGGTAGGAACTGGCGCGTGATGCCCTTGCCGTGATCGGCCACGACGATCCGCGCATGGCGCTCGGCGCGCTCGACTCTGACCTCGACGTGCCCCTCGGAAGCCGAGAACTTGAGGGCGTTGGAGAGCAAATTCCACATGACCTGCTGCAGACGATCGGGATCCCCGATCATATGAAGCTGAGGCGCGGCGAACGACGTCCTGATTCGGATCCGCTTCGCCCTCGCGGCAGGACGCATGACGTCGATCGACGCCTCGACGACGCGCACGAGGTCCATCGGCCCCACCACGACCCTGAGCTTGCCCGAGAGAATCCGAGAGACGTCGAGCATGTCCTCGATGAGCTGGACCTGAACTCGGGCGTTGCGCTCGATGGTCTGTAGCGCGCGCACCTGCCGTTCCGGCTCCACCTCGTGATTCAGGAGGAGGCTGCTCCAGCCGAGGATCGCGTTCAGCGGTGTCCGCAGCTCGTGCGACAGCGTCGCGAGGAACTCGTCCTTGGTCTGGTTCGCTTCCGCTTGGATGCCTCGCTCGCGGATCAGCTCGGCGCGCTCCGCCTCGGCCTGCCTCCGTTCCGTAATGTCACGGATCGCGCTCGCGACGAGCGTGCCCTCTTCGGTCTCCAGCGGGCTTAGGCTGATCTCGACCGGGAACTCGGTCCCGTCTTGTCGACGACCGTAGAGCTCGAGCCCGGCGCCCATCGGCCGTACTCCGGCCGCCCTGGAGTAGTCCGCGCGATGGCTCCGGTGCGCGGTCCGCAAGCGCTCGGGCACGAGGACCTCGATCGATCGTCCGAGCAGGTCTGCCCGCTGGTAGCCGAAGAGATGCTCCGTCTGGGCGTTGACGAGCACGATGTCGCCCTTCTGGTCGACGATTACGATGGCGTCCGGGGCCGATTCGAGCAGGCCCCGGAATTTTGCCTCCGCCCTCTTCCGCTCGCTGATATCCCGGATGGCGCTCATGGCCAGGACGCCATCCTCGGTCTCCAGCGGACTCAGGCTGATCTCGACCGGGAACTCGGTGCCGTCGCGTCTGAGCCCGTACAGCTCGAGCCCCGAACCCATCGACCGCACTCGGGGATCGCCGAAGTATCCGACGCGATGATCGGGATGTCTGTCGCGGAACCGCGCCGGTACGAGGATCTCGACGGGTTTGTCCAGGAGCTCGCTGCGGGAATAGCCGAACAGCCGCTCGGTCTGCGTGTTGACGATGACAATCCGGCCTTCCTTGTTGACGATGACCACCGCGTCAGGCGCCGCCTCGAGGAAGTCGCGGAACTTGGTCTCGCTCTTCCTGCGTCCCGTGATGTCTCTCGCGATCTTCGAGGCGCCGATGATCCCGCCTGATGCATCCTTGATCGGCGACAGCGCGAGCGAGAGATCGATGCGCGTGCCGTCCCGCCGTCTGCGTACGGTCTCGTAGTGTTGCACGACCTCGCCGCGGCGGATGCGGTCGAGCATGCGAGCTTCGTCCGCCTGGCTGTCCTCCGGGATGATGAGCGTGATGGACTGGCCGATCGCCTCGCTCGCCGACCACCCGAACATCTTCTCGGCGGCGGGATTCCAGGACGTGATCGTTCCCGCGAGGTCCTTGCTGATGATCGCGTCCTCGGACGACGCGACGATGGCGGTGAGGTACGCGCTGGGGTCGGGTCGCGTGCCCTCGGGTTGGGCCGAGGCGGGCGTATGGCGCGGCGGGTCACTCATGGGCGAGTACTCCTCAAAGTGTCCGGAAATTATCATCGGCGCGCCGGCCGGGGGGCAACCCGTTCGCGCGAAGCCTGGGTCGGCCAGAATTCGACCGCCACGGGCGCGGCGAACGGACCGGGATCCTCAGGCGGAGCGGGCGGTGGATTCCCCCGACGAAGCGGGGCCTGGTGGTCATACCTTTGGGGTTTTCGTCCATAAATCGTTAGTATAGGGCCAACTTCTCTCGGGAGGTGCCGGTGAAGCTACCCCGTGAACGCTTTGATTACACCCCCATCACGGCCCGCCGCCCGTTCAAGCTGCCCAAGGGCGCCCGGATCGCCGTATGGACGATCGTAAATGTCGAGGAGTGGGATGTCGACAAGCCCATGGCCCGTCAGTACCTCACCGCCCCCCAGGGGGTGGCCACCGTGCCCGACGTGCCGAACTGGGCCTGGCACGAGTACGGGATGCGGGTGGGGATCTGGCGGTTCCTGGAAGAGCTCGGCAAGCGGAAGATCCGGGCGACGTCGGCCATCAACGCGAACGTCTGCCGTTCGTACCCCGCGGTCGCGCAGGCCATACGCGACGCGGGATGGGAGTTCATGGGCCACGGCCTCAAGCAGGGAGCGTTGCATCTCGTGGCCGACCAGCGACAGGTCATTCGCGAGTCGATCGCGCTCATCCGTGAGTTCACGGGCAAGAAGCCGAGGGGCTGGCTGGGCCCCGGGCTCACGGAGACGTGGGAAACGCTCGACCTCCTCGCCGAGGAGGGCATCGAGTACGTGTCGGATTGGGTCAACGACGATCAGCCGTACGAGATCACTACGACGTCGAGCCGCCTCGTGTCCGTCCCGTACACGCTCGAGCTGAACGACATCGTGGTGATGGTCATCCAGCATCACCCGGCCTCGGAATGGCTGCAGCGCGCCAAGGACCAGTTCGACCGGCTCTACGCCGAGGGTGCGCGGACTCCACGCGTGATGGCTCTCGCGGTGCACCCATACATTTCCGGTGTGCCCCACCGCATGAAGTATTTCGAGGCGGTGTACGACTACATGCGCAAGCAGAAGGGCGTGTGGATGGCGACGGGCGAAGAGATCTACGAGTGCTACACGAAGGCGCAGAAGTAGCGGCGGCGAGCGGCGCTCAGCTCGACGCCCTCATCGCACGAAGCACGGTCCGTGCCACGTCGCGGGGTTCGAAGGGACCCACGAGCACGCCCTGAAACTGCCCGGCGACGGTCGAGAAATCGTCCATCGTCCGCGCACAGATGCCGATCACGGGCAAGGCCCCGCCGTCGTCCGGCGGCAGCCGTCGGATCGCCCGCACCACCCCGGCACCGGCGTCGTCAGCGGGTGCGGCCTCGGTGACGACGAGGCTCGGGATGAATGCGCGCAGCATCTGGGCCATCTCGGCCGCTGAACTCCTCACCAGGACGACCGCCCCCGCCATCTTGAGCGCCCGATTGACCGCGGCCTGCTCGGGACTGGCCCGGCCGACCGAAAGGACGACGAGGCCGTTCAGCAAATCCGCGACGTCCATGTGCGCCGACAAGGTCGGGATAGGCTCGACGATCATGAGCCAGCCGTACAGCACAGAGGATGCCGGAAATCGACCTCAGGGAAAACAGTGACTTAGCCGGCAGCTACCCATGGTGCGCTGCACTGGGACATGGCAAAGTGCCCGGCCACTGTGCCCACCGATCAAAGCGGTGCCACGACGACGTCGGTGGGGCGGCCGGCGAGGAAGTTCTCGACGTTCTGCACCGCTCGGAGAAGACCGTCGCGGATGACCTCCGGCGTCTGGCCGGCGTTGTGGGGTGACAGCACGACGTTGTCCCGGGCGAGGAGCGGATCGCCGGGCTTGAGGGGCTCGTCGTGGAAGACGTCGAGCGCCGCCCCGGCGATCTTCCCCTGGACGAGCGCGTCGAGCAGGGCCTCGCGCTCTACCAGGGCGCCGCGCGCCGTGTTCACCAGGAGCGCCGTCCGCTTCATCAGCCCGAGCTCACGGCGCCCGAGGAAGCCGCGCGTCTCGGGGACGAGGCGGAGATGGAGGCTGACCACGTCGGCGTCCTTCAGGATCTCCTCCTTCGACGCGGGGCGCGCGCCCAGGGCCGCGATGCGCTCGGGCTGGCCGCGGTGGCTCCACGCGACCGGCTCCATGCCGATCGCCCGGGTGAGGGCCACCACGCGGGCGCCGATGGTGCCGACGCCGAACACGCCCACCGTCTTGCCCAGGAGCTGGGTCAGCAGCTCACGCGGCCACTGCCCTTGGCGCATCTCCCGGTCGATGCGCGGGATCCGGCGGCCCAGCGCCAGCATCAGCGCCAGCGTGTGCTCGGCGACGGCGAAGGCGTTGACGCCGGGCGTATTGGTCACGGTCACGCCATGACGGCCGGCGGCGTCGAGATCGACATTGTCGGTGCCCGTCCCCCAGATCGACACGAGCTTGAGATTGCGGCACGCCGCGAAGACGCCCTCGGTGAAGCGCGCGTGCGCTCGGATGTTGATGGCGATGCGGGCGCGATCGATCCGCCGGATGAGCTCGGTCTCTTCGTCGGCGCCCCGCGCCGTCGTCACACGAACTTCGCCGAGGCTCTTGGCCCGCTCGTGGGCCACCGTCCCGTCGAACACCGAAGGAAAGTCGTCGGGCACCGAGATCGTGACGGGCGGTTTCATGCGGTGGTCGTCGCCGCTCACGCCTGAACGGGCCGCGCCGACGGACGGTGGATGAAGTAGAGATTGCGCGCGTACACGAATACGCCGGTGCTCTGCCCCAGGATGAAGACGGGGTCGAGGCGGTAGATCGCGTAGGCCAGCAGCGTCAACCCGCCGGCGATGGAAAAATACCAGAAGGGCACGGGAATCACGCTCTGACGCCGGCGCTCGGACACGATCCACTGGACGAGAAAGCGCGCCGAAAACATCGCCTGACCGAGCAGGCCGATCCCCAGCCACAGTTGCTCCATGGTCATCGTCACGACCTCACCGCGAAGAATTGATGGCCGCGCTACGCTTCGCTGAGCATCGCGCGGAGCACCTCGTAGGCCCGGCGCACGTCGACGGGCCGGTGCTTGCCCGAGACGAGGGCGAAGATCTTCTCGGCGTCCTCGCTCGGCACGACGGCGCGTCGACCCGGCCGCACGTCGGTGAGGTGGCGCAGCGGGACCTCGAGCGCCACCGACACCCGGTACAGGCTGTCGATCGAGATCGACTTCTCGCCCCGTTCGACCTCGCCGATGAACTTACCGCTGAGCGACGAACGATCGCCCAGCCGTTCCTGGCTGAGGCCGCGCTGCTTCCGCAGTTCGCGCAAGCGCTGCCCCAGGAACTTCCGCACATGTGGAACCGCCCGTTCACCCACGGTCTTCCCTCGATGACAGTCGGGTTCTCGGCATATCCGGACACTCCCCGGCGTCGGGTTCCGGCATGGTCACTGCGTCGAGGCGCGCACGATGGTCCGTTGACCGGCGTCGCGCCCGAGGAGGTTCACGAGAGCACTCACGGGATCTCCACCTCGATGGAGCTCCCGGCCATGCGCACAGGGTAGACGGGAATCGCCAGCTCCTCGTCCACGAGACACCGCCCGGTGCGGAGATCGAAGTCGAAGCCGTGCCAGGGGCACACGACCGCCTCGCCTTCCAGCCACCCTTCGGCCAGCGGGCCGTTCTCGTGTGGGCAGATGGGGCCGCAGGCGTAGAAGCGTCCGTCGCCGGCGTTGAACACGGCCACGGCGATGCCGCCGCCCTCGACGAGCGTGCCCTGACCGACGGGTATGGTGGCGGCGTCCGTCACCTTGACGAACGGCATCAGGGCCTCCCCGTCGGGCCGGACCCGCGCTGGAGGACGCCGTCGATCGCGGTGCGGAACGCTTCGATCGGCTGCGCACCCATCAGGATGCGCCCGTTGATGAGAAACGCGGGCGTGCCGGTGAGGCCGAGCGCACGGGCCTCCGCACGGTCGGCCTCGACCTCCCGGGCGAACCGCCGCTCGGTCAGGCACCGGGCGAACGTCTCGCCGTTGAGTCCCAGGTCGACCGCGTAGGTGACCAGCTGCTCCTCCGCGAACCGCGGCTGCTCGGTGAAGAGGCGGTCGTGATACGGCCAGAATCGGCCCTCGGCCCCCGCGCACCGGGCCGCCTCCGCCGCCTGGCGTGCCTGACGGTGCGAGGCGAGGGGAAGGTCCTTGACGATCAAGCGCACCCGGCCATCGTACTCCTTGAGAATCTGCTCCAGCGACCGCTGGACGCGTTTGCAGTAGGGTCACTCGAAGTCGGAGAACTCGACGATGGTCACCGGAGCCAGGGCCGGCCCCCGGGTGCGCCCGCGATCCATGGTCAGCTCCACCTGGGCCGCGGCGGGAGCGACGGCGCAGGCGACGAGCAATAAGGGCAGCAGCGCTCTCATGCGGCCCGCCCGCCCTCTTCCGTGAGCGAGGTGATCACGTAGGTGCCGCTCTTCTCGTCACGCTCCAGGGTGACGATGCGCTGCTTCGCCGCGTCCTCGAGCAGCTTGGAGAACGTGGGATAGCCGTAGTACGACTCGTTGAACGCCGGATTCTTCCGGATCATGGTCTGCTTGACCATGGAGCCCCACAGCGTCTCCTTGTTCTCGCGCATGAGGGCCTGGATCGCGTCGATGAGCTGGGCCATCGCTTCGGCCTTCTTCTCGGGCAGGCCCCGCAGCAGGGTGGTCTTCTTGGTGTCCCTGATCAGGTCCTCGTAGAAGATGAACTCGTCACAGTTGGCGACGAGGAGATCGGACGAGGAGGACTTGACGCCGAGCCCGATGACGTACCGGTCGTTCTCCCGCAGCTTCGACACGAGGGGCGAGAAGTCCGAGTCGCCCGACACGAGGGCGAAGCTGTCGATGTGGGTCTTGCCGTAGGCGAGGTCGAGGGCGTCGACCACCATCCGGATGTCGGCGGAGTTCTTGCCGCTGTAGCGGCTCTGGGGAACGTCGATCAGCTCGATGGCCCACTCGTGGAACGGTCGCTTGTACTCCGTGAAGCGGTTCCAGTCCGCGTAGGCCCGACGGACGATGATCTTGCCCTTCTCGAGGAGCCGCTCGAGCACGAGCTTGATCTCGAATTGCTTGTACTGGGCTTCCTTGACGCCGCGGGCGATGTTCTCGAAATCGATGAACAGCGCCAGCTTACGTTCTCCATTCATCCGCCCTGTCCCTTCTCGCGAGGGGTTCCCGCTCCTTCGATCAACCGCTTCCATTATATGTCCCGGCCGGCGCCCGGCCCCACATTCCCGCCGGTGTATAGTGGGTCGAATTCATGGCGCGACTGATCTTCGATCCTGGAGGTCATGACGGATGAAGGCCCCCGAGCCCGCGCTCGCCGACCGCGTTCCCCCGGGTCAGACCCTCACGAGCAAGTGGCCCGTGCTGACGTACGGGCTGACCCCGCGATTCGATCCGAAGCGGTGGACGTTCCGCTGCTTCGGGCTCGTCGAGGAAGAGGTGAGCTGGACGTTCGAGGAGCTCTGCGCGCTTCCCCGCGTCAGCGTCACGTCGGACGTCCACTGCGTCACGCGTTGGTCGAAGCTCGACAACGTGTGGGAGGGCGTGCCCGTCCGCCAGATCATGAGCCGCGTCCGGCTACGGCCCGAGGCGCGCCACGTCATGCAGCATGCCGATCCCGACTACACGACCAACATCGCGCTGGAGGACCTCGTCGACGACGACGTGCTCCTGGCTCTCAAGCACAACGGCCGGGAGCTTGAGCCCGACCACGGCGGGCCGGTGCGTCTGGTCGTGCCGAAGCTCTATTTCTGGAAGAGCGCCAAGTGGCTGCGCGCCTTCGAGTTTCTCGATGTCAACCCGCCCGGCTTCTGGGAGCAGAACGGCTACCACATGCACGCGGACCCCTGGCGCGAAGAGCGGTACTCCGACCAGGAAACGACGGCCATGCAGAAGATGCGCGCCGAGGCCGCCCGCAAGCTCCGCGACCGCGCCTGACCACGAGTTTGGGGGCCCGCTCGAGGCCCCCCATGGCGTAGATTGAGGATCCTGGTCGTCGAGGACGAGAGGAAGGTCGCCAGCTTCATCCGCCAGGGGTTGGAGGAGGAGGGGCACGCGGTGGAGGTGGCGGGCGACGGGGCGAGCGCCCTCGAGCTCGTCCTGGCGGAGCCCGGCTATGACCTGATCGTGCTCGACGTCATGCTGCCCAGGCGCGACGGCCTGGACGTCCTCAAGACGCTCCGCGGCCGTGGCGTGACGACGCCCGTGCTCGTCCTCACCGCCCGCGACGCCGTGGCCGACAAGGTGGCCGGCCTCGACCTCGGCGCCGACGACTACCTCACGAAGCCCTTCGCCTTCGAGGAGCTGCTGGCGCGGGCGCGCGCGCTCCTGCGCCGCGGGACGGACCAGCGCGCGGCCGTGCTGCGGCTCGCGGATCTCAGCCTCGACCCCGCCACGCGCGAGGCGACGCGGGGCGCGCGTCGCATCGCGCTCACCGCGCGTGAGTACTCGCTGCTGGACTACTTCTTGCGCAATGCGGGCCGGCTCCTGACGCGGCCCATGATCGCCGAGCACGTGTGGGGGCTCGACTTCGACGCCGAGAGCAACATCATCGACGTCTATATCGGCTACCTGCGGCGCAAGATCGATGCGCCGGGCGAGGCGAGGCTGCTGCACACGGTGCGGGGCAGCGGCTACGTCCTGAAGGTCGAGGACCGCCGGTGATCGGCTGGCCGTTGACGGTGCGGACGCGCCTCACGCTCTGGTACACGGGCGTCCTCGTGACGATCCTGCTCGTCGTGAGCGTCTTGTCCTACTCGCTGCTGCGGTGGAGCGTGCTGCACGACGTGGATCAGTCGCTGGTGACCACGGCGGAGGTGGTGCGCGAGGCCAGCGAGGAAGTGGCGTCGACGACGGTGATCCCGGGCCCGGAGGCCGCGCTCCGCGAGCTGCTGGGGCCGGAGTTCTACGACAAGTTCTTCCAGCTCATGGATCCCGAGGGCCGGCCCCGCGCCCGGTCACGGCTGCGCCGGCAGAGCGTGATGCCGCTGTCCGCGCAGGCCCGCGCCAATGCCGCGCGCGGCCGGCTGACCTTCGAGACGTTCCATCTCGGGGAGGGGCCGGCACGGCTGCTCACGGTCCCCGTCGTTCGCGGCGGCCGCGTCGTGGAGATCGTGCAGGTCGGTATGTCGCTCGAGGCCTCGGAGCGCACGCTGTCGCGGTACCTGACGATCCTCCTCGTGCTGGTGCCGCTGGCCGCCCTGCTTGCGGCCGGCGGCGGCATCCTCCTCGCCCGGCGGGCGCTGCGACCGGTGGACACCATGTCGCTCGCGGCCCGGCGGATCACCGCGGAAGACCTGTCCCGGCGCATTCCCCGCCACCGCACGGGCGACGAGCTGGACCGCCTCGCCGAGACACTCAACGCGATGCTCGATCGGCTCGCGGACGCGTTCGCCCAGGTCCGCCGCTTCGCCGCCGACGCGGCCCACGAGCTGCGCACGCCGCTCACCGCGCTGCGCGGCGGTATCGAGGTGGCGCTGCGAGGGGAGCGATCGCCGGAGGAATACCGGCGGGTGCTGCGGTCGAGCCTGGAGGAGGTCGAACGGCTCACGCATCTGGCCGAAGACTTACTGTTGCTCTCGCGGTTCTCCGTGGTGGTGAGCGCGCCCCGGCAGCGGGTGGAGCTCGAGCCGCTCGTGATGGAGGCGCTGGATGTCGGCACCCAGCTCGCCCACGGGCGCGGCGTGTCGATCGTCGCCACCGGGCTGACGCCGGCCGCCGTGGTCGGCGACGCCGGCGCGCTCCGGAGGGCGCTGCTGAACCTCCTCGACAACGCCGTGAAGTACACGCCGCCCGGGGGCAAGGTCGAGGTCTCGCTCGCCCGCGAGGGCCACCGGGCCGCCATCGCCGTGCGCGACACCGGGGTCGGCATCGCCTCCGCCGACGTCGAGCGCGTCTTTCAGCCGTTCGTGCGCCTCGAGGCCGGGCGAGAGGAAGCCCCCGACGGGGCCGGGCTCGGGCTCTCCATCGCGCGGTCGATCGTCGTCGCTCACGGGGGCGAGCTCACGCTGGAGAGCACGCCCGGCGCCGGCAGCGTCTTCATCATCCGCGTTCCGCGGGTCCCGTAGGGCGCGCGCGGGTCTGAGAAAGTTCTCATCTCCGTTTCATCGGGGATTCATCTGGGGCGACTACGCTCTGCGCAGAAGTGAGCCTCAGATCTCGAAAGGAGACCTCGATGAACGGTCAACGGTTTTGGCATCGCTGGGGATGGCCGCTGGGCGGTCTCGTCGTGGCGCTGGCGGTCATCATGCTGGCGCCGCAGTTCGGCTTCACGAAGGTCACACGCGCGCCGCTGTGGACGGAGCGGACGGCCGCCACGGCGCCGGCGCCGGTCAACGACGGCTGGGTGCGTCTGGCCCGCGAGCTCAAGCCCGCGGTGGTCAACATCAGCACCAAGCGCACGGCCGAAGCGCCCGAGGCGGTGAGCCCGTTCGGCGACGACGAGCGGTTCAACCAGTTCTTCAAGCACTTCTTCGGTAATCAGCCCCGCCGGCCGGCGCGCAGCCTCGGCTCGGGGTTCATCATCAACGCCGACGGTCACATCGTGACGAACAACCACGTCGTGGACGGTGCCACCGAGATCAAGGTGAAGCTCTCGGACGGGCGCGAGCTGCCGGCGAAGGTCGTGGGCCGGGACCCCAAGACGGATCTGGCCCTGCTCAAGGTGGAGGCTACGGGGCTTCCCGTGATCCCGCTGGGCAATTCCGCCGAGCTGCAGGTCGGCGAGCCCGTCATGGCGATCGGTAACCCGTTCGGCCTCGAGCAGACGGTCACCACGGGAATCGTGAGCGCCACGGGGCGCGTGATCGGTGAGGGGCCGTACGACAACTTCATCCAGACCGACGCCTCGATCAATCCCGGCAACAGCGGGGGCCCCCTGATCAACACCCGCGGTCAGGCGGTCGGCCTCAACACCGCGATCTTCACCCAGACCGGCGGCTCGGTCGGCATCGGCTTCGCGATCCCGATCGACCTCGCGAAGACGGTGGTCACGCAGCTGGCCAATGGCGGGCAGGTCGTGCGCGGCTATCTCGGCGTGTCCATCCAGCCGATGACGACCGATCTCGCCAAGAGCTTCGGCATGGGCCAGGCCGCGGGCGCGCTCGTCTCTTCCGTGGTGGAGGGCTCGCCGGCGGCCACGGCGGGCGTGAAGCCCGGTGACGTCATCACCGAGTACGACGGCCGCAAGGTCGCACGCTCCGAGGATCTGCCGCGCGCCGTCGCCGAGACGGCGGTGGGCCGTGACGTCTCGATCGCCGTGATGCGCGACGGCAAGCCGATGACCCTGCGCGCGGCGATCGCGCGGCTGAGCGAGCCGGACACTCGCGCGGCCACGCAGTCCAAGGCCTCGAAGGACGCGCTCGGGCTCTCCCTGCAACCCCTCACCCCGGCCGAGGCGCGCGAGCGCGGACTCGGCGATCGGACCGGCGTTCTCGTGCGCGGCGTCCAGGATGGTAGCCCGGCGGCGAACGCCGGCCTGCAGCCGGGCGACGTCATCACGGAGATCAACCGGGCACCCGTCCGGAACATCGACGACGTGAAGCAGGCGATGGACAAGCAGGGCAAGGACAAGCCCGCCCTGTTCCTCGTGCATCGAAACGGCGCGAGCGTGTATCTCGCCGTCAATCCCAGTACGGCGGCGTCGTAAGGACCTCGGAGGGGGGCTCCGCCCCCCTTCCGACGGGCGGAGCGGGCCTCGCGGCCCGCTCTCGCCCTGCCTCCCCCCAAAGAGCAGGATTGCGCGGATTTAAGATCATTGAAGGGCTCGGCTCGCCGCGCGACCGCGGCTCACCTCGCACTGCCATGCCCGCGCTCTGAGGGTGCTAGCATCCGGGCGATGGCGCATGGGGATCGGGAGACGGCGGCGGGGAGGTCGCGGGGGGCGCTGATCGCGGCGCTCGTCGTGACGGGGAGCTTCCTTGTCGTCGAGGTCGGGGGCGCGATCTGGACGGGGAGCCTGGCCCTGGCCGCCGATGCCGGTCACATGCTCACCGACGTCGGGGGCCTCGCCCTCGCCCTCTTCGCGGTCTGGGTGGCCGCGCGCCCGCCGACGCCCGAGAAGACCTACGGCTACTATCGCGTCGAGATCCTCGCCGCGACCGTCAACGCGCTGCTGCTGCTCGGCGTGGCCGTGGTCATTCTCGTGGAGGCGTATCAACGGATCCGGTCGCCGCGCGAGGTGCAGGGGGGCGCGATGCTCGTCATCGCGGCGGTCGGTCTCGCCGCCAACCTGGCCGCGGCCTGGCTCCTGCGTCGCGACGCCAGCGAGAGCCTGAACGTGCGGGCCGCGTACCTCGAGGTCCTCGGTGACGCGCTCAGCTCGATCGGGGTCATCGTGGCCGCGCTGGTCGTGATGCGGACCGGGCTGACGATCGTCGATCCGCTCGTCAGTGCCCTCATCGCGCTGTTCATCGTTCCGCGGACCTGGCGGCTCCTCAAGCAGGCCGTCAACGTGCTCCTCGAGGGCACGCCGAGTCATCTCGACCTCGGCGAGATCGAAGAGGCCATCACGCGGGTCCCCGGCGTGCAGCGGGTCCACGATCTGCACGTGTGGACGCTCACGTCGGGACGCGAGGCGATGAGCGCCCACGTGGTCGTCGGCGACCTGCGCGACGGCGAGCGCTTGATCGAGGCGCTCCACGCCGTGCTCCACGCCCGCTTCGGCATCGATCACACGACGATCCAGCTCGACCCCCAGCCCCCGGTCCTGCAGATCAAGGCGCCGGGAGGAGTATGATGCTCGGGTTCTGATGGTGTCACGGAGGCTCCCATGGCGACGTACGCGCTGACCGACAAGGCCATCGTGCTCAAGCCCGAGGACGACGTCGCGGTCGCCAAGGCCGCGCTCGAGGCCGGCACCGTGGTCGAGGACGGGGCGACGCGGATCGAGGTGCGGCAGGACATCGGGCCCGGGCACAAGGTCGCCCGCCGCGCGCGCCGCGCCGGGGAGCCCGTGCGGCGCTACGGCCAGGTCATCGGCTTCGCCACGCGCGACATCGCCGTCGGCGACCACGTCCATAGCCACAACCTGGACATCGGCGAGCTCTCCGCCGACCGCTACGAGGTCGGCGTCGACGTCGTGCCCGTCGAGTACTACCCGCCCACCGCGATGCGCACCTTCGACGGTTACCAGCGCGAAGACGGCCGCGTGGGGACGCGAAACTACGTCGCCGTGATCTCCGGCGTCAATTGCTCGGCCAGCGTCAGCCAGTTCGTCAAGGACCGCTTCCGCGACGTCCAGCGTGACTATCCGAACATCGACGGTGTGCTCGCGATCACCCACAAGTCCGGCTGTGGGACCAAGCTCTTCGGCGAGGACCACCTGGCCTTGCAGCGCGTGCTCGCCGGATACGCCAAGCATCCCAACGTCGCCGCCTACATCCTCATCGGGCTCGGCTGCGAGGTGAACCAGGCCGCGGTGATGGTCCAGCGGCAGAAGATGTCGGCTCCGGGGCACCCCGAGCGGAAGCCCTTCCTCGTCAACATCCAGGAGGCGGGGGGCATCCGGAAGACGGTGGAGCGCGCCACGGCGGAGATCGCCAAGCTATTGCCGCTGGCCAACGACGCCCGGCGCACGAAGCAGCCGGTCTCGGAGATCACGCTCGCCACCAACTGCGGGGGCTCGGACGCGAACTCCGGCATGACGGCCAATCCCGCGCTCGGCTGGGCCGTCGACGAGCTCGTCCGGTATGGGGGCACGGGCGTCCTCGCGGAGACGCCCGAGATCTACGGGGCCGAGCACCTGCTCATCCGGCGCGCCATCGACGAGGGCGTGGCCAAGAAGCTCCTTGATCGGTACAAGTGGTGGGAGTGGTATTGCCGCGGGATCGAGGCCATGGACAACAATCCCGCGCCCGGCAACAAGGCCGGGGGGATCACCACGGTGTTCGAGAAATCGCTCGGCGGCGTGACCAAGGGCGGGACGACGCCGTTGATGGATGTCTTCCTCTACGGCGAGCCGATCACCACCCGCGGCTTCGTCTTCATGGACACCCCCGGCCACGACCCGGTGTCGATCACGGGGCTCGTCGCCGGCGGCTGCAACGTCGTCTGCTTCACCACCGGGCGCGGCTCGGTCTTCGGCTGCAAGCCCGTGCCCTCCATCAAGCTGGCCACGAACTCCCTCATCTACCGCCACATGGCGGAGGACATGGACGTCAACTGTGGCGTGATCCTCGAAGGCACGCCTCTGCCCGTCGTGGGCCGGGCGATCTTCGAGGAGATCATCGCCGTGGCCTCCGGCAAGCGCACCAAGAGCGAGCTGAGCGGCGTCGGCGAGGAGGAGTTCGCGCCCTGGATCATCGGCCCGGTCATGTGACGTGTTCCTGCTGATCCTGCTCGGCACTGTCGCGCTCGGCCTGGCCGGCCTCGTCATCCTGGTCCGGCGCCGGTCGCTGTCGGGATTCGAGAACGGCTTTCTCCTCACGCTCGCCCTCGTCCTCGCGGGCACGGGCGTGCTGTCCGCCGCGCTGGTCGGCGTCTGGCTCTACCTCGACGCCTCGACAGAGCTCGTGCAGGGGGCCGTGACCGATCTGGCCCACAACGCGCAGCTCATCGAGGCCACCGCGCTGCGTGACATCAACATGACCGTCGACCAGATGACCCGCGTCGCCGCCGGCATCGGGCCCGATGTCCAGCAGCGCGCGGTCAGGGACATCGAGATCGTCCTGCGAACATTCCAGCGGGTGGATCCCATGCTCCTCGAGCTGGACGTGGTGGACGCCGAGGGGCGGCCGCTGCTGGCGACGAGTCGGCGGGAGCGCCGGCCGGCGCCGGGACGTGTCGCCGTCGCCTTCGCGCTGGAGGGCAAGCGCTTCGTGTCCGATCCCACACCGGTGCCTGGGTTCGACAAGTCGCTGTTCGTCATCGCCGTGCCGGTGCCGGACGCGCAGGGCCGGCCCATCGGCGCCCTGGCGGCGCTCTACGATCAGCTCGACTGGTTCGAGGACATCGCCAAGGCGATGACGTTCGGAAAGACCGGGTATGCCGTGCTCGCCGACGGCGACGGGCGCGCGCTGGCCCATCCCGACGTCAAGCGGTTGGGGGAGGATCTGTCCGCATACGCGGCCGTGCGGGAAGCTCGACAGGAGCGCAGCGGATGGATCGTCGAGCGGAACCGGGCGGGCGTTCGCCGGCTCTTCGTGTACCAGCCGGTGAAGAACCCCGCCACCGTGAGCCCGCGGCCCTGGCTGCTCGTGGCGGAGATGGACGAGAAGGAGGCGCTCACCTGAAGCGGCCGATTCACGCTCTGCTCCAGTTCGCCCAGCGCGTGCGGGCCGGCGACTTGACGGCGCGGGCCCACCCGGAGGGGCGCGACGAGCTGGCGGAGATCATGCCGGCGGAGCAGATCGTGGAGTTCCTCAACGACTACTTTTCCGAGATGGTGGACGCCGTGTTCGAGCAGAGCGGCGTGCTCGACAAGTTCATGGGCGACGGCATGCTGTGCGTGTTCGGGTCCCTCGACGAGGCGTCGGATCACCCCCGGCGCGCCGTGATGGCCGGGCTGCGCATGAAGGCGTTGCTGGCCAAGATCAACGGGGAGCGGACGATGGCGGGCATGGCGCCGATCGCCATCGGGATCGGCATCCACACCGACGACGTCATCGTGGGCAACATCGGCTCCCGCCGACGGCTCGAGTACACCGTCATCGGCGACGGCGTGAACACGTGCCAGCGCGTGGAGGCCGCCAACAAGGAGTTCGGGACGACCATCCTGATCACCGAGACGACCTACGAGGCCGTGGGCGAGGAGTTCGAGTGCCGCCCCATGCCGGAGGCGACGCTCAAGGGCAAGACGAAGACGCCCAGGCTGTACGCGGTGCTCAGCGCCCGCGCGCCGTCCGCCTCGACGTCCCGCTAGCCGGCTCGACCCTCGGGGGCGTGGCCGGCGCGAGGAGCGGTGGCCGCGCGCTCGAAGGCGGCGATCTGCTCGGAAGGCCGAACACGCGCACGGTATCCGCCGGTCTCACGATCGTCTCCGCCGAGGGATGCAGGATGCGCGAGCCGCCCGGGCGGTCGAGGGCGATGATCCCGATCGAGAACATGAGGAGCACGACGCCGATCTCGGCGAACACCTCGAAGGTACGCAGATCGGAGAGCGAGGGGCCCGGCGTTCGCGGGCTCACCAGCAGACCACCGACGACGTAGCCGAGGATGAGCGGCTGCCGGGCGAGCCAGGCCAGCGCTCCGCCGAGGACGGCCGCGATGAGGACGTAGGCAAGATCGGTGAAGAACGCGGGGTTGGCGATCATCGCGGGCGCCGGCCCGTGGCGTTCGGCCGGAACCGGGTCAGGACTGTACGACCGTGACGACGAGGCCGATCGATGCCAGGATGTTGCCGACGCGGACGCACTCGGTCTCGGGGCCGATCTTCACCACGGCCTTGCCCGTGTTGTGCACCTGCCAGGCCAGCTCCCAGCCCTCGGCCTCGCTGCACGCAATCGCCTTCTGGAGCTGGCGGACGACCTGCTCGAACGTGTGGCAGTCGCAGTTGTGCAGGACGGTCATCCATGGTGGGGCGACCGCCTCCTCGACCGTCTCCTCGACGTCGGCGTAGGGCCGGATCCGCTCCGCGCGCACCATCAAACGATCATGGTACCGCGCTCGTGACGCTGCTAGAAGGCGGTCGGCGGTATGTCGAGGAGCGCCACGGCTACGCCGGGATGCTCCGAGCGTCGGGGGGCTTGGGGGGCCCGCTCGGGGACCCCCATGTCATCAACCGTGCGAGCTCCTGGCGCTCCGCGTCGTTGCCGCCGAGGGCGAGAGCCAGACGCGGGGCGTCGCGATAGTAGCGCTCGGCGGCGAACTCCGTCGTGTAGCCGTAGCCGCCGTGGATGCGCATCGCCTCGAGCGTGATCTCGCGCGCGGCATCGGTGGCGGCCAGGCGAGCCATCCGCGGGGCCAGCTCGTCGGCCGCCGTCGCCAGTCGGTCGGCGGCGTGCGCCGTGAGCAATCGCGCCGCGGTGAGCGCCGTCGCCATGTCGGCGAGCTTGAGCTGTATGGCCTGATGCTGGCAGATCGCCTGGCCGAACGTCTCCCGCTCGCGTGAGTAGCGGAGCGCGGCCTCGAGCGCCGCCTGGGCGAGGCCGACCGCCGTCGCGGCGAGTCCGAGGCGTGCGACCGCGCCCATCCTCGCCGCCGCCTGCTGGCCGAGCACGGCCGATGGCTCCACGCGCACGCCCTCGAGGACGAGATGGCCGGCGCCGAGACCGCGGGCGCCGAGGGTCGGCGGCGCGCTCTCGACACCCAGGCCCCCTGTGCCGCGCGGGAGGACGACCGCGATGACGGGGCCCTCACCCTCGCGGGCCGCGACCACGAACAGGCCCGCGCGACCGGCATTGTCCACCAGCCCCGTGCGGCCGCTGAGAATCCAACCGTCACCGTCTCGCGCGGCGCTGATCCCTGCCGAGAGGGCGCTCGCTCCCCACAGCTCGCCGCGCGTCATGGCGGGGAGCCGTCGACGGATCTCGCCGGTCGCGAAGCGCTCGAGCGCATCGCTCGCCACCAGGTGCGTCGCCACGACTCCGGCCACGGTCGTCCAGCCCCGCGCCAGCTCCTCGAGGAGCATGGTCGTCGCCGGGAGCTCGAGGCCGAGGCCGCCGAGCTCCGGGGACACGAGCGCACCCAGGATCCCGAGCTCGGCGATCGTGGCCATGATCGGCTCCGGCCACCGGTCGGCGCGGTCGTGATCGGAAACCACGGGGACGATTTCCTTGTCCACGACCTGACGGACGCCGAGCACGAGCCGGCGCTCCTCCTCGTTGCCCCCGCTCGCCGGCGCGGCCCCGCCGCGCTCGCCGAAGCGCTCGAGGAGCTGGCGGGCGATGACCAGGCGCTGGATCTCGTTCGTGCCCTCGCCGATGATCATCAGCGGCGTGTCGCGGTAGAGGCGCTCCACCGGCAGCGTCGTGAGCTGGCCCGGCTCGCCGACGATCCGCATCGCGAGGACGGCCAGCTCCTGCGCGGCCTCGGAGGCCGCGAGCTTCGCCATCCCCGCCTCGAGGTCGCACCGCTCGCCGCGGTCCTTCATCCCGGCCGCCCAGTACGTGAGGAGGCGCGCGCTCGTGAGTCGGGTCGCCATGTCGGCGAGGACGACGTCCGGCCGCTCGGGGCGGCCGCGGGCGTGACGAAGCGCCTCGTCCATCGCGGCCTGGCCCACGCCGACCGCCCGGGCCGCGATGTTGATGCGACCGGCCTCGAGCCCGCTCATCACGTGCTTGAAGCCGCGGCCCGCCACGCCGCCCACGAGGTTGCCCGCGGGGACGACGAAGTCCTCGAAGACCAGCTCGGCCGTGTCCACGCCCTTGTAGCCGAGCTTGCCGATCGACTGCGCCACCCGTAGCCCGGGGTGCCCCTTTTCGACGATGAAGCAGGACATGCCGCGATGCCGCGGCGCCGCCGCGGCATCGGTCACGGCGAGGAGCGCGAAGGCGTTGCCTTCGCGCCCGTTCGTGACGAACATCTTGGTCCCGTTGACGACGTACTCCTCGCCGCGTCGCCGCGCGGTCGTGCGAATCGCCTGCACGTCGGACCCTGCGTGCGGCTCGGTGAGGCAGAGTCCGCCCCGCGCCTCGCCGCCCGCCAAGCGCGGCAGGAAGCGGGCGCGCTGCTCGTCGGTGCCGTGCTGCAGGACGATGAGGGCGGCCATGGTGTGGCTGTTGAGGACTCCGGCGAGGGACATCCAGCCCCGACACAGCTCCTCGATGACGCGGGCGTAGGTGGTGACGTCGAGGCCGAGGCCGCCGTACGCCACGGGCACGAGCGCCCCGAAGAGCCCGAGCTCGCGCATGCGGATCACGAGCGCGTGGGGATAGCGATCCGCGTGCTCCAGCTCGGCGGCGACGGGGCGCACCTCGGCGTCGACGAACGCGCGCACCCGGGTGACGATCGGGCTCATCTCCATCGCGCTCGGATAGTACACCGGCGGACGCGGCGCGGTTGAAGCCGTCCTCGCCCCACCCGTTACAATGAAGACGATGACCATGGACGATCTCGTGCTCACGCTGCAGCATCTCGTGGACCGGGTCATCCGGCGGTTTCGTCTCGGTCCGCCGCCGGTGCGGAGCGGGCGGCGCCTCCTGATCGTCCAGATCGATGGGCTGTCGGGCTCGGTCCTGGATCTCGCCCTGGCCCAGCGCGCGATGCCGTTCCTCGCCCACCTCATCGACCGGCGAGGCCACCGCCGCCACGACATGAGCGTGGGTCTGCCGACCTCCACGCCGGCCTTCCAGATGGCGGCGATGTACGGCGTGCGTCCCGACATCCCGGGCTTTCACTACCACGACAAGCGGCGGCGCACCGACGTGTACTTCCCGCGGAGCGGCGACGCCGCCTGGGTGGAGGCCACGCAGGCGGCGGGGCGGCCGGGCATCGTCGAGGGGGGGAGCACGTACGGCTGTGTGTTCACGGGCGGCGCCGCCAACAACGTCTTCAACTTCGCCACGCTCAAGCGGCCGTCGGGCGCGGGGCTCCTGCGCGTGGTGTCCGCCTTCGTCGTCCTCGCCTGGGTCCTCGTCAAGGGCACGGCCCGCACGATCGTCGAGGTCACGCGCGCGGTGTTGCGGCTGATCGCGGACCCCGTGGCGGAGAGCCGGCGCGGGTGGAAGTGGCTGCTCCTCAAGGTCGGCGTCTCCATCTGGGCGCGCCAGTTCTTCACGCTCGCCGTCTCGCGCGATCTCTACGCCGGCGTCCCGGCGATCTACGTCAATTACCTCGATTACGACGTCTTCGCGCACACCTATGGGCCGCGCCATCGTCGCGCGCTGCGCGCGCTCCAGCGGGTCGACCGCTCGATCCATCAGCTCGCGCGGGTGATGCGGCGGGTGCCCGAGTATCAGTACGACCTGTATGTGCTGTCGGACCACGGGCAGGCGGGGACGGTGCCCTATCAGCGGGTGGCTGGAGGGCCGCCGTTCGAGCGGCGGTTCTTCGAGGAATTCCTGGTCCTCGCGCCGCCGGAGGGCCGCGGGGCGATGCCGCCCCGGCCTCGACGCCTGGCCGCCGGTATCGAGGCGTACCGGCACGCCGCGCCGGGCGTGTGGCAGCGGTTCGTGAACTACCTCGAAGAGGACTTCCCATGGATCCTCGGCGAGGTGCGCCAGGCCCGCCAGCGTCACGGCGTGCGCGTCGTCGTCGCCGGATCCAATGCGTTCGTCTACTTCCTCGACACCGAAGCGCCCCTGCCGCTGGAGGCGATCGATCGGCGCGCGCCGTCGCTGGTCGACGATCTCTCGCGCGGGCGCGGCATCGGATTCGTGCTCGTTCGCTCCGCGGAGGGTCCCCTCTGCGTCTGGCGGGGCAAGCGTTACCGTCTGGGCGACGGCGACGTCGGCCCGTTCGCCGGACGGCCGGATCTGCCGATCGTGCTCGAGGGCATCCGCGACCTCATGGCGATGCCGAGCGCGGGAGATCTGGTGATCTACGGCAATGACGCCGTCGAGGGCAACATCTCGTTCATTCCCGAGCAGGGCGCCCACGCCGGCCCGTCCGCGGACGAGTTGCACACGTTCATCGTCTCGCCTCCGGTCGCGCATCTGGCCGGGCCCATCACGCACCCGATCCAGCTGTACGACCACTTCATCCTGTATGGCATCGCCAGCGACCGCGGCGCGGCCACATGATCTTCGGGCCATCGAAGCGTCGGCTCGCCGCGCGCCGCGGCTCACCTCCTACTGCCATATGAGGCAGCTCGTCGTCGGCAGCTACAACATTCACCGCGGGGTCGGGCTCGACCGGCGGCTCGATCTCGTGCGGACGGCGGCCGTCATCGCCGAGATCGGCCCCGACGTGGTCGGGCTCCAGGAAGTGATCCGGGAGGACGGGGCGGCGCACCGGGATCAGGCGGCGTTTCTCGCCGAACGGCTCGGCATGACGCTCGTCATGGGCGTCGTGCGCCCGCATCGCGGCGGCACGTACGGCAACGCGGTGCTGAGCCGCCTGCCCGTGCTGGGCTGGGGGGCCTGCGACCTGAGCTATGGGGCCCGTGAGCCCCGGGCCTGCCTGCGTGTCGACCTGGACCTCGATGGCCGTCCGCTCCACGTGTTCAACTGCCATTTCGGCCTGGCCCTGCGCGAGCGCCGGGAGCAGGTCGACCTCCTGGCCCGGTTCATCCGCGACGCCACCGCCGTGGCCGGGCCGCGCGTGGTGATGGGCGACTTCAACGAGTGGCATCCCGGTCCGGTGTCGCGCACGCTGCGGCGCGAGTTCTCATCGCCGATGCGGCGGATGCGCCGCACGCATCCTGCGGTCTTCCCGTTGTTCGCGCTCGATCGTCTGTACTGGGACGTGGAGCTCGAGGGTGAGGAGTTCCACGTCCACCGGAGCCGCCGCGCGCGGGTGGCGTCCGATCATCTGCCCATCGTGGCGACACTGCGCACCCGACGGCCAGCGCGGGCGCCCCAGCCGTACGTGACGGGTACTGCGCTGCCGCCGGTCGAGTAGACTCGGAGGGGGGCTTTGCCCCCGATTTCGATCATTGAAGGGCTCGGCTCGCCGCGCGAACGTGGCTCACCTCGCACTGCCACCGCTCGTCGCTCGCATGCGCTCGCTCCTCACTGCCTCCCCCCAGCTCCGGATTGCGCGGGCAAAGCCGGCGCTCGAACAACGTCCCCGAAGGGGGAGCGGGACGGATTTATAATGCTCATCATCTCGCGGGTGGAGGACGGCCATGGTCTCGCTCGTCGTCAACGGAACGTCCCGGAGCATCGACGTCGAACCCGACACGCCGCTGCTGTGGGCGCTGCGTGACACGCTCGCGCTGACGGGAACCAAGTATGGGTGTGGGATCGCGCAGTGCGGCTCCTGCACGGTGCATGTCGATGGTCAGCCCGTGCGGGCCTGCGTCACGCCCGTGTCGGCCGCGGTCGGCAAGCGGGTGACGACGATCGAGGGGCTCTCGGCGACCGGCGACCACCCCGTGCAGAAGGCGTGGATGGAGATCGACGTGCCGCAGTGCGGGTTCTGCCAGCCGGGTCAGATCATGTCGGCCGCCGCGCTGCTGGCCGCCAAGCCGTCCCCGACCGACGCCGACATCGACACCGCGATGTCCGGCAACATCTGTCGCTGCGGGACGTATCAGCGCATCCGCGCCGCCATCCACCACGCGGCCGCGCTCGGGAAGGGAGGCCGGTCATGAAGACGCCACTCAGCCGGCGCACCCTTCTCAAGGGAAGCCTCGCCGTCGGGGCGGGCCTGACGATCGGCGTGCCGCTCGCGGGCCGGGCCTCGCGCGCGGGGGCGCAAGGATCCGGAGTCTTCGCTCCCAATCAGTGGCTCAGGATCGATCGCGACGGCGTCGTGACCATGGTGAACTCCGTTCCCGAGATGGGGCAGGGCTCGCTGACGACGACGTCGATGATCATCGCCGACGAGCTCGACACCTCGCTCGACAAGATGAAAATCGAGCAGGCGCCGGCCAACCCCGCGCTCTACGCGAACCCCGTGACCAAGTCACAGTCGTACGGCGGGAGCCGGGGCGTGCGCGATCACATCGAGATGTGGCGCAAGTCGGCCGCCGCCGCGCGCGAGATGCTGAAGCAAGCCGCCGCCAACGAGTGGGGCGTGCCGGTCGAAAGCGTCGAGACCGAGCTCGACGCGGTGATCCACAAGCCGAGCGGTCGCCGGCTCGCCTACGGCCAGCTCGTCGACAAGGCCCAGCAGCTGCCGGTGCCGCAGAACCCCAAGCTCAAGACCCCCGATCAGTTCCGCTACATCGGCAAGATGGTCAAGCGGCGCGACACCCCCGAGAAGGTGACGGGCAAGGCGATCTACGGCATGGACGTGCAGCTGCCCGGCATGCTGGTGGCCTCAGTCGAGCGCTGCCCGGTCATCGGCGGCAAGGCGAAGTCGTTCGACGCCACGGCGACCAAGCAGATCAAGGGCGTGAAGGACGTCGTGCAGGTCTCGAACGGCGTGGCCGTGGTCGCCGACACGTTCTGGGCGGCGCTCAAGGGGCGCCGCGCGCTCAAGGTGCAGTGGGACGAGGGCGCGCTCGCGCAGGTCTCGACGCCGCTGATCGATCGGGAATACGAGCGACTGGCGAAGCAGCCGGGACAGCTCGCGCGCAACGACGGCGACGCGCCGAAGGCGCTGGCCGCCGGCGGTCACGTCGTCGAGGCCGTCTACCAGGTGCCGTTCCTCGAGCACGCCTGCATGGAGCCGATGAACGCGACGGCGCAGGTCACCGCCGAGCAGTGCACGATCTGGGCGCCGACGCAGAGTCCGGGCGGCGCGCAGGCCACGGGGGCGAGGCTCACCGGGCTGCCGCCGGCCAAGGTCCTCGTGCACACGACGCTGCTCGGTGGCGGCTTCGGACGTCGCGGCAACCAGGACTTCGTCATCGACGCCGTCGAGGTGGCCAAGACGACGAAGGGCGTGCCCGTCAAGGTGATGTGGACGCGCGAGGACGACATCACGCACGGCTTCTACCGTCCCGCGACCTACAACGTCTTCCGCGCCGCCCTCGACGCCAACGGCACCCCGACGGCGTGGCTCACGCGGGTCGTGGCCCCCGGTCTGCGGATCCAGCGTGGCATGACGAAGGCCGGCGACATCGACGAGGCGGCGGTCGAGGCGCTGCGCAACATGCCCTACGACATTCCGAACCTCCGCATCGAGTTCACGAACAAGGACTACGGGATCCCGCTCGGCTTCTGGCGCTCCGTCGGCGCCTCCCAGAACGGGTTCATCGTCGAGGGCTTCGTCGACGAGCTGGCCCACGCGGCCAAGAAGGATCCCGTCGAGTTCCGGCGCGCGCTGCTGGGCAAGTCGCCCCGGCACAAGGCGGTGCTCGAGCTGGTGGCGCAGAAGGCGAACTGGGGCGCGCCGCTTCCGGCCGGGCACGCGGTGGGCTGCGCCGTCGTGTTCTCGTACGAGAGCTACGCGGCCACGGTCGCCGAGGTCTCGGTGGCCGGGGACGGCGCCGTGCGCGTGCACCGTCTGGTGTGCGGGATCGACGCCGGCCTGGCCGTCAATCCCGAGCAGGTCAAGGCCCAGATGGAGGGCGGCGCCGTCTACGCGCTGACCGCCGTGTACTACGGGCGGATCACGGTCGACAAGGGCCGCGTGCAGCAATCGAATTTCCACGACTACAAGATGCTGCGGATCAACGAGATGCCGGTCGTCGAGGTCCACATCCTCGACTCCGGCAACAAGGTGGGCGGCCTCGGCGAGCCCGGCGTCCCGACGGTGGCGCCCGCCGTCTGCAACGCGATCTACGCGGCGACGGGCAAGCGCCTCCGGCAGCTCCCGATCGACACCGCTCTGCTCAAGCGGGCGTAGTCCGATCCCCGCCTATCCCTCCCCCTCGTGGGGAGGGGCAGGCGGGGCGTCTCAGGCGCGGCCGGCGAGGTCGAGGGCAGTGGCTGCGGCCGTCGTGTGACGGCACGAAGATCATCCCGGTCGGCCCGATGGCGGCCAGGTACTGGGCGTCGTGGCCGGCGCCGGAGCGAATGCGGCGCCAGCGAGCGCCGACGGCCGTCGCCGCGCGCTCCACGGCCGCGATGACCTCCGGAGCGAACGGCGTGTAGGGAACCTGCCAGTAGTGCTCGAGCTCGTGGCGAACGCCCTCGCGCTCGCACGCCTCGCGCACGAGCCGGTCGAGCATCTCGCGGGCGCGGTCGAGGGTCTCGGTCCTCGGGTCCCGCATGTCGATGGACAGGGTCACGCGGCCCGGAATCGCATTGACGATGTTGGGCGCCACGTTGAGGTTACCGACGGTCGTCACGACGTCGCCGCCGAGGTCGCGGGCGATTCCGCGCACGCCCGTCACCACCTCCGCCGCCGCGACCAGGGCGTCGTGACGGATACGCATCGGCGTGGGGCCGGCGTGGTCCTGCACGCCGTGGATGGTCAGCCGGGACCACGAGATGGCGACGATGCCTTCGACGATGCCGACCGAGAGCTTTTCTTCCTCGAGGAACGGTCCCTGCTCGATGTGCAGCTCCAGGTAGGCGCGGATCGGCCGGGCCACGCAGGGCTCGGGGCCGAGGTAGCCGATGCGCTCCAGCTCGTCGACCAGGCGGATGCCGTCCTTGTCACGGGCGTTATAGGCGTCCTCCAGCGCGATCTTGCCGGCCATGACGCCGCTGGCGATCATCGCGGGTTGAAAGCGCGCGCCCTCTTCGTTGGTGAAGATGGCAAGGGTCAGGGGATGGCGGGTCCGGACGGCGTGATCGTTCAGCGAGCGGATCGCCTCGAGCGCGCAGAGCACTCCGAGCTGGCCGTCGTATTTCCCGCCGGTGGGCACGGAATCGACGTGCGAGCCCATCAGCACGGGCGGCGCGGGCTCGGTCCCCGCTCGCTCACCGAAGATGTTGCCCATCCGATCGATGCTGATGCGCAGCCCCGCCTCGCGCATCCGCCCGACCATCCAGTCGCGCCCGCGCTTGTCCTCGTCGCTCAACGCCAGGCGCGTGAGCCCGCCCCGGGGCGTGGCCCCGATGGCCCCGAGCTCCTCGATCGACTTTTCCAGCCGTGTCCGATCGATTCGCATGGAGTCTGCTTCGGTCATTTCACCGCGGCCATCTGATAAGCTTCCGCCGATGCACACGCTGCGCGCTCGGCTCTCGGCTTCGCTGTGGCAGGCGCTCCAGGCCCGCCATCGGGCGACGGGCGAGTCGATCGATCACATCGTCCGCGCCGCCCTCGCCGATCATCTGCAGGTGGACCATAGCACGCTCTTCCAGATCTCCAGCTCCACGGCGCTCGTCGAGGGCATCTACAAGGGCGAGGTCACGGTCGGCGCGCTGAGAGAGCACGGCGACTTCGGCCTGGGGACGTTCGCCGAGCTCGACGGCGAGATGATCGCGGTCGACGGTCGCTTCTATCAGGTGCGTTCCGACGGCCTGGCCCGAGAGGTCGGCGCGACGGCTCGGACGCCGTTCGCCATCGTCACGCGCTTCGTTCCCGACCGCACCCTCGATGGCGTCGCCTGCGGCAGCCTGGCCGAGCTGGCGACCGTCCTCGATGGCCTGCGCGACTCGAGCAACGTCTTCTACGCGATCCGCGTCGACGGCGAGTGGGAGCACCTGCGCACCCGGGCGATGTGCCGTACGGAAGAGGGCGTGCCACTCGTCGAGGCGGCGGCGCATCAACCCGAGTTCAGCCTGACGCGCGTGCAGGGGACGATGGTCGGCTTCTGGTCGCCGGCGTACGCGAAGACGCTCTCCGTCCCCGGCTACCATCTCCACGTCCTCACCGCCGATCGGAGCGCCGGCGGCCACGTGCTCGAATGCCGCGGGCGCGGCCTGCGGCTGCAGATCCAGCGCGAGCTCGACCTGCGCGTCTCGCTTCCCCACAGCGCCGAGTTCCTCCGGGCCGATTTGACGCGCGACCCGAGCGCGGACCTCGACAAGGCCGAGCATTGACCGGTCTTTAACGATTCTCTAACGCCGACGTGGTAATCCGCCGAGAGAGGCGGGCTGACGTCATGGCGTTGACGTATCCAGACGGGTACCGACCATCGGTCGATGGGCTGAGGCATGCCTGAAACGGGTGGAGCTTCGCGCCTGCTCGTCGTCGACGACGACCCGGCCGTCCGTGGAGTACTCATGGACTATTTTGCCGGGCGGGACTATGCCGTCACCGCGGTCGCCAGTGGTCAGGAGGCGGTAGCCGCGTTCGCCATCGAACGGCCGGACGTCGTCCTCCTCGACATCCGGATGCCCGAGATGGATGGCTTCCTCATCCTCAAGCACTTGCGCATCGCCGATCCGACGCTGGCCATCATCATGGTGACCGCGAACGAGGACGAGACCCTCGCGCGCCAGACGCTCGCGATCGGCGCCTTTGACTATGTCGCCAAGCCGTTCGATTTCGAGCACCTCTCCCGGATCGTCGAAGCGGCCGTCCTTCATTCCGCGCGCGGGCCATTGCCGAGTCGCCCCGGCGAGGTGCGTCTGCACGTACGCGACGGGGGCGAGGCGGGGCTCGTCCAGCTCGCTCTTGCCGAGCGGCCCATGTGCGCGGAATGCATCACGAAGACAGTCGGCCTGTCCGCGCCTCGTGTCGACATGGCACTCGCAGTCATTGCCGGCGCGCTCGAGCTCTCCGTGAGCCACGGCCGCTGCGACGCCTGCTCGAAGCGGACGACCGTGTTCCGTCTGCTGTGAAGGGTAAGCGTCGGAGTCAGAGGGCCTGGTCGCCGAGAAAGACGCGCTTGACCTCGACGGACTGAAGCAGGTCGGCGGACGGGCCGTCGAGGATCAGCCGGCCGGACTCGAGAACGTAGCCTCGGTGAGCGAGCGTCAGCGCCAGCTCGACGTTCTGCTCGACGAAGAGCACCGCGACGCCTTCCTGGTGGATGCGCCGGATCACGGCTCCGATCTCCTGCACGACCCGGGGCGCCAGACCGAGAAACGGCTCGTCGATCATGAGCAAGCGCGGCCGGGCCATGAGGCCTCGGGCGATGGCGACCATCTGTTGCTCGCCGCCGGACAGCGTGTGCGCGAGCTGGTGGCGACGTTCGCGGAGCATGGGAAACAGCCGCTCGACCTGCTCGAGCGTCGCTGACCGCTGCCGGCGCGCGGTCAGATGATGCGCGCCGAGCAGCAGGTTGTCGCCGACGGTCAGGAACGGAAACAGTCGTCGCCGCTCGAGGACGTGAGCGATCCCTTCGCTCACGATCCGGTGCGTGGCCAGCGTGTCGATCCTCTGGCCCGCGAACACGACGCGGCCCCGCCGCGGGTGCAAGAGGCCGGAGACGGTGTTCATCAGCGTGGACTTACCGGCGCCGTTCGGCCCGAGCAGGGCCACGATCTCGCCGTCGCCCACGTGGGCGGAGACGTCCCACAGCACCTGGAAGTCGCCGTACGCGACGTCGATGTTCTCGATCGTGAGAATGGGGGGCCTAGCCACGGGCCCCCTGCGGCCCGTCATTGACCGACTTGGGGGGCTCCGGGCGCCCCCCAACCCCCCCGCGACTCATCACGCCACGGCGCAGCCGTGGCGTGCGTCGACATACTCCGGACATCACACGTAGACCTGGCCGAGGTAGGCCTCGATCAGCCGTGGGTCGCGCGTGACGACGGAGGGCGGCCCCTCGGCGATGAGCTCGCCGAGATGCAGCGCGAGGATGCGCGGGCACATCGCCGTGATCACGCGCATGTTGTGCTCGATCACGATCAACGTCAGGCCGCCCCGATGGAGATCGCGCACGAGGTTTACGAGCCCGGGGATGCTGCGCTGGTCGACCCCGCCCGTCACCTCGTCCAGCAACAGCAGGCGAGGCCGCGTGGCCAGCGCGCGGGCCAGCTCGAGCCGCTTGCGCTGTCCGGTGGAGAGCGTGCGCGCGTAGGTGTTGGCCTTCTCTTCGAGTCCCACCCGGGCCAGGATTTCCAGCGCTTCCTGGCGCGCGCGCCGGACGTCGTGGGACTTCTGCAGGGCGCCGACCATCACGTTCTCGGTGACCGTGAGCCCCGCGAACGGCCGCAGCTTCTGGAACGTCCGGGCCACGCCGAGACGGCTCACCCGGTCCGGGCTGAGCCCGGTCAATCGCGCTCCGTCGAGGCGGACTTCCCCCGCGTCGGGCGCATAGAAGCCGGTGATGATCTCGAACAGCGTCGATTTGCCGGCCCCGTTCGGGCCGATGAGCCCCACGAGCTCTCCGGCGAGCACGTCGAACGAGACGTCGCGGTTCGCGACCACGCCGCCGAAGCGCTTCGTGATCCCGGCCACGGAGAGCAGCGACGTGGCCATGCTCAGCCGGCGCCCGTCGCCGCGCGCCGGGCCACCCGGGCCGCGAGCCAGCCCGTGAGCCCCTCGGGGACGAAGCGAACGACCAGGATCAGGATCACGCCATAGATGATCAGATAGATGCCCACGAGCCCGGCGCCGATGCCGCCGAACTGCGCGCGAAGGTACGTCTCGAGGGTGGTCACGAGGAGCGCGCCGAGGAACGGGCCGAGCGCCGTGCCGAGGCCCCCGATGATCGTGGCCAGCGCGAACCGCACCGAGAGGTCGAGGGAGAATACGTAGAACGGATCGACGAACCCGACGTACTGCGCCCACAGCGCGCCGCAGACGGCGGTGAGCGCCGCGCTCACCGCGATGGCCGCGACCTTCAGCGCTCGCGCCGGCACGCCGAGCGACAAGGCCGCGTCCTCGTCCTCGCGAACCGCCGCGAGCTGGTAGCCGCGCCGCGACCGCTCGAGATAGAGCTCGACGAGATAGACGATGACCGCGAGCGCCAGGACGATCCAGACCCAGAGGCGCTTGTCCGCGATGCCCAGGGTCCAGAACCCGGGACGGAACGGGACGGGAATGCCTTCGGAGCCCGCGGTGAAGCCGCGCCAGCGGCTGCCGACGATGAGCAGCACCTGGGAGAAGGCGATGGTCGCGAGCACGAAGTACGGGCCGCGCAGCCGGTTCGACAGATACCCGATGAGGAGGCCGACCGTCGTCGCGACGAGGGCGCCGATGACGAGGCCGAGCCAGGGCGACAGCCCCCACCGGGTGGCGAGCAACGCGGCGGCGTAGGCCCCGAGGCCGAAGAACGCCGAGTGGCCGAGCGATACCTGGCCGGCGTAGCCGCCGGCCACGTTCCACGCGGCCGCGCTCGCTCCCCAGATCAGGATCAGGACCAGCCCGTCGAGGAGGAAGGCATCGCGCACGACCAGCGGCACGAGGCCCGCCATGGCAAAGAAGACGGCCGCGGGCGCGACGCGTCTCACGTGCCCAGCGCCTCGGCGCCACGCTGCCCGAAGAGGCCAGCGGGTCGCACGACGAGGATGCCGATGAACAGCAGGAGGTAGAGCACCTCCTTCCACGCGGTGCCGATGACGTATGAGCCCATCACCTCGACCGCGGCGACCACCAGGGCGGCGATGAGCGCGCCCGCCATGTCGCCGAGGCCGCCGAGGACGACGGCGACGTAGGCGATCAACACGAACTGCAGGCCGGCGGTCGGGTACACGGGATAGATCGGCGCCAGCAGCACACCGGCGGCGCCGACGCACGTGATGCCGACCGCCCAGGTGAGCGCGTACACCCGGTTGGTGTCGATGCCCATGAGGGCCGAAGCCTGTCGGTCCTGCGCCGTCGCGCGCATGACCTTGCCGGTGTACGTCCAGCGCATGAACGCGAAGAGCCCCGCGGTGAGGAGGACGGCGACCACGAACGCGACGATCTGCGACCAGTTGAACACGGCGCCCGCGAAGCGCACGACCGTCGCGTAGTAGTCGGTGCGCAGGAAGCGCGCGTCGGCGGTCCACGACACCAGGGCGACGTTCTGGAGCACGATCGACAGCCCGACCGTCGTGAACACCTGCACGTTGTGCGAGGTGTGGACGACCGGGCGCATCACCGCGCGGTAGCTCACCCAGCCGAGGGCGAAGAACAGCGGTAGCGACACGACGAGCGTCAGGTAGGGATCGCAGTGGAGCAGGGAAAACGCCCAGAACGCGAGGTACATGCCGAGCATGAGGAACTCGCCGTGCGCGAAGTTGACGACGCGCATCACGCCGAAGATGAGCGTGAGGCCGACCGCGATCAGCGCGTAGATGCCGCCGAGCAGGAGGGTCGAGGCGATAAGCTGCGGGAGCAGGTGGGGCGCTCGCCTCCGCTACTTGCGCTGGTCCCAGGGGCCGAGCGGGATCCACTTGGCGCGGTTCGTCGTGAACTCCTCGGGCCACACGGTGACGAGCGAGCCGTTCTGCCACTGGAGCATGTAGTGCTGCACACGCGCGTTCGAGTTCTGGCCGGTCTCGTCGAACTTCACGCCCCAGCCGTTGACCGCGGAGCCGACTGGCAGGTCGAGCGACATGACGGCGGCCCGGAACTTGTCCAGCTCGTCCGTCTTGGCGGCGTCGAGGGCGAGCTTCAGGATCCAGAGACCGCCGCCCGCGAGCTGGTGTCCGCCGGCCAGCACGTCCGAGCCGGTCTTGGCCTTCACCGCGTCACGGAACGCGCGCTCGACCTTCTGGCCCTCGGGCCGGAGCTTCTCGATGATCAGGCCGGGGCCGGGCTCGAGCAGCGCGAAGGGGCCGTTGGCGTCGTTGCCGAACGCCTTGCCGAAGCCCGGGTTGCCGTACCCGGTCGCGCCGGCGTGCACGACCGCCTTGACCTGGAAGCCCTGCTCCCGCGCCTGCCGCCAGAAGAGGATGGCGTCCTGGTCACGCGCGATGTGATGCAGGATGTCGGGGTTGGCGTTCTTCAGCTTGAGGATGATCGGCGTGAGGTCGTTCGTGGTGAACGTGTAGTACTCGGGCGGCGCGACCTCCTGCATGCCGAATTCCGTCTTGGCGCGCTGGCGGGCGGACTCGGTCACGCTCTGGCCGTACGACGAGTCCTCCGACAGGTATGCGATGCGCAGCTCGCTCGTCTTCTTGCCCAGCCGATGCGCCAGGTGCTTGGCGATGAACTCGATGTTGTACCAGCCGAACCCGGTGCCGTCGATCTCGGTGCGGAACACGTTCTTGAGATTGCGCCGCGTGAACCGCGGATCGACGCAGGACGTCTCCCAGTAGATGACGTTCTGCCGCGAGGCCGCCTCGCTGGCGGCGCCACAGAGGGTGGAGGAGAACGTGCCGGTGATGATCTTGACCCCTTCCCTCGTGGCCAGTCGCGTCGCTTCCGACGCGGCGACGGTGGGATCGACGGCGTCCCCGCTGACCAGCACGAGCTTCTTGCCCATCACGCCACCGAACTGGCCGTTGATGAGGTCGCGCATGATCTCGTAGCCCTCGAGGTGGAGCTTGCCCTGGACGGCCAGGGGACCGGTCAGGGGCTCGAGGACGCCGATCTTGTACTCGCCCGAGGGCGCCTGGCCGTGGGAGCCGCCGACGGCGAGGGCCAGGGCGACGGCGATGACGACAGCGATGAGGAGCGATCGGCGATGATGCATGGACAGCCTCCCATGGTCGAGGTGTCGGCGACGTTGGCGCGCGGCAGCGGCGGTGCTGGACGGTTTGTAGCATCGCGTGAACGCGAGGTCAAGGCGCCGGGATGCTAGACTCGATTTCGTGAGCCCCGACGTCGGCCATCACGCGCTTCACCCGGGAGCGATCCGGTTCTGTCCGCTCTGCGGCGGCACGCTCGCCCGCGAGCCCGTCCCGCCGGATCACCGCGAGCAGTCGGTCTGCTCCCGCTGCCGGTTCGTCTTCTATCTCAATCCCAAGCTCGTCGCCGCCACCATCCCGGAGGACGACGGGCGCATCCTCCTCACGCGCCGATCGATCGATCCCGGCCGCGGGCTGTGGACGTTTCCCGGCGGGTTCGTGGACTTCGGCGAGACGGCCACCGACGCGGCGATGCGGGAGACCCTGGAGGAGACGGGGCTCGCGGTGGAGCTGACGGGCCTGCACAACGTCTACACCTATCCCGGCGCCCCCGTCATCATCGTCTATCGGGCGCGCGTGACGGGCGGAACGCTGACGACGTGTGACGAGAACGACTGCCTCGAGTGGATCGACCCCGGCGCCATCCCGTGGGAGTCGCTCGCCTTCCCCTCGACGCGCGAGGCCCTGCGCGAATGGGTCGCGGCGCGCGGGCTGATGCCCGCGGGATGACGCCGCTCGCCGTCTAGGTCCGCGGCGGCAGGGCGACCGTGGCCTTGCCCGTGACCACCTTGTCGCCTTTCTGGGTCTCCGCCCAGATCTCGACCTCGACGGTGTGGACGTCGTCCTTCGAGGACTTCGCGAGCACGCGGCCCTTGCAGGTGACGGTGTCTTTCAGGCGCACCAGGGCCGTGAAGCGCACGCCGATCTTGCGCACGGTGCCGGCGCCCGCCCAGTCGGTCACGGCCTGGGCCACGAAGCCCATCGAGAGCATGCCGTGGGCGAACACGCCGCCCATGCCCGCCGCCTTCGCGAACTCGTCGTCCTGGTGGATCGGGTTGAAGTCGCCGGAAGCCCCGGCGTAGCGGGTGAGCTGGATCTGCCGGATCGGGCCCTTCACGAGCGCCGGGAGCTCGTCGCCGACCTGCACGTCCTCGAAGTACAGGCGCCCATATTTCATAGCCGAACCACGGTGATCCCGCGTACCTTGGCCACGATCTCGTTGTCGCGATCGGTCACCGCGGTCTCCCGTACCACGAAGCCCATGGGGCCGGTCTTGCCCGCCTTCTCGTATTGATCGACGATCCTCGGGCGGCAGAGGTACGTCTCGCCCGGCCGGAGCTGGCGGAAGATCTCGAACTCCTGCTCGCCGTGGAGCAGGCGCGAGACGTCGGTTCCGAGATCGCGGAGCAGGGCCCCGGTGTCGGCGTCCTCGTCCCGGAAGGTGATCGCGAAGGTCGGCGGCGCGATGACGTCGCCCCACTCGGAGGCCCGCCCGACGTCGTCGTCGAGGTGAAAGGGATTCGCGTCGCCGATGGCGCGCGCGAACTCCTTGATCTTGCCGCGCTCGACGGTGACCGCGAACGGCGGGTACTCCTTGCCCACGATACGGTTGAGCTGGATCGGCATCAGCCCTGGCCTTTCTTCATGGCACGGTCGAGGAACTTCGAGAGGTCGGCAATCACGAACCGCTCGTGACGCCCTTCGGCGATCTTCTCCTTGTCGTCCCACGCCTCGACGGCGAAGAGAAAGCGCTTGCCGTCAGTCTCGAGCAGCGTGGCCTTCGCCCGGACGGTCATGCCCACGGGGGTGGCGGCCAGATGGCGCATCTCGACCATCGTCCCGACGCTCACGCCGCCGGCGGGCAGGTGCGGACGCAGCACGGCGTTGGCGGCGTCTTCGAGGAGCCCGATCACGAAGGGCGTGGCCAAGACGTGGACCCCGTGGTTGCCCATGGCGTGCGCCGTCCGCTCCGGCGGCACGACGACGCTGACCTCGGCGCTCGCTCCCGGCGCGACGTTCATCGGGTGGGTTTTTACCGCGAGAAGAGCAGGAACTGCAAGCCCGAGACGAGCAGCAGCACCTCGATGATCGCCACGAAGGCGCGGTCGCTCATGCGCTCGAGTAGGCGCCGTCCGACCCACGCGCCCGCGAACATCGTGCTGCCCAGCACGCAGCCGAGCGCCACCGTGTCCCAGCCGAGCAGGGCGTAGCGCGCGAACGCGACGCTGCGGCTCAGGTGCATGCCGAGTGCGCAGACGGCCTCGGTGCCGACGAAGGCGCCCCGGCGCAGGCCGTAGGCCAGGAAGAACGGCGTGATGAAGGGCCCGGTCGTGACGACGAGCGCCGAGAGCGCGCCCGTGAGGGCGCCGAGAACCGGGAAGTGCCGCAGCCGGACCTCCATCCGGCTGGCCAGCATCGCGCGCCGCAGCGGGATCGCCGCGATGAGGAACAGCCCGATGATCCGCCCGAGCCAGGTGCTCGGCGTTCCCGCGTAGAGCATGACTCCCACGAACGTCGCGGGGATGGCGCCGAGCAGATAGCGGCCGATGACACGGGTGTCGACCTCGTGGCGGCTCCACCAGATGCGCGAGAGGTTCCCGAGGAGCATCGTCAC
>WNGF01000839.1_pt1 | contig 47256 bp, 47 predicted proteins | sample 5400641 | NCBI WGS metagenome assembly WNGF01 (sample SAMN13153371, study PRJNA577476) | soil metagenome | isolation source: 80 cm soil or saprolite under grassland replicate 2 | place: USA:California | collected 2016-06-15 | reverse complement strand
ACGGCGGCTCGAGGAATGCGCCAAGCTGGGGATCAAGGTCGTCGTCTCGCCGGCGGAGACGGACACGCTGGCGAAGGCCATCGCCTCAGCGCTCGGCTAGCGTCTCAGCGTGCTGCGCGGCGTCGGCCAGAGGCCTGTGCTGGCCGTGCTCGTCGGCGCGGTCGCGATCGCGTTCTCCGGAATCCTCTTCCGCCTCTCGCACGTGTCGCCCACGACTGGGGCCTTCTATCGCTGCGTGTGGGCGCTGCCGCCGCTCTGGTTTCTTGCGCGACTCGAAGATCGTCGCTACGGAAAACGGCGCGGTCGCGCGCTTTGGCTCGCCTGGATCGCCGGCGTGTTCTTCGCCGCCGACCTGGTCCTGTGGCACAACGCGGTCGACCAGGTCGGCGCAGGCCTGGCGACCGTGCTGGGCAACACCCAGGTCGTACTCGTGGGCTTGCTCGCGTGGGCGCTGCTCGGCGAGCGCCCACACCGGTCGTCGTTCGCTGCGATTCCGATCGTCGGGATCGGTGTTGTCCTCATCTCGGGAGTGCTGGAACAGAGCGCCTACGGGTCGAACCCCCGCCTGGGCGCCGTCTACGGCGTGCTCACCGGGATCGCGTACTCCGGATTCCTGCTTGCCTTGCGTGAGGGCAGCCGCGACCTGCGCCGTCCCGCGGGACCGCTCTTCACTGCGACGCTCGCGTCTGCGCTGTTCTGCGCGGCGATCGGCGCCGTCATCGGCGACCTGGACCTGACGCCCTCCTGGTCGGCGACCGGATGGCTCATCCTGCTGGCGCTCTCGTCGCAGGTCGTCGGCTGGCTGCTGATCTCGACGTCACTGCCGCGGCTCCCTGCCGTGGCTTGCATCCTCGTCGGGCTCGTCACGGCCACGATTCGCCGGCGAGAGGTCCCGGCCGCGGAGCCTGAGCTCGCAGGCTGACCTGGCACACTTCCTCGACATGCACGACGCACAGCCCGCACTCGGATTCACGCGCACGCCCTCGGAGGACGACCCCCGGCGGGACCCCGAGCTCCTCGCAGCGCTCCGCCGCATCGCGCCGGGCACCGACCTCCGTCAGGCCATCGACGACATCATCCGCTCCCGCGAGGGCGCCCTGATCGTGATCGGCGACCCGAACGAGCTGTCGTTCCTCTTTTCGGGAGGAATGCGTCTCGACCAGCCGTTCACGCCGCAGTTCCTCTACGAGCTGGCGAAGATGGACGGGGCGATCATCGTCAATCCGGCTCTGACGAAGATCGCCTACGCGAACGTCCAGCTGATGCCGGACCCGACGATCCCGTCCAACGAGACCGGAACGAGGCATCGCACCGCCGAGCGGGTGGCGAAGCAGACCGGCGCGCTCGTGATCTCGATCTCGCAGCAGCGCTCGACGATCTCGATCTACGTCGGGCAGGCGCGCTACCAGCTCGACGCCGTGGCCGAGGTTCTCGCCAAGACGAATCAGGCGCTGGCGACACTCGAGACGTACGGCCAGCGGCTCGACCAAGTGCTGACCCGGCTGACCGCGCTCGAGTTCCAGAACGCGGTCGTCCTGGACGACGTCCTCGTCGTCCTTCAGCGGGCCGAGATGACGACACGCATGGCGGCGGAGATCGAGCGCGACTGCATCGAGCTCGGAGCGGAGGCGCGGCTCATCCGGATGCAGCTCCACGAGCTCGTGGGTGACGTCCCCGCCCAGCGCGCGGCGGTTGTCTACGACTACCACGTCGAAGGTGCCGGCCCGCGCGCCGAGCTCGCGCTCGAAGGTCTGCATGCGCTGCCGTACCGACGGTTGCTGGAGTTCGAGCGGCTCGCCGAGCTGCTTGGCTATCCGCGCGATATCAATCCGATGGACCACTCGGTCTCGCCGCGCGGGTTCCGCATCCTCTCGCACATCCCGAGGCTGCCAGAGGGCGTGGTCAAGAAGGTCGTGCACGACATGAACGATCTGGAGTCGATCGTCCGCGCCTCCCAGCGCGACCTCGAGGCGATCAGCGGTGTGGGGACAGTGCGCGCGCGAGAGATACGGGAAGGACTGCGCCGGCTGCAAGAGCACAACCTCGTCGACAGGTATCTGCAGCTCTGAGCAAGGCGAGAGGCCTTGCGGCGGCGTTCGCCGTCTTCGGATTGTTCTGGGGCGCGTGGGCCGCCTGCCTCCCGGCCATCCAGCGCTCGACGGGAGCCAGCGATGCGCAGCTGGGTCTCGCCCTCTTCGCGGTCTCCGTCGGCGCACTCCCAACCTTGATAGCCGCCGGCCGGTTGGCCGACCTGCTGGGTGCGCGCCTCGTCACGATCGCGCTCGTCGCGTTCGGGGTGGCGACGGTCACAGCCGGATTCGCACGGTCGGTTCCCGCGCTCGTCGGTTTCCTGCTGGCTGTCGGCGTTGCGACGGGGGCGCTCGACGTCGCCATCAACGCGGAGGCGTCACGGATCGAGGCGACGTTCCGGGTCCGCGTGATGGACGGTCTCCACGCCGCGTTCTCGCTCGGCGTGCTGATCGGCGGCATCGGAACGGGTCTGCTGCGCAAGACCGGGGCTCATCACTCCTGGATCCTCGTCGGGGTCGCTGTCGTGATCACGCTGTGCGCCGGACTGAATCGACGATCAGGCGAGCCTCCTCCGCGCGCGGCAAGGAGGGCACGAATCGGCAAAGGCCTCCTCGTCGTCGGGGCAGTGCTCGCGCTCGCGTTTGTCATCGAAAGCGGGCTCGAGCAATGGAGTGCGCTCTTCCTCGAGCGTACGCTCGGCTCGAGTCCCGCCGTCAGCGGGCTCGGGCCCGGCCTGTTCGCAGGCGCGATGGCGACAGGACGGCTGCTCGCGCAGAAAGTCGAGCGCTCGTCTGTCCCCGGAAGGATGCTCTTTGCGGGGCTCGCCGCCGCGGGCGGCCTGGTCCTCGCGGCCACCGCACAGCACGCCGTTGTCGCCCTCGCGGGGTTCGTCATCGCCGGGGGAGGTCTGGCCTTGTCCGCGCCCACGCTCTTCGGCGTCGCCGGGCGACTCGGCGGCGAAGGTGGGCGTGGGGCGGCCCTCTCGATGGTGGCGATCCTCGGCTACCTGGGGTTTCTCGGCGGCCCACCGGTGATGGGGTGGATCTCGAGCGCCACCAGCCTGCGCGGCGGGTTCGTGTTCCTCTGCGCCATGGCCCTCCTCCTCGCCGCCTCCGCGCCTTCGCTTCGTCAGGCCGCCGGCGAATCCCCTGCTTAGCAGGGATTTTGAGGAAAATGCGGCCATTTCCAGCGCCTTTTGGTAGACTTGTCGGTCTCGGCCGGCGGAATCCACCCGCCGGCTTCGCGGTCACATAAGGACGATCAGGACGGAAAGGGGCGGGCTTGTACAAAGTCGGCGACAAGGTGGTGTATCCGCACCACGGGGCAGGCACGGTCGTGAAGAAGGAGAAGCGCGACGTGCTGGGGGAGAAGCGCGAATACCTGACGATCAAGATCCTGCACAACGACATGACCGTCAACGTTCCGTCGGAGAACGCCGAGAAGGTCGGTCTCCGGAAGGTGATCGGCGAGGACATGGTCAAGGTCGTCGTCAAGGCGTTGACGGGCGGCGGCACGCAGATGCCGAAGAACTGGAACCGCCGCTTCAAGCACAACCGGGACAAGATGAAGACCGGCGACATCCTCGAGCTCGCCGAAGTCGTGCGGAATCTTTCGTTGCGTGATCGGGAGAAGGGGCTCTCCACCGGCGAGAAGCAGATGTTCGTCAAGGCCAAGAAGATCCTGGCCAGCGAGCTCATGTACGCCAAGGACATGGACGAGGAAGAGGCCGCCGAGTGGCTCGACGGCGTCCTCGTCAGCTCGAGCTCGAACGGCACGGGCAACGGCCGCAAGAAGACCGCGGCGAAGCCGGCGAAGGTCGCGTCGAAGACGACAAAACCTGCTGCCCGCAAGACGGCGAAGCCGGCGACTCGCAAGACCGCAAAGCCCGCAGCGAAGAGCAAGCCGAAGACGAAGGCGCGCGCCGGCTCGAGGTGAGCGTCTGGGCCATCCTCGCTGCAGCGGGTAGCGGGGAGCGGCTCGGCGCCGATCGGCCCAAGGCGTTCGTCCGCCTGGGCGACCGGCCGTTGCTCGCCGAGAGCCTGGAGCGGTTGGACGCCTCGGACTGGGTGGACGCGATCGTCGTCGCCGCTCCGCCGGAGTGGGAGGAGCCCTCGATCCTGCTCGCGGAGGAGCTCGGCTGCAGCAAGGTCAGCTCCTGCGTGACTGGCGGGACGACGCGCGCGGACTCGGTGCGGCTTGCGCTCTCAGAGGTGCCGGCAGAGGCGGCGGTCGTGCTCGTGCACGACGCGGCCCGCCCGCTCGTGGACGAGGACGTGGTTGAGCGCGTCTTGACGGCGTTGAACGAGGGTTGGGACGGAGCAGTGCCGGCGCTTCCCGTCGCGGACACGGTCAAACGAGTCGAGGGCGAGCGTGTGGTCGAGACGCTCGATCGTGACGCCTTACGTGTCGTGCAAACGCCCCAGGCCTTTGTCGCGCAGATCCTGCGCGACGCGTGTCGGGGCGACGTCTCCGGCGCGAGCGACTGCGCCTCGCTCGTCGAGGCCCGTGGTGGTCGCGTGAAGGTGGTCGACGGAGACCGGCGCCTCCTGAAGATCACCGACGCGGAAGATCTCGAGTGCGTCGCCGCCCTGTTGTGATCGTCGACTACCACATGCACCTGCGCAACGGCCGCGAGGAGATCGCGCACAACACGCGGTCGGTCGAGCCGTTCGTAGAGGCGGCGAAGGAGGCCGGCGTCGACGAGATCGGGTTCACCGAGCACGTCTACTACTTCAGGCAGACACGATCCCTCTGGACGGTGCCGTATCAGACCGAGCGTTGCGTCTACGACCTCGAGCCGTACGTGGAGGCCGTCGTTCTCGCGCGCGAGCGTGGGCTGCCGGTGAAGCTTGGCTTGGAGGTCGACTACGTGCCGGGCCGCGAGGACGAGACACGCGAGCTGCTCGATCCCTATCCTTGGGATTACCTGCTCGGCTCGGTGCACTACGTCGAGGGCTTCGGTATCGACAGCGAGCCACGCCTGCTCGATGCGGTCGGCGTCGAGGAAGCTTGGCGTCGCTACTTCCAGACGCTCGTCGATGCCGCTCGGAGCGGGCTGTTCGACTCGCTCTCGCATCCGGATCTCGTGAAGTTCTTCGGCGAGCGGGCCCAGTCATTCGAGTATGGGCCGGCGGCAGACGCAATTGCCGAGTCGGGTGTGGCCGTGGAGGTGTCGACGGCAGGCCTGCGCAAGCCGGTGCGCGAGCTCTATCCGCACCCCGAGCTCCTCGCCGCCTGTAACGAGCGTGGAGTCCCGGTGACGCTCGGGTCGGACGCGCATTCGCCCGACGTCGTCGGGCGTGACTTCGATCGAGCGCGCAAGCTGCTGCGCTCGGCGGGCTACGACACGGTGACGGTCTTCGAGCAGCGCCGCGCGCGCCAGGAGCCGCTCGGGTGAACATTCGTGTTGGGATCGGCCTGGATGCGCATGCGTTCGCGGACGGTGTCCCGCTCGTTCTCGGCGGCGTCGGATTCGACGCGGCCCGCGGTCTCGCCGGACATTCGGACGGCGACGTGGTCACACATGCGCTGATCGACGCGGTGCTCGGTGCTGCAGGTCTCGGCGACATCGGCTCGCTGTTCCCCTCCGACTCCTCGACGCCGGAAGGGATCTCCTCCCTCGACCTGCTCAGAGACGCCTTCGCGCGCGTACGCGAGGCTGGCTATTCGGTCGTGAACGCCGACTGCGTGCTGATCGGAGAGCAGCCCCGCATCGCCGGCCGGCGCGAGGAGATGGAAAAGATCCTCAGCGATCTTCTCGATGCTCCCGTCACCGTGCGAGCGACGACGACGGACCGCCTCGGCTTCGCAGGCCGCGGCGAAGGGCTCGCCGCGCAGGCAGTGGCGCTCGTCGAACGATCTTGAGGCTCGTTCGTTACGCGGACGAGCCGGCGCTGCTCGCGATCCGGTTCGAAGTGCTCTCGAAACCGGCCTTCCCCGAGTACATGACTCACAATGTGCCGGGCAACCGCTACTGGGGCCGGCTGTACCAGGACTTCCCGGACTTCCAGCTCGGCTTGGTCGACGGCGACGAGCTCGTTGCCGAGCTGCACAGCGTCCCGACCGCTTGGGACGGAGCGGACGGCGACCTTCCTTCAGGCTGGGACGAAGCGTTTCTTCGTGCGTACGAGAGCGGCCGCGAGCCCGACGTTCTCTGCGCCCTTGCTATTGCCGTGCACCCCGATCGCCAGGGTCAGGGGTTGGCCGGCAGGATGCTCGAGGAGATGCGCCGCGCGGCCGCCTCCGGCGGGTTGCGCGAGTTGATCGCACCGGTTCGGCCGACCCTCAAAGCGCGCTATCCGCTGATCCCGATCGAGCGATACATGCAGTGGCGACGCCTGGACGGCTCGCACTTCGATCCCTGGATTCGCCTCCACGAGCGGGTGGGCGGAGAGATCATCGCGCCGGCCGCGGAGTCGATGACGATCGAGGCACCGGTCGCGGAATGGGAGCGCTGGGCGGGGATGGAGTTCCCCGACGACGGCGAGCACATCGTGCCCCTGATGCTGGCGCCACTTTCGGTTCGTGACGGCATCGGCCGTCATGTCGAACCGAACGTCTGGCTGCGGCATCGACTTTCGCGCTAGCGTCGTCGGCCCTTGCGGGCCCGCTCGAGCTGGCGGCGCATCTGGCGGTTTTGGGCGATGCCCTCGGTCTGTTCGGCGGTCGCATCGAGATACGCCTGCCGCTCCTTCGCACTCAGACGTGACATGGCCTGCGCGGCGCGTTGGGGATCTCTCGGGATGCCCCCGCGCTCCATCTTCCTGACCGCGCTCGCGAGCTCGGGGTTCTGGCGCTCGAGAGCCGCCTGGGACGCCTTCTTCATCAGACGCCCGACCAGCGGGAGCTTCATGAGCCCCGTCACGATCGGCTTCAGGTACCGGCCCCCGCGGATCCGCCCGAGGAGCGCGAAGATCCCGAGCAGAAGGAGTAGACCTCCGAGCACGTAGAGCGGGAAGAGGTAGAACCAGATGGAGGCCGTCATGGGCGGATCGTAGCCGGTAGGCCGCCGGTCGTACGTCTGCCGAAGTCGGCCCTCTGCCCTCAGTCGAGCGCGTAGCCTCCGGCCAGCATCCGGTCGGCGCGGGAGTGGAACTCCTCGAACGCCGGCACGTCCCAGCCGAGCGAGTCCGCGAGCCGGACGATCATGTTGAAGAGCGCGCCGACGTGGATCGCGTCGATCAGCGCCTCTTTGCTCACTCCGGCGGCGAGCACCTGCTCCGCGTCGCCCACCGACAACTCGGCCGGGCGCAGGGTCAGCTTCTCGAGGAACCCGAGCGTCGCTCGTAGACGCTCGCCGACGGGCGCGGTGCGCCAGTCACTCTTGACCGCCTCCCAAACCTCATGACCGAGTCCGTACGACGCGACCGCGCCGTGGGCATTCGTTCAGAAGGGACATTGGTTGAGGGAAGAGACGAATGCGGCGAAGAGCTCACGCTCACTCGGACTCCAATCGGACGGCCCGCGCATCGCGGCATCGAGCGCATCCGAGTACGCGCGGCCGAAGAGCTCGGGCCGGTAGTGCAGCGTTCTGAGCACGCCGCTCGGTTCGCGCCCGAGCCGCTCGCGCAGCTCCGCTGCTCCCGCGTCGACGACTCCGAGTCTCATCGCAGCGTCGCCAGTCCCGCCTCGAGTCGCTCCAGTCCTGCCGCCGTGGCCGCGGACACCGTGTGCTCGAAGATCTCGTCCTCCGTGAAGCCGGCGACTTTGAGCTCGTCGACGTCCCGGTCCGTGACCTTGTAGGCGTGCAGCCGGACCTTCTCCAGGTAGCTTTGCAGCTCGGGTGGGGCCGGCCGGCCAGGCTTCGCGGCGGCGCTCAGCCGTTCGATCAGCTCGTCGTAGCGGGTCTTCACCGTGCGGGAAGGGCGACGACCTCGGCGTCCACGTGCACGAGTCCGTCGCGTGCAAGCGACTGGACGGCGTTGTGGTCGAGCTCGTCCAGCGGCCGCTCGTGCTCGGAGACGAGTCGCAACGTCCGCGCGCGACGCTGCCGGAAGGATCCTTCGAATCGTCCCTGCTTCCGCAACGGCTCGTACCGGCGGCCGCGGGACGGACAATCGCCGGCCAGCGGACAGATCCCGCACCGGGGAATCCGTGCCAGGCAGACCGTCGCGCCGAGATCCATCAACGCCTGCGCCGCCGCCGGGGAGAACTCGTGGTCGCTGCGCTCCTGGACACGACCGACGTTCGTGTCCACCGGCATGACCGGGTGGCCGCAGGCGAAGTTGCGGACGGCGGCTGCGGTGTACGGCCCGACGCCGGGAAGCTCCGTCAGGTCAGCCGGCCAGCCGCGGGCCGCGATGTGCTGGGCCGCTCTGTGGAGGTTGATCACGCGACGGTTGTAACCGAGGCCCTGCCAGGCCCGAATGACCTCCGCCGGCGTGGCCGAAGCGAGCGTCTCGGCCGTCGGCCAGCGGTCGAGCCACTCCAGGTACCGCGGGATCACACGCTCGACCTGGGTCTGCTGCAGCATCACCTCCGAGACGAGGACGGCGTAGGGGTCGCGGGTCCGCCGCCACGGCAGGTCGCGCCCGTGCTCCGCGAACCATCCGAGCAGAGCTCTCTCCACAGACGACGACGCTATCGCGTCAGGCGGCGGGAAGTGTGAAACGGACCGCTGCGCCACCCTCGGGGCGGCTCTCGGCCCAGATGCGCCCGCCCTGAGCCTCGACGAGGCCACGGGCAATCGCGAGGCCCAGGCCTGCGCCGCCGCCCGTACGAGACGGGTCGCCTCGCCAGAAGCGCTCGAACATCCGCTTCGAGGCCTCCGCGGTCAGACCGTCGCCCGTGTCCTGCACTGTGACCTCCACCTTGTCCGCGCGCGGCTCGACGCGTACCGCGACCGAGCCGTCGGAGGGCGTGTGACGCAGTGCGTTCGTGAGGAGGTTGTAGAGGACTCGCTCCACCTGGTCCGGCGCACACCACGCGGCGGGGCTGCCGGCGATGCGAGTACGCAGCCGTATATGGCGAGCAAGAGCCTGCGGCTCGAAGCCGCGGACACAGGACTCGACGATCGGGGAGAGCTCGGCGCGCCGAAGCTCGAGCGTCAGTGTCCCGGTGTCGATGCGGCTGAGCTCGAAGAGATCCTCGACTAGCCGGGCAAGTGTGAGCACCTGTTCGCGCAGTCCGGGAAGGTACTGCTCCGGCTCGGCGAGCCCGTCCTCGATCGCTTCGAGCATCGCCTGCATCGAGGAGATCGGTGTGCGCAGGTCATGGCTCGCCCAGGCCACGAGCTCTCGACGCGCGTCGAACAGTTGCTCGAGGCTCTCGGCCATCCGGTTGAAGGACGCGCCGAGCTCCGCGAGCTCCGACGGGCCGTGCTCGGGCGCACGCGCCTGCAGGTCGCCACGGGCAAGGGCTGCCGAGGCTCCCCTGACTCGGTCGAGCGAGCTCGCGATCCTGCGCGCAAGCATGACCCCGGCGCCCGCCGCTGCGGTCGCCGAAGCCGCGGCGACCGCGAGGATCTTCACGTCATCGCCCATGTGGAACATCACCCAGCCCGAGAGGAGCACGGCCGCGAGCGGCAGCACGACCGAGAGCGACGCCAGGCCGGCGAGCTGCAGACGCACCGTCGGCAGCCTCTGGACGAAGAGCCCGGCCGCGAGCGCGACGGCGAGCGTGGAACCCGCGACGACGAGGGCCAGGTCGATCATGGCGAGAACCGGTACCCGACGCCCCAGACGGTTTCGAGATGACGCGGGTGGGAGGGGTCGTCCTCGATCTTCTCTCGGAGCCGGCGGATGTGGACGGTCACCGTGCCCGTATCCACGGCGGACGAGTAGCCCCAGACGCGGGCCATCAGCTGGTCGCGGGAGAACACCCGGCGCGGGTGTGATGCGAGGAACCAGAGCAGCTCGAACTCGCGGGCGGTCAACGCCAGCACCTCGCCTCCCTTCGTGACCTCCCGCCCGGCGGCATCGACGACCACGTCGCCGAAGGCGATTCGCTCTTCGACGGGCCCAGGGGCCGTTGTGCGCCGCAATACGGTGCGCACGCGCGCGGCCAGCTCGCGCGGGGAGAACGGCTTCGTCACGTAGTCGTCGGCGCCGAGCTCGAGCCCGACGATCCGGTCGGCTTCCTCGCCGCGCGCGGTCAGCAGGATCACGGGCAGATCCGATCGGCTGCGGATCCAGCGGCAGAGCTCCAGGCCGTCGATGCGCGGCAGCATCACGTCGAGAACGACCAAGCTCGGAGACGCCTCCTCCACGAGCCGGCGGGCACGTTCCCCGTCCGCGGCCTCGAGCGTCCGGTAGCCCTCGCGCTCGAGATACGAGACGACGACCTCGCGAACGATCGGCTCGTCGTCGACGACGAGGACGGTGGTCATAACCATATTCTGGCCTGACGACCTTGCGAGAGTATGAAATGTGGGGCCGCCGGGCGGCCCCACATTTGGGCTACGAGTGTGGGAGGGGGATCACCGGGCACTCGAAGCTCTTCACAACACCGAGGTCGCTAGCTCCTCCGACTCCTCCTGCGAGGGCGGCGGCGATCTCCTCGTCGCTGTCGAACGTACCGCTGTGGTTCGCATCGTACGCCGCGAGCGCGGCGGAGTAGCTCGCGAACGAGAGCGCGTGGACCAGCCAGCGGCCGCCGTTGTAGCCGGGGTCTCCCGGCGCGGCGGTGGCGACGTTCAGCTGAAGCCCGCCGAAGTCGTAGATGGTGTCGAAGCTATGGGCGGGCGCGCCTGTGCCGGAGAGATCGGTCGGCGTACCCACCGTCCGGTAGACCTGGCCGTCGACGTAGAACGCCGGGCCGCCGACGCCGGCCTGGGCCGCGGACGTGAGCGCGAGCACGGCGGCAGCTGCAGCAAGCAATGTGATTAGAGGTCTCACCGTGACCCCCCTTTCGGTCGATTCCGCCCAGCCTGACCGAGCGACCTTGTGATCACGTTGCGAGAGCCTTACCAGAGCCTTAAATCGCCCCGGGCGTGTGTAGCCTCTTCCCATGACCCGCGTCCGCTTCGCTCCCAGCCCCACCGGCTCGCTTCACGTCGGGAACGCGCTCAGCGCCGTTGCGAACCGCCGCCTCGGCGACTGGATGCTGCTGCGGATCGACGACACGGATCCGCAGCGGAACGTTCCGGGCGGTGAGGAGGAGATCATCCGTGATCTCGGGTGGCTGGGGCTGGCATGGGAAGAAGGCCCGATCCGCCAGAGCGAGCGGCAGGAGCGCTATCGCGAGGCCGGCGCGACGCTCGGCGAGCGGTTCGACGGGATCACCCTCCTCCGCGAGGACGGGACAGCCACGTACCACCTGGCCAGCGTCGTCGACGACGCCGATTTCGGGATCACGCACATCGTGCGCGGCTTCGACCACCGCCCGAACGAGAATCTGCACCGGAGGCTGTTCGAAGCGTTCGGCGCGGCTCCGCCGGAGTTCCTTCACCACGGTCTCATCCTCGGAGAGGACGGCAAGAAGCTGGCGAAGCGGGCACCGGGCGCAACCGTCGAGTCGCTGCGCGAGGCAGGAATCCCGGGTGAGGCCGTGCGGAAGTATCTGGAGGAGCTCGGCCTCCCGCAGCACGACGTCCACTACGACCTTGCGCGTATCCGCCGGCTCGCGATCGAGGCGATCGAGGCGATGAGCGACGACGAGCTCGCCGCCGCGGCCGATGCTCCGGTCGAGGTCGTTCCCGCCCTACGCGGCGCGCGCGATCTCAACGAGGCGCGAGAGTATGCGCAGGCGATCCTCACACCGCCGGAACCCGTCAAGGTCGATGCGACCGAGACGCTCGAGCGTTTCCGCGAGCTCGTCGAGCGCGCGAACGGCAGCGTGGACGCGCGATCGATCGTGCGGGAGCTGAAGGCGGTCGGCGGGAACCTCCGCGCGCTTCGCGTTGCGTTGACGGGCCGCGAGCGGGGTCCCGAGCTGTGGGCCGTGATCGCGGCGCTCCCGCGCGACGAGGCCCTCCGCAGGATCGATGCGGCTCTATAGCACGCTGCAGCGCAAGAAGGTGGAGCTTCCCGAAGCGCCCGCGCGGATCGGGATCTACACGTGCGGTCCGACGGTCTATCAGCGGATCCACATCGGCAATGCGCGCCCGTTTGTCCTCTCGATGTGGCTGAAGCGGTGGCTTGGACAGCGCGGCTACGACGTCACGCTCGTCGAGAACATCACGGACATCAACGACAGGATCTACGACGCCGCGCCCAGTCACAGCGCAGAGCTCGCCGCGCAGGCATCGCAGTGGTACATCGACGACACCGAGGCCCTGGGCCTGGGACGTCCTGACCACGAGCCGAAGGCGACGGAGACCATTCCCGAGATCGTCGCCCTGATCGAGGAGCTCGTCCGCGACGGCTATGCCTACGAAAAGGAGGGCGACGTCTACTTCCGAGTCGGTCGCTTTCCGGACTATGGACGGCTCTCGGGCCAGCGTCCCGATCAGGTCGAGGATCAGGAGCCCAATCCTCTGAAAGAGGATCCCCGCGACTTCTCCCTCTGGAAGGCGAACAAGGAGGGCGAGGACACATGGTGGGACTCTCCATGGGGTCGTGGCCGTCCCGGCTGGCACATCGAGTGCTCGGCGATGGCCGAGAAATACCTTGGGCCGAAATTCGACATCCACCTGGGCGGGCTGGACCTCGTCTTTCCACACCACGAGAACGAGCGCGCTCAGTCCCAGGCCGCGGGCCGCGAGTTCGCACACATCTGGATGCACAACGGCATGCTCGAGCTCGTCGGTGAGAAGATGTCGAAGTCGGTCGGCAACATCGCCTCACTGCGTGACGTGCTCGAGCGGTGGGGCCGGGAGACGGTGCTCCTGTACTTCCTCACCGGCCACTGGTCGAAGCCGATCGACTTCTCCGACGAGACGATGGAGGCCGCGCGAGCTCGCGTGGAACGATTCCGCGACGTCTTCCGCGCATCATCCGAACCCGCCGAAGCGGGGGAGTGGGATCGCTTTGCCGCCGCGCTCGAGGACGACTTCAACACCCCCGAAGCGCTCGCCGTCATGCACGGGTGGCGCGACCACGAGCTGCTACGGCGCGCGCTCGACGTGTTCGGGCTGGGCTCGCTGGCGGAGCAGAAGGATGCGCCGGCGGAGGTGGTCGAGCTCGCCGAGCGTCGCCGGCAGGCCCGGGCGGCGCGCGACTTCGCCGAGGCGGATCGTCTGCGCGCGGAAATCGAAGCGGCCGGCTGGGAGGCGCGCGACGTCGCTGACGGCTTCCAGCTCGTCCCGAAGTGACACGCGAGCAGGTCTACGGTCGGCGCGCGGTCCGCGAGGCGCTGCGCGGCCGCCGGGAGGTGCTCGAGCTCTGGGCAACGGAGCGGGCCGTCAAGGCCGAGGCCTGGCTGCGCGAGCTGGACCGGCCGCGGGTGCAGTCGAGGCCCGAGCGCGAGCTCAGCGAGGCTGTGGGGACGCGCGATCACCAAGGCGTCGTCGCGTGGTGTGAGCCCTACCGCTACGCGGACGGGTGGGAGCTCGCCGCCGTCGAGCGGCCCCTGCTCGCGTGTCTCGATCAGGTCACCGATCCCCGCAATCTCGGCGCGGTCTGTCGCAGCGCCGAAGGGGCAGGCGCGACCGGCGTGGTCGTTCCGGCGCATGGGTCGGCGATGGTCACCCCGGCTGTCTGCCGGGCCTCCGCGGGCGCCGTCGAGCACCTCGCGATTGCCGTCGTCCCCAACCTGGCCCGTTACCTCGGCGAGGTGAAGCGGGGTGATCTCTGGATCTACGGCGCCGTCGGCGACGGCGCGAAGCCGATGTGGGAGACCGACCTGAGCGGTGGCCTCGCGCTCGTCTTCGGCGCCGAGGGAAAAGGCTTGCGCCCGCTCGTGCGTCGTACGTGCGACGAGGTCGTCTCGATTCCCATGGAAGGCAGTGTCGAATCGCTGAACGTCAGCGTCGCTGCAGCACTGCTCCTCTACGAGGCGCGGAGGCAGCGTGGCTGAGCCGACGCTGTACCTCTTCGACGGACACAACCTCTTTCACGCGGGGGAGTACAAGGATCTGCGGCAGCTGCGGGACGGGCTTGCGAGCTTCGTGGCTCTCAAAGGGGCGCGGGGCGTGCTCGTCTTCGACGGATCCGGCCCCGACGAGTCCTACGGGCCCCTGGAGGTCCGGTATGCCGAGAACGCGGACACGTTGCTGGAGCGGCTCGCCGCCGAGAACCGCGGCTCCGAAGTCGTCTGTCTCGTCTCGTCCGACATCGCCGTGCGCGGGACCTCGGGACAGGAAGTCCAGAAGCGATCCTCGGCGACGTTTCTCGCGGATCTGGAGGCGGTGCCGCACACGGAGGAGCGACCTCACCATCTCCGCGACACGCTCGATCCCGAGACGCGCGCGAAGCTGGAGCAGATGCGACGCGGGCGTCTCTAGGGCGCGCAGTCCTCTCCGACTGCCTCCGCGACGCCCGGCAGGCGGCCGAGCAGCGCCGCGAGCTGCTCGAGCTCCTTCCCGCTGAAGCGCTCTTCGAAGAACGTCCGAACGTCCCTGATGTGGGACTCGGAGGCTTCCTCGAGCTTCTTCCGGCCGGCGTCCGTGAGCACCGCGTAGGTGACCCGGCGGTCGCTCGCGCAGGAGGCACGGTCGACTAGGCCGGCCTCTTCGAGACCGTCCAGCAAGCGGGTGACGCCGGAGGCCGTTAAGAGCAAGCGCTCGGCGAGATCGACACGCCTCATCCGAGCGTCCTCCGCCCGGGCGAGGTGGAGCAAGCACTCGTAGCCGTTGATCGTCAAGCCGTGCTCCGCGACGAGCTGGGCGTTCAGCGCCCGTGTCGCGGCCGAATGGCCACGGAGCAGGCGCACCCAGGCATCGAGGGCCGAAGCTTGTTGGGTCAATACTTGACTTGACAATCTTTCTCCTGTAGAGTTGGTTGCGTAGTCAACTATAGCGCACTCAAGGAGGAGTGTAAATGACCAGTACGACAGAGACCCGGCAGGCCCTTCCCACGGGCACCTGGGAGCTCGATCCGGTTCACTCGACGATCGGCTTCGAGGTGGCCTATCTCGTGGGCGCCTTCCGCGGTCAGTTCCGAGACGTCGACGCGAAGCTCGTTGCGGACGGCGACGGCGCAAGCCTCACCGGCTCGGCCCGCGTGGCAAGCGTCGAGGTGAAGGACGAGAACCTGGTGACCCATCTCCAGTCGCCGGACTTCTTCGATGCCGAGCGCCATCCTGAGCTCACCTTCGAGTCCACCGACATCGACCGGTTCGGCGAGACAGTCACGGTCCGGGGGGAGATCACGATCAAGGGCGTGACGAAGCCTGTCGAGCTTACCGGCACGATCGCCGACCCGATCACGGATGCCTACGGGCGGGACCGGATCGGCCTCCGGCTCGAGACCACGGTCGACAGGACGGACTTCGGCATCAACTGGAACCTCCCGCTGCCGAGCGGTGAGCCTGCCCTCGCAGACGACGTCAAGCTCGAAGCCGAGCTCTACTTCGTGCGGGAGGCGTAAACGAGGTGAAGGTTCTTGCGATCTCGGGCAGCCTGCGCCGCGATTCGTATAACACGAAGCTCCTCCGCGCTGCGGAGGAGCTTCTTCCCTCGGCGGTGGAGTTCGAGCTCTGGGATCGGCTCAAGGAGATTCCGCCGTACGACGAGGACGATGACGTCCAGCCGGCGCCGCCGGCAGTGGCGGCGCTGCGCGGTGCGATCGCCGAGGCGGACGCCGTCCTGTTCGCGACGCCCGAGTACAACTCGTCGATTCCGGGCCAACTGAAGAACGCCGTCGACTGGGTGTCGCGCCCGCTCGCGACGAACCCGCTGCGGAACAAGCCAGTAGTGGTCATCGGAGCCAGCTCCGGGGCGTTCGGCGCCGTCTGGTCGCAGGGTGAGCTGCGGAAGGTTCTCGCCGCGACAGGTGCGCGGGTCGTGGACGCCGAGGTCGCCGTCGGGCACGCACCGACGAAGTTCGACGAAGCCGGGGAGCTGGTCGACGAGGCCGTTCGGGAGCAACTCGTGGAGGCAATCGACGCGCTTCTTGCCGAACTCCCCTCCTGGATCCTTGCGGTCGCTGTCTAAGCGCAGCCTTTACGGCCCGGATCGATAGATCTCCGTCCCCTCCCAGGAGAGCCGACCGCTGTCGTCGACACGCGCGCTCACGAACCGACCGTCACCGAGCTCGGGCTCGTCGAACAGCTTCAGACGGGATGCGTGGAAGACGTAGAAGCGATAGCCGCTCAGGCCTCTCTCGCGATACTCGGGAAAACGGTTCGCGTAAACCCTCTCGGCGTCGTCGGCGTCCACCCCGTCGGCCTCCCGAGCCGACCCGAACAGCTGGATCCCGCGATCTGGCTTGCCCCACGACTGGCTCGAGTCATAGACCGCGACGGCCACCCTCCCGTCGGCGTGAACGTTGCGCGAGTGCTTCGCGCGCGGATCCGATAGCCAGACGAGATCCAGCTCGGGGCTCCACGCGAAGTATGCGGTGTTGATGTAGGCGCCGCCATCGGGTGCGACTGTCGCGATGGCGCAGAGAGTCGAGGCATTGAGAAGACGCTGGGCCGCTTTCGCCATTCGTGATGCGGCGACTGGACGTTTCGACCGCTCTATCGCCATGACTCTGTCGCGAGATTGATACCCGTCTCCACCGAAATCGAGGACGAACACATGTTCGTAACATCCTGGGTCCATCGCAAACGCCTTGTAAAGCGCAGCGGACCTTGCTATCTTCTCCCTCAACCTTAGGGTGAGACTTCGCGTCTCGCCCCTGACCCCGGGGGAGGCCAGATGGCCGCACGGCTCGCAACTGCCGCCCAGAAGGCCCAGAGGGAGCTCGAAGATCTCCAGCTCGTGTTGCGCGCCCGGAACGGCGACGGCGGGGCGCTCGACGTTCTGATCCGCCGCTACACCGGTTTCGTCCGCCTCAAGGCGAGTTCGTACTTCCTGGCGGGCGGTGACTCCGAGGACCTCGTCCAGGAGGGCCTGATCGGGCTCTACAAGGCGGTGCGGGACTTCCGGGCCGACAAGGAGACGTCGTTTCGCAGCTTCGCCGAGCTCTGCGTGACACGCCAGATCATCACGGCCATCAAGACAGCGACCCGCTTCAAGCATGCGCCTCTGAACACCTATGTCTCCTTTAGCCATACCCCGGCCGGCCAGGAATCGGACAGTGAATGCACCCTGGGGGACGCCTTGCCGGGTCCCAGCGTGGACGACCCGTCGGTTTGCGTGATCTCCACCGAGGAGCTCCAGAGCCTCGTCTTCACGCTTGGGAGCGGCCTTTCGCAGCTCGAGGCGGACGCGCTGCGGCTCTACCTCGAGGGCTCCTCCTACGAGGATATGGCCGAGGAGCTAGGCTGCGACACCAAGACGATCGATAACGCGCTCCAGCGGGTGAAGCGCAAGATTCTCACGCACCAGAAGTCGCGCCAGGTCCTGCTGTAGGAATAAGCACGGGCCGACGGACGTTGTAAATGGTATGGCGCCACCGGGCGCCGATTCTTGGGGTCCACGCCCGGGTGCCGAAACACGACGAATCTGAGGAGTGACCTGACCTGACCAAGCTTGCCGAACTCGATCCCCGCTCCTTCGTCGACGAGGCGGAGGAGCTTGGTGCTGTCAACGAAGAGATTCTCGAGGCCTACGCGCTCGAGCACGAGCTCGAGGACGAAGACCTCTCCGCCCTCCGAGCCGAGCTCGAGGAGCGCGGCGTGGAGATTGTCGCGACGCCTGAGAGCGCGCCGATTCTCTCTGCCGAGGCACCGACCGGCTCCGTCGACAGCCTCACGCTGTTCATGAACGAGGCCGGTCGCTATCGGCTGCTCACGGCCGCGGAGGAGGTCGCGCTCGCAAAGCGCGTCGAGCGCGGTGATGCCGCGGCCAAGGAGCGGATGATCAACTCCAACCTGCGCCTCGTCGTCTCGATCGCGAAGCGCTACCAGGGCCACGGGCTCCAGCTCGGCGACCTGATCCAGGAGGGCGTGATCGGACTGAACCGCGCCGTCGAGAAGTTCGACTGGCGCAAGGGCTTCAAGTTCTCGACCTATGCCACCTGGTGGATCCGCCAGGCCTGCCAGCGCGCCGTCTCGAACCAGTCGGCGACGATCCGAGTTCCGACCCACGTGCATGAGCGGCGCGTGAAGCTGAACCGTGCCCGCCAGCGGCTTCAGGCCGCGAGCGGCGAGGAGCCGACGATGGAGGAGCTGGCCAACGCCACCGGATTGGAGCTGCGCTACGTCGAGGAGGCGCTCGGGGCTGTCGAGGCGTCCGTCTCGCTGAATCAGGCGGTCGGATCCGACAGCGACGGGGAACTCGGCGATCTGTTCGCCGATCCGGCGGCCGAGGATCCTGCGGCTGAAGCTGCGCAGGCCCTGCGCCAGCGCTCGGTGCGCGAAGCCGTTGGACGGCTGCCGGAACGCGAACGCCGCGTGCTCGAGCTCCGCTTCGGCTTCGACGGCGAACCCACGTCGCTGGAGCAGATCGGCCGCGAGCTGAGCATCAGCCGGGAGCGCGTCCGTCAGGTGGAGCGCGACGCTCTCGCGCGGCTCGAGGACGAGCTGGCGGGCGTCGTCTCCATCTCAGGCGACGAGCTCGTCCACGCCGCCTAGCGCTTGAAGGAGTCGGACGCGTGCAGCTGCACGCGTCCGATTTCATATCGATCGGCGTACCGGATGCCCTTCCGTTGATTGTTCTTTGGAGCGTCAACGCGGAGTGCGCCTCGGACGCGAATAGGCACATCCGCCATCGGAACGAGGTAGACGCCGCTCGTCTCGGGGCAATACACACCGAAATAGTCGATTTCCCCGGTGTAGTCGCGGCGTACCACACGCGGCTTGGCGTGATGGCCGTAGTGACTGCACACGTTCCAGACAACAGCTCCGCCTCGAAGTCGTCCCGTCTTGCATTGGACCTTCCAGAGTCTCACCCCGTCGTCGATGACGAGGTCGTATCGCGTGTTCTCGCCGAACGGGACAAGAACACCGAGTCCGTGCTCTCGGAGAACCAGCATCACCGCGAGCGTCGTGCGGTCGCCAATGTCCTTCGGGTGCTCCATCTTGCCGACCATGCCTAAGCCGTCGGCTGGGCCGTGTCCGGAACAGACAACAGGTCCTTCGCCTACCATGAGCCTCTCGCCGGAGTAGCTCAGTTGGTAGAGCAGCTCACTTGTAATGAGCAGGCCGTGGGTTCGAGTCCCGCCTCCGGCTCTTGAAATGCGAAGCGCCCCGGCTTTCACCGGGGCGCTTCTGTTTTGCGAAGGAGCGGGAGGAGTTACGCGCCGACTGCGGGAGCCGTTGCGGCTTCCGGAACCCTCGGCTCCAACTCAGCCTTCGGGAGCCAGTGGAGGTGCCTCGGCAGGTACCAGTTCCAGTCGCCGAGCAGCTTCATCGTCGCCGGGAGCAGCACGGCCCGGACGATCGTGGCGTCGATCAGCACCGCTGCGGCGAGACCGATGCCCATCTCCTTCATGTCGAGGATCGGCATGAGCGCGAACACCGCGAACACGCCGACCATCACCAACGCGGCGCTGGAGACCACACCCGCCGTCGTCGTGATGCCGTGTTCCACCGCGTCCTCGGTCGTCATTCCGCGGTCGAATGCCTCTCGCACGCGGCTCAGGATGAACACGTGGTAGTCCATCGAGAGCCCGAACAGGATCACGAACATGAAGATCGGCAACCACGAGGCGATGCCGCCGTTCGACTGGAAGCCGAGCAGCCCCTCGCCCCAGCCCCACTGGAAGACGGCTACGAGCACTCCGTAGGCCGCTCCGACCGAGAGCAGGTTGAGGACGATCGCCTTCACCGCGATCACGATCGACCGGAACGTGACCAGGAGCAGGATGAACGCGAACACCAGGACGAAGCCGAAGACGATCGGTGCCTTCTGCTTCAGCAAGGAGTTCTGGTCGGCCGAGATCGCGGTCGCGCCCGTCACGGCGTACTCGGCGCCGCTCACCTTCCCGATCGTCGCGGGAAGGATGTCGTTGCGGAGCTTGCGCAGCGCCGCGTTCGACTGAGCGTCCGTGCCTTTGCCGACGAGCGGAATGTCCACTCGCGCGATTGTGTGTGCCGGGTTGACTGCGACGTCGATCGAGCCGGAGTTCAATCCGCTCTTGACGACCTTCGCCTTCAGGGATGCGATCGCCTGCTGCGTGGCCGGAGCGTCGAGGTTCGCCTTGATCGCGACCTCGCTTTGGGCGACTTCTCCATTCGAGAAGGTGTTCTGGATCTTCTTGATCGTCCCGACCGTCGGTGCGCTGTTGGGCAGTGCGTCCAGCCCGCTCTGGGCGGTGTGTAGGTGCAGCGCAGGCAGAGCCATCGCCACGAGCACGGCTCCCGCGAGGGTCGCCGCGATCGCTGGACGGCGGAGTGCCGGGGTCAGGATCTTCTTCCAGAACCGGTTCTCGCCGCTGTTACGACGAAGCCGGTGCAGGTACGGGATCTTGCCCTTCTCGACGCGGTCGCCGAGCTTCGACAGCAGCGCAGGCAGCACGGTCAGCGAGCCGAGCATTGCGATGCCGACAACCATCATCGTCGCGATGCCGAAGCCCAGGTAGGACTTGTCGCCGGAGAACATCATTCCGGCCATCGCGATGATCACCGTGAAGCCGGAGATCAGGACCGAGCGGCCCGACGTCGCGGCCGCTGCCTCGAGCGCCGCCCGCGGTGCGCGACCCGCCGCCCGCTCCTCGCGCTCGCGCTTGAGGTAGAAGAGCGAGTAGTCGACGCCGACCGCGAGTCCGATTAGCAGGATCACCGCGTTGACGTTCTGGTCCATCGGGACGAGGTGGCTCGGCAACGAGACGAGCCCGATCGTTGCCGCCACGCCCGAGAGGGCGAGCAGCAGCGGCACGCCGACGGCGACGAGCGCGCCGAAGACGAGCAGCAGGACGATGATCGTGATCGGGATCGACCGTTCGCCGGCGAGCTTCAGCTGGTCGACGAACATCTTGTCGAGGGCCTTGCCCGAGCTGACCGAACCGGCCTCACCGACGTAGAAGCCGGGATGCCGATCGGCGACCTTGCCGATCGCGGACTCGATCGCGTCGATCTTCGGCTCCGCCGCGTCGTAGTCGCCCTTCATTTCCCAAGTGACCATCACGGTCTGGTGGTCCTTGGAGATCTGGTCTCCGTTCGCGGGGTCGAAGGGAGATTTCAGGTTCTTGATCGCGGGGTTCCCCGAGACGGTGCGAATGGTGTCGTTCACGGTCGACCGGAAGGCGGCGGCGTCGGCGCTGAGCTTCGAGCTCTGAATGAGGACGATCTCCGTCTGCGGATCCGCCTGCGGGAAGCCCTCCTTCAGGATCTGGTTGGCCTTGTGCGACTGGCCGGTCGTGGCGTCTTCCATATCGAGGTTCTTCGTGCCGACGACCATGCCGATGGCAAACGCCGCCACGACGAACGCGAGCCAGCCGAAGACCGCGGTCTTCCAGTGGCTCGCGCTCCAGCGGCCCATCCGGGCCGCGATGTTGTTCGAACGCTTGAGTGGTGACATGAGTGGTTGCTCCTTCGCGTGGTTATGCGTAGACGGGATCTGTCGGAGTGCGCACGCCGGCGAGGAAGTGGACGCCGTGGTTCGCCGCGTAGGCGTAGGGGTGGTGGAACGCGTCCATGGCCTCGTTCGCCGAGACCTCGATGTCGAAGTCGTCTCCGCTCTTGGTGTCGAAGACGGCGACCGTGAGGCCGTTCGTCTCCGGATTCCAGAGCAGTGCGACCTCGAGACCGTCGCTGGCTCGAACGTCCAGCTCACGTGTCAGCTTGCTCGCCATCTGTGCCTCCTGAGTCCGTTGCATCACGGTCTCAGCGTCCCATCGCAAGGTTGTGGCGGAAATGCGGCCTCCAGGCCTCTTTCCGTGCGGCGATCCGTACTCAAGAAGGGAGAAGGCCGCCTGGGAGCGGCGGCCTTCGGAGGGAGGAGGAGGTGGGCGGCCTAGGCGGCCTGGGGAAGGTGCGCGTGGATCAGCGCGTGCGACAGCTGCCACTGCACGCGAACGATCGCGATGCGGTTCCGCTCGAGGTCGTCCGCGGCCGCTCCGTGCTCGCGGAGCGTCTGGCGCTCCAGTACGAGCTCACGAAGCTCTCCGTTCAGCTTGTCGACGTCCATGCGTGGAGCTTCGCGCCAATCGCAGCGCGCGGCCAGGGGGCTGGCTGGCGTCCTGTGGTGCGGTTTTCCCTAGGAATGCAAGTAGGTGAGGACCGCCAAGACGCGCCGGTGATCCTCCGCGGTCGCGGGCAGCCGCAGCTTGCTGAAGATGCTCGTCACGTGCTTCTCCACCGCGCGCAGCGTGATCACCATCCGCTCCGCGATGGCCTGGTTCGAGCGGCCCTCGGCCATGAGCTCCAGCACCTCTCGCTCACGTGGTGTCAGCTCCTCGAGCGGGTCGTCCCGGCGGCGCCGTCCCACGAGCTGTGAGACCACCGCCGGATCGAGCGCGGAGCCGCCCTCACCGACACGGCGCACGGCCGCCGCGAACTCGTCGACATCGGAGACGCGGTCCTTCAACAGATACCCAACGCCCTCGGCGTTCTCCCCGAGCAGCTCCATGGCATAGGCCGGCTCGACGTACTGAGAGAGGACGAGCACGCCTGTGTCGGGCCAGCGCTCCCGGATCTCCTGGGCGGCCCGCAGGCCCTCGTCCGTCTGGGTCGGGGGCATCCGGATGTCGACGAGGGCGACATCGGGCTTGTGCATGCCGACGTGGCGGAGGAGATCCTCAGCCGTCCCGCTCTGCGCCACGACCTCGAAGCCTGCATCCTCGAGCAGCCGCGCGATGCCCTCGCGCAGCAGAACGGAGTCGTCGGAGAGGACTATGCGCATGCCGCGAAAGCCTTTGCGGGCGCCGCTGAGCGGCGGGAACGCCGACGGCAGGCCGGGCACGTTGAGCTGAAAGAGCCGCTCGGGCTGCTCCAGCCCCTGCAGCTCGTGCTCCCCGAGATCTTCGAGCTCATGCCCCGAGTCGAGCGCGTCGCGCGTGCGCTGCGAGAGGAGGATCTGCCCTCCGCTGCCGGCCTGGCAGATCCGTGCCGCGCGGTGGACGTCCAGGCCGAAGTACGAGCGGTCCCGGATGTTCGGCTCTCCGGTGTGCATGCCCATGCGCACGCGCAGCTCCACTCCGTCCGGCCATTCGTGCTCAGCGATCGCGCGCTGGGCTTCGGAGACCGCCTCTGCCGCTCGCGTCGCGTCCTCGAAGACGAGGAAGAACTCGTCGCCGCGGTGGTCGACGACGTGCCCGTCCGCAGCGTCGACGGCAGCGCGCAGAAGCCGGCGATGGTCGTCCAAGAGCTCCGCGTAGCGGTCGCCGAGCCGACCCACGAGTTGCGTCGAGCCTTCGACATCCGTGAAGACGAGCGTGACGGTTCCATGAGGAAGATCCGGCACGTCAGCCTACTCCAGCGGGATCTCGGCGCGAATGCGGGTTCCCCCGCCGCGTGGGCTGTCGATGTCGAGCTTGCCGCTCAGGGAGGCGACGCGATCTGCCAGACCGCGTAGGCCCGAACCGCGACCCGGATCGGCGCCGCCGACGCCGTCGTCCGCGACCTCGATCAGCGCGTATCCGTTCCTGCGATCGACCGTCACCTCGACTGAGGAAGCCTGGGCGTACTTCGTCACGTTTGCAAGCGCCTCCGACACGACGTAATAGGCGGCCGCCTCGACCGACGGGGGAAGGTCGCCGTCGGGTCCGTCGATCTTGACCGGGAGGGGAGAGCGCGCAGCGAGCATCTCCAGCGCAGCGTCGAGCCCGCGGTCGGTGAGCACGGCGGGATGAATGCCGCGGGCGAGCTCACGCAGCTCCTCCAGCGCCTGAGCGAGCTCGGTGCGAGAGGCCTCGAGCAGCTTCTGGGCTCCGTCTGGATCCTCCCGCAGCTGAGCCTGGATGAGGCGGAGCGAGAGGGAAATCGAGACGAGCCGTTGTTGCGCGCCGTCGTGGAGGTTTCGCTCCAGCTTGCGGCGTGCGTCGTCACCCGCAGCGACGATCCGCGCGCGCGATGCCTCGAGCTCCTGTTGCTGGCGCCTCCGCTCGGTGATCTCCCGGACAATCATGAGGAACTCGTCGTCGCCGCTGGCGGCGAACCGGCCCTCGTAGTGACGGGTCCCCCCCGGGAAGTCGAGCGCGTACTCGATCACCGGCACCTCCGTCCCATCGAGCGCCGCGCGGCCGGCCTCCATCACCCTGTCGGCAAGCTCCGCGGGGAGCCGGTCCCAAACTGTGAGCCCCTCGACCTGCTCGACGAGCAGGTCCCGATCGCTGGGCGCGCTGTAGCCCAGATACCGGCCTTCCCGCGAGATTCGGAACATCAGATCGGGTATTGCGCGCAGTAGAGCCCGATAACGCTCCGCTCGTGCCCTGACCTCGACGAGAAGCTTGTCCCGTTCGAGCGCGATCCGGGCCGCGGACGCAATCGACTGGAGGAGCTCGGGCTCGCCTCGGAGAGAAGCGTCATGGACGAGCGCCGCCACGGGTGTGTCCGCGTACCCGAGATGGGTCACAGCTCGAGTGGCAGTCTCTTTCGGAAGGTCGAAACGGCTCCCTTCGATGTCGACGAAGTGACCGCCCTCCTCATACCAGTAGGCGACCTGGAGACTGGGATCCTGAAGCGCCTCTCGCAGACCTTCCTGCACCTCGCCTGGACTCGCGCGCTCGGGAATGTCGTGAAAGACCGTGTCGAAGATCGGCTTGAGCCGCTCTTGCCGGCGTCGGCCGAAGAAGCGCCGGGGACGCCGTGCGGGCGTCACGCTGTGAGCAGCGCGGCAATCGCGGCGCCGGACAGATCCGCCTTCGGGACGAAGCCGCGGGCGCCGCAATGTTCGATGCAGCGTCCGTAGTCGGCACCGTCGCGGCTCGACGTCAGCACGATTGCAGGCGGGTCATCCAGGTTCTGCAGCAGCACCGCGACCTCGAAACCGTCGAGATCGGGAAGCTGGACGTCGAGCAGAACGAGGTCGGGGTGCAGCGCTTCGGCGGCCTTCACCGCGGAGGCCCCGTTCTCAGCCTCGCCGACGATCTCGTAGCCCTCTGCCTCCAGGAGTGTCCGGGCGCTGGCCCGAAAGCTCGGATGATCGTCGACGATCAGGACTGTCATGCCCATAGTCTCGTCCCCGGGAATGCTCTCCCGAATACGGTTAGCCACACTCTTTTCAGGCGCTTGCTCTAGCCGTTTCGCGGGGTTTGCCCCCGGTGTCGGCTCCGGGCGCGGCCGGGATCTCGACGTAGAACACGGAGCCGCGGCCGTTGTTGGGCTCGACCCAGATCCGTCCGCTCATGCGGCGAACGAGCTCCCGGGCGATGTACAGGCCGAGCCCGGTCCCGCCGATTCCGCGCGCCATGTGAGGATCGAGCCGGTAGAACTTCTCAAAGATCCGGGCTTCCTCGGGACGCGGTATGCCGAGACCCTCGTCGGAGACGGCGAAGCGAACGTAGTCGTCGGCAGGTTCCACCCGGATGCGCACCTCTCCGCCGTCGGGTGAGTACTTGAACGCGTTGTCGATGAGGTTGTCGAGCACCTGGCGCAGCTGCCCTTCGTCGGCGGCCACTGGTGGCAGGTCGTGTCCGGCCGGCTCGAGCTGCAACGTCACCCCGTCCGGGACGTGGGTGGAGGCGGCGTCCACGACGCTCTTCGTCAGCACGCTCGCGTCGCAGCGCTCGATGTGGACCTCCAGCCTGCCGGCATCCAACTGGCTGGCAAGAAGGAGGTCGTTCACGATGTCGGCGAGCCGCGACGATTCCTCGACGATCACCTCGAGGAGCTTCGTGCCCATCGCCTGTTCGAGCTCGAGATCCTCGCGGGCGAGTGTCAGCGCTGAGCCGTAGATCGCGGCGAGCGGCGTGCGCAGCTCGTGGGAGACCGTCGCGACCAGATCCTGACGGATCCGCTCGAGCGCGCGCTCTTCGGTGATGTCGCGGAACGCGTATACCGTTCCCTCCTCGAAGCCGACGCCGGAGATCGAGAGCCAGCGCTCGCGGCCTGCGAGCTCGAGCGGCAGCGTCTCGGCCACGGCCGGACCAGGGGCTCCCGCCACCGGGACGCGTGCACCTACGTCGTCCCAACCGGGCAGCACGTCTACGGCGCGCCGCCCGAGCACATCGTTGCCGGACACGCCGGTGATCGCCTCAGCAGCCTTGTTCCAGAGGCGGACGACTCCCTCGCGGTCGACGAGGAAGACGCCGTCGCCGACGGTTTCGAGCACACGCGCAGCCTGCGCCCGCTCCTCGACCTCGCGGTAGAGCTGCGCGTTCTCGACAGCTGTGGACGTACGGCGGGCGAGTTCTTCCGCGAGGGCGAGGTCTTCCGGCCCAAAGCGCCGCCCGGACTCGGCTGCGACGAACGAGATCACACCGATCACGCTGCCGCGCGCAACGAGCGGGACACACATGTAACTCTGGAAACCGAGCTCGCGCACGAGGCCGAGGTGGAGGTCGTCCACCGCGAGCTCGGCGAGCCGCTCCTCGGCGATCTCCGTGACGAGCTCGCTCTCGCCGGTGCGGACGACGAAGGGGGGACCCTGGCCCGCTTCGGGGTCCTCGGGGTAACGGCGGCCGAGCTCGAGGGCGAGCTCGACCTTGCGCGGGTCGACGTGCTCGACGGCGATTGTTCGCAGCCTCCCTTCTTCCAGAATGTCGACGCGCGCCCAGTCGGCGATGCGCGGGACCGCGAGCTTCGCGACCGCAGCGAGCGTGCTGCGGTGGTCGAGCGAGCTGCCGAGCGCCGCGCCCGCCTCGACGAGGAACCGCTGCGCCTCCTCGGCGCGCTTCTGATCGTCGATGTCAATGTTCGAGCCGAACCACTTGACCACTTCGCGGCGGCGGTTCGTCATGGGCACCGCGCGCGTCAGGTGCCAGCGGTACGAGCCGTCGGCGGCGCGGCGAAACCGAAGCTCGTTCTCGTACGGCTTGCCCGTGCCGAGTGCCTGCTGCCAGCGCTCGAGCATGCGCGGAAGGTCTTCGGGATGAACAACGTGCGTCCAGCCGGCTTCGACGAGCTCGGAGAAGGAGGCGGCGAAGTAGTCGAGCGCCCGCTGATTCACGTAGTCGAGCTTGCCGTTCGGGAGCGCGGTCCAGATCTGGTCCGGCTGCGCCTCGGCAAGGAATCGATATCGCTCTTCGCTCTCGCGGCGGAGCTCGGCGAGCTCCTGCTCCTTCAGCAGCTCGGCCTGACGGCGAAGCTGCGCGTTCTTCTCGTGCAGCTCGATGAAGACGGAGACCTTGGAGCGCAGAACCTCCGGGCTGAACGGCTTGAAGACGTAGTCGACCGCGCCGGCCGAATAGCCGCGGAAGACCTGTTCCTCGTCCTTCGAGATCGCGGTGACGAAGATGATCGGGATGTGCTTCGTTCGCTCGCGCTGCTTGATCAGCGAAGCCGTCTCGAACCCGTCGAGCTCCGGCATCTGGACGTCGAGCAGGATGACCGCGACTTCGTGCTGCAGGAGCTGGCGGAGGGCGTCCACGCCGGAGTGGGCATAGAGCAGGTTCTGGTGGAGCGGCTCGAGGATTCCTTCGAGGGCGAGGAGGTTCTCGGGGCGATCGTCGACCAGGAGGATGTTCGTCATGCTTCGGTGGGCTCACGTACCTGCGCGGGCTTTATGCAGAGCCCATAGACGAATTTGCCGATCTCCTCCAGCGGCAGGATCGCGTCGGCTGCGGTCGCAGCGATCGCTGCGTCGGGCATGGTGCGCCGCGCGGCCCCCGCCGGGTCCTGGATCACGGCGACGCCGCCGCGCCGCTTGATCAGCGCGAGCCCGGCGGCGCCGTCCTCGTTCGCGCCGGTAAGGATGATGCCGATCACCCCCGGGCCGTACGCGTAGGCGGCCGATTCGAACAGGACGTCGATTGACGGCCGGGCGTACTGGACGCGCTCGTCCAAGGACAGAGCGAACGAGCCGCGCTGGACGAGCAGGTGGTAATCCGGCGGCGCGACGTAAACGTGGCGTGACTCGATCGGCATCTTGTCCTGTGCGTCCACAACAGGGCGGCTGATGCGGAGTTGCAACAACTCGGCGAGCGTCCGTTCAGGGGTGTCGCGATGCCGATGCTGGGCGAACACGATCGGCGGATCGATCTCGTCCGGGAGATCCGACAGCAGACGACCGACCGCCTGGAGTCCGCCCCAGGATGCGCCGATACAGATCAGCTCATACCCCGAAAAATGCTGCGCATTTTCCGGGGGGCTGGTTTGTCCCTTCGCTTCGCTCGGGAGGGAATTCATCGAACCTTTCTGTACAGCCGCTCGTTCGGATCCAGCTCTTCGAAGGACTCCTCGTGCGGACTGAACTGGATCGACTCCTTGTGACCGAGGCCCAGGACGCCGAAGGTGACCAGGCTCTCGTAGAAGAGACGATGCACGCGATCCTGGAGCCTGCGGTCGAAGTAGATCATCACGTTGCGGCAAACGATCACGTTGAACTCGTTGAACGATCGGTCCGAGACGAGGTTGTGCTGCGCGAAGACGACGTTCTCGATCAGGGACCGCTGGAATTGCGCTCCGTCGTACTTCGCGAGGTAGTACTCGGAGAATGCGCGCGTCCCGCCGGCCTTGATGTAGTTCTGCGTGTACTCGCGCATCTTGTCGAGGGGAAACACGCCCGACCGTGCCCGATCGAGCACGGACTCGTTGATGTCGGTGGCGTAGATCCGCGTGCGGTCGTAGACCTCCTCCTCTCGCAGGAGAATCGCGAGCGAGTACACCTCCTCTCCGGTCGAGCACCCGGCGACCCAGATGCGCGTGAAGGGGTATGTCCGGAGGAGCGGGACGACCTTCTCCCGGAAAGCGAGGTAGAAGTTCGGGTCGCGGAACATAGCGGTGACGTTGATGGAGAGATCGAGGAGGAGTCGTTCCATGCAGACCGGGTCGTGCAGGAGCTTGTCCTGCAGCGCCGAGATGGTCGACAGGCCCTCCGCGTGGACCCGTCGCCACACACGGCGCCGGAGCGAAGCCGGCGCGTACTCGCGGAAGTCGAAGCCATAGTTCCGGAAGATTCCCTCGAGGAGCAGGGAGAGCTCGATCTCCTCGAGCTCGTCGCTTTGGTGCTCGGTCGAGCCGGTCGATTCCCGGGATGCGTCGACCGAAGACATCCTGTTCTACTTGTACAGCCAGACTCGCATCAGCGACAGCAGCTGGTCCGTGTCGACAGGCTTCGTGATGTAATCCGAGGCTCCGGCGGAGATCGACTTCTCGCGATCACCCTTCATCGCCTTCGCCGTGAGGGAGATGATCGGAAGCTGCTTGAACGGCTCCTCCCCGCGGATCGCGGCGATGGTCTGGTACCCATCCAGCTCCGGCATCATGATGTCCATGAGGACGAGATCGACGTCTGGATTGCGCTGGAGAAGCTCGATGCCGTCCTTGCCGTTCTCGGCATAGACCACCTCCATCCCGTGCGCCTCGAGGACGCTCGTGAGAGCGAAGACGTTCCGGACGTCGTCGTCGACGATCAGGATCTTCTTCTCCTTGAAGATCTCCTCCGCGGAGTGGAGCTGCTCGAGCATGCGGCGCTTCTCCTGCGGAAGCTTTCGCTCCACGCGGTGAAGGAACAGCGACGTCTCGTCGAGCAGCCGTTCCGGTGAGCTCGCGTCCTTGACGACGATCGTGTCCGCGAACTTCCTCAGCTTCGTCTCTTCGCGGCGCGTGAGCTCCTTGCCGGTGTAAACGATCACCGGAATCGCGGAGAACCTCTCGTCGTCCTTGATCTTCTCGAGCAGGTCGAACCCACCCATCTCCGGAAGCTTCAGGTCGAGCACCATGCAGTCGTAGCGCTGAACCTCCAGTGCCTCGAGTGCTTCCTCGCTGGACCCGACCGCTGTCACCTCGACGTCCTCGCCGCTGCCGATCAGGTCGACGACCGACTTCCGTTGCGTCTCGTCGTCCTCGACGACGAGCAAACGCTTCACGCTGCGGTCGATGAAGCTGCGGATCTCGCCGAACGTCTCCTCGAGCCCCTCCTTCGAGATGGGCTTCTCGACGAAGGCGACCGCGCCCGCCTTCAGCGCGTTGTGCTTGCCGTTCCCGCCCGAGACCATGTGCACGGGGATGTGCCGCGTCTCGGGGTGGTGCTTCAGGTGGTCGAGCACGCTCCACCCGTCCATGACCGGCAACTTCACGTCGAGGATGATCGCGTCGGGCTTGAACTCGTGCGCGAGCGCAAGCCCCGCGTCGCCGCGCAGCGCAACGATGCCCTTGAAGCCGCGCTCGCGGGCCACGTCGAGCTCGGTCGTCGCGAGATTGGCGTCGTCCTCGATGATGAGGACCACGCGGTCGCCCGCCTGGATGTCCTCGCGGTCGTCGCGGACGTCGCTCGGAAGCAGCATCGCCGGATCGAGCTCCGGCCGCTCCTCGTCCGGCACGGCAGGCGGCGTCGGGGCGGCACCCTTCCCATCGGTCGTTTCCGACGGAAACACGATCGGAGCCTCGAACTCGCCCGCCCCAGAGTGCTCGGGGGGCTGGAACCTGGCCGGCAGGAAGAGGCTGAACACGCTTCCCTCGCCGATCTTGCTCTCGACGTGGATCTCGCCGCCGAGGATTCGCGCGATCTCGCGGCTGATGGACAGGCCGAGCCCCGTTCCGCCGTAACGCCGGCTGGTCGTCCCGTCCGCCTGCTGGAAGGCCTCGAAGATCAGGCGCAGCTTGTCGTGCGCGATCCCGACGCCTGTGTCTTCGACTGCGAACTCAATCACCGCGTCCGCATGCGAGAGCGACTCGCTCGCGAACTGCCTGCCTTCGGCGAGACCGATCCGGAGCTTGACGCCGCCCACGTCCGTGAACTTGAAGGCGTTCGAGAGCAGGTTCTTGAGCACCTGCTGGAGTCGCTGCTCGTCGGTCTCGATCGTTGGCGGGACGTTCGCGCCCCGCACCTCGATCTCGAAGGCGAGGTCCTTGTCCTCCGAAACCGGGTGGAACGACCGCTCGACGAAGTCACGCAGATCGGAGAGCTTGACGTCGCCGACGTGAACGTCCATCCGGCCTGCTTCGACCTTCGACAGGTCGAGGATGTCGTTGATCAGATCGAGCAGGTCCGAGCCTGCGCTGTAGATCGTGTTCGCGAACTCGATCTGCTTGTCGTTCAGGTTCTGGTCCGGATTCTCTCCGAGCAGCTTCGCCAGGATCAGGAGCGAGTTCAGCGGCGTGCGCAGCTCGTGCGACATGTTCGCGAGGAACTCGGACTTGTAGCGTGACGACAGCGCGAGTTGCTCCGCCTTCTCCTCCAGAGCGGCGCGGGCGAGCTCGATCTCCCGGTTCTTGATCTCGATGCGGCGGTTCTGCTCCTCGAGCAGCTGCGCCTTCTCCTCCAGCTCCTCGTTCGACTGCTGCAGCTCTTCCTGCTGTGTCTGCAACAGCTCCTCCGAGGCCTTGAGCGATGCCGCCTGCTCCTCGAGCTCCTTGTTGGTCTGCTGGAGCTCTTCCTGCTGGGCCTGCAGCTCCTCGGACTGGCTCTGGAGCTCCTGCGTGAGCTGCTGCGATTGCTGGAGCAGCTCCTCCGTCCGCATGTTGGCCTCGATGGTGTTGAGAACGACGCCGATCGATTCGGATAGCTGTTCGAGGAACGCTTGCTGCACGGGAGTGAAACGCTGGAAGGACGCCAGCTCGACGACCGCCCTCACCTGGTCCTCGAAGAGGACGGGGAGGACGATCACGTTGACGGGGAGCCCTTCGCCGAGACCGGACGAGATGCGGACGTAGTCCTCCGGCGCCTGCGTGATCAGGATCGGCTTCTGCTCGAGCGCAGCCTGGCCGACGAGCGCCTCGCCGATCTTGAACTTGCTGGGCACGTTCTTGCGCTGCTTGTAGCCGTACGACGCGAGCAGGCGAAGCTCGAAGTCGTCGCCTTCGCCGCCGGGCGACTCCATCATGAAGAACGCCCCGTGCTGCGCGCCGACGATCGGAGTCAGCTCCGACATGATCAGTCGCGACACGGTCTCGAGGTCGCGCTCGCCCTGGAGCATTCCGGTGAAGCGCGCCATGTTGGAGTTCAACCAGTCCTGCTCTGCGTTGATGCGCGTGGTCTCCGCGAGGTTGGTGATCATCTGGTTGATCGTGTCCTTCAGCTCCGCGACCTCGCCCTCCGCCTCGACGGCGATCGACCGCGTCAGGTCGCCCTGCGTCACGGCCGTCGAGACCTCGGAGATCGCCCGGAGCTGCGTGGTCAGCGTGCCGGCGAGCTGGTTCACGTTGTCGGTGAGGCCCTTCCACACGCCGGAGACCCCCTCGACCTGAGCCTGGACGCCGAGCTTGCCCTCGGTGCCCACCTCCCTCGCGACTCGCGTCACCTCGGCTGCGAACGTCGAGAGCTGGTCGACCATCGTGTTGATCGTGTTCTTGAGCTCGAGGATCTCGCCGCGTGCGTCCACGGTGATCTTCTTCGAGAGCTCACCCTTCGCGACCGCCGTCGTCACCTCCGCGATGTTCCGAACCTGATTCGTCAGGTTGTCGGCGAGCGTGTTGACGTTGTCCGTGAGGTCCTTCCACGTGCCGGAAACGCCCTTGACCTGCGCCTGGCCGCTGAGCTTGCCCTCGGTGCCGACCTCGCGCGCGACGCGTGTGACCTCGTCGGCGAAGGACGAGAGCTGGTCGACCATCGTGTTGATCGTGTTCTTGAGCTGAAGAACCTCGCCTTTCACCTCGACGGTGATCTTCTTGGACAGGTCGCCGGTCGCGACCGCGGTCGTGACCTCGGCGATGTTGCGCACCTGGGTGGTGAGGTTGTCGGCGAGCGTGTTGACGTTGTCCGTCAGGTCCTTCCACGTCCCGCTGACGCCCTCGACGTTGGCCTGGCCTCCCAAGCGGCCCTCGGTCCCCACTTCCTTCGCGACGCGGGTCACCTCCGCGGCGAACGAGCGCAGCTGGTCGACCATGGTGTTGATGGTCTCCTTCAGCTCGAGCACCTCGCCGCGCGCGTCGACGGTGATCTTCTTGGAAAGGTCGCCCGTTGCCACCGCGGTCGTGACCTCGGCGATGTTGCGCACCTGGTCGGTGAGGTTGGACGCCATCCCGTTCACGCTCTGCGTTAGCTGACGCCACGTGCCGGAGACGTCCTCGACCTCCGCCTGGCCGCCGAGGCGGCCCTCGGTGCCCACCTCGGTTGCGACACGCGTGACCTCGTCCGCGAACGCCGAGAGCTGGTCGACCATCGTGTTGATCGTGTTCTTGAGCTCGAGCACCTCGCCCCGGACGTCGACGGTGATCTTCTTGGAGAGGTCGCCATTCGCGACCGCCGTCGTGACCTCGGCGATGTTTCGCACCTGGGTAGTGAGGTTGTTCGCCATGAAGTTCACGTTGTCGGTGAGCGCCTTCCACGTCCCCGACACACCCGGCACGTCGGCCTGGCCGCCGAGGATTCCCTCCGTGCCCACCTCGCGCGCCACCCGCGTGACCTCGTCCGCGAAGGCGGACAGCTGGTCGACCATGGTGTTGATCGTGTTCTTGAGCTCGAGGATCTCGCCGCGCGCGTCGACCGTGATCTTGCGGGAGAGATCTCCCTTCGCGACCGCCGTCGTGACGTCGGCGATGTTCCGCACCTGATTCGTTAGGTTGTCGGCGAGCTGGTTCACGTTGTCGGTCAGCTCTCGCCACGTGCCGCTGACGCCCTTCACCTCCGCCTGTCCGCCGAGGCGGCCCTCGGTGCCCACTTCCTTCGCCACGCGTGTCACCTCTGCGGCGAACGCCGACAGCTGGTCGACCATTGTGTTGATCGTGTTCTTGAGGCGAAGGACCTCGCCCTTCACCTCGACGGTGATCTTTCGCGAGAGGTCGCCTTTGGCCACCGCGGTCGTCACGTCGGCGATGTTGCGCACCTGGTCGGTGAGGTTGGCGGCCATGCCGTTCACGCTGTCGGTGAGCGCCTTCCACGTTCCGGCGACACCGGGCACCTCGGCCTGTCCGCCGAGCTTTCCTTCCGTTCCCACCTGCCGAGCCACCGTCGTCACCTGCTCCGCGAAGACGCGCAGGGTGTCGATCATGGAGTTGATCGTGTCGGCGAGCGCGGCGACCTCGCCCTTTGCCTCGATCGTGAACTTCTGGTTGAGGTTGCCGTCCGCGACGGCGGTGACGACGCGTGCGATGCCGCGCACCTGCGTCGTGAGGTTGGTCGCCATGAAATTGACGTTGTCGGTCAGGTCCTTCCAGGTACCGCTCACGCCCCTCACCGTCGCCTGTCCGCCGAGCTTTCCTTCCGTGCCGACCTCGCGCGCCACGCGCGTAACCTCGTCGGCGAAGGAGCGCAGCTGGTCGACCATCGTGTTGATCGTGTTCTTGAGCTCGAGCACCTCGCCCTTGACGTCGACGGTGATCTTCTTCGAGAGGTCGCCGTTCGCGACGGCGGTGGTCACGTCGGCGATGTTGCGCACCTGTGACGTCAGGTTCGACGCCATGAAGTTCACGTTGTCCGTGAGGTCGCGCCAGATCCCGGACACGTCCTTGACGCGCGCCTGGCCGCCGAGGATGCCCTCGGTGCCGACCTCACGTGCGACGCGTGTGACCTCCGCCGCGAACGAGCTCAGCTGGTCGAGCATCGTGTTCACGGTGATGCCGATGCGCCGGAACTCGCCCCGCACCGGCCGCCCTTCGATCTTGAGGGACATCTTCTGGGACAGGTCGCCCTCCGCGACCGCATCGAGCACGCGCGAGACCTCGATCGTCGGCCGCACCAGGTCGTCGATCATGGAGTTGACCGAGTCGATGGACTCGGCCCAGGATCCCTTCGCGCCCTTGAGGTGTGCGCGCTCCGTCATCCGGCCCTCGCGCCCGATGACCTTGCTCACACGGCCCAGCTCGTCCTGAAGTCCTTCGCGCCGATCTGCCAGCTGGTTGAACGCCCTCGCCACGTCGCCCATGACACCGCTCTTCCGTGCCGGAAGCCGTACGCCCGTCTCTCCGTCCCTCGCCGAGCGGAGAGCCTCGAGGAGCTCCTGCAGATCCTGCTTCTTGATCTCGACCGTGCCGTTGCTTCGCGCTCGGTCGTTCCGCGCGGGCGCGCGGTCTGCGCCCGTCCTCCTTCGGGTTTTGTCTGGTACGGCAGCCACAGCTGACTCCTTTGTGCGAGGGACTGGTCCACCGGTGGACCGTTGGGCGACGCGTCTCCCGGCTATGAACAGGGGTTTTCGCCCCCGGAGGCGGAAATCTTACTCGCGCGCGCGAGAAATCAAGCTCTTTTTCAGGGCCTGGTCCAGGTCCGCCCAGAGCTCCTCCACCGGCTCGAGGCCCACGCTGAGCCGTAGCAGCCCGGGCGGGACGCGGTCACCCTCCCAGCGTGAGCGCGCCTCGAGGACGGAATCGACCCCGCCCAGGCTCGTCGCGTTCCTGATCAGCCGGAGGGAGGTCTCGACCTTTCTGGCCTCTTCCGCTCCGGCGACGTCGAAGGAGAGGAGGCCGCCGATGCCGGCGTAGCGGACCTTCTGGACCTGCGGATGGTCGCCGAGCCGCCGGGCGATCTCGATTGCAGAATCCGTCTGTCGACGCACTCGCAGCTCGAGGGTCTTCAGCCCCCGCAGGAGCAGGAAGCAGGCGTCGGGTCCGGCGACGATCCCGGAACGCGTGCGGAAATCCTTGAGCAGCTCGGCGTCCTCTTCGTGCCTGCAGACCACGGCGCCGAGGAGGGCGTCATCGTGACCGGCGAGGTACTTCGTCGCGCTGTGCAAGACGAAATCGGCGCCGTGCTCGAGCGGGCGGAGGTGGACCGGCGTTGCAGCGGTGGCATCGACGACGACACGGGCCGGGTGTGAGGCCGCGGCCTCGAGGTCGGGCATCGTGAGGAATGGGTTCGAGGGCGCCTCGAGCCAGACGAGCTGGACGCCGTCCGGCGGCGTCCCGGTCTGGTCGAACTCGACGTGACGAAGACCCCAGTGCTCGAGCTCCTCGAAGAGCACGCCGGTCCCGAAGTAGGCGCCCTCGGCGAGCGCGATCGTGTCACCGGGGGAGAGCAGGGTCAGGACGAGCGCAGTCGTCGCCCCCGCGCCTGAGGAGAAGAGCAGTGCGTGGCCTCCGTCGAGCTCGCCGAGCCTCCGCTCCGCCTCGACCCCGGTCGGATGCGAGTAACGCTGGTAGTAGAACCGCCCCGGCTCGCCGTCCCGGTAGGGCCAGATCGTCGACCGGTCGACACTCATGCAGCGACTCTACGAGTTCGTGGCTCCGAGCCACAAGCGCGAGCGCGGTACGCTCCCGCGCATGGCGACGACAGACGAGCCGCGCGCCGAATCCACCGAGTCCAAGCTCGACCGCCTTCAGCAGCTCCGCGACGAGGCGGAGCACGCCGGCACCGACAAGGCGATCGAGCGGCAGCGGCAGCAGGGGAAGCTGCTCGCCCGCGAGCGGCTGATCGAGCTGCTCGATCCGGGCTCGTTCGTCGAGGTAGACCGCTACGTCCGGCACCGCGAGTCGAACTTCGGGATGCTCGAGCGGCGGCCCTACGGCGACGCTGTCGTCACCGGGTACGGGACGATCTTCGGCCGGAAAGTCTTCGTCTTCTCGCAGGACTTCACGGTCTTCGGCGGCTCGTTGAGCGAGGTGTTCGCCGAGAAGATCTGCAAGGTCATGGATCTCGCGCTCAAGTTCGGGTGCCCGCTGATCGGGATCAACGACTCCGGCGGGGCTCGGATCCAGGAGGGCGTCGTGTCGCTGGCGGGCTACGCGGAGATCTTCTGGCGCAACGTGCAGTCCTCGGGAGTGATTCCGCAGATCTCCCTGGTGATGGGGCCGTGCGCGGGAGGCGCCGTGTACTCGCCCGCGATCACGGACTTCGTGTTCATGGTGGAGGGAACCTCGTACATGTTCATCACCGGGCCCGATGTCGTGAAGACCGTGACGGGTGAGGAGGTGACCTTCGAGGAGCTCGGCGGCGCGTCGACGCATGCGTCGAAGTCCGGCGTCGCGCACTTCACCGCGCCCGACGAGAGGGCGTGTCTCGAGGACGCTCGCTACCTCCTCTCGTTCCTCCCTCAGAACAACATGGATCCGCCGCCCTTCGCTGAGCCGTCCGATTCGCGTCAGCGCGAGGAGCCCGAGCTCGACGCGCTGATCCCGGACAACCCGAACAAGCCGTACGACATGCACGACGTCATCCGGCGCGTCATCGACGACCGAGAGTTCCTGGAGGTCCACGAGCGGTGGGCGGAGAACGTCGTGTGCGGGTTCGCGCGGCTCGGCGGCCATCCGGTCGGCATCGTCGGCAACCAGCCGCGTTCCCTGGCCGGCGTGCTGGACATCGATTCCTCGGTGAAGGCGGCGCGCTTCGTCCGGTTCTGCGACGCCTTCAATCTTCCCCTCGTCACGTTCGTGGACGTGCCCGGCTTCCTGCCCGGCACGCAGCAGGAGTGGGGCGGGATCATCCGCCACGGCGCCAAGCTGCTGTACGCGTTCGCCGAGGCGACCGTGCCGAAGCTGACGGTGATCACGCGCAAGGCCTACGGCGGCGCCTACGACGTCATGAGCTCGAAGCACATCCGCGCCGACTTCAACTTCGCGTGGCCGACGGCCGAGGTGGCAGTGATGGGGCCGGAAAGCGCGGTCAACATCATCTTCCGGAAGGAGCTCGAGGAGGCCGACGACGCGGAGACGCGCCGGGCCGAGCTGATCGAGGACTACCGCGAACGCTTCGCGAACCCGTACACCGCAGCCGAGCGCGGCTACGTCGACGAGGTGATCGAACCTCGCCGAACGCGTCCGGTGCTCATCGATGCGCTCGAGACGGCCCTAACCAAGCAGGAACCACGGCCCCGCCGCAAGCACGGGAACATCCCTTTGTGATCCGGCGCGCTGCGCGCGCCATGATGATCACAAAGGGATTCTTCTCCGGACTGCGCTAGTGGGCGCGCGCCGGCAAAGCCGGCACGCGCGGCGAAATAGCGATCCGGACTACTGATTCCATTTGTCGGCCGTCACTTTCTTGTGACGGTGCGACTTGGCCCGCGCGCTCGCCTCGTCATCAGGAGGGCTCTTGTCGAGAAGCTCCTTCTCCTGCGGCGGCCGCGGCGGCGATTCCTTGTCCGGATGGCGTCGCTGTTGCCGGTTCATGTGGGTCTCCTACCTCGAAGACGTGCGACCCTAAACCAGCACGGTGGCCGGAGGTTAAGGCGCGCGAAGCGGCCTTAACCGCAGGCGAACTGACGCGGGCGGAGATGCTTCAGCACCGCCGCCCGCGCGGACGACGAAGCCGCCTAGATCGCTCTTGGGCGAGAAACCCGTCGCGCGCGGAGGCGGGACCCCGCTCCCGCCGGAGCGCTCCCGGACATGTGCGCTGCCGAGCCCAGAAGGAGGGGTCGTGGGGGAACCATGGGTTCCCTCACGAGGCCTAACTCGCCAGTGCGGACGCCGCGAGCTCCGCCGGGGAGCTCGTGTCGAGCTCCTCGGCGAAGGCCGCGACGATGCCAGGGTCAAACTGCGTGCCCGCACAGCGCTCGAGCTCTGTCAGCGCCGCCTCCGAGGAGCGCTTTGGCCGGTAGATCCGGTCCGACGTCATCGCGTCGTACGCATCGGTGACGAAGATGATCCGTGCGCCGAGCGGGATGTGCTCGCCTCGCAGGCCGTCGGGATAGCCTGCTCCGTCCCACCGCTCGTGATGGTGCAGTACGAGGTCGGCAACGGGGTCGACGCCCAGGCTGTCCAGCATCCGGAAGCCGATCTGCGGATGGCGTTCGAGCACGAGCCGCTCGGAGTCGGTCAGTGCGCCGGGCTTCCGGAGGATTTCCTCCGGGATGGCGAGCTTGCCGAGATCATGCAAGCTGCCGGCGAGGCGAGTGAGCTCGACCTGCTCGGGATCGAGCCCGACCCGTAGGGCGACGCGAGCCGCAAACTCGCTGACGCGCTCCGAGTGACTGCCTGTATACGTGTCGCGTGCGTCGACCGCCTTCGCGAGCGAGGCTGCTGCCCGGTAGCGCGCCGCCTTGTCCGGGCCCGAAGCGAGCCGCTTGAGCTCTGCGAGCTCGACGACGTCGGGCCGATAGATGCGCACGCGGTTCTTGCCATGCTCCTTCGCCCAGTAGAGCGCGCTGTCGGCGAGTCGGATGAGCTCGTCACGCCCATGGCCTTGCACGGGGAACGTCGCGAGTCCTGCGCTGACGGTGACGGTCCCGATGTGGTCGAAGTCGACGGAGGCGATTCGTTCGAGGATCGACTTCGCGGCGACGAGCGCCGTTCCCTCGTTGTGATCAGCAAGCAGGAGCGCGAACTCGTCACCGCCGAGCCGAAATGCCTCGCCGCCCTGACGCAACCTCCCTGCGACCTGCGACAGCACGCGGTCGCCGGACGGATGGCCGAAGCGGTCGTTGATCTTCTTGAAGTCGTCGATGTCGACGAAGCAGAGCGTGATGGGCGTCCCCTGCTCCTCGGCGTTCATCAGTTCGCGCTGCAGACGCTCGTGGAAGTGGCGGTGGTTTCCAAGTCCTGTGAGCGGATCCGTGAGCGCGAGCCGCATTGCACGCAGCGCGCGGTGCGTCGAGCGTTGATAGAAGGAGATCGCCAGAAGAGGGCCGATCAGCGCGGTCGCCAAGACCGGCGAGCGCTCCCACAACACCACGAGCATGAGCGCCGCCGACGCCATGAAGGCGAACGGCGTGATCGTCGCGCGAAGGTTCGTGGGCACGAGCTTTGTGTAGCGCTGCCCGGTGCTGAGCGCGATCGCACCGGAGATGAACAGGATGTTCACGACCGAGTCGGCAGTCGCGGCGATGAGGACACGCGCGACGAGCCCGCCGACGGTATCGCCGTCGATCGGCGAGATGAGCAGACCGGCTGCGAGCGCGACGATCGCGAGGACGGCCACGTTGAATGCGATCCGCTCGAACGGCCGGTGCTGCGCAACGTGGATGATCCCGGTCGCGACCAGCAGCAGCAGTGCGCCTGCAGCCCAGCCGTACAGGACGATCGCCGCCACCGCGAACACGAACGTGAGCGAGACGACGCCACCGCCGTCCGCGCTGATCGGTACCGGGAATCGCTCGGCGAGCGTGGCCGCGGCCGTCAGAGCGGCGAGGCTGATCAGCGCCCGTCCGCTGTGCGACGTCGTCGCGAACACGTAGCCGGCCGCGATGAGAACACCGAGACCCGCCAGACAAACGGGGAAGATAAGGGCGGTAAGCCGGCGGGGCGTGACCGCCTGGGAACTCACGTCAGGGTTCTACCAGGTGAATTGGTCGGCGAACGACTCCCACGTGAACTGGCCCAGGAGCGCCGCAACGAGCACTAGGACGGCCACGAGGGCGATCAACTTGGGCTTCCACTGCAACATCTGCAAGACCTCCGAAAGAAGACGCCAGACGGGGCGATTCTTTCGTGTGGCCACCTGCCTGGTATCCCCCCTTAGGGGGATTTGCAGGCAATACGCCTTACGAGGCGGAAACGAGGCCCGCCTCTGACAGCGGCCGGCGGCCCCAGGCGAAGCGCTTTTCGTACCAGCCGGAGAGTGGGGCCAGTGCGACTCCGTAGCCCGAGGAATGAATGAACCAGCCGCCGCCGAGGTAGATGCCCATGTGGTCGACCTGAGCCGGTTTCGAGCGCGGCCCTTTCGCGCCGAAGAAGACCACGTCTGCGGGCTCGAGCGTCGCGAGCGGAATGCGCTTGGCCGCAGGCACCTCGCCGCTCATGGCATACGTCGTGCGGCCCTGGAGCATGTCCGCGAGCCTGCCCTCGGCGGGGTACTGCTCCAGCTTGTAGACGCGCCACACGAAGCCGGAGCAATCGAAGCCCCCGTGCACCTGCGGACCAAAAGGCGACTTCGTGGACTCGCTCTCGCCGCCCCAGACATATGGATAGCCGATGAAGCGCACGGCGGTCGTGAGGATCCGCTTCTGCCACGGAGTCGGCGCCGGAAGGACGAAGGTCGCCGCAAGCGCCTGGGTGTCCTGCAGCTTCCGGTCGCCGAAGCGGAGGATCTGGGCGGCCGAGTAGGCAGCTTCGGCGTGTGTGGCCGGCTCGCCGGGTGAGAGCTCGAGCCTGTCCAGCGCCGCCGGATGGTTCGTGCGCAGGCCGACTAGGCGCGCGACGGTCTCCGTGCCGAACCTCGATGGGGTCGTCAGGGCCGCGTTCTTCGCTCCCTGCGTGAAGAGCTTGGCCGTGTCGGCGAGGCCCAGCGCCGTGACGAGCTTGCCGTCGAGCGCTCTCAGAGTCACGGTGGAGGCCGGCGTCGCCGCCGGCACCGGCTCGGCATGCAGCAGCCCTGCGACGAGCGTCTCCAGCTCGCCGCGGGTGAGCGGATCGTTCGGACGCGCCGCCGCCTCCTTGGCCATGAGACCGGCAGCAACCACTGCCTTCAGCTCGGCCTGTGCCCACGACGGCGCCGGTTTAGCGGCGGCTGCCGGCGACATCGCGAGGAGCGTTACGAGCATGCAGACATGCGGAAGGAGGCGGCGGCGCATACCCCTCCCGTATCGGCGGCGGGCTCTCTGCCTTTAGCCTGAGCGGTGGTGGACGTCGAGATCACGCCGGAACCGAGCGAGGAGGAGCGCCAGGCCATCCTGGCGGCCATCGAGCTGGAGCGCCGCCAGTCGGAGGCGCCGACGGCGTGGCGGCAGGCGGGGCTAGGGCCGGGCCTCGAGGACGACGAGGATCAGGCGGTCACGCCGCCGCGCCACAGTCGCGGCGCTGCGCGCGCGTAGTCCAGGCCCGAGATCCACGTCAGCACCACGGCGACGAGCAGCGCCCACCAGGCGATGTCGTCTCGCCACGCGCCGGCCGCGGCGAAACCGCCGATCGCCGCGGCGACGGCCTGTGACCAGGTCTTGAGCTTGCCGAGGTCGCGCGCGTGCAGGACGACGCCGCGCTCGAGCGCTGCGAGCCGCAGCGCCGTCACCAGGAACTCGCGGACGACGATCAGCGCCACCATCCAGCCGGGCACGACGCGCTGATCCACGAGCATGACGAGCACGGCGAGGACGAGGATCTTGTCCGCGGCGGGGTCGAGCAATGAGCCGAGCGGGGAAGATCTGCCGCGGCTGCGAGCAATTCGTCCATCGAACCAGTCCGTCGCCATCGCGGCGGCGAACAGGGCGGTGGCCCAGTAGTTGTGGCCGTGGAAGCCCCACGCGTAGAGGAGGACGACGAAGGGAACGGACGCGGCGCGTGCGACCGTCAGAACGTCCGGGAGGCTCATCATCGGGAGAATACGAGGGGCCGTGGCCGTTTTCAGCAAAGTCCTGGTCGCGAACCGCGGCGAGATCGCGATCCGCGTCTTCCGCACGCTGCGTGAGCTCGGGATCGGAACCGTGGCCGTGTACTCGGAGGCGGATCGCGTCGCCGCCCACGTCGTCTACGCCGACGAGGCCTATCTGATCGGGGGAGGTCCCCCGGCGGAGAGCTATCTCCATCAGGAGCGGATCCTCGACTCGGCGCAGCGCGCCGGCGCGGAGGCGATCCACCCCGGCTACGGGTTCCTGGCGGAAAACGCACGGTTCGCACGCGCATGTGCGGAACGCGGGATCGTCTGGATCGGGCCTCCGCCGGAGGCGATCGAGGCTATGGGCTCGAAGATCGAGGCGCGCGAACGGATGCGTGCCGCCGGCGTCCCGATCATCCCCGGCGTGACCGAGGCGGTCGAATCGGCGGACGAGGTTCGCCGGCTTGGTGACGAGCTCGGCTGGCCGATCGCGATCAAAGCATCGGCGGGCGGCGGGGGGAAGGGCCTCAAGGTCGTGCGCCAGTCGGGCGAGGCCGCCCGCGCGTTCGAATCTGCTCGGCGGGAGGGTGAGGCGTACTTCTCCGACGCCTCGGTCTACGTGGAGCGCTACCTGGAGGATCCGCGCCACGTCGAGGTGCAGGTGCTCGCGGATGCACACGGGCACGTCATCCATCTCGGCGAACGCGATTGCACGATCCAGCGCCGACATCAAAAGCTTGTCGAGGAGACGCCGTCGCCCGCCGTGGACGCTTCGTTACGGGAGCGGATCGGTGCGATCGCAGTCGAGGCTGCGCGGGCGGTCGGTTACCAGAGTGCCGGGACGATCGAGGGACTGCTCTCGCGGGAGAGCGAGTACTTCTTCCTCGAGATGAACACCCGCATTCAGGTCGAGCACACGGTGACCGAGATGGTCACGGGCCTCGATCTCGTTCGGGAGCAAGTGCTGATCGCGAGCGGCGAGTCGCTCTCGCTGCGGCAGGAGGACGTCCGGTTGAGCGGTCACGCAATCGAGTGCCGGATCAACGCCGAGGATGTCTCGAACGCGTTCTTGCCCGCACCCGGGATGATCTCCCGCTACCGGGAGCCGGCGGGACCGGGCGTGCGCGTCGACTCCGGGGTCGTCGCGGACAGCGAGGTCTCACCGCTGTACGACCCGCTGATCGCCAAGCTCGTCGTGCATGGCAGCGACCGCGAGCATGCGCGGCGGCGGATGCTCCGCGCGCTCGATGAGTTCGTGGTCGAGGGCGTGAAGACGCTGATCGGTTTCCACAAGGCGTTGCTGACGCATCCCTGCTTCGTCGAAGGGGAGACGTGTCACGGGCTGGTCGAGTCAGAGCTGATGGCGGCGCGGGCGGCCGAGCTCGAGGCTGAGGGTCCGACCGTCGGAGCCGACGTGGCCGTGCCGGGTTTGCGGGAGGACGTGCGCTCGATCGAGGTCGACGGCCGCCGCTTCGAGGTGCGGCTGCTTCGACCCGAGCCGGGCTTTGCGGAGCTGGCGCGGCGGAGGCGCGAACGTGCGCGCGGAGGGGTAGGCGCCGGCGCAGGGAGAGACGCGATCGTGAGCCCGATGCAGGGGACGGTGCTGGCGGTCGAGGTCGCCGAGGGCGACGAGGTGGAGGCGGGGCAGGTGCTCTGCATCGTGGAAGCGATGAAGATGGAGAACGAGGTGCACGCGCATCGCGCGGGGCGCGTGCGTGAGCTGTCGGTCGCGCCGGGGCAGCCGGTCAAGACAGGACAGGTCATCTGCGTGGTGACCGCCGACTGAAAATCGGCGTTCCCCAGCGCCGTGCAGCTATTGACATTTCGTGCTGACGGGGCGCAGGGTAGGCGCGTTAGCCGCACCAACCGAGGGGTAGATGCCGCGAGAGGCGAGGCAGGGCGAGGGCGCCGAGCGGACGCGTTTGTGGGCCGTTGTCCTGTCGCGGACGGTGTCCCGCGTGTTCGTCGTGTTCGGAGTCCTCGCGGCCGTCGCGGCATGGCGGCTCGACGCCGCCGTCAGCACGGCATACCGCACCGCCTGGGTCGCGCCGCGGTTCGCCAAGCGCGAGGACATCGCGCTGTTCGGATGCACGAACTGCTGGCGTTTGCCGAGCGAAGCGTGGCTGTGGGCGGACGCCCTCTCGGGCGCGGCGGCGCTCATCTCCCTTGTGATTGCCGCGTTCCTCTTTCACTTGCGTCACCGCCCGCCGAAGACAGATACGGCCACGGATCAGGATTCCGCGAGCGCACGCGATGAGAAGCGCCGCCGTGAGCAGGCACGCGCGGGCGTCCATCACTTCGCGATCGGCGTCGCCTGTGGCGTCGGCTTGCTTGCGGTCGCCGCCGTCGTCATGCGCCAGCTCGGCACCCGGGGTCACGGCACGGGCTGGGTGACCGCCGGGTCGTGGGTACAGGTTGCGGGATTCGCGCTCACCGGGTTGATCGTCGTCGCGGCTGCCGCAGGCTCGCCATCGACCGAGTCCGGCCCGTACACCTTCGTCCGGCGCGTCGCGCGCTTCCTTCACCGTCAGCGCGTCAACGTGCTCGGCCTTGCGCTTCTCACCGCGGCGATCATGTTCATCCCGCAGACGAGCGCCCAAGCGATCGACAGCATCCGGACTTGGGGCCTCGACTCCGCTCACTCGATCGCGCGCCTCGGGTTCGGCGTCGGCGCCGTGCTCCTCCTGTCACTCGTCGTCTACGAAGGCGCAGTCCAGCTGACGCAGGCGTCTTCCCGCGACCCGAGGATCCACGTGATGCGGACGCGGGTCTGGTTCGCGATCGGCGGAGCCCTCGTCGTGCTGGGCATCGTGCTCGTCGCGGCCGGTCCATTCGGTTGGGGACCGATCGCCGTCGGGACACTGGTACTCCTGCTCGGTCTGCTCGATTGGCCGGATCTCGAGCCGCGGCGGACAGGCGTCGAGTGGACCGAGGACGAGCTGGAGGCGCAACGACGTTACGACGAGCGCGTTGCCGAGATCCTCGCCGTCGTCCCCCTGCTCCTGTTCGCCGCCACCGGCGTTGCCGCCGCGATCGACGCTGCCCTTTCGCGCGGGACGGGTCGCGCTCTCGGCCCGCTCGTGCCGACGGCGATCCTCGCAGTCATCGCGATCCTGATGACAGCCGAGCGTTTGCCGTCGCGGTTCGACGTGCCGAAATGGCGGGAAAGCGTGGCAGCCGTCGTGATCGTCGGCGTGGGGTCCTTGCTGCTGATCGTGTCCAGCTCGGAGCTCGTCGCAGCGATCGTCGCCCTCGTCGGTTGCACCGTGGGACTCCTCTACGCGTTTGTGGTGTTCTGGGTTCGGCCACCGCCGAAGAGCGAGTGGACGGCGAGCGCCTGTTGTTCCGCGTTGTCGCTGCCGATGGCGGGAGCTGTCGGCTTCGGTGTGTTCCTGGCCGTTCACGGCAATCCCTTCGGCAGCGCGAACACGATCGGCACGCTCGCCGTGGTGTGCCTCGGCTCTGCGTTCTGGCTCGCGATCTTGAACCTCTTGGTCTTCCTCACGTACCACCTCCGCCCGCCGAGAGCGCTCGGGTGGATCGGATTCGATCGACTTCCGATCGTCACTTTGATTGCGATCGCATGGATCGCCGCCGGGGCGATCAGAACCCCCCCGACACTGCACGAGACGCGACTGACGGAGCGTCAAACGATCAATGCCGACGGCAAGGAGGTCATCCCCGGCGCCCCGACCCTTTCTGAAGCCTTTGACGCGTGGATTGCCGCGCAGCCGGAGCTCGCCGGAGGTGGAGGTTCGAGCGGACCCCCGGTCACAATGTTCCTCGTTGCCGCACATGGCGGCGGCATTCGCGCCGCGTACTGGACCGCGCTCGCGCTGGATTGCATCGTCGGTATCTCGGCCGCCAGCTTCGACAACGCGAAGCTGGCGGCCGGTGACGACGACACGCGAAAGGCGACGTGTGAGTCCACCCGCCGCACGCCTGAACAACAGCAGGCGGCCGCGCGACGTATCTTCGTCGCGAGTGGTGTCTCGGGCGGCGCGTTCGGCCTGTACGCGTACGCGCGCCAGCTCATCGCGAAACGCTCCCTCGGCGACGGGGCTGGAAAATCGGCGCTCGCTGCATGACAGCCGATCGCGCAGCGCTCCTTGAGCAGACCTTCGACCGCGTGTGGCCCGACGCCGACCAAGGAACCTTCGCCCCACGGCTACGCGTGACCTGGGACATGCGGTTGAGTGCCGACGAAAAGTCCCGCAACGTTGCGCGGACGATTCCGCTGCTGATCATGAACACGACCGTGACCGGCGGCAAGGCGCGAGGTGTCGTCAGTACCGCGAACCTCGGCAGCTGGCCGATGCCCGAAGCACACGATCCGGGTCGTGGCAATTTCGACGCCTATCCTCTGGCCGGCACGGTCGAGGTCGTCGAGGCGATGTGCGCAACGAAGGATCTGCGTCTCTCGACAGCTGCACTCCTCGCAGGCCGCTTTCCGTACGTTTCGCCCGCCGGTCACATCTCGGGTCAATGCCGCCGTTCGAAAGGCGGCGCTCTCGGCGCGGACCGCAACAGCGCGTGTGCAAACGCGAAGGCAGCCGTCTGCGAGATGCGGCTCGTCGACGGCGGCTACGCCGAGAACAGCGGCCTCTTCACCATCGACGCACTGTGGCCGTCGCTCCGTCAGCTCGTCACGAACTTCAACCGCACGAGCGACCGCGATATTGCGCCGGTGATCGTCGAGCTCGACAATCACTACCAAGCGACGCTCGACACCGAGCTCGCGGCACGAGGAACCGCAGCCGAGAGTGTCGTCCCCCTCGCTACGGCTTTCGGGGCGCGGAACTCGATGGAGACGTTTGCGCGCGCTCTCGCCTATCGACTCCGGCCCCCTGGATGCACGGTCACGATCTCTCCTGGCCTCCATCCAGGCCTGACCGCACCGCTCGGCTGGGAGCTGTCAAAGGGCGCACGCGATGATCTGCAAGACGGCCTGACGCGTCCGCATCCGACCGCGGTCGGCGCGGCCCGCTACGAGCCGGTGCTCGAGCTGCGGCGACTCCAGCAGTGGCTGGGTGGGGGGCAAACGCCGAAGCTCGAGCCGACGCTCGAGTCGTGCGTTCCGCTCGACACGACCCCGAAGCGATAGTTACTGCCGGGCGCCGCGCCCGGCGACTGCGCCGTAGGACGCGCGGCGGCCAGTACACTCGCCCGCGCGGTGGATCTCTACGAGTACCAAGGCAAGGAGTTGTTCCGCCGCTTCGGAATCCCGGTGTCCGACGGGCGGCTGGCCACGAGTCCGCAGGAGG
>WNGF01000771.1_pt1 | contig 47305 bp, 44 predicted proteins | sample 5400641 | NCBI WGS metagenome assembly WNGF01 (sample SAMN13153371, study PRJNA577476) | soil metagenome | isolation source: 80 cm soil or saprolite under grassland replicate 2 | place: USA:California | collected 2016-06-15 | reverse complement strand
GCGCTTACGTCATAACAGAACTCCTCGAATCCCGATTTCATCGTTTTTCTTCTCGTAAACCGTCACGATTCTTGAGACGTAAAAACCGCGCCGCATTATTGTAGAAGATGTCTTCTTTTTGCTCTGGGGTCAGAAAAACCGCAGAGTCGATCGGCTCAAGCGCCGCGTCGATATCCGTCGCCCAATCCTTCGGCGAGAGCCCCGAACCAAACATTAGCCGCTTTGCAAACCCTGCACGGATGAGCGCTTGCAGGTAATCATGAAACTCTTCCCTTGGAATGCCGGGATTAAACGCGAAGCCAGAGAGATCGGCGTAGACCTGAGGGTACATGTGCATTATTGCTTTCGTCTCTGCAAGGTACGGCCATCCTGCGTGGCAAATATAGACTCGAAGCCGGCGGTGTGCGACCAAGACGGACTCAAGGAGTTGCGGATTGCCAAGCCGCGTCCTGAATTGTGGGCAGCATCTGTCATAAGGAGTTCCCGGCTGCGCGAATCCCGTGTGAACCATCACCGGAATATCGAGCTCTTCACATAACGCCCAATAGGGATCGAGCCACGCCTCAGAAGGAGCGACCCCAGCGTATTGCGCGTCGATCTCGCCGAGAACCCCGAGGCGCCCTGCACGGTACTCCTCGCGTAAATCTGGAATCGAAGGGAGGCGTACACTTTCGGTGAAAGCAGGACCACCGATGAAACGCTCAGGAGCGCTGCGGACAAGGCCCTGGACCAAGATGAGCGGACCGCTTACGACCAGCTTCTCAACGTTATATCGATCGAAGTCTCTCTGGAGATGCTCCGAGGAAGCGCGCGGTGCCTGTGGAGCCTCACCTTTCCCCGACTCAGCCGAGGTGCTTAATGGCTCCCAGATGTGAAAGTGCATGTCGATGATCCGTTGAGGCCGCTTCGTGGTAACTTGGTCACGCGCCTGCGCGAAAGCGGAACCTGAGATCATCGCCAACACTGCAAGAATAAGAACTCGTCTCATCGAGGCCTCCTTACGGCTGGAGTAGCAGGCTGCTGTCAGCTCTACCCGCAATGCGTGCCCACGCGATAGTCAGGGGATTATGCTGGCGATATTCATGCCGCCGAACGCTGCGCTTGAGCGGCTCGCCCACGCAACTATCGATAAAGGCTACTCACCGGCGAGTCCGCTCCAGCGCTCGTTCGGCGGCGCTCCAGAGTAACGGGATCAAGTCGCACTACTAGAAGGACGCAAACGAGCCATCATGTACGAATCAACATAATGCCCATCGCGGAACGCATGTTGTCGTAACGTTCCCTCACGTTCAAACCCGAACCCCTCATACAGTCGGATCGCAGGTTCATTGTCCGTGTAGACCTCAAGCTCCAGCCGCGTGAGGTTGAGCCACTTATCCGCCAAGTCAAGACCCGCGCTCATGAGGGCCTTTCCGATACCCTTGCCTTGCCACTCATCGTGCACGCACATTCCGATTGCTCCGGCGTGTCGCCTCCGTGGCTTGTTCGGGAAAGTGTGGACCCCGAGCATCCCCACCACACGGTCGCCGACGACGGCCACTAGGTTGTATGTGCCGTCGCCAGGCTCCGCAAGCCGCCGCCGCGACTCTTCCCGGGACGGATATGGCAACTGGAGTGTGCCCGCGAACACCTTCGGGCAACTAAATATTTCGTGGATAGCCGAACAGTCGTCCGGCTCAGCCCGACGGATATCTAGCCCTTCAACTTGCAATCTTTTCACCTCGCTAATAGCCGCGAAGCTGCCCAACTTTGAATTCGATAATCAAAAGTTCAAATGCCAGAGCAACAGTTGCTCGCAGGAAAGATGCTATACAGGTGCAGCAAGCCCCGTATCCACACATAATGTTTCCAACAATGACAAACTGCGCTTTACTTCCAAAGCCTATGGCAGGGAGTGGCGCTCCTCCATCCAACGACCACGTGTGAAGTCCGGGAACTTAACAGGAGCTGAGCCTTTGGCAACTGACTTTTCACTCAATGGTCCCGGCACACTCCATGTCGCTGCGTCATAAACATCGATGTCCGGTACTAAGCCGCTCCGCATACATTCAATGAGGCGACAGCACATGACGTAGTCCATGCCACCATGTCCACCGACGCTGCGCGCTATCGTGCCTGTCTTACGCCAGAGCTCGTGTTCGTACGTGGCCTTGAATTTGTCTGTGTTCTGCCAATTGTGATCGCCCTCCTCCCCGTCAATAAATATGCGCGAGGGGTAATCGCGAAAAATGCCTTTCGTCCCCTGGAGCAAGTTGATCCGGTCATACGGGCGCGGTGTGCTCACGTTGTGTTGCAGCATGATCGTTCGGCCCTTCGCCGTTTTGATTATGGCCGTGTTGTAATCCCCGCACTTATAAACTTCCCTTTGACGTGGGTCCTCCTCTGCAACTTTTTCCTTTCGGTAAGTTTCCAGGCCCCAATGGCCGGAGCTCATCGCCACGAGATAATCAAACTTGTCGCCGCGATTGATATTCATGTAGTTGGCGACTGGACCCAATCCATGTGTCGGGTAGAGGTTGCTGTCACGCAAAGTATGATGTCGGCGACGCCAGAGCCCCTCGTTGCGCCTCTCAAACAGGATCCCACGCAGGTCATGGTTGTAGGCGCATTCGCCGTGAACCAGTTCACCCAGCAATCCGGCGCGGACCATGTTCAAAACCATTAACTCATCGTAATCGTAGCAGCAGTTCTCCATGATCATGCAATGCTGCCGCGTGCGCTCTGACGTTTCCACGAGCTTCCAGCAGTCTGCGAGGGTGTAAGCCGCCGGAACTTCTATGCCGACATGCTTGCCGGCGTTCATCCCTGCCAGCGCGGGCGGCACATGCCACTCCCAGGGCGTGGCTATGTATACGAAATCAACATCGTCGCGCTTGACCAATTCCTCAAAAGCGCGCTCCCCCTTGAAATAGAGTGCCGGAGTATTTTGGCCTGCCTTCTCGACCATCGTCTTAGCCTGCAGGACCTTTTCCTGCACAATGTCGCAGAGGGCGGTCACCTGCACCCCCGCTACATTTAGGAACTCACGCAATGTTTCGCGCCCCCGCAAGCCAGTGCCCACGATTGCCAGCCGCACCGTTTCATACCGCTTGAACGGTACGTTAATCATGGATTGATCCTGGGGCGGGGGCCCGTTGATCAAAGAGTCCAACGTCGTTTCGCTTTCTTTCGCCGCTCCGTCGTGACTGCCCAGAACCCCAAACCCCACAGTTCCCACAAGTGCCTGGCGCAGCACTTCGCGGCGCGAAATCTTGCCCTGGCTCATAAACTGCCTCCTGATCTCAAGTTACTAATCCTTAACCCAGAGAAAATTTGAACACCAATGGGCTTCAGACTCTCACACATCCATCGCCTTAAAGAGATTGTTTAGCGATTCGGCCAGCGTCGGATGTGCAAAAATGCCCTCCTTCAATGTCGTGTAAGGCAGCCGACCGATCATTGCAATCTCAAACATGGCCATCAACTCACCGCCTTCGATGCCCAGGAAAGCGCAGCCCAGGAGCTGTTTCGTTTCGGCGTCAACTACGGCCTTCATGAAGCCTCGAGTCTCACTCATTTCAATTGCCCGAGCGACTCTACTCATCGGCAGCGTGGCTACGCGAATGTCCAAACCCTGATCCCGAGCTTCCGTTTCAGTGATCCCAACTCGACCGAGCTGGGGGTCGATGAAGACTGTATAAGGAACTAGTCGACCGCTCGTGGTCGCATGGCCACCTTCAAGCAGGTTCGTGCGAATGATGCGAAAGTCGTCGAAAGAGATGTGGGTGAAAGCTGGCCCACCCTTAACGTCGCCAAGAGCATAGATGCCGGCTACGTTTGTCTCGAGCCGGTCGTTGACCTTTATAAAGCCCTGCTCGTCAGTCTCGACGCCGGCTTTCCGTAAGTTGAGCAGATCAGTATTAGGGCGTCGTCCCACCGCAACCAGCAGACGTGAGGCTTGCAGGCTGGTCTCTCGTTCTTGTGTTCTCACCGTGAGGCGTACACTCCCATTGGCCGATCCGGCGCGCACCGCCTCAGTTTTCAGCAACAATTTGACGCCATCCTCCTCCAGTATCTTTGCCACTTGGTCAGCGACGTCGGGGTCTTCGCGGCTCAGAAGGTGATCGCCGCGATGCACAATTGTCACCTTACTTCCAAGGCGACGAAACATCTGGCCAAACTCCAGACCGACGTAACCGCCGCCCATTACCAACAGATGCTCAGGCACCGTGTCGAGTTCCATAATGGAACTCGAATCCAGAGTCGGAACCTTGTCTAAGCCCGGGACGGGCGGATCTGTAGGCCGCCCTCCCGTGTTGATGAAGATCTTTCTGGCTGTCAGCACGTCCGTTCCGCCTTCCGAGCGAACTTCAAGCGAATCTGGACCGTTGAACGAAGCCTCGCCTTTCATTAGGTCAAGGCCCGGAGCCTCTTTGATCGATTTAAGTCCGCCATTGCGGAAGCTTTCAACAACCTGCTGCTTCCTTCGACGGACTTCAGACATGTTAACGGTGACTGGTCCACTGTGGACGCCGTAGTCCGCGCTCCGGCTGGACAGATATGCCACCCGCGCGCTTGCCACCATCGTTTTCGTTGGTGTGCAACCCACGTTTACGCAGGTGCCGCCAATATGCTCACGTTCGATGATCGCCGTCTTCCAACCGGCCCTGGCTAAAGCGATCGCAAGCGGATTGCCTCCCTGGCCTGAGCCGATGACGATTGCGTCGTAAGATTTTCCTCCCATAAGTAAACTCCTGGATAACTTGAAGAGCGGCGATAGGGCGGCGAAGGGTCTCAGGTTCTCTAACCGTTCTCTACATGAAATTGGGTGTATGTAGTTCTGAGATCCTCTCTGCTTGCTGGTGAGTGAAGCCGGCGTGTCCGAGTCTCCTGATACGACTCAGGTGCATCGTTTCGAGTAACTGGCGGAAGCTTTCATGGCCTTTGGCGATAGCGCCAGGTTCGGCACTGCCGGCGGCCAGGGTTGTTAACGCGTCTTGAAGCGGAGCCGGCACTCCACCAATACCGTGAAGTACCGCGGCACGCCTTCGCACTGCTGCTTCCAGTCTGCCATAAAGAGTTGGATCAGTGGTCAAACCAACCCGCACATGGGCCATACCAAAATGGACGTGCCTCGATTCGTCATTCCTGGCGCGGCGAACCAGCTCTGCCGTCGGCTCGTCAGGCGCGTGGCGCTCGATAAAACTCAAGAGATCGAGAAACGTCCCCTCACCCAGAACTGATAGTAGAAAAGCGGCCTCAGTGAAGTCATCCAGCTGCAGCAGCGACAGCAATGATCGTGAGGTTGCCACAGAAGAGATGCCCAGCCCTCGCTGGCAAAGGCGCGCTCGCTTCAGAAAAACATCGATGTGTCGAGCTTCGTCGGCGAGCTGCGTTGCGAGAAACATCGCCACCTCGGCAAAGGCCGGGTGAATGCGCGCAATAAAACGTGACGGCACATAAAGAGCCGACAGCTCGTTCTCGGCGAGAAACGTCATGATCTGGACGAGCGCAATTTCTACGGCGTCCGGAAGAGGCCGCACTTTGGACCACGGGATGTCAGTCGTTGCGTCCCACTGACCACTCACCGCCTGGTCGTAAAGCATTGCCACTTCCGGCGGCGCTACATGGTCACGCTCGTTTAGCGTGAAAGGGTATGAGGGACCGCCTGGTTCCACTCGCGCGCCGCGCGGAGCGAAACCCGTAAACGGATCAGCATGTGACGGGAGCAAGGCAGCCTCCAGTACATCCGCGGCGGTCAGCCTTCCGACGCACTGCTGCATCAAATCGTTGGTTTTACTGGTTTCGCGAGGGACCGAAAAAGCTCCGCGACCAATAAGGTGGCGGTCGAGCCCATTAGCGGTTGCTTCAACTCCAAGATATTCATGCCGCTCAGCACGGCACCACGAGGGAAGGTCCTCACGCACGCTGCTCGATCGCGAAAGCACCGCCAGCACGCCGCCGGCCTGAAGCTGGTCCAGTGCCGGACGTACGAGGGCAAGTAGTCCACCCCCCAGCGGCAACTCGCCGCCATCAACAGCCATCGCCCCCACTTCTGCGCTCATTTTGTTATTGTTCTTTTAGTGCTTCCTCGAGGCTGCTGTATCCATCCTCGCGCGGCGGTAACCATTCCCGCAGCCCTTCCAGCTCAAGCAGCCGGCGATGCTTCGGATTGTCCCAGCGCATGGCGAATAATGCGCGTCGAAAGGCCTCTACCTTCTCCGGTGAGAGAGCCGGATGTGCGTCGAACATACAATGGTCGAAGCCGGGCGTGGTCCAAAGCACCTCGATCCTGCTGGAGTCAATGTGTCCGGCCGCCTGTTCATTTACCCAGATGAGATCTCCTACAGTACCTGCATCCGCGCGTCCTTCTTGCAGTGCTTTAATCACATCGATCTCGCTCGTACCAGTGTCGCCGTGCTTTCCAAGGTCGGTATCGAACGGGAGCAGGTTGACCTGATCCAAATTAACGCCTTGCTGCTTGAGAAAGTAGAGCGGCAGGATGCGCGCTTGAGTTGAATCGGAACTACCGACGGCCAAAGTCTTTCCGGCGAGATCTTTTAACGACTCGATTCCGGTATCACGCCGCATCAGCACTTTGGCGCGGAAGTCTCGATCACTGTCGCGCATGCCCAGCGATAACGACTCGCCACGCGTTCGCTGCCTGACACGCACGTGCGCAAGCGGCGTGTTCCATGCGACATCAATGTTCTCCTTGAGCAACTCATCAATCTGCCGCTCGTAGTTAGAGAACAACGCAAAGTCCAGCAGCACACCTTGCTCATGAAAGTGTTCGCGGATGCCCTCCCAGATCGTCACGACTTTGGGATCGTAAGCAACCGCGCCAAGAAGAATGGTTTTGTCGTCACTCATCTAGTCAAAACCCCAGATTTGGAGTGCGGCGGCCCGGCGCCGCTTTGGTCTGACGCCCATTACACGCTAGGGCAACTGGTATGACTTCTTTGATGACCACTCTTATGAATCACGGGCTAAAGCGGCACAGGGCCGCCGAACTCCAAAAATACGGTGCGATTATTGCGCGTGCGAACAAAGGTTGTCGCTACCGGTGCGCACGGAACTGAACCGCTCCTGATACTCGGCTGAGGTCAGGAATGCACACACCATGCTGCGGTAGTTATTTGGCACCCGGTTATTGAGAATGTCCAGCCAGAAATGATACCCACTTTCGTCCGGATCCCGCCGCAGGTAGCCGAAGTACTCCATTAAGACGAAAGCCTTATTGTACTCAGCCTGTCTAAAGGTTTGATTCTCAGCGACCAGATACGCAATTCGAGCGCGACTGCCATAGGTGATGAAGTCGTTGATCAAGGTCGCCCGCAGCTCGGAGAGATCTACTCCCGAACTATCATGAGCAGTTTGCAGCATCAAATCTATAAACTGAGTGCCGCTAAGGCCGAGAGGATACTTTGCAATAAACTCTTTCCGCTGCACCCAGAGCTCAGCAAACGCAAGCTTGCTCACAACAGGATTAAGGCCATCTATCACACGACTGCGGTCCGTCATGAACTGAGCGTAAGTAGGCCTTTGCGCGTAGGAGGCCTTGTAAAGGCAGTAAATGTATGACCCTGTATTTTGAAATTCCGATTCGACGAAGTAAGCGGCTGAGACTCCAATACGTCTCGCGTTGATGCAATTAGCATCGGTACCACACTGTGTGATCTGTTCGCTCCAGTAGGCCAGTCCGCCCTGGTCTGGCACACGATCAAGAAAGTCATGATAGTGCTGGCGAACAAAGAACTGTGCTTCATCGATCGGATTGGTTGCGGGAGCGCTCGTGTCGTTGTCAGTAATCGTCAGCACTGCCACATTCGGGTTTGCCATGACAGCTCCCGTCGGGTTGCTGAGCGTGAGATTGATTGTTCTATTACCATCAACGTAAGCATTATCAGCGATCATCACGTTGACATTTTTGCTGGTCTCCCTGGCGGCAAAACTCAACGTGCCGGAGGCCATTGTGTAGTCGGTGCGCTGTGCGGCTGTGCCGTCGCTGGTTGCGTAGTCAACTGTGGCGGCGCCGGCGGCGGCGCCGGTGCGGGTGACGTTGATTGACGCGATTTCTGTACCCTCAGCTACGCTGTAACTGGCTTGACTGAATTGTATCGTGCCGGTGTCGAGCGAGGTACCTGTGAAGTTGGCGGTCCAGTTCGCGGCCAGGAAGGGATCGCTGGAGCTGACAGGGCTGAAAGTGTATCCGTCCCGGGACGGCCTGAGTATGTAGTTGCCGCCGCCTGGAAAACTGCCAAAGGAGTAGTTGCCATCGACGTCGGTTGTGGTTTGCAGCGATGCGGAACCGCTTAAGTTTACCTGCACACTACCGACGCCTGCTCCATCAGCACTGGTCACTCTACCACCGATGGAATAACTTTGAAGCGTTCCACTGAAAGAGATCCTTACGTTGAAGCTGGTGGCGTCCATTGAATTGACGGTGACCTGGATACCGTGGGCCACATCGGAGAATGTTTCGCCGGGGGTCCACCTTGCGCCAGCATCATTCGGATCACCGTTATTGTCAGCATCAACTACCTGAGCAGCACGATCTCCACGGGCGATGTTGACCTCATGAATAACGATTGCTTCTCCGGGTATTTGGCTGTCGTAGCCGGCGAAGAACCGTGCCTCAACGGTGTAGAACCTATTGGCTTCACTCCCAATCGGAATCTGAGCCATCAGGTAATTATTGCCGGATAGTGGCTGCCCGAGTCGCTCGATATTGATGGTTGCGTTGCTGGCAGCCGGCGCCAAATACTTGCGCCCCGTCGCAATCCAGCCGAGTTTGTCCTTGTGGTGGGAGATTGTGTGTACGCCAACACAACCGTAGTTAGTGTTTCTGAGCGAGCACGTTCCTCCTGCACTCATCGGGTCCCACTGAGAGTCGTAAGTGGCGGAGTAGGGACCAGATGAATGTGGTAAACCAAATCCATGCCCCATTTCATGGGCCATGCGACTCTGTTCGGCGAAAGCGGACGGCGGCATATAAGTCGCGCCGAACACGCTGTTAACCATTCCATCCTTGCTCACGGAAGCGCCGCCGCCCCACGAAGAACCATCGAGCTCCTGATTGAAAATGAAGTTAATACCGTAGAAGTCAGGAAAGAAAACGTCGGCGTCAGCAACTGACGTGGCATCCGCAACGGACCTGTCAAAATCGAAGTCCACCCTGCCATCATTATTTCGATCATAGACATAATACGATCGGGGATGGGGAAGGTTATACCAGCCTACGACCTGACTCCCGGTTAGATTTATGTTGCCGTAAGACACTTCTCTCCAGTAATGGTCCATGCCTGGATTTGTACCGGCCATCAAACCACTGAAGTAGCTCACGGGATATGGCGTAATCGAAGTGGAATCCGCAAAGCGACAAAGAATCGTTACCCATCGTTTCGTTCCAGTCAGGGCCTCGGTCTCGATCGCTTCGCCTGCCAGGGGTTTTTCGACCGTGACATCGCGCACCAGGATGGAGCCGTCTGATGGGTCTGGTTGTTCACCAACTACTTGCACTCGTTTGCGATTGAATGCGAGCGGCGAACCAGAGGCTTCCCCAAACTTACTGTCAAGTTTCAGTTCAATCCACTCACCCTGATCATTAACCAAAAAGTATTTGAGCGTCGTTTGTGGGTTTGCGCCCGCCAGTCCGTCGCCCCATAACACCTGAAACCAGCCGGCCTTAATGAGCACGTCCCGGAAACCGGCGGCCCGCGAGGCGCCAGTCCAGGCTTCCACCGCGCAGATCGTTATTAGGCCTGCGAGTACTAAGCCTGATTTCACAGAGGCCATGGTCCTAAGTCCACACCAGTGGTTGGGGGGCCGCGGCATCTTTAGATGCACACCAAAGCACGAGATATTTTGTTAAGGTGCGAAGTTTACACAAGTGGATCGCAGACAGGCAATGGTAAAGACGTGAGTCGCGTAATCCTTCTCCCGTTGATGGGGCGAGGGATTACAGCTTTCCGGTGATTGCCTGGTTTGCGGGCTGCGGTGCGGTGGCAAGAGCTTTAAGAGAAGCCGTGGCGCTGAAGTTGTCCGAGATGTTGGGTGCGGCTATGGTTTCAAACCTGAGGTCGAGGTTCTGCTCGTTTTCAGTGAACTGCCCGGTCACACGGAACGGACTCTGGAGCGCACCCGTGAGCGCAAACGCGTCAACATGGGATAGATTCACTCGCCCGGATGCGTCTACTACCCCGCTTGCGGTATCGCGCAACTGTCGCGGCTGCTTGCCCCCTGCGCTTTGCAATTCGAACAAGATCGTAACGAAGGTGCCGGCACGCATAATGCTGAGAGTGCCTTCAAGCCGTAGTCTTTCATTGACGCCCGCGAAACCACCTGTGATGGACAATTGGCCCTGGGTGACGCGGTAGGGCCGTAATCTGTTTTTCCAGGTTGTGTCCAGCGAAAATGTAACTGGGTGGTCTATCTCAACCGGCATCGCGACAATCTTGAAAGGCGCGGTCAAGACCATTTTTACCATGGCGTCCTTTGCCGGAGCGTGTTCGACGATCCTTACCTGCCCATCGCTCTCCCTTGTTATCTCGACGCTGTACCCGCTCGTGCGTCGCTGACCCAGAAATACCGCGATCACTGCGTTGGATTTGAAAAACGCGGCGCTCTGCTCGGGTAAGTCATTATGCAAAGAGCGCAGTGCGGCATAAGTCTGAACGTCGCGCGCGACCAGCACGAAAGATTCGAAGATGGAACTACGATTGCCAGCCGCTAGTTCTTTGATTTCACCGTTCGAAGGTACTGTCGCTCCTTCGTTAGCCGGCGTCCGTAGGGGAGCCGAGGCATTGGTATCCTGGTGGCGAGAATTCTGCTTGCGTCCGTCACGCTCGCAGCTAAGCATGTTCACACCGCTGCCTAACCATACCAACAAAATAACTAGTGAGCTAATCTTACTGGACATCATTTTTCTTACGATAGTTGGCACGGCCGGCGAAGGCAAAGGCAACCGCGCCGAAAACAATTAACAGTGCAGCCGGTGGGACGTCCAGATCGCCAGACCAGGATCGCCCTCATAGTGCCAGATGCCCGCCAACAAGAAGCCAACAGGCATCAGTACCGCCCCTAGTCTTATTGCGATCCGGGCGGCGCGCGGTAGAGAAAGGTTGAAATGCTCACCGCAAAGCGCGGCTGCAATCAAAACCAGTCCCAGAAATGTTCCATGTGTGTGTGCAAGGCGAAACAGCTCACGTCGCTGCTCGTCCTGTAAATATGCCGGGGTCTTATAGCCCAACAAGCCTTCGAGTAGTAATCCGAAGACCATCCATAGGGCGACGCTTAGCCAGCCCTGAACGAGCGTCTGAGTCCATGAGACTGGTGGGAAAGGTGCGTTAGGTTCAACCAGACGCGTTTCGGTGCTGGGTGTCATCCCGTCCCGGCGAGCATTCGAAACACCGCCGGAGCTCTTAACAGTTTCTATTCTTCTTGTACCTTTCGAGCGTGTCAAAGCTATTCACCAACTTCAAAATCAACATCCCGGCGGCGCCGTCGTAGTTGCGAAGCCAAAGCAGTTGCCTGCTGTCGCACCGCAGAAGGGCAAAGATTCACGCTCTCTCGCCATTGCCACAGCAAACTTTCGCGCTGCGCCGGCGGTGCGAGATAGTCTGGTTTCGCCATCTGCCAAGGGACCCCAGACCTGGTCAGACCGCTCGCCGCAAAGTAACGCACGATGGGATAGCTGTCTGCGAACGCTTCGACGAGAAACGGACTAGACCAGAGGGGATCGGGTTTAAAGGGACCGCCGCCGCCAAGCAGGTCCGCGGCCAGAGCGCGCGTCAAAGCGTCACCGGCAAATAACGATCGTGGACCTTCAGGCAAATTGAATTCCTCGTCCTTACTCAATTGGGCGCTACTAAAGCGTTCCGGCCAGAGTCGTTTCGCCTCCACAATGCTCCAATTAACTCCGCGATCAAGATGACACTGATTGCATGCGTTCGGGACGCCGGCGCTCGTCGTGAGCTGTGGAGCGGGAATGGTGATGTCGTGCGTGGGGTGAAACGTCATGATGCCATAAACCACTCGCGGCATGTGACAATTGTAACAACGACTACCAGTTGAATCAGATTTGTGTTTGGTATGCGCAATCAGCGCCGGTGTGCTTGCAAACTGCTGATGACATTTAAGGCAGGGCTGGTCAGTGCGATTCTCAGCGGTTATTTGCCCCTTGGGATCGCCGCCGTGCATTGTGTGACAGCTTAGGCAATTGATCTGTTTGCCCGGCTCGCCTTTGCCATAACATCTGGAACCCAGGATTCCCTGATACTCATAGGCTGTTAGGCGCGGGCTACCATTCGCCCAAAAGCGACTGGCAAATGAGACTTCTCCCACGTGAGCGTTGCGATCGATCGGTCGATAGAATTGAGACAAATCTTCTCCGGCGTTGAAAGGATCACCCCTGGTCAGAATAATCTGAATTCGATCCAGCGGTTCGGGCAGCCGCTGCCCATGACAGTGACCGCAGATCATGAGGGAACGCTCCGACGGCACTTTTAACGGGTTGACGATTTCAGTGTCACCCTTTTTTTGCAACCCGCCAAACGCTGCGCTTTAGAGGTGACAAAGCCTCCTCTGCGTGAGCAGCCCCTGGTCCATGACAGGCGCCACAAGCAATTCCCAGTTCGGAAACTTCCGTGTTGAACTCTTTGGTATTGAAATCGAGGTGGGGCTGGGCCTTTACGTTGTGACAGAAGACGCAGTTAGCGTCCCACTGCGCGAGATGCTGAAAAAAGTTGTCACTGTCGGGATAGAAACGATCCGTTCAGACTCATCCAGCGACGGTTTACAAGATCGTAAGCGAGCGGCAGGCGCGTATATTGTCCCTGCTCCTTCGTCAAGTATTGCTCCATGCGCCGCGATCCAACTGTCCGGTCCACACTGGCAATCTGCTTTCGCCCGTCAGGAAAAGCGAAGGTCATCAGGAACTGCTCGCCAGTTTTTCCATCCGGGCCTTCACGCCAAGATATTCGAAAGTGTTGTCGCGCATGAAATCGCCTTGCACATTTGTTGAACGGGCCTCCTGAGTCATGCGGCTGTGGTAGGTACGAGCCCATGACGCATAGTGGTCGGCATGGCAGGAGCGACACTCTCCAGACTTGAGATAGTTTTCATCAGCGTAACCGGAACGTACGCTTCGATATGCGGGACGCGCAGACAAAACCACTCCTGCTGCTACCAGTAAACCAGCGAAAGTCAGGATCAGGGATTTAGTGAGCAAATCTTTTTGCAAATTCAGTATGTGGGAAAACCTCAATGGACAAGTTCCTATGCTGACGTCGAATGAAGCCACGCGTCATGTCGGAGTGCCGCGGAACAGTATCAGAAGGCGAGTTGGAGAGACAAACCCTAAGTTTCAATCAACTAGTTGAAACGCTTAAGGTCAGTCAATACGGGCAGGGGGCTGGAAGGATCGATGTTGTGGACCTTCAGAGAGCGGCGACCTTTTTAGGAGTTAAATTGTCCGAGAGGTAGTGGATCACAGTTGGAACTGAACAAACTGAAATGAAATTCAAACAAACGATGGCCGGACGCTTCGCGACATGTCGCGAAGACGTCCGGATTGAAGATTAACTCCAAGGTGCCCTACTCCCGTGATGGAAGGGCAGACCAGAGAGGAACTGGCAGTAGTTATCTGACGCTGATGAGTCCTTCAACAGCTGGTTTCGGTCTTTCCCTTCTGTTTGGCGCGCCGCCTGGCAAGCGCCGCTCCGCCGAGTCCGCTAGCTAACAGGAACATCGATGCCGGCTCAGGTACGGCCGTTTGCGCCCCTTGTACGAGGAGGGTGAAGTCCTTAGTCGCCAGCGGATTATTGTCGGAGTCGGTAGCTCCTCCAAGCACCGTAAAACTTCCTGTGTACAATCCAGGCGCCGCCAATGCGGATACAGCTATGTCGAAGAAGTTGGTGGGTCCAACGCTGAAGCCGGCTGGAACAAGTTGTGGCACGGCGGCAAAGAAAGCACTCGGATCGAAGGTGAAGTTCGCAAAGCCTCCTGAGAATGTAAACGAGACTGAGTTGACGAAGCGGTCTGGCGGCCCGACGTTCGAGAACGTACCCCGAAACGTTGCTGTCCCACCTGCCGCGACCGTGTGCGTTGCGTCCAGCGTCAAGACGATTGGGTCAGCCTTAGCGGCTGCCGGAAGCAGAAAGAGCACTGCCAGCGCCACTAGCGCAAGTGAAAGTTGTTTAGCTTTTCGAGTCATATTAATTTTCTCCTCTAGTCTGTTTTTTTGTCACGGGATAGTGACTCCTCTGGTACTGCTGAACGAGCCACCGGTATAGGTGCCTCCCAGGCTCAGCGTTGATGCCACGCCGGGAGTCATGTTGTTAAAATTGACGCCTCCTACTGTGCCGGTCGGCACGTAGCCTCCCACAATATGCGTGTTCAAGTTTCCATGGCCGTCACAGCCTTGAAGCGTGCTGCCGGGGTTCGGTGTTCCCTCGAGTCTGTTGTAGACCACGCGGCTATTCACAACAAGGGGATTGCCAAGTGCATACAAGCCAAAGTGATTTGGGATTTGGGTCCCGTTATCGATGCCGCTATCTGAAACATTTACGCCGAAAGTTGAGGTGGTGAAAGTGAACCCATGGGATGCGAGATATGCGAGGTAATCGCCCGGAGTCGGCGTGAGGCTGCCCGAGATAATCCAGTCCTGACGCTCGTCGAGTTTGGTCGGCGAAATCCACGGTTGTACTGATACGACGTCACCACGCTGCGAAAGTTCGGCGAGCGCATCGGCCGAGAGCCTCACCACGAGGTCAACATAATTGAGCACCTCAGCCTGACTCTTAATCGGTTCAAGCTGAAATTTCTCTATCAAAGCAAGGGTATTCGCATTCTCACCCTCATCCTTAACGAGCTGAATTGAATAAAAACCTTCTGAGCCCGCTGAACCTTCAGCCGCGACACCAGTTTTCGATTTTGTCTCTTTTGCGGCGGCGGCCAGGGAGGATCTGCTAATCGAAGGATCGATCCGGTATTCACTCTTGTATTCTCCGTCCCACTGCACAGCGTGAGATTTTGTTGCGAGTTCGCGAACACGACTCAAACTGCTGAAATCACCATAAACGAGGTACGAGTTACTGGGAATGTAGGTAACAACCTCGGCTCCCGTCGCTTCCAAAGCCCTGTACCACTCGGGTTTAATCGGACCTGCAAATTGTATGAGGTGCATTCGCTTGCCGGAGAAAGCTTCTCCCTCGACAGCTCGACTGGCCTGGACTTCGCTCTTGGTAGTATCAATCGCACCCGCATTGAGCTGGATAAGGTTGTCCTCATCCCGAACCTGCACCTGAGAATCGCTGGCGAGAGACTCGAGGGCAGCTGTACTCGCCTCGTAGACCTTGAAAGTGTCGTAGTCTGCCACTAGCTTTGCCCCCTGCGACTCCATTTTTTGCGCCGTCTCATCATCACTAACCTGCACTTTGTGGCGGTCGCCAGGACGCGATAGGTTTCGTCTGAAGACTTTGCAGATCGTTCGTTGGATTTCGCTTGATCGAGATTAGGACGTTGAGGCTCAGAGCGTTTGGCTATGCCAATGGGTAAGAGAAGGAAGGGTAGCGCAACGGCAATCAAAGCAGCCATTGCCAGGCAAGTATTCCGACTCAGTGAGTTTTTTCGTGCAGATGCGTTGGCCTTGTTTGGCAGGAAACGTCGTTTCATCGTGGGGCCCTCCTGGAGTCCGGAAGAGATCGATGACGTTCAGCTTTTCATGAGGGCCGGGAGTCTCATTCGAAAAGCCTATCTTGTGCGGATCAAGCGACTTGCAAGAAACTTAATGAAAACCGACCTACGTCCCGGAAGGGCATTGCGAGAGTAGGTCTATAAGTTCGGAAGTATGAGAAAACTGTCATAACAATACTCATGCCAGGGAAACTGGTCGAACTGTCACACGAAGATTATGTAAAAACGCTTGTTTTATAAGGGAATATCAAGTTTAGGTCTCGTCGCTTATCCCGAATCTGGACTGATATTCTAGACTTTAGACAATCGACAGCGGGGGATTTGAGAGTTTCCGATTGCGCGACGACATAAGTCTGTGTTTTCGACTGTTGGAGGGCACAATCAATAATCACACATCCCAAAGCCAGAGCTAACTTCATATCTCTCGATCTCCTCGCCACGCGCTAAGGTCTAACGATGGCTCACCGCGCGGGAAGACTTAGAGAAGCTATCGAACGCCGCGCTTCAGCCGCGCGAGCGCATGCATTCAAGCTACATCGCGAGAAATCATCTTAAGAAGCTTGCTATAGAGGCGTCGGACTGCGAGCGCTTGTCATGCCGCCGGTAGGATTGCGAACGCCTTGCGTTAAGGCGAAACAAGATCCGAACCAACGCGCAGAGAGTTACGACCACGAATAAAGTGCCCAACCTGGGCTACGAACTTATGCCATACCGAAGACTGAGCACTGGGAGGGTAATCATCGGTGGGCGGGTTATTCATAATCTGGGTGGCAAGTGCAACGCATGCGTCACAGATGTAAACGTGCGGGCCGGCTACGAGTTTTAAGACGTCTGAGTCTTTCTTCCGGCAGAATGAGCACCGAAGTTGTCGAAATCTGATCATTTCAGTTGCCTCCACAAACGCGAAAGTTTCTCTGAATCCTACACCCATAGAGTGAAAGCGGCATAACCTTGAATTCGAACTAATGTGCCGCTATGTCGTAGGCAGCCATTTCGTTGGCGTTGCGCACCAGAAGTCGACCATTTGCAATGGCTGGATAGTTCCAGGTTTTACCCTCGAGCGCCTGGAAGCGGGCGATCTCTGATTGCTGATCTGGAGTGGCCCGCAAAAGCACGAGTTCGCCAGCATCGCTCATGACTATCAAATGACCGCTCGCGAGAAGCACCTGCCCGTAACCGTAGCGTCCGCCTTTCCACTTTCGCTCGCCTGTATTGACGTCTAAGCACGTGAGAATGCCCTCGTCCAGACCGTAAACGTAACCCTGATGAAGAACAGAGCTATTAAACTTATTCTTCATATTGATGTTTTCCCAAATAGTGCGCGCCGTTAAATTCTTGCCGCTGCCGGCGACCTCCACCAGCGCCGCTCCTTTCCCATAGCCGGCTGAGATAAAGAAACGGTTGTTACTTACCATAATTGGTTGCGAGACGTTGATGCCCATGTCTGTGTCCCATGGATAACTCCAAAGCAGCGAGCCGTCCTCAGGAGCCAGACCAACTGCGCGAGAAGAGCTCACGACAATAATTTGCCGGCGGCCTGCAATCGTCATTAGCATTGGGGAAACATACGCCTGCTTGTCGTTTAGCACTTTCCAGATAGGAGCGCCGTTCAACTTGTTATAGGCCACCACAGAATTTCCAGAACTACCTCCAGGTAGAACGATCACTTTGTCGTCAACCACCAAAGGTGAAGCGGCCATCGCCCACTGCAAATTCTCGGCATGGTTCTCCGTTAGAATGTTCTTTCCCCACACCACTGCGCCTGTTTTTGCATCGAGGCAACGCAACTCGCCCGTTGCGCCGAGAGCGTAGAGCCGGCCATCATCCCAGGTGGGAGTTGTACGTGGTCCATCGCCGGTCGAATCGGTGTACGCAGCGTTCCAACCCTGGGTCCATAGCTCACGACCCGTGTTCGGATCGTAAGCGGCGACAACTTCCTGACGGCGCCTCTGCTCGATGGTGTAGGCACGTCCGTCCGCGACTGTGAACGAGCCGTAGCCGAGACCAATTGGTTGTTTCCAAATAGGTGACAATCCTCCCGCCGGCCACTTCGTCAATACCTCGAGCTCTTCATAGCGGCCGTCGCGATTGGGCCCGCGAAAGTTCGTCCAGTAATTACGTGAGGCGTGCGCCGAAACGGTCTCGGTCGTCGCCGCAGCCGCATTGGTAGCCTGGCCCGCGTTCGGTTGTTGAGCAGGATTTGTAGACTGCTGGGCAGAAGCAGTTGGAACTGCCGGTTGAGCACCAGTCGCAACCTGGGCCGGCGCTTCGTTGTGCTGTTGCGCGCGATGCTGTTCTAACGCTGCATAGTGAGATTCATTTGCACCAGATGTTCGCCAGGCCCAAAACGCATAGACATACCCGATCGCAAGGATGGCGATACCAAGAGTTCCGAGGATCTTTGTTTTGCTTGCCACGTCGCCCCTCGCCCACAGCAGAGCCAGTCCGAGGGGAGGGAACAGAATAGTGGCGCCAATAAGAACCGGCAGAGACTGATTCCAGCGTGTTGATTCTTGTTGCTCAAACATATCGACTCCTCCTCCCGCTTTTTACCCGAGTATCTTTCGTGAATGAATCGTTTAATACCAGGACGTGCCCAACAGACTCATTATTAACTGTTAGACGTGACACGAGTCAAAAGGTTCCGGCTCAATCGGGACGACCCACGAAATAACACGAAATGATATTAGACGAATTCGTGCGTGTTCTTGTGGTCGATTGGTGTCGTTTCGTGGATCGTTTGCTGCCTAAAGGTCGCAAGCAAAACGCTCAGCTACCGATACAGTAAAGATTCTTCTCGCCGCGAATAAAAATTCTTCCATCGGCGATCGCCGGCGATGCATAAACAGGTTCGCCTAGCGAGTTCGTGCCAAGAATTTCATGCTTAGGCCCGGCTTTCACGATGAAAGTGTCTCCGTCTTCGCTTGTCAGAAGAATCTTTCCATCGAACGCGACAGGCGATGCCGTAAACGTAGCGGGTATCGGAATGCGGCCTCCTTCATATTTCACCGCGCCTGTGCGGGCATCGAGACACGTGAGAATGCCGCGATCAGTCGTGAGGTAAAGATATTCGCCATATAGAATCGGCGAGGGAACATAGGCAGTCCCTTTTGCATACTTCCACAAAACGTTGGCAGTGTCTGTTAGATCGCCTGATCCGCCCAAACGAATCGCCATAGCAATCTTTGCCGGAAAACCCGCTGAGACAAAGACCATGTCGCTATTTGCAACGGGCGAGGGAATCGCGTTGCTTTCTACTCCTTTGTGCCGCCAGAGCTCTTTACCCGTCGCGGGATCGTAAGCAACTATGGCTTCGCTGCCACTCGTGATTAGTTCGACACGCTTTGAGGTGCTGACTAAGATCGGCGTGGCCCAACTCACCTGCACTTTGCGCGGCGTCTTCCAAACCTCCATGCCGGTTTTCTTATCGATGCCTACGATGAACGACGCCGCTCCGTTTTCCTCGTCGCATTGAAGAATTACCAGATTGTTGTAAAGGATTGGCGATGTGCCGGTGCCCATGCCAACCGTGCCGAGTTTCCCCACATCAGCTTTCCATGCAAGCTTGCCGCCCAGATCGTAGGCGTAGAGTCCTTCGGTGCCGAAGAACGCGTAGACATATTTGCCATCCGTTGCGGGTGTCGAAGATGCAAAGGAGCTCTTGCGATGACGGTTGTCGTAAGGAGTTCCCTCAAAGGCGGTTTGCTCCCATAAAAGTGTACCCGTTGTCCGATCGAGGCAGAGGACTTTGAAAGTGTGTTTATGATCAGCTCCCACGCTATCCGGATGCAGAAACTCCTTGTCGCCATCCATGTGCTTGACGGCCTTCGCACCGGGGACTAGGGGTCCTTCAATAGCCGTCGTTAGAAAAATCTTGTTGCCCCACACGATGGGGGACGAGTGTCCGCGTCCTGCAATAGGAGTCTTCCATTTGATATTTTTGGTGGGGCTCCATTCAGCAGGGAGGTTCGTTTCTCTTGAGATGCCCGATCCAGATGGACCTCGCCACTGCGGCCAATTAGCAGCTGAAACTCCCCTGATCAAACTGAAACAAGTAACGGCCAACAGAGTACCGATAGCAAAAGCTGTGCAAGTTTGACGAACTATTTTCACGTGTAATGTCTCCTGGATTCTTACAGTCCAAAACTCTAGTTGCGTATCGGTGCTCCTCCGGAGCTCCGCGGGATTTCCATTAAATGATAATCAGTCAGGCTTCAAGGGCCGCGAGTCTCCACTCCGTAGGAGTGCAATGTTTATAGTCTCGGCCACCAATGACCGTGCGCCGTTCGGAGGGGCGGAATGTTACTGGATAGATACTGGGCAACTTGAATTCCGCCCATCCGAACGGCGCCGGAGGGTGGGGGCGATTCCGTTCTATAACCCCTACGGGGTTGCCACTTGGCCATGCTGACCTCCCTCGTCTACCTTCCGACTCAAAAAACCTGCGTAGAAAACGAGAAGTTATGGCCCAGAACTTCCAACTTACTCCTTGCAACGTTTGCCCTCTGCGATTTCAATGCGACAAATGGCGTCTTTATTTTCCGTTCTTGCGTTTGACCACCGAATCCTCACCAAAGGCAAAAAGGTGATTGATTCCGCGTACGATGATCAACCCGTCTGAGATTGCAGGCGTTGCCATCATGACTTCGCCCACTGGATTGGTCGCCAGCAGTTCATATTTTGGTCCAGCCTTCACCACGAAAACATCGCCGTCTTCGCTCGACAAGTAAATCTTTCCGTTCGAAGCGACCGGGGAAGCTGTGAATGCGCCGCCCTTTCCACCCAGCCGCTCCTGATAAATCCGCTCACCTGTCTTCGTGTTGTATGCTGCAAGCACGCCCTGGTTGGAGAGGGCATAAAGCAACTCTCCGTACACAACTGGCGTCGGCATATAAGGCCCGCCGCGCTGTTTGCTCCAGGCGATGAACTCGTTTGAATCCTTCCCGGGTTTTAGAGAGATGTCGCCCGTGGCGCCTGGCTTGATCGCGTAGATCGGTTGAATCGGGCGGTAGCCGCTTGTCACGAAGATCAAGTCGTTTGCGACAAAAGGCGTTGGCGTCGTGACCTCAGAGTTTGGCGAAAGAGTCCAGAGCTCCTTACCCGTCAACGGATCGTAGCCGCGGATGGCTCGTGAGCCGTTGGTGATAAGTTCCGCGCGCGCGGCTCCCTGGTAAACCGTGGGAGTGCCCCACGAAGGAATTTCCTCTCGCTTTGTCTTCCATACCTGCTTGCCGGTCTTTAAGTCGTAGGCAGCGATGAACGAGTTTTTCTGAATATCTGCCTGAACGATAATTAGATTCTTGTAGATGATGGGTGAACTTCCATATTCCCACTGGTAATCCGGGTCGTAGAACCAGCCCGCGTCGAGCACCCCAAGGTCCTGCTTCCAAATAAGTTTTCCGTTGAGATCATACGAATAGAGACCTTCAGAGCCGAAGAGAACGACAAGATTCTTGCCGTCGGTTGCCGGAGTCGAAGCCGCGTGAGTCGACTTTGGATGACGCTTAACTTTTGGGATGCCCTCATACGCGGTGCGCTCCCACAGAATCTTACCTGTACGTTTATCGAGTGCGTAGACCTTCCAGGTATGCTTTCCATCTTCCTTTACTGGATCAACGTCACCGAAAAGTCCGAAGCGCGTCTCCTCTTTCGGATTGCTGCTGACTGCGGTGACCACGAAAATCTTGTCACCCCAAACAACCGGAGAAGCATGCGAGAGTCCAGGGATCGGAGTTTTCCAGCGGACGTTCTGCGATTTTCCTGCGTCCCACATGGTGGGTGTTGTCTGTCCTTCAATGACGCCAGTCGCCGATGGTCCGCGGAACTGCGGCCAGTTTTGCCCATTGACCGTAAGAGAAGTAACAGCGAGGCCGAAGAGGGAATATATGAGCTTCTTCATCAAAATCCTCTTGGAAAGTAAGTCTGGATTCTTAAGACTATGAGCATCTCACCCCTTGGAGTCAGCCGGAAAAAAGCTTTCTCAGTGTTCTCTGTGAAACAAACCGTCTACTTCTTGTTTTCTTGAGCAGATCTTTTGAGTAGACAAATCGATCCACGAAACTACACGAACCAAAGACACGAACTGACACGAAATGTTGTTAGTGTTACTTCGTGTGATTTCACTTCGTGTGATTTCGTGGATCGTCTCATTTTGGTTGCGGCCTAGAGGTCGCGCTGTGACGCGTTGGTGGTCCTTTTCCTATGAGTCTCGGGAACTCGTGTACCCTTCTCACGGAATGCGCGGATTATCTTCCTGTCCCCCCACTCTTATGGCTTCGGTTCTTCAACCCGCTTCAGTTGCGTTATGTTTGCCCCTTGCTTGAGCGTAGCGCCCGTCGTCTTTCCAGCTTCGACGTTGAACGTTAGCATGATGCCGTCAAAAGCGATCGGTCTGAAAGTGACCTTATCTACTGCCATTAAATTGAACGGCTGTTGCCCCGCGGCTGCCGCGAGGAGCTTGCCGTCCTTGACAGTGACGTTGATCTCCATTCCCTGGTCGCTTTTGTACTTGCCGACATAGGATTGAAGCGTTTTGGCATCAACTTCAGGCGGCGGCATCGCGCCGGCCTTCTTCAGCATTTCTACTAGTTCAACGTTTTTGTCGGCGGCTGCCAATGCGGCTGTGAGAGTTTCTGCCTTTAAGCTGCCGCGCTCGAGGGCGGCTCGGATGAGCTCCGGTTTGTTTTCTCGCACACCTGTCATCAGCACGTCGTTAACACTTTCAGCATCCTTTTCCAGCAGCAGTCGCACGACTTCGACGTGGTCGTGGTCCAAAGCCCAGGTCATCGCAGTTGCGCCATAGAAAGTGTCTTTGACGCTCACGTCTGCCCCGCGCGCGAGTAGAACTTTGACGACTTCCGCATTTCCCCGCTCAGCGGCCTTGAATAACGCCGTGGCCCCATAGCGAAACTTGGCGTTCACTTCGGCACCCTTGTCCAGAAGAGCGGTCACTGCGGCAGCGTCTCCTTTGCGCACTGCTTCCCACATTTGATCGTTAAGTTCCTGTTTGGCAGACTGCGCGAAGACAATGGATGGAAAGATCAGAATGGCACAGAGAAACGGAAAACGTTTTAGCACCATAGGAAACCTCAGCTCCGGCTGTAGTTTGTCAGCGCAAAACTGTAAATGATAGAGGAGCGATAGCTTATTCGCTGTTTACGGTTTACGATTGCGCTTGACTCAGCTTCAAAAAACAAAAGATGATATTGTCTGGAAAAGGCCTGGATACGAAGAAAAAAACTGTAACGCTGCAACGCCAGTTTACGTATTCAACATCTTTAAGGTTGCACGCACGCTGTAGGCTTGGCTTCTTAACTATCTTCTCTAATAGTCTCTTCGTCAAGAGTTATCGTGGAGATCCAAAATGACTAAGCGTCTCTCCATTTATTCGAATTTCGTTCTTATATTGCTTCTTGTGGTACCGGTCGTTGGTAGTGACTGGGCTGAATGGCGGGGACCGGCGCGAGATGGAGTTTCACCCGAGAAAAACCTGCCCACGCATTGGTCACCCGCAGGCGAAAATCTTGCTTGGAAAGCCCCCTACGGTGGACGGTCAGGTCCGATTGTTATGGGCGATCGCATCTTCATTCAGAATTCAGTCGGCAAGGGCGAAATGCTGCAAGAGCGCGTTGTGGCGCTCAATGCCGATAATGGAAAGCTGGTGTGGGAACATCGTTTTAATGTCTATCTTAGCGACGTGCCACCGCATCGCGTTGGCTGGGCATCGCCTGTCGGCGATCCGGCTACGGGTAATGTCTATGCGTTCGGTGTCGGCGGAAACTTGTTAGGCCTCTCTCGCGACGGCAAGCTTTTGTGGGAGCGCTCGCTGGCGGAGGATTTTGGGTTGCTTACTACTCATGGCGGTCGAACAGTTTCCCCGATCGTCGATGGCGACCTGGTGATTGTTAGTGGCGTAACCTTCGCGTGGGGTGAACATGGACGCGGCGCTCATCGTTTTATGGCCTTTGACAAGAAGACTGGCGAAACGATTTGGGTTAGCGCGCCAGGCGGGCGCCCTTACGACACCACCTACGCGGCGCCGATTATCGCCAACATCAACGGCACCCGCTTGTTGATTCAGGGTGCCAGCGATGGCGTTGTCCATGCCATCAAGCCGCAGACAGGTGAGCCGGTCTGGAAGTATGAAATAAGCAAACGGGGTCTCAACACTGGCGCTGCGATCTATGGCACGACCGCGATCTTGACTCACAGTGAAGAGAATCTCGAGTCCAGCGAGATGGGGATGATGGTGGCCGTTGATGCTAGCGCCAAAGGCGCAATTAAGAAAGAACAGATCAAATGGACCACCTACGGCTGGCAAGGTGGCTTTTCTTCCCCAGTGATTGACGGCGAGCGGCTTTACCAGATCGACAACAGCGCTAACATCGCTGCCTTTGATGTAAACACCGGCAAGCAGCTCTGGCTACAGAACCTCGGCACGATTCAGAAGGCTTCACCGGTTCTGGCCGATGGCAAGCTTTACGTCGGAACGGAGAATGGAAAGTTCTTCATCCTGAAACCAGGCGCATCGGGATGTGAGATTCTTGATCAAGATCAATTGGGTACCGAAAGCTTACCGGAAGCAATCATAGGGTCGGCAGCAGTTTCAAACGGAAGAATTTTTGTCGTTAGTGACTCAAACGTTTATTGCATCGGGAAGAAGGCGCAGCAGACGCCGCCAAGTCCCGCAACTCGCGAAGTTGTCATGAAAGGTGCAGCGTCCTACCTGCAAGTGGTCCCAACTGAACTCATCCTCAAGCCGGGCGACACAGTTCACTTTCGCGTGCGCCTTTTTGACGATAAAGGAAACTTTGTGAATGAAGAGCAGGCGGCGTCATGGTCGCTGGATAAGCTAAAGGGCACGATTGAGGGGGGCCAGTTTGTGGCGGCGAGCGATGGCCGCTCGCAGGCTGGCCTGGTTAAAGCAACGGTCGGCGGAATGACTGGCTCGGCTAGTGTGCGGGTTTTTTCTCCGCTGCCCTGGAGCGAGGATTTTGAAGCAATGCCCGTCAACAGCCTGCCTCCCACATGGGTTAACACAACCCTAAAGTTCGCAGTGCGCGAAGTGAATGGCAACAAGGTGCTCGTCAAAACCACTGAAGGTTCTTCACTTCTAAGCAGGGCGCGCGCCTACATGGGTCCTTCTGACCTTTCGGACTACACGGTCGAGTCAGACATTTTCGCGACCCAGAAGCGTAGGCAGCAAGGCGACGCTGGCGTGATCGCGCAACGGTACGTGCTGACCCTTTATGGTAATAGCCAATCTCTTCATATCGAGCCGTGGCAACCTGAGATCGGTCGCACAGTTAAGATTCCATATGCGTGGAAACCCGACAGCTGGTATCGCATGAAGCTAAGCATCGAGAACCTGCCGGATGGAAAGGTTCGCGCACGGGGAAAGGTTTGGCCCAAGGGCGAAGCTGAACCCGTGGCCTGGATGATTGAACGTATTGACCCCATTCCAAATCGGCAGGGGGCGCCGGGTATCTTCGGCAACGCGCTGGCGGAAATATATTTCGATAACATCAAAGTGTATCCAAATAAGTGAGAAGAACGATGAAAAAGTCTGGAGTCTGGAGTCAAGGGGCAACCCGGCAGCGCAGATTACTTCTTGTCTAATTCACACCCTGCTTTAGCTGGGTGGCCGCGACCCTGAGTAATTTTGGGAACCGTTTCAACGGTTTCTCGGCGCGGCGAAACCAAACCGTTAAAACGGTTAGTTACGAACCAACTATTACCTTCTATCACCCAGCTAAAGCAAGGTGTGAATGAGAGGGCCCGAAGATAAGGATGATCATGAGGATAAGTGAGAGAAGAATTCCGGTTCGCACCTTAATAAGCGCAATATTCATCGTTGTTATTGGCGGATGCCTGCTTTCTGCCCTCTGCCTACTGCCTACTGCTAGCGCCTCCGATCCCGGCAAAGGCGACTGGCCCATGTGGGGCGGGACGCCTGACCGCAACATGACTTCAAACATGAAGGGGTTGCCGATTAGTTGGGACGTAAAGACAAAGAAGAACGTCAAATGGGTCGCCCAACTGGGTTCGCAGAGTTACGGCAATGCTGTCGTCTCAGGCGGCATGGTCTTCATCGGAACAAACAACGAAGGTTTGCGGAATCCAAAAGTGACGGGCGACAAGGGCGTTCTAATGGCATTCCGTGAATCTGATGGCGAGTTTATGTGGCAGATGGTCCATGACAAGCTCGCGGCCGGACGCGTCAACGACTGGCCCTATCAAGGTATAGCGTCCTCACCTCTTGTCGAAGGCAACCGCGTCTATTACGTGTCAAACCGGGCTGAGTTGATGTGTCTTGATACGCAGGGTTTTCGCGATAACAAGAACGATGGTCCCGTCACAGACGAAAAGTTGACTGGAGAATTCGACGCCGACGTAATTTGGAGGTTTGACATGATCGAAGAGGTCGGGTCGCTTCCGCACAACCTGGCTAATTCGTCACCGGTTTCCTACGGCGACCTGATTTTTGTTAGCACCTCGAACGGGCAGGATGAGAGTCACGTAAACATTCCTTCACCGAAAGCGCCCGCGATCATCGCGGTCGACAAGAAAACCGGCAAGCTCGTTTGGGAAGACAATCCTGTCGAGGATCGTATTCTTCATGGTCAGTGGTCTTCACCGACAGTCGGCTCGATCGGTGGTGTCGTGCAGCTTGTTCATGCCCAGGGAGATGGTTGGATTCGCGGTTACGAAGCGCTCACCGGAAAGAAGCTCTGGGAGTTTGATACTAACCCCAAAGATTCTGTTTGGCCGAAGACGCGCAACGAACTGATCAGCACTCCGGTGATTTACGAAGATCGTGTCTACATAGCCAACGGACAGGATCCCGAACACGGCGAAGGTGTGGGCCACATGTATTGCATCGACGCAACCAAACGCGGCGACATTACAAAAACGGGTTTAGTGTGGCAGTACGACAAGATACGTCGCTCGATCTCCACACCCGCCATCAAGGACGGCATCGTTTACGAGGCTGACTTCAGTGGATTTCTGCACGCGCTCGATGCAAAGACCGGTCAGGTCTATTGGACTCATGACCTTTTCGCCGCTGTTTGGGGTTCGCCGATGCTAATCGACGGTAAGATCTACCTGGGAGACGAAGACGGGGATGTGTTGATCTTGCAGGAGGGCAAGGTCAAAAAGGTTCTCGGTGAAATCAATATGGGAAGTTCCGTCTATTCGACGGCTGTACCGGCGAACGGCGTGCTCTACATCTCGAATCGCAATCAGCTCTTCGCATTGGCCGAAACACCACAAGCCAAAGCTGCGGCCGCTTCAAAATGATCGAATGGAGCACTTCGACTTCCAAATTCGCACGCGCCTGGTGTTCGGAGCTGGCGCCATTGAACGTCTTGGTGAGCTTGCGCTCGAACTGGGGTTTCGAAGAACGCTCCTTGTAGCGGATCGGGGTTTGGTTCGTTCCGGTCATGTCGAGGAAGCCTTAGGTCCGCTACGCCTCGCGGGAGTTGAAGTAGTGGGGTTTCATGATTTCGATGTGAGTCCGGATGCGCACATCGTCGAAGCCGGAAGGGCTTCCGCAGCACCGCTCAACGTTGACTCCATCATTGGTCTTGGCGGCGGTAGTTCGTTGGATTGCGCCAAAGGAATCAACTTTCTCCTTACCAATGGCGGAGAGATGAAAGATTATTGGGGCTACGGCAAAGCGACGCAACCGTTGTTACCAATGATTGCTATTCCCACTACCGCCGGGACAGGTAGCGAGGCGCAAAGCTACGCGCTTATTTCCGATCCTGAGTCACACATCAAGATGGCGTGTGGGGATCCGAAGGCTGCATTTCAAGTTGCGCTGCTCGACGCGTCGCTCACTATTTCGCAACCCCGAAGTATTACGGCAACATCCGGCTTCGACGCGATAGCTCATGCCGTGGAAACATATGTGACCAGCAAGCGCACAGCTCTGTCGGAATTCTTTTCTCGCGAAGCCTGGCGCCTGTTGTCGGCAAACTACGAACACGTTCTAGTTTACGGAAACGATCTATCAGCCCGTGGCGCCATGCAACTGGGGGCGTACTTTGCAGGCGTGGCGATTGAGAATTCGATGCTGGGAGCCACGCATGCCTGCGCGAATCCGCTGACTGCACATTACGGAACTGTGCACGGTGCGGCCATCGCGCTACTGCTTCCTTCTGTCGTGCGTTGGAACGGCGCGGTCGTCGCTGAGCGTTATCACGAACTCTTAAATATATCGAGTGTGCAAACAGGTTTTGGAACTGACGATGCACCCGAGAGGCTAGCTCAAAAACTAGAACAGCTTGCCGCTTGCGGCGGTTTGAGAGGGGGCTTGAGCAAGTCCGGTGTGCCGTTGTCGGACCTTCCGATGCTGGCAGCCGAAGCCGCCGAACAATGGACCGGTGGTTTCAATCCCCGGACTTTCGACCAAGCTGGAGCCATGGAGGTATATCAGTCGGCTTACTGACAGCGGTAGGGGGGGCAGAAGGCAGTAAGCAGGAGCAGTGGACAGTAAGCAGCAGTAGGCAGAAAGCGGTAAGCAGAAGGCGGTAAGCAGAAGGAGCAGTAACCAGGCAGGGCAGAGTAACCGGACGTTTAGGGTCATGAGGACGCGAACGAACGCCAACAGTATTAGCAAGGAATCGAGGGCTGCCCCTGCCTTCTGCCTCCTGCTCCTGCTTTCTGCCTTCTGCCTAGTACTCACTCTTCTAGCGACTTCGGTCCTGGCGCAGGACACACCGGCAGACAACTGGTCACAGTTTCGGGGAAATCACTCCTTAACCGGAGTATCGCAATCTACCGTGCCCCCGACGCTTAAAGTTCTCTGGACTTATGAAGCCGGTGATGCGATCGATTCTTCGGCGGCGATTGTTGGTGGAACTGTTTTCGCCGGCTCTCAAAAAGGCGAACTGGTTGCACTCAGCCTCGATAACGGCGCGGTTTATTGGAAATACTCAACGGGCTCGCCGATTGGCGAGTCGTCTCCCGCGTATAGCGGTGGTGCGGTTTATGTAGGCGACCTTGGCGGCGTCTTACACGCTGTGAACGCGCCGGATGGCAAGCGGCTCTGGACTTTCAAGGCAGGAAACGAAATCAAATCGTCGCCAGTCGTAGTTGATGATCGAGTGCTAATTGGCTCGTACGATCAGCATCTTTATTGTCTTTCTACGCGCAATGGGTCAGTGCTCTGGAAGTTCAAAACTGAAGGGCCGGTTCATTCAACGCCGAGCATCTCAGGTGGGATGGCCTTTATTGCCGGATGTGACGAAGTCTTTCGCGCCATTCGTATTTCTGATGGCAAGGAAGTCTTCAACGTCTCCTCCGGCGCGTACACTGGAGCTTCGCCTGCCCTGCGAAGCGGGGCAGCCTACTATGGAACGTTCAATAACGAAGTGCTGATGGTGAATCTGAAGGACCATCAAATCGGCTGGCGATACCAGCACCCGCAACGTCAGTTTCCTTTCTACTCATCGGCGGCAGTCCTGAACAATCGCATAGTTATCGGCGGTCGTGACAAGATGGTCCATTGCTTGAACTCGATGGGCAAAGCGCTCTGGACCTTTGCCACTCGAGCACGCGTTGAGTCGTCTCCGGCGATTGCTGGTGATCGAGTCTTCGTGGGCTCGAACGATGGACGCTTTTACGTCTTGAATCTCATCAATGGTGCGAAGGTTTGGGAGTTCAATGCTGGATCTCCTCTGCCGGCCTCGCCCGCCGTGGCCAACGGCCGCGTCGTCATCGGCGGAGACGATGGGCGTCTCTACTGTTTTGGATAAGCTCCGGGGAGAATGTCGGATGTCGGATGTCGGATGTCGGATGTCGGATTGCGGATTTGAAGAAGTGTTTCAGGTTTCAAGTTTCAGATTTGAGGTTTCAGGTTTCGTTCGTCCCGGCTTTGCCGCTTGATGTGCGGCGGTGGCTCTGCCCCGCCGGTTAAGCTCACCTTACATTTGGGCTGCGCCCCTGTTTCGGGCTTTGCCCCTCGGCGTGAAGGTTTAGCTGCAACCCGTCGAGCAAAGACGATTCCCAGATGGAGCGACCCGATTGGCTTGGAAGTAGCAGAGTCAGAGCCCGACTCGAGAGCAAAGCCCGAACCAGGGGAGCAGCCCAAATCAGGGGACAGCCCAAGCGTTAACGTAGCTGGCCGACGGGGCAGAGCCACCGCCGCACATCAAGCGGCAAAGCCGGGACGAACGAAACCTGAAACCTCAAACTTGAAACCTGTCTTCAAATCCGCAATCCGCAACCCCAATCCGAAATTCATTCACGAGAAATATTTCTGTATTGTCGCCGCGCGTGGTTTGCTGGTCACCAGCGAAACGATAACCATCAGCAGGGATGCCACAATCACCATCGGAACCACGGGCATAAAGCCTAACACTGCAGTCCCGCCAGGAGTGCGCGTCACTATTTCATACCCGCCGAGAGAATAGATGAGTGTTGGTGATCCAGGTGCAGGCGCGGGAACCATAGACTGGAAGACCGCTACAGCGATCACCGCGACGGCAGTCCATACCGTAACGGCGAGCGCACCCCACTTCGTGCTTCCCTTCCAGAAAAGAGCGGCCACGAGAAGCGGGGAAAGCGCCGCGAATCCTGAGAAGGCGTACTGGATCGCAAGTTCAAAGATCGTTTCTGGCGCGCGCAGGGCCACTGCGTAAGCGAGGAGCGTTAAGATGACCACGAAGATACGCCCAGTCTGAACCTGCACCGCTTCGCCGAATCGAGATTTGCCTCCGTAGTAGGCGAAGACGTCCTCTGTAAACATCGTCGAAAGTGCCAGGATCTGCGAATCGCTGGCCATCACAGCAGCCATGATTCCCGCCCCGAGCAACCCGGCGAGCCATAACGGTGCGTAACGCTCAAGTAGTCGTAGTAGAACATCGTCGCCGGCCGACTGCTCCCGCAAGTCGTCGCGCGCTTCCGGCGTCATCGTCTTGCCCTGCGTCGCGAGCACTCTGCGTGCTTCCTGCTTGGCCCGAATCTGCGGCACATCTGTGACACGATTCGCCACCACACCGAGAAACACACAAGGTAACCAGATGGCCAGAATGCAAAGCGGATAGAAGATAACGGTTTTCTTAAACTGAGCCATCTTGCGAGCGGTAAGACAGAAGATGAGGATGTGTGGAAACGCGATAGCCGATAAAGGGATAAATGTGTAGCTAAAGAAGTAGAGCGGGGAGATGCGTTCGCGAGTGAGCAGCGGCGCGAGAGCCGGCGATGCTTGCATCGCCTTTACCGCGTTGGCAAATCCCCCCATACCTATGCCAATAACGACTAGAGCGACTGCGCCAAACAGCAAGAAGAGCACAGTCTGAAACGTGTTGACCCAGGCTGTGCCGCGCATTCCGCCAAAGAAGACGTAACCCATCACAACAAGGGCAACGATAGCGCCCCCAAACCAGTACGGAACCCGACCGCCGCTCACCGCATTGAGTGTGGTCCCGCCCCCCATGATGCCGATGATGATATAGGGAACGAGCAGAGTCGCCTGCACGACGAAGATGCAGGTCCCAATATGACCGCACTCCCACCGGTCGCGGAACATCTGCACCGGTGTCATGAAGCCATATTTCTTACCCAGCGCCCAAACCCGTGTGCCGATGAGGAAAATGGTCAGAGGAATGACCAGGCCGGATGATGAGGCCATCAATCCGTAGGTCACGATGCCATTCGTAAACGCGTGACCTGATGACCCCAGGATGGCAAATGCCGTCATGTTTGTGCCGAAGAGTGAGAATAGAAAAACGAAAGGTCCAAGCGATCGATTCGCCAGAAAATAGTCTTCGGCTTTTTCACGCCCGCCCATCCGCCGAAAAGCAAAAATGCCGATGTAGAGGACCACGGCCAGATAAATGAAAACGACAATGGCGGGAATCAACGCGCTGGGTCCTCCTCTGGCTGTTGGTGTTCAACTTCGCTTTCGAGATGAGACGGCCAGGCGTACTTCACAAGCAACCACATTACCAACGATGCCGCGACTGAAAAGCAGGCGTGGTAAAAGAGACCGATGGGTACAAAACCGAAGACGAGCGGATTAGCTGTGCGCCAGAACCAAAAGTCCTGATGGAGTGCATAGAGCGCCACAACGACAACGACCAATAGTATTCGTGTCATATCCTTCTGGCTTTGCCTGAGGCTTGATCTATGTAATGACTAGATTCGTGATTGGAAGACGAGCATTATTAACATGAAAGGCGGATCGGTTTCTAGTAAAAAGACGTTCAGTATTCCCTTAACAAAAATTCAATATTCTGGATGAGGATTGGTTGTAGTATCAATTAGAATTGAGAATCACTCGTGAATATAGTCAGCTTGACACCTGAGATGGCCCTTTGTTACTTTCGGGCCTCGCCAAGTTACTCTCGGGCCTCGCTATCGTTGGTTCGGCGAATTTGAGAATCCCCTAATAGGCGCGTAGCTCAGGGGTAGAGCACTACCTTGACACGGTAGGGGTCTGGGGTTCAAATCCCCACGCGCCTACCATATCTATCAACAACTTAGCCCTCACACCCGCGTTTTCCGTTGCGCCAAATTACGCCATTTAGAGTCTTGTGTGCCCGGCATGTTGAATAGGCATGCCGAGATGTATGCCAACCGATTCTTTTCTTGATTCCGGCACGGAGAGCTGCCAGCTGGATGACTTTCGTTAGCACACGTCGGGACGTCGTGAACTTTTCCCTTTGACGCGAGGGCTCGCGAAGACCCAGTCATCAGCAGCTGCATAATTCGTATTTTCCTTCAACGACCAGAGAGCTGCCGCGATATCAAGTGACAATGGAATCGGCCTGTGTGATGTCTCGGTCTTACAGTTTCCAACGACTCCTTCACAGATTGAACGCATGATATCTACAACCAAATTCCAGAATCAATATCACTCCACTTCAAGGCCGCGGCGCGCCTTAATGACGGGAGGGATCAGTCGCAGGTCGTCGATCAATGCAGGTTTTGAGGAGCCGAGGCATCTGTCGCGCCAACGCGCCAAATTGTCTGCGCAACAGAATCTTCATCGATCGTTTATTGATTACGCTGCATATCACGATCCTGTTAGGAAGCCAAACCATAACGCCTTTAGACCCGCGCTGCACTGACCTGCCTCTAAACTTGTATTTTCAGTTAGAACACGACTAATCTATTGCACATAACCACCTGCTGCGTCTCCCAGACTGCGAGCCGCTGAACTCTCTCCCAAGATTGTTTCGATTTCGACTCTGGCGCTTAACAACGTCGGCACGTGGACTCTCCCTGCAGCTGCCTCTCCCGCGCGGCACACATCTCAGTAAAGGCAACGCCATGCTTCGATCAACGTACAGCTTTAGTAGTCACCCATCTTCGAAGGGAGCAACGAAAATGAAAGTATTCTGTCCACTGCACAAGAGAGGATTCTTCACTCCTCGGCAAAGTCCCATCAAGTGTGAGAATCGGGGTCACGTATTAGGGGCGTTGGATTTTCACGGTGAGGCCAGAGCTCCCGTAGAAATTCAGTGGCAATATTGCTGCAACTGCGAACACTTTTGCCCAATAGATTTCGACGGGGATGGGTTGGAAAGTTGTCCGGCATGCACGCGACAAACCTCTAAATTTTATCTTTGTGACCGATGCTTTACCGTTACCTTCGAGTCTAACCCGCCACTCCAAACAAAAAATTTCACACTCACATCTGAAGGTGGGCCACACCCGTCGTGTCCCGGATGTTTGCAAGAAACCTCAGCCGATTTGCATGAGCACGATTGTGATGAGCTTGGGGCGTGCTTTATAACTGCTCTTAGCTCTTGTCCAATTTGCCTGGAGCGCTTGGATGTTAGTCCTCTTTTCCCTTCTTCCGTCGCCCACTACTTGAAAAGAACTAAAGCTACGAACAAGCTCAACGTAACTTTCGATTATGATACTGAACTATTTATTGCAGTGGATGATGGAGAGTTCGTTTTGATAAGCAATAGCCTTGACGGCACCAAACCCATCGTGTTACCTCGATCAGCGCGCTTTGCATCAAAACGAGACTTCTACGAACTGTATCAGGATTACTACCACAGCGCTAAGTTAAACCCTGGCGAGGTGCATATCATTGAACCTGCTTCCGTGGAGCCCGTCCAGGACGGTTGGAAACTGAAATCAACGGGCATTCTCGAAGTTGTGGATGATCCGAAGACGAAAGCCTCAGCCAATACGACGCTTAGTCAAAGAGAGACTTCCATTCGCGAAAAGCCAGGGCCTTCGATCGAAATGGTAAAAGAGGAGTCAGCCGCGGCGCCTTGTACGGATTGTGGTTCGCTTGTAGAGACGAGATATGCCTTTTGTTGGAACTGCGGCAACGCAGTGATGCCTGACGCCAACGCTTCGAAAAGGACTACCGAAACGACGGTGCCGTCGCTTCGCATTGCTATGGAGGATGAAGAGGTAATCGTGCAGCACGACGTTCGCCATGCTCAGCCTTCTATCTTTTCATGGGCCTTGCCTAAACAGCCGGGACGGACTGCATCTGCCACTGTTTCAGTGCTAAAACTGATTGCCGTCGCTGTGGTTGGGTTACTGTTGGTGCCACTCGGACTGTTTATGGTGACACGTTCGTCTTCACAACAATCTCTCCGTACTGACGCTCAACGCGCAACTTCCAATTTGCCATCAGATCGGAGTACTGCGCCGATTGTTGAAGTGACGGCCAATGCCACTGCCGAGCAGTCCACCGCTCAAGTAATTCCGGTGGCGCGCACTGAGGAAGATGAGCTGCAGACGCTTCGCCAAAAGCGAATCGGCGCCGCAGCTTCTGATCGATTAACGATCCTTCAAGCCTTTGCCAGAACAGAAAAACAATATCCCAACGATTATCGGTTTCCATACGAGCGCGCCAAGTTAGCTATCAACGGGCCAGACACAACGTCACATGAGGACGCCTTCAGAGCGCTCTCTCTTGCTGCCGAAAAGGCTATCAAGACCGATAAAGCGCAGGAAATGTTAAAAGGTTTGGAAGCTGATAAGGGTGGTGATTTCCATAAACTGTCACATGGCCACCGTGAATGGAGCCAAGTTTTAGAAGCATTGAAGAGCAAAGATACGACCCTGCTGACGACGAACCCCGGATTTTAGCTTATGCGTTCTCAGGCTACTTTTTAGCTTCAGCTACGAAGGTCTATCTTCCTGCGAACTGCGGTCCAAGTGCGTCTTTCAACGCTTTAAGCACTGACACCTTTTCGCCCACGTAAAGGACGATCAATCTGCCGCTTTTGAAGAAGTGCGGTGGTGCGATCCACATGGGCATGCTTGTGACAGTGGACGATCCTGTGCTGCTAACCTTTCTGGCGTCGAGTTCCGCGGCTTTGACAGTCCGATACTCGAATACCTGCACATCCTGGTCACCTATGGTGATTATCTGGCCTTTCACGGAAAAAAAGCTGCTCTACTTTCCCTTTAGGCGCAATCTTTTCGCCACCAGTCTTCAATTTGTTTATTAATTCATTAAGGTTCTTCAGCGGCGGCTTCGATGATTTCGATGATGTCGTCGATTGAACTGTGATCGGGTCGCACGTAAAATGCCTGGCCCTTCACCTTTGGCTGTCGTCTCTTCGAACGACGATGATCCTGACCATTTCCGTTAATCTCTGCACGTTTTCGAGCCACTCCGTTTCATAAGTCATTTCAATTCAGTCAAAGAAGTCTGAAAATCGCACCTTTCTCGGTTAATCACAGCAATCCTACGGGTTGCTGACCGGCGGCACGGTGCTTGCACATTAGGGACTCGTATGACGCTCGACACGAGGAGTCCCCAGAACGAGCCGTCGAAAAAGGGGTAGGTCAAAACTCATTGAATGAATCGGAAACGGTCAACCCAAGCGAGATTTTGAGGAGGGTATTAATGACGAACGGACGAAGATTTAGTCTTTCAATTTTCGCGGCTGCCACCTTGGCGCTCTGTTTGCCGGCGCTAGCGGCCGCTCAGGGCACATACGATCCGTATGGACGTAACCGAGATTACGGGCGGAATGGAGATTACAGGCGGGACCGTGGATATGATGATCAATACGGGCGATATGACAGCCGTTATCTCCGCGATTCAATTCGAAGACTTGATCGGCTAAGCAGAGATTTCGATCGGGACCTTGATCGCGAACTTGATCACAGCCGCGAAAATGGAACTCGTCATGAGGACCATTTGAATGCTGACGCCAAGCAGTTTCGTCGTGCTGTAGTCGATTTGAAGAATGCCTTCAATGAACGAAACCTGGACAGTAGCGCTGACGAGGCTCATCGAGTCCTCGATGCCGCGAGTCACCTTGAAGATGTTTCCAGTCATCACTTTGACAACGATCGCCTGATCTCCGAATGGTCACAGATCACCCGAGAGTTGAGCGTGATCTCAGACGCGTATGGAATTCAAGGCGAAAATCATGGTGAAAGGGATCGAAACCGGCGACGAAACAACGACGACTATCGCCGGAACGATGACTATCGAAATCCTAACCGAAACAATGACTGGTGGAGGAGAATTCCGTGGCCTAACTAACCTTAGCTGAATCTGGAAAAGGCGAGGCAATGGCCCTTGATGCCAATCGGCATCTCCGGGACCGTGCCTCGCTTTTCCTTTCTTGGCACTGCTATTAATTTAACCTTGTCGCGGAGTACACGTTTTACTCACGATGTCCGACTGCGTTCGCATATTAAACCGAATGTGTGATAATTGGCGCCACTCAGAAATATGAAACGATTCTTTCCAGCTAGTCTTGCATTGCTGCTTGTAATGGGCAGTTTGGGCCATATGTTTGCGGCTGCGTTCTGCCCGCGAATGCTTGGTCATGATTGTTGTCTGACAAAGGCGTCCAGTCTCCCGCACGCATCCCAATCTCATCAGCATATGCACGGTATGGTTATGAGCAGCATGACCGAAGAGAGCATGCCAATGGATGGCGATGATATGCAGGACATGGTGATGGACGACGCGGACGTTCCACCGCCGTCCAACGTTTGCAAAGCAGTTCAGCTCTTTAATTCAGAAGAGTTCGCTCCAACCAACAGATTAGAACTGCCTAATGAGTCTTGCCCGCACTGCATGAGTCACTCGGGTATTCCCAATGCGCCGATCTCATCGGTGGGCGTGGCGGATCAATCTAATAAAGACTTTGGTTCAGTTCCCCTGCCAGTATCGAGATTTCTTGTCCGACCCTCGATGACACTTGTGCAGATCGGATTGCCACGGGAGCATGCGCCGCCGGGTACGAGCGCGCCGCGACATCTCCTCATCAACGTTTTTCTGATCTAGTCCCTCCTGAGCGTTTCAGATCTTTGTGACTGAAACGCATCTACTCATTCTTAAAAAACAACTCGAGCTTTTGTTTCCTACTAAAGAGGTATTTCTCTTGATTGTCCTCTTTGGGTTAAGAAACTTTCTAGGGGGAATTATGAAGGGCATTGATGTATTCAAGCTTAGTTCACTCGTAATGACGTTTTTCTTTGTTTGCATGCTGCCGGTTGCAACGATCCCTGTCGTGGCCCAACACGATATGTCCAAGATGCCGGGCATGAATAAACCGAAGGCGAAGTCCAAGTCGCAAGGAACATCACGAAAAAAGAAAAGGACCACGCGCAAGAAACAGACGGCAAAGAAGCATGACATGAGCAACATGCCGGGTATGAATATGCCCGGAATGAAGATGTCTGGGATGCACCGACGAAAGACATCATCAAGAAATAAAAAAACAGCGGCCGAAAAGAATTCAGGAAACCAAAACCAGATGGGCAATATGCCGGGCATGAACATGCCAGCGCAACCATCGTCGCCCAAACAATCCGCGGCACCGCAGCCTTCGCCTCAGCAGATGCAAATGAACATGCCTGGAATGCAGATGGCGACTCCTTCTCCGTCGCCGGGTGCACGATCTGCAGCTTCACCTCAAATGAACATTATGCCTGGAATGCAGAAGCCACAAGCATCATCTTCCGCGTCGCCGCAAACACAAAAGAACATGCCTGGGATGCAAATGCCATCGGCTTCTCCGCAAGCTTCGCCTCAACAAAAAATGGATATGCACATGCCGATGCCCTCCGCCAGTCCTATGGCGAGTCCCTCGTCAAGTCCGATGGGCGCAATGCCCGGCATGGATATGGGCGGAATGAATATGAACATGGGACCGTTGATGGTTATGAACGGCAATGACATGGGCATCCGCGTGGGATCGAGTGATACCAACATTATCTCGATGGGAGCAATGGGATCCGGTACAACCTGGCAACCGTCGTCGGGACCAATGCACATGTATCACAAGCAATCCGGCGACTGGCTACTGATGTTCCATTACAACCTGGTCGCGGGCATGAATCGCCAGGGTGGACCGCGAGGCGTAACGAAGGTCGAGTCGGCGAACTGGTTCATGCCAATGGCCTATCACAAACTTGGCAAAGGTACGGTTCAGTTGCGCGGCATGTTCAGTTTTGAACCATTTACATTTCCGCCCGGAGGCTCGCCGCTTTTGTTTCAGACGGGCGAAACATACAAAGGCCAGCCATTAATCGACAAACAACATCCGCATGATCTCTTCATGGAACTGTCCGCCCAGTACACATTGCCTCTGGGTGAACGTGGGACATGGTTCACTTACTTCGGCTATCCGGGCGAACCTGCGCTGGGGCCGGTGGCTTTCATGCATCGCATGTCAGCGTCAGAAAATCCTTCGGCGACGCTCGCGCACCATTTGCAGGATTCAACTCACATCTCGTTCGGGGTGTTAACTACTGGCTTCACCTATCGCTGGTTGAAGCTGGAAGGTTCGATCTTCAATGGCCGGGAGCCAGATGAGAACCGTTATAACTTCGATGCGCATAAGTGGAACTCACGGTCGGCGCGGCTTTCAATTATGCCGAACTCAAATTGGGTGATGCAGGTGTCATACGGTTTCCTTCGCAGTCCGGAAGGGCAGGAACCGGACACTGATATTAGACGTGCGACCGCATCCGTGCAGTACAACAAACCGTTCGATCGAGGCATCTGGGCTTCTGCTTTTGTTTGGGGACGCAATCACACGAGCAGCCCAACCGAGATCCACAATCTGAACGGTTATACGTTTGAGTCGACGGTCAATTTCCTCGACAAGAACTATCTCTACACGCGATTGGAACTGGTGGACAAGAATGAGCTGTTGCGCCCGAGTGATCGCGCCTTACTCGGGATCACTGAGGATCATCCGAGTTTCCGCATTGGTGCATACACTTTTGGCGGCGTCCGAGACATTTGGAACAGCGATAAAGTTTCGCTGGGAATCGGCAGCGATCTGACCTTCTATTCCAAGCCGGCGATTTTGGATCGCATCTACGGCTCCAATCCGGTTTCCTGGAAACTGTTCTTCCGCATTCGGCCCGGCAAAATGGATATGAATATGCATGGAATGCACGGCACTACGACCTCCAGTGGAGAGAACCCGCCGACTAAGCCGTAGGGCGCGAACGGCATTTTTACAAGAGAGGCCACAACGTTCCGGAGGTGGAAGAAGATGGATTCGTCACCTAACAAATGGCTGTGCAAACGAAGGGTCATCGCCTGGACGATCTTCGTCACGGTGCTCATGTTCCATTCATCCGCCTTTGGGCATGCGCGACTCATCCGATCACAGCCAGCAGCAAACGCCACGCTAAAGCAAGCTCCGAAGATACTGGAACTTTGGTTCAGCGAAGATCTGGAGCCCACGATGAGCACGATAACCGTCACCGATCAAAGCGGCAAACGTGTTGATAAGAACAACGCCACGGTTGTTGAAGGAAACAAGAAGTTACAGATTGATCTGGAAGAACTGGGATCCGGGACGTACACCGTGGAGTGGAAGGCGCTTGCCACAGACCAACATACAATGACGGGCAAGTTTACCTTCAACGTTGCAACTGCTGAAAAAGCGTCGAGCATCGCAACTCCCACTCAAACACCGAACCAAACCACCACACAGCCTGCACAAACTCCGCTAGCTTCGCCACCAGCAGCGGAATCAACTGAGGAGTCTGGCAGCACCTGGATGATGAGGTTAGTTCGCTGGCTTCAGTACCTTGCGATGATGTCACTCGTGGGTGGTTTTGCGCTCCGTCTCCTCGTACTCGGGCCGGCACTTCGTGCGAATGGCGGCTCAGTAAGAGTTGCCGAAAAGAGTGACGCTCTGGCGGTGAGCCAGCGCCGTATCTTGTTTCTCTCGTGGGCGAGTGTCGTTCTGCTCCTAATCAGTACTTTCACCGCTCTCGTACAACAAGCCTCAGCAGTTTTCGACAAGACGATAGGAGAGTCCCTGTCGCCGTCCGTTTTAAGCGAGGTGCTTACAAAAACTGGTTACGGCGGAGCGTGGTTTCTCCAAGTTGGAACAGCCTTCGCTCTGGTGATTATCCTTTTTCTGCTAGGTCTTAGTCTGAAGCGAGCACCCATCAAGGAACAGACAGCGCATTGGTGGGCCGCTTTAGTAGTGGGCGTTGTCTTGCTGGTAGCTCCGAGTTGGACTGGCCATGCAGCTGCCGCCATTAAGGATTTTCGCTTAGCCCTCGTAACTGACTGGTTGCATCTTATAGCTGCAGCATTCTGGGTGGGCGGCCTCTTTCATCTCGCACTTATCACTCGACCTATTTTGCGGGGACTAGATAGAACCAAACGAGCCGGTGTGCTTCATCAAATCGTCAGGCTGTTTACCAGAGTTGCTATTCCTACGGTGGTCGTACTTGTACTTGCCGGCTTATACAACACGTGGGTTCATGTCGATAGTATTGGGGCGCTTTGGTCCAGTGCATACGGAAGAACCCTCCTGCTCAAGCTTCTACTTGTCGTGCTCATGCTGGTTCTCGGCGGAGTAAACAACTTTCATTTCGGCAAAAAGGCTGCGCGCTTGTCTGAATCAGAAGAAGGCGAAGTCGCAGCTCAGGAGCATAGCAAACTGGGAATGGGTTTCTCTCGTTCTGTCATGTTCGAGGCTGTGCTCGGAGTTGCAGTGCTGCTGGTAACAGCGATTCTTGTCTTCGAGACGCCCGCCCGTAGTCATCCCGTAATGACGTCTATCAAAGCCGAATCAACTTTAGTTCCGCAAAGGAAATGAAGACTTATGAAAACGAAATACTTGATTCTGATTCTTGTTATCGTTGGCGCCACTGTGTCAGCGTTGTTCATGACGCAGAGAAGTCGGCTCAATGAACGTGAGCCGCATTCTTCCGTCGTGGACAAACAGGTTACGCCGCAGTCAGACACCGCGACCGTTCGGGTACCGGCGCATTACGAGCAGCCTCCCAGCCGCAGTGATCTTCGGCCAACGCTGTCGCCAGACAAATTCACTGGTATGACGCGAGCTGCCTACCAGGCAGCCAGGGAGATTCCGCAGACCATCGCCCAAATGCCTTGTTACTGCCATTGTGATCAGAGCCTCGGACACAAGAGTCTGCACAGTTGCTTTGAGGACGATCACGCTGCTCATTGTGCTGTGTGTGCTCGAGAAGCATTAATGGCCTACCGGCTTCAAAAAGAGCAGAAACTTTCTGTCGCGCAGATTCGCGAGCGAATTATTGCGGAGTATCAAATGCAATAAGAACTCCAGAAGCGGAGACCTTGATGATCCAGCAAAGCGAAAGACCTATGGAGTCTTATTAGCGTTTGCTTTTTTATTGGGCTTACCCATGTTCATGTTTCCCATATTCATGTTCGCGTGCTCGCTGGCGTTCATGTTTCCGTGGACGTTAGCGTTCGCGTTGTTCGTATTCGCTGTGCCGGTGTTGGCGTTGGCCGGACTCGCAGCCATGTTCGCGTTGCTGGCAGTATTTGAGTTGTTAGCCGCCGTGCAACCGGCCCAGAAAGCTGTTGCCGTAAGCAAGAGAACAAAAGCTATGGTTCGTCGCATTGAAGTCCCTCCGTGTGCAAAAGATACAACTGGGATCAAAGGTCGCAAGGGATATCTGGGGTGCCAGTGGTCCAGTGAATCGATTTAAGAGGGGAACTAATCGGAACTATATAGTCGACCGCATTGCTTGTCACGCGAGATGGCAGGCACGATGTAGGATCGAATCGAAAAAGCAATACGAAGAGGCAAACATGAGACCTAAAGCTTTGACCGTATCCGTTGCGATCGTCTTGATGGTTCTCCCGGCGAGTGCACACGATCTTTTTCTCAAGCTCGACAGTTATTTTCTTCCGCCAAACGCGAAGGCGAAAGTGCAATTGCTGAATGGTACTTTCCAGTCGAGCGATGGACTGGTCCGGCGGGACCGCATGGGAGATATAAGCCTCATCGCTCGCGATGCTGGACTCTCCCCGGCGAAATCAATTAGCTGGCGGGACTTGGGAAAGACCACCCTGATGGAGATCCAAACCGGAGGCACGGTCACGTACGTCGTCGGTATCTCAACGAAGCCCAGGGAGATCGATCTGAAGGCCGCCGACTTCAATGATTATCTGAAGCATGACGGCATTCCCGATATTCTTGCCAAACGCACGACGGATGGTGAGCTTGGCAAGGACATTCGCGAACGTTATTCGAAGCATGTTAGGGCAATCTTTCAGGTCGGAAGCGCGCGAACCGAAGAATACAGAACGTCTCTGCAATATCCAGTGGAGATCATCCCGCAGACTAACCCTTACTCGCTCAAGGTAGGACAGACTCTACCCGTGCTTTGCACACTCGACGGCCAGCCCCCTTGTCAACCAATTCGTCATCGCCGGTTGGGAGTCAGTGAATGGGAAATTAAATTCACTCAAGACCAGAACCGATCCAAAAGGCATCGCGCGCTTCAAGTTGATGGGTCCAGGAAATTGGTACGTAAAAATGATCCACATGTCCCCGAGCAATGAACCGGGAATTAACTACGAGTCCAAATGGCAACATTGACTTTCCAGGTCAGATGAAGAGTGTTCCGAGCGTTCGCTCAAGAGGGAGGACATAATGAAGCTCTCACTATCGGGGTTTGGTTTTTTGCTCGGCTACATCGTGATGGTCGGCGTGGCTTCCTTCCTCGAAAAGTTCAGCATGAAGCAGTTGAACCCCTATCAGGTGAACTTTCTCATGGCTATTGGGATGGCGGTGACTGCCGTGCCGGCTCTTTGGATAAAACAGGGAAGTTTATCAGTGCCCGCGAAAGCATTGCCGCTGGGCGCGCCAATAGGGCTGCTGATGGCCATCGGCTCGATTTGCTTTGTGCTCTCGCTGGCAAAGTTCCCCGTGGGAATGGCGACTGCGATCTCGACCAGCTACGTTGTGCTCGTCGTTTTGCTCTCGCGTCTTTTTTTGCACGAAAGCATTGGATGGATGAAGACCGCAGGTATTGCACTGACGATTACCGGAGTCGTGTTGCTTTCATGGCAACAGAAATGATGCAGCCGACGAAACCGTTTTCCGTCGAGGCCGAAGCAGATTCGGGAACGGATCATCGAGCAGTTCTCAGAACAGTGAGACGGGAGAGGACAAATGAACATGCAGACAAACCATTACAGCCGACTTCTGGTAATGATTGCGCTCCATTTCATCGCTATGTACATACTCATGTACTCAATGGTGAACGTCTTTAACAACGTCTTTAATAACTTCAATCTGGTCTATATGGGGGCGCTGATGACTTCTTCGATGATTTTGATAAAGCTGCCGCTAATGAATTCGAAGTATGAGTCAAAGCGACTGAATGCAATCATCATTGCCGCCGGGATGATTTTGCTGATCGGTTCTTTCATGGCTATCAGAAGGCAGGCCGTGATTTACGACCGTCAATTCTTGAGATCGATGATTCCGCATCACGCGGGAGCAATCCTGATGTGCCAACAAGCTTCCATCGAAGACCGGGGAATTAAGGAGTTGTGCAAGGCAATCGTTTCAAGTCAGCAGCAGGAGATTGATCAAATGAAGACGAAGCTCAATGCACTGAATAAATGATCAGCGCACCAGAGTGGCAGTTGCAGCTCAGTTCGTCGGGCAAAAGGAATGCACACTTAACTTAATGAGAAGGTTTCGTGAAAACACTTAACATAAGACTCGGTCTACGGTTGACACTTTTAGTCGCATTGGTGGTCAGTATTGCAATTGGTGTCGTAAAGAAACCTCAAGCTACTGCGCAAGGCAGCGATGAAGCAGCGGTGCGAGGCGCGATTCTCAAGAGCGCATCGACGTTTGAAAGCAACGATATGGCTGGCGCTACGCAGGTATGGGCTAACGACGAGTCGTTAACCGTCTTCGAAAGCGGCCACGCAAACTACGGTTGGGCCGATTATCGTAATAATCATCTTGGCCCGGAAATGGGAGAGATGAAGAACACGAAGTACGCATTTAGTGATATGAAGATTCATCTGGCCGGCAACACGGCGTGGGCAACTCTGAAGTACACAATCTCGGCAGATGTGATGGATAACGGAAAGCCGCGTCATATCGATAGCACTGGTCTGGGAACGGCGGTGCTGGAGAAACGCGACGGACAATGGCGCATCGTGCACTGGCACTCGAGTGCGCCGCGTCGCGCGCCAACCACGCCGCCAAACAACTGATTGCAACAGGTTCGCAGGTCCCCAAAGAATTAAACGTAAGACAAGAAGGAGAGAAATCATGAGAACTATTTCGCGAACGTTGATGCTACTCGTACTTGGCATGGTGTTAGTAACGCCGCTATTGGGCGTTGCTCAAAAAATACAACCAGCAGAGAAAACGCTTATCGGTTATGTAAGCGACAACCATTGTGGCTTGAAACACATGGCGGGTATGGGTGATGACAAGTCTTGCACTCTAATGGGATGCTTACGACTCTCGTTCTCCTGTTCATGACGCCCAGCAGCCGCCCACCGTTCTGGTGGACCTTAATAGGATTAATCGCATTGGTGGCCATGCAGGCCGTCTATTGGGTGGTTACTCATCCGGTGAACAAGTTTTGGTTGAAGGATACTTCCTTGAAGGGCCTTGTAGGAGGATTCTTTTCTCTAGATCCGATGAAGCAGGGCGCAGCATCCGAAGTTGGCAGTGAGGGTTGGAAGAAGCTCCGAGACAGGTGGGAGTACTCGCATGTCTTTCGGGCCGTGCTGGCTGTAATTGCTTTAATCACTCTGATCGTCGCCACCGCGATATAAGCCTCCCAGAGGCAAGAAACATGAACTCGCTTCACCTTAACCGAACCAGATTCCTCGCGCCAGGATCTAAAGGCGAGGCACTTTGGGCCTCGCCTTATTCAAACGACTAGCCTTCGGCAGGCGCAAATAGTCTATTGTTGGTCGTAGCGGTGATCGCACTGAGGGCAACGTTCTGCGGCTTCGAGGGTCCAGTAAACGTGCGTGTACGTTTCGGACCCATCTGAATTCAGCCGACCATATACCGAGCTGCGGCCGTTTTCAGACTGCCTGATTAATTGACCCCAAGTTTCAGGTTCGTTTGTAACTTCCGAACGCGTCGATAAGCCAGTAGCCGACGCAATCGTTGTGAAGCTATCGAGGTGTGTATAGATCGTCACCAACTCATCGTAATCGTGCTTGTTCGGGTGTGTACTCAACGTACTCCCGGCATTGGCCCCGGTATTAGAGAAGTAGTCCATGCAAGTATTTAGTGAAGTGCCGTCCGTCGATTGGTGGTCGAGACCAAATGTGTGACCGACTTCCTGGCACATCACATGGAGTTTCTCGTTCGGATTGTTGTAGGTTGAAGTATTGAAGTAGGTGTCATTCATCTTGGCGGAGCCTTGGGTGATGTGTGTTCCGCCCGTGATGTTGATAGAGGCCAGCCCGAGCCAGCCATTATTGCCATAAGTGCGGTTGCAGACCTGCACGGTGCCGGCGACCATTTTGCAGTTCCTACCACCGCCCCCGGCAACTTCAGTGAGATTCATGACTGAAGAATTGCTCCAGTCCGCAATCGCAGTACTGAACTGCGTCTGCCAATTCGAAGATAGATTATTTCCCACTTTAAGCGTAAACGGGTTAGCAGTGCGTGCCCAATGATAGCCGCCCCATGAATGGTTGGCATGAGAAACCGCTGCGAACATCGCCATCAGGCAAAAGACCATTACGAAGATCATCGTGATTCGACGCGAAGGTTTGAACATTAACTTTTTCCTTTCAGATGGTAAGGGTTGAAGCTGAGTCCCGCGGGTCTCCGAAGTGAGACTTAGGATTAGGACATTCTAGGACGCGAGCTAACGATATTACTGCTCAGTCCGACTGTCAATAGTTCGAGTTTATGAAGCTGGGCGCTCAGTGCCGCTCCTGCTTCGTTTTCTGATATCGAACTAGTGGGACATTAAGCACCGGAAAGATCGTTGGCTTGGTTCCCCCTAAGCCTGAAAAGAGTTGTTTGCAATCGAGTTCGGAGGTCTTTGCTCTGTTGTTATCAAGGTTAATTCTTCTTTTGTTCATTACTACTTCTCTTACTTTTGCACAGCCCGCTCGGCATCGGCAGCGGAACAAAGACAGACCGACTTATCGTTCATCCTCGAAAACCAAGTCTCCAGAAGTGGGTCGACTGGCTGAAGACCTTCGGGCTCAAGGAGGCACGGTCTTACTTACCAAGGAGAAAGTATCTCAGCCTTTTTTCTCGGTGGCAGGCCGAATCATCAAAATCAATGGTGAAGCTGTTCAGGTGTTTGAGTATGCGACACATTCTGCTGCTGAGGCTAACGCAAGGCGAGTTAGTGCTGATGGCACTACTATCGGGACCACAGCATCGCAGTTATTCATCCGGCCGCAGTGCAGTCTCCTATTACACGGCCGCAGCCATACGAGCGTGCCTACTCCACGCAAGTCTATTTACCCAATCTTCAAGCTAGTTACATCCGCAATCTTTCCTTTCTGATCTAACCCACAAAAAGCCCGTCGTGTCTCTTATTGTCGGGTGTCCATGTCATTAAAGGACCTCTCAGACAATAGATGACCCACGTGTAACTGCTATCGAGCTTTGATACAGCAATCTTGAAGCTCGTCTGGTGGGTATTTGTGTTCGGCTAAATCAGGAAAGAACCAAAGTCTATGAATAAGGTGGCAATCGCATTTCTGCTCGGAGTTCTTGTGCTTGGAGCCGCCAGAGACAGAGGTGAGCATCCGTGGAGTATGCCGCAGGAACAGCCTGATGACACATCCCCCATTTAGCCTGACAATACCAGTATGATGAAGAAGGTGCGCCTTGAAAAGAAGTAAAAAAGGCGGGCGCCTTTTGAGGGCCCACGTCCATTCTTGGAACTTTCAACCGGCATTTCAGTCCCCTAGTCGGGGCGGAGAGCCTCATCGGCGCCGCCAACGCCGGCCAACAAGGCGCGCATATGTTGCCTTGCCTTCCACGCGCCGGTAAGATTCGCGGCCTCAATACCATCTCTCCACACCTGTTGTGCCCCGGCAAGGTCACCAGCATTAGCCAAGACCGTGCCCAGCATCTGATAGGCGGCCGTATAATCCGGGTTGAGACTCATGACTTGGCGCAAAGACTTCGCTGCTTCAGCCCAGTTCTCCAGTTTGTATTGTTCACCGGCCAGGCCGTACCAGATCATGGCGTTTTCGGGCTGCTCGGCGAGCATTGCGGTGAAGATTTCGATTTTCGACTGGACCATCAGTTTGTCTACTCAATCTGGCAAATCAACTGTTACAGTCCACTAGTTAATCCCTTGGGTCATTTGTCTCCAAACAGATCCCTGGCCAACCTTGCCGCTCTCTATCCGTTCAATGGCCTGTCGGATTTGCATCGCCACTTCAAACTCG